>WBZM01000060.1_pt1 | contig 176013 bp, 168 predicted proteins | sample 5204271 | NCBI WGS metagenome assembly WBZM01 (sample SAMN12344346, study PRJNA552823) | activated sludge metagenome | biome: Activated sludge suspended growth; feature: Nitrification reactor; material: Wastewater; isolation source: activated sludge from nitrification reactor of wastewater... | reverse complement strand
ACAAAAAAGAGCAATTGCTAAAATTAGCCGACGGCGTTTCAACAAGTGGGTCTGAATTAGATGCCACGAAATGGACTAACCTGCAGGCCTTGCTCGCAGGGAGTTCTTCTCAGTATGTGACTCCGGGGTCAGCGACTTTTACAGCGGCTCCCACATGGAACGGTACTCCGAGTGCGGGGACGGATTTGGTAAACAAAACATATGTTGATGCCCAGGTTGCTGCGGGTTTGCCAGATGTCGGAACTCCAGGAACCTATGGAAAAGTCACAACGGACGCTAAAGGTCGTGTGACCTCAGGCGCCGCACTGGTGGAAGCAGACATTCCCACCCTGAGCACCGCGGGGAAGGTCAGTGGATCTGCAATAAATACGGGAACTCTTGGTGGAAATACAGCGATCAATACGACTGGAAATTTAGTAACTACAGGAACCGTGAGTGGGCAAACGCTATCAGCCACTCAACTTCGAGTTTATAATGGGTCCAATTATTTGCAATTCACCTCGCCGGTTCTTTCAGGGATCACGAATTTTATTCTTCCCGCAGGAGACTCCACAGGCACGCAGTACCTGCGTTCTGATGGGTCTGGGAATTTATCTTGGGGAACACCGGGATCAGGATCTGGAACAGTGAATGCAGGTTCAGCAAACCAGCTGGCATACTATGCGGGAGCAGGCACTGCGGTCAGTGGGTTGAGTGGTGCAAACGGGACTTTGGCTATTGGCAATGGCGCGGGATTTACTTTGGCGAATTTAACTCAAGCAGCGAATCAGGGAGTCACCATCACGAATGGTTCAGGATCGATCGCCCTGGGCACCGCGCAGGATATCCGCACGACCGCTTCACCCACCTTTGCCGGAATGATTTTAAATAACGTGGCTACGAACTTGACCCAATCGGTTTCCGTCGGAACAAGCTACGGGATCACCTGGCCAGGGAGTGTGGCTTCCACGGCAGGATCAGTACTTACTTCTTCAACAGGTGGTTTGCTGAGCTGGACCGCCGCTGTTCCCGCTGCTAATGGAGGAACGGGGCAATCCAGCTATGCTATAGGAGATCTGCTCTATGCCTCATCTAGCTCGGCACTTTCGCGACTGCCAGCAAGTACCAGCGGTTATGTGCTCACCAGCAACGGAGCGGGCACCGCGCCCTCATGGCAAGCAGCCGCGGGGGGGGGCGGCGCGATCTCGGCCCTGACCGCTGCAGCCAGCACGAACAGCATCGATAACACAAATTACGCCCAGACTTGGAATTGGTCTACCGCGAGCACTCAAAATCCGATGACGATGACAGCTAATGCTTTAACCACAGGAAGTCTTTTGAACGTAAGCACCTCTAACGGCTCGTTGAATTCTACCAATGGCTTGCTAAACGTGGCTAATACGGGAGCCTCCACCAGCGGCGTGCTAGCCAGATTGCAATCCAACTCCACTGCGGGATCAGGGCTAACGGTGCTAGCAAATGGAAATGTGGGGATTGGGACTGCGACGCCAGCAGGGATATTAGATGTCCAAGGTGGTACAGCTGCAGCTTCGACCGACGGAACAAGTATTAGTTTGGTTGCCCAGCATGGCGGCACTGGTGGTTACAACGGAGGCTCTATAAACATAACTGGAGGTAATTCAACTACTTCCGGTGCTAGTGGTGATATCAACATCACTTCTGGTGGTAGCTCGATGCAAAGCAAAGTTGGGAACATCAACATCACAACCCCCATTCAGGGCTCTGACAATTCATCCAAGGGCAATATAACCCTAAGTGCCAACGGGTATGCAGCAGCCGGTCATGGAGGATATTTGCAATTGCAGGGGAATAACTCCTCTACCAATGGTGGTGATGTCGTGATGCGTGGAGGAAACGGCAACGTGTCTAATGGCACTCCTGGAAAAGTCGCAATCAGCGGGGGATACGCTTTTTACAATACGGGTGGTTCAGTTGAGATTACTGGTGGTGCTGGAGGTAACTCCAATGGCATAGGTGGCGATGTTATTCTTTCTGGTGGTTCTAAGCATGGTACTGGCACGGTAGGTAAAGTGATTGTGGCTGCAAATGGCGGCAACGTTGGTATAGGAACAGCAACACCGACTTCTCCTGGACACATCTACGGGGTTAATGCTGGTAATGGTATTTTTCAAGTCGAATCAAGCACGTCAGGCGTCGTCTTCAAGGCTGGTTCATCGACTGGAGCAATGATTCAGATGGTTCCAGCAGGTGGTGCGGTGAACATAGCTGGAGGTCCAAGCACGGCCAGGCTAAATGTAGGCTCATTGACTGCCGCATCAGTTTCTATGGCAATCAATGGAATTTCCGGACAGACTGCTGATGTACTTCGAGTAGATAAAGATAATGGAACGACCGGACAGGCGTTCATTGTTAAAGCCGATGGTAACATAGGAATAGGAACAGCCAGCCCGAGCGCTAAATTAGATATTACGGATTCAAGCACAACGACCAGTGCGATTATCATTCCTCGAGCGGGAACATTCACTGGAACGTCCGTTAATGGGATGATACGTTACAATTCAACTTCAACACTTTTTGAGTTTTATCAAAACGGTGCTTGGGTGAATTACACGACTGTCTCTGACGGTCGCTTGAAAACCAATGTGATTCCTATCACTGAAGGTTTAAACATCGTAAAACAGCTCAATCCTGTGTTCTATGATTGGGATCGCAGTAATCCGAAGGCTTCGAGTTTTGAAGATAAACATCAAGTTGGATTCATCGCTCAGGAAGTCGAAAAGGTTCTCCCAGAAGTTGTTAATAGAGGCGAAGACAGTTACCGCTCTCTTGAGTATGGAAAGATCGTCGCTGTCGCTATTGCCGCCATCAAGGAACTTTATTACAAAATTCTAGACATCAAAAGCGATGTTGAAAATCTCAAAGCTAAGGACGCCGCTAAGGATCGTGAAATTGCTTCTATAATGGCTGAAAATGCTGACCTCAAAATCAAGGCCCAAAAAGCAGAGGAAGAAAATGCAGCATTGAAAGTTCGGATCGACAAAATTGAGAAAACACTCAACCTGAAATAGAGAAACTATTTTAAACTTTTTAAAATATGAAGAGTCTTTCTGAGTGCCGCTGTTATATTTTTGCCATATCTATTACAAATCGATAGCGGACATCACTTTTAAGAATTCGCTCGTACGCCATGTTAACTTCTTCTGGCGCGATCAACTCTATTTCTGGAGTTATCTTATGTTTTGCGCAAAAATCCAACATTTCTTGAGTCTCTTTGATGGAACCTATAACAGATCCTGCAAAATTTCGACGCATCAAAATTAATGGGAATGGAGAAATTGCTAGTGGCTTGTCTGGAGCACCAACTGACACAAGGGTTGCATCAAGCTTTAAGAGTCCAAAGTACTCATGCATATCAATGTCAGCAGAAGAAACGGTGTTGATAATTAAATCAAAATAATTTGAGTATTTCTTAAAAACTTCTTTGTCATGTGTTGAAATAAAATGATGGGCACCCAGCTTCAAGGCATCCTCACGTTTTTTTTCTGAGTGACTTAGGACTGACACTTCCGCACCAAGAGCTCTCGCAATCTTTAAAACATAATTTTCATCAGCAACGATAACATTAGAATAACCTCCTTGAGTGCGTGATTTACCATCACGTTCATAAGAGTTATAGGTTTGAGTGTTGCCCTCAAGACAATATTGATCTAGTTCTTGTTTACAGTGAGCACACACACGGCAAGAATCAACGAAACAACCAATACCCACAGTATCGCCAACTTGATGTCGGCTCACTTTTGATCCCACCGCACGAACCACACCAGCTATCTCATGCCCTGGAACCATTGGAAACATGGATCCTCCCCACTCATTGCGGGCCTGATGAATATCAGAATGACAGATCCCACAAAATTTAATATCGATGACAACATCATGCTCTTTAGGCTCACGTCGCTCGAAAGTGAAAGGTGCTAGTGGTGTTTTTGCAGAAAGTGCCGCCATTCCTTTTGCTTGAATCAAATGGTTATCTCCTGTGTTGATGAGTTATCGGTAAGGTAAAATAGGATACAAATTGTTAAGCTACGGCTAGGCCCTTCTGATTTGTTTCCAACAATGTCAAAACCGGCCTTTAAAAAAAGTGGCTGAGTTCCTGTTCATGCAAAGGCAGCAGGAATTTTATCTTTGTAAGCCTTGCTTGGTTTCACTGGGTAACCTTCTAGAATTTTAAAGTTCATTTTTTTCATTGCTTTTTCAGCGTGTTCCAATAGTTTCCCAGCTATACCTTTACCTCGATATCCACTTTTTACAAAAAAACAAGGAATAGACCCTACATCATCTGCATCAGTGCATTCAAAACTGGGAGCTCGATCTAGTTTTGGATAATCTCTTCGCCGATCAAAAGAACACCAACCAACTGGAACTCCATCAGCATAGGCGAGGACTCCATGAGCCTTCCCGCTTGTCACTAATTTTTTAAATCGATTTTTAGCATTGATGCCCTTTACATTTTCCCAGTTCTCTCCTTTTTCAGTTCTCCAAGACATACACCAACAACCGCCACAGGCCCCATTACTGCCAAACAAAATTTCTAGATCGTTCCAGAATGATGGTTTCAGTTCCTTGGTTATGATTTTCACATCAACCTCCTTAAAAAAAAATAGGTGTTTCCATTTAGGAAAGTAGGCTTCTGAATTGGATATACTCTGACATCGCTCCAATAATATGATAAAAGGAGCTCGCTTTAGCTGGCTGTATTGTGAACTCGCCAGATTCCTGCCACGTATCGTACCAAAGCCCTTGGATAGGTACGTCAAGAAAATGAAATAATGCACGCAATGATTCATCAGCCGTATAGGCGTAGGGGGTTCTGTCTTCAGATTCCAACCCTAATTGCAAGGCGGCCTTAATGCGCTCGCACTGAGGCCAAAATCGAGCTGTTTTTTTATAGGGCTGCAAATGACTAGAGACCTCATCATAAGCGCATTTCTTTGTCGGCGAAATTCCGTACTGTTCACTTACGTCATACAGTTTTTTTCGAAGAGGTCGCAAATCCTTACCGACCAGCTTCTGGTATCGACCTAAAAGCCAGACCCACTCATAGTGATGGCCTGGTTCAAAAATAAAAATGCCATTTGTAAGAATTGGTTTCCAGTTTGAATCAAAGTGTTCTGCTAATAATGTTTTTTCAGAATCAACAAACTTATTTAAACAAAGACTTAAAATTTCATCAGCCATGATTTTCCACTCAGGATCTGAATCAATTTCCATCCAATACAAGAGAGCTTCAAATAGGTGCATATGGGGGTTGGCCTCATATTGAACTTCTTGGTTCAATATTTCTGAGAAACCACCTTGGAGAAGCTTACGTTCACGATTCAGATATGCGAGCAACTCTTTTGCTCGCTTTTTATAGAAGGTATCAGATAACACTTTGTAAGCATGAGCTAGGCCAAATAAAGCAAAGGCCTGCCCATAAAGATCTTCTGGCTTTTTAAGTGGTTCAAAATTTTCATCGATCGCATGCAGAAACCCCCCAGAAGGCAATGAGTAGTAGCGTAGAATAAAATCAATTCCCGTTTTTAAATAAGTCCGACATTTTTCCCCAGAGATAATTCCCAAATTCATTGCCATATGACTACTAAAAATTTGTCTGGCTTGCACCATCACTCGACGTGGAGAGGGAGTTGGCTCACCCTGTAAAGAAAGACATTCGTAAAAGCCCCCGTTTTTCCAGTCAATTCCCTTGTCCAACCATAATGGACAAGCAAACTCAGTTAACCATATCTTTGCTTGATTCGTAGATACTAACGCTTCATTTGATTTCATCGCGCCTAGTTCCTTTCAGAACTTGATTTTAATAATCCTTCGCATTTTTTTACTATCATCTTTTTTAAAATATTAAAAGCAAGTAATCTAAATGTTTTACGAAAATATAAAATAGATATTATAATGAATTTGCTGGCTCTATTCAAGCCACTTTTGGCGAGGTTTCTAGGTAATCATTTTTTTCAGAGAAATGATAAATATCTGAATACTTTTGAATTCCACTAGCTGTTCGCTTTTGAATTAATTGGGGCTTGATTTTAATAGTGGAATCAATGCCCATAGCACCCATCATTTCAGCAACAGCTTGCAACGTTTCATGGTGAAAGTGGGCCACTCTCTTGGCTTTGTCAGGAACATTAAGTCCATTCATGAGCTCTGGATCTTGTGTTGCAATTCCTACGGGGCATTTATTCGTATTGCAACGAAGGGCCTGAATGCAACCAAGGGCTAACATCATTCCCCTTGCCGAATTGCAGAGATCAGCTCCTAAAGCTAAGTTTCTTATCACATCAAAAGCGGTAATGACTTTACCGCTGGCAATAATTTTAATTTTATCTTTAAGGCCAAATCCAACCAAAGAATTGCGAACAAAAATTAATCCGTCGCGAAGAGGAGTTCCCACGCTATTTGAAAACTCTGGCGGTGCCGCACCAGTTCCACCTTCAGCACCATCGACGGTGATAAAGTCAGGAGTAATCTGGGTAGCCATCATTGCTTTACAAATTTCTATAAACTCAGATTGAACGCCGACGCATAATTTAAAACCAATTGGTTTTCCCTTACTAAGAACCCTTAGTTCTTGAATAAAATAACAAAGTTCTTGTGCGGTTTTGAATGCCGAATGTGCCGGTGGAGAAAGAACATCTTTACCCATAGGAACATCACGAATCGCAGCGATCTCGGGGGAGAGTTTTTTTGCAGGAAGGATTCCTCCATGTCCTGGCTTGGCTCCTTGAGATAATTTAATTTCGATCATTTTTATTTGATTATTGGCAGCTACTTTTTTAAATTTCTCAGGAGAAAAGTTTCCCTCAGCAGAGCGACAACCAAAATAACCAGTCCCAATTTGATAAACAAGATCACCTCCACCCTCTAGGTGATGGGGACTGACGCTACCTTCGCCAGTGTTGTGATAGAAGTTACCTTGTTTGGCTCCAGAACTTAAAGCGAGGATTGCATTTTGGCTTAAGGCTCCAAAACTCATGGCAGAGATATTAAATAAACTAGCGGAATAGGGCTGAAGACAATCGGGTCCTCCAACAGTAACCCTTAAGCTTGAGCTTGGAACAGAAATGGGGTGTAGAGAATGATTTACCCATTCATAACCATCTTGGTAAACATCTTTTTGAGTGCCGAAGGGCAGGGTATCGACCTCACCTTTGGCTCGCTGATACACGACTGATCTTAATTCGCGACTGAAGGGCATGCCATCTGTATTTGATTCAACAAAATATTGATTAATCTCTGGCCGAATAGACTCGAAAATATAGCGAAAATGTCCTAAAAGTGGAAAATTACGTCTTACTGTATGCTTTGTTTGAAAATAATCATATAGTCCAATTACCAGTAAGGGACCAAAGAATAACAAAGACCACAAAGCTAAGGGATAGAAATAAGTGATTGCTGAAAATAGAAACAGAAAAACAAGAAAGATAGCTCTAAATTCTTTTCGCATACAAACGCTCCCAGAAGGGAAGATCGACAAAAATGAAGCAAAGCTCAACAAGACTTAGAGCCCGTTTGAATGAAGTGATCTTAAAAGATTTCTCACAAACTCCGTTTAAATGTTAATGGCTTTCCCATCGAAATTCTTAATTACCAATTTTTCAATCTCAACCGCTTCAAGGCATCTCTCGTTGATTGCCATGACGGGGGATCCGTCAGGCATTTTTCCAGATACAAAAGCTGTCACGCCACAAGTTGAACAGAAGGTGTGATGAATAGATTTTTTCCCGAATTGATAGTCAGTTAAATTTTCGCTTCCAGACTTAAGCTTAAATTTATCGGCTGAAACAAAAGAGAAGAGCGTCCCCTTACGTAGACAGATCGAACAATTGCAGGCCAATGCTTCTTGGAGATTCAATTCAACTTCAAATTTAACTTTACCACAGTGGCAACTGCCCTTATCTGATATTTTTGACTTATTTTTTAGTTAACTCTCGATTTATTAGCTTCATTGAAAACTGCCTCTGAATAATTGACCTTCCTGGAACCGTGACAGTCTCTTGCAAATCACCCCTATAGAGTAGGCCTGTGAGTGCTCCCTCTAAAGGGACATAAAATCCATACTGGTAATTCGTGAATAAAATTTGTATTTTTCCTGCGGCTTCAAAGGGAAAGCTGTTTCCCATTGTTACTACTTTAAAATAACCACATCGTATATTATCGATGGTTTCAATACCTGAATAAAGTATTGTCGTATCGGCATTATGAAAAACTCCCTGTGGCAATTTAATTTCTTGTCCTGGCTTTTGGATTATTTCTCCCACTTTAAGTGTGTTTGGAATATTATCGATCACACCCTGTATAGTGTGCACATCAAGTTCCTTATAGTATACGAATTGACCTACCTCATCCTTCATATAGGGTTTATAGATTTCAGAAGTTATACCAATAGCCTCTGGATCATTTTTATATACGTAACCAAAATTTGCAGAAAAATTTGGAATAATTTTTTCTAATGGAACTGGCACTGTCGTATTAAAATCTTTGGGAGCTGCACTTCTATAGCTAGCTCCGTAAAATTGCAACCTTCGCGATAGAATCCCCGTCTCGGTTTTAAAAATCTTAATTTTTAATGGGATTATTAGTTCTTGAAATAGAATAAGATTTTTTGGTTGTTCTAACCCTGTAACCTTCACCGTATCAAACGTTGATTCTGTATCCTCAAATAGATATTCAAGCACTTCACCATCAACATAGGTATGCTGTGAAACTTGGTTTTTTGTTTCAAGAGACTGAAGATTTGCAAAAGCTGCTTGGAAACCACAAAGCACCACTGAAACTATTGAAAATAAAGTAAAAGTTGAAATCATAATTTTTTCCTTTTTATAAGTAGCTTGAATTTTTAACAAAACCATATGCAATTCATAATTACTTAAAGAATTTTGAAATATTTACTCCTTTTTTCAAATCAATATTATTTCTAGAAAAAAAGAAAATCATATGATATAAGTTCTTCAAGTTAAAAAAGGATTCTTAGTATGAATAAAGTAAATTTAATTTCTATTCTATTGGCGGGACTAATTGGCTTTGTCGGTTGTTCTATCAAAAATCCTGATGATATCAATAAAGACTTGGATAAAAAAATTCAAGAGGACAATAAAAAAAACCTAGAAATTCAAAACACTTTGAACCAAGTTAAAAAATCTATGGAACAAGGTGGACAGCCGGGATATATAAGGATTTCGGGAGTCATCGTTAAAGATGACGCCAGCATAGATATGCGGATTTCACTTTTCTCTAAAAGTGGTGTAGGCAAAGATGGAACGGAGCCTGCTGTGGGAGAAAAATTTAAACCCAAGATGTCTTCAAAGATTGAAAAACTAGAGATTTCAAAACTCATCGAAGATAAATCATTAGTAGCTGTTGGTTGCAATGAGAAATTGACAGATGATTTCGCCAAGGAACGAGCCTTAGAGGTTCAAAAAATCCCACAACCATTGACAAAAGATGTAATGACTATTCAAGCCAATACTGTTGTTCTTTGCGGGAACCTGGAAGATATAAAGTTTGCCTATCTTACTGTAAGCGCTAATGAGCTTATCTTAAATAGTGTTGATTATGTTCAAAAAAATTTCGGCGGCTTTACCAACCTCAACGCAAATAAGCTTGTGTTGATGGGAAAAAGCCAGATTCAATCAAAAGGTATTGATACTTCTATGATCGTACCTATGGCGCCAACTATTGAGTTAAATGTTGTTAAAGAAATCTCTTCTGATGAAGATGGTCGGTTGTTAATTGTAGCAATTGGCTCTAACTACAATGCCGAAGCAAAATAATGTCATACAGTCTTCAGAGTTGTATCTTTCAAGACTTACAACTTACAAGTTATTACGGTAAATTCTTATAAGTTGGAAAAAACCAGATCGTTCCGGCAACATATTCAGTGAAGTGCAAACTAGATTCGTCTCGGTCATTTAGTTTTTCAATGGCTTTAATTCGCCAATTAGAATGATGACGGCTAACGAAAGACGAATCGCTTCCAAAGTGAAGTCGCTCAGGACCTTGTAAGTATCGTCCATGTTCCTTCTTGGACAGGCCGTTAAGTACAAGAAACTCTAATACATCGGCGACCAACTTCTTTGGTAAGTGAATACTTTCAGCAATCTCGTCAGAATTGGTATAGGCGAATTCATAAAGTGATACAATTTGCTTGATAGCGGCGTAATACCATTGAGATAACAAAATTGAGCATTGGGCATCTGACAATACGGAACCTGTCGGCACTCGCTCTTTGATCGACTGAGACTTTTGCTTGATGTTTTCAAGTTGTTGGTCACAACGTTTACGCACTCTGGGCGTGGCAGCGTCCCGAAAGCGGGAATTTGTTCAAAAAAAGAGACTGTCATTCGGATAAATAAAAACTAACTAATATCTATTATGATTACTTTAATGCCTTCCTTAGATGGTGGTGGCTGTGGTTCTTGCTGATTGTGGTTATCGAACTCCTTATCACTCATTTGAATTAAATAAACATCTTGTTGTTTTTCTATATTTCTTTTTTGAACTCTTTTTTTCTTTTTTCAAGAGAAGCTACTATGTGAAAAAAATCGATTTTGGAACCGCTTGATTTGGCTATTTATTTAAACCTCTGGCGACTTGAAATTCATCCACCAAAATCAAAAACAACAGAATCTCCTTTTTTAAGGCTTGGATGGGCTGATTAAAGTTTTTAATTATTTTTTCTAAAGAAAAAAATGGTTTAATTTCTTTTGAAACTTTTAATGCGTAAGTGGTTTTTCCTGAACCGTTTCCACCAGTCATCGCATAGATCAGAGGTTTCATTTACACGTCAAAAAGTTTCCCTGCATCATTATCTTGCAGTAAATCCAAAGAAGTGCTTTAGTCACCATGTCTGAAGTATTTTTTACTTTTCAAATAGTCTTGATGAAGAACTTTTAATTTTTTTTTGGTATATAGTATCGGTTTTTTGTATATCCTTTAGCAACTAAACTAGGATGATTTTTTAGATCCATTTCGGCAAGCCTTCTTGATATGGGAATTGGAAGAATTTTTAGATAGTCATTTACAGTGATACGGCTCTTATTTTTTAGCAAGAATTCATCGAGCTTGTTAAGGCGATCAGTTTTGCCGTAAAGAGACTTTTCAATTTTTTTATTTTTTTCTTTATTGAAAAATAATTGATTTCCATAATAATTCCATTTTTTGAAAATCGTATTTGAACTCTCAACTTGATCTCTTACTTTCTTTCCAGCAAAGGCACTTAAGCCAATAAAAAATTGTTGAAACTCAGTTTTTCTCATTTTGTACAATATAGTAGCCTTCCAGGCTTGAAAATTTTTTACATCCTTTTTTGAAATTTGAATTTGCACAGAATCCAAAAGAACTCCCATAACCGAAGGCCAATCCTTGTCTTGCAAGCCTTGATAAATTAGAAAAGGATTTAAGGATTTCCACTCAAGGAGTAATTTTTGAACTAGAATTTCTCCTAACCGCGGATCAAATCGAACCCACTGAAAATATTTTAATAGGGATATTTCATTGAGTCCAAGGGATTGAAGCTCATTATAGGATTTAATCAAATCATTTTGACTCGGAATTTGACTTAAGCCTTTCATTCCATTTGCTCCAACAAATCATCTAAAAAATCAAGAGCGGCTTGAGACTCGGGAATTTTTTTAGCTCGCAAAAATTCAATTTGTGCTTCGACTAATTTTAAATTAGCACCCAGTTTTATAAGTTGCCTGGCATGTCCAACATCTTTTTCTCTGTGAGCAAAACATTTCATGATGAGCATTTCTTCTTTTCCTAAGGCCTCAACAATTAGATGTTTACCTTGAAACACGCGAACTAATCGCTGCGAATAATCAGCGGGAAGCGTGTGACTAAACGTAGAAAAGTATGGATTTAACCAATCTCCTGGAAGATTAAGCTCCAGGGCAATGGACTTAACTAAAGGATCCAGTTCTTGAATTTCCATACCTTTAGCGATGGCATCAATATCTGTCGTGGCTAGAGGATATTGGTGAGCCAATATCATAGCTCCCCCACCTCCCATAATTAAGGTGACTTTTTTAGTGATTTTTCTATCTAAAGTTGTGAAGGCTAATTTCATAACTTCAGCACTTAATGGCTTATCCATAAACGACTCCTACTCACATTATAGCGAAAAAATATATTTTTCGCAATAGTGATAATATACAACAATATCATGATGATATAAATTTTACCCCTTAAATAAAAATTTTAAAAATGATTCTGGCCTCGGAAAAATTTGCTTTTTAGATATTCTAGCATCTTTGGATTTCCCACCAATTCTTTTTCCCACTTTGATGGCGTCAAAAAATAGATAACTGAGTCTTTAATTTTTATGTATTGATACGCAATTGTGTGCTGTCCTACTGATTGATTGACACGGTCACCGCCTCCGATAAGATTAATCCCTATTAGGGGGTTTTTTAATGAAATTTCTTTTTCTATTTTCCGTATTAATTCTTACATCGAACGTGTCTTGTTCCCACAAAACTCCGAGTGTTGTTAACTCGACTTACAAAAGTTTCGGTCTTGATTCAGTTACCAAAGAAAATTTAAAAAAATATGCATCCCCTGAATTGGAGTCTTCTCTGAAAGGTCAGATCGCTTTGTATATGGATATTCAACCGCAGGGCGCTGGCTTATTAAATCCCCAAAATACCAATGAATTTTTCTTTGGTTGGGGGATTTCCGGAAACACTCAGGTCTGGAAAATGAATGGTCCTAAATCTTTTCCGCAACAGCTTACCGGAGGAAAAGATTCTACCTCCTTGATGGATATCACTCTTGATGGAAAATATTTGATCTTGCAAAGAGATATCGATGGCCAAGAAAATCCAGGAATTTATCTTCAATCAACCCAGGGTGGTCCGCTGATAAAGCTTTTTCATAAACCAAAAGTCAAAGCGAGTTATCAATTCATTAGCGATGATGCCAAGTATTTATTTTACTCAACCAATGAAGAAGTCTCAGATAGTTTTTTTATTTATAAAATGGATTTAGCTACTAAAGAGGTAGAAAAAATTTGGTCTGAAAAAGGACTATGGTCAGTGATAGACCATGAAGGAGACCGAATCTTATTGTCCTATCAAAAAGGAAATACCTCTAACGAGGTCATTGATCTAAATTTAAAAACAAAAGAACATCAAAATATTATTGGTCAAAATAAGGAAGAAGAATACGATGTCGCTTTTTTAAAAAACGGAAAAGATTACTTAGTCTTAACTTCTGAGTTTTCAAATTATAAGACGCTCTATACCTTGAAATCAGGAAAGTTTTCTCCATTAACGAGTGCTCTTACCTTTGATGTTGATAAATTTAAACTCAATAGAAAAAGGACTTTTCTTTCTTTAGAAATAAATAAGGATGGTTACACTCATTCAGATCTTCACAAAGTCTCAGCTGACGGAGCCCTTACCCCATTTTCTCTTCCCAAATTTGAACAAGCAGAACATGTCAGACTGGGTTTTGGACGCTCAGATGATTTCATTATTATTTCGGCGTCTAGCTACAATTCCCCTCGTATTACCTATTCATTTAATTCGAAATCTAAAGTATTACAACAATGGAACCTTCCAAGCACTCCTGAACTTCAGCTTTCTGAATTCGTGCCGGCCAAACTAGAGCACTACACCACAAGAGATCAAGTTAAAATCCCAATGTTCGTGAGAAGATCAAAAAAATGTGAGCTCGAAACCTGCCCTGTTGTGGTCTTATTCCACGGTGGGCCCGAAGCACAAAGTCTTCCTGGATTTAGTTCATTGGCTCAATTATTCTCTGAAAATGATTTCATCTTTGTTGAGCCTAATGTCAGGGGCAGTTCGGGTTATGGTAAAGAATGGCTTCACTCTGACAACGGTCCGAAAAGAGAATCGGTCATCACGGATATTGAGGACTGCTCGCTTTGGATCAAAAAAAATTGGAGCAAGAATCATCAAATTCCAAAGGTCGGTATCTTTGGTTGGAGCTATGGTGGCTATTCTACACTCATGGGTATGACTTATTTTGCTGGAAGTTATGATGTGGGCGTCTCTAATGTGGGAATGAGCAACCTCGTTACCTTCCTAGAAAACACAGCTCCTTACAGAAGAAAAGTTCGAGAGTCAGAATATGGTTTTCTTGATAAAGATTTATTCAGTTTAAAGAAACTATCACCCATAAATTATATTGATAAAGTTAAAGGCCCTCTCTTAATCATTCAAGGTGCCAATGACCCAAGAGTACCTGTAGGTGAGGCCATTCAAATGCACGAGGCGATGGAAAAAAAGGGACTTGCTTCTCAATTAATTATCTTTGCCAATGAAGGACATGGAACTTCAAAAAAAGAAAATCGTATTCTTGAATGGGGACATACTCTTGGTTTTTTCAAGAAACATTTAAAATAATTTGATCTTGAATAAGATCAGCCCCCGAGATTTTTAGATTACTTCCAATAACCGAGTCTTTAATTTTTATTTCTTCATGAATAACAACATTTTTTCCAATTACACAGAACCCTGTTAGGTTCTGTATTGGAAATCGGGAACTCGAATCAAAGAGGATTGATCTCTCTTTCTCAAAGATCCATTTGGAATTTGGAGAATAGAGCTTTATCATCTGCCGAAGATAATTTCCCTCAAACTGATGGTTTTGATCTTTAGGAGTTATTAACTTTAAACACTCCTTTGTTGCTAAAATAAAGTCAGCTGAATTTCCTGTTTCAAACCAAAAACAGGATAAGGAATAAACTTGAGCCCTTTTCCCATCTTTAATTGCAGATGTAAGAACATCGTATAAAATATTTGATACGCCATCGGGAATGTATTTAAATATCTCTCGTGAAAAAATCATCACACCGATATTATGATGCGCACGTGTTGCCTTCTCCACCTTATTTTTGCCAAAACCTAAAATGCAATTATGATCATCAGTCCAGACGCCACCAAATTTAGTACCGACTTCTGGATGATCCATTACCAAAAGCGTCGCTATATTTTTACTATTTTTATGATACTCAATAGCACATTGCAACTGTCCCGATCGGGAAGGGATTACGAGCTCGTCCCCATTGACAACAATAAAATGATCTTGATCTTGAAAGTGAGTCAAGGCGTTTCGTAATCCTCCGCCACTACCAAGCAAAGTTTTTTTTTCGTCACTGAAAAAAACAGGGAAATCAAAAGAATACTCTGTGGTTTTTTCCTTTAACCTTTCAGGCAAATGAAAAGTGTTCATCACTAATTTAGAAATTTCGATTTCACTAAGAAAATGCAATGAGTGCACAAACAAAGGGATATTTAAAAAGGGAATTGCTGGCTTAGGTAAAAAATTTGTATGCGGTCGCAGCCTTGTTCCTTCTCCTGCCGCCAACATCATGATGTTCATATCAGTTCAAACTTTTTTTCAAGCACTCCTGAATCGATTAAGACATCTGAAAAAGCTTTATATTCTGGAAATGCGGTTAAACTTTTAATTACCTTTTTTAAGGTTCCATTTAAATACTTTAAATACCTTCGATCCTGTCTCTGGTGGAAAAAACTAGCAAAGCTGCCACAAGCCTTAAAGCACCTCTGAATACTTTGGAGTTCGTAAATATGGTTGAATTCTTCCATTGAAAAATTAGGTAAAAAAGGTTTAGCCTGTTCTAGATAGTAAGAGATAATCTTATCCCCAAAATCCTCATTGATGTCCACATAAGAATCTTTAATCAAACTTACTAAATCATATTGAATCGGACCCAATCGAGCATCTTGAAAATCAATAACAAACATCTTGTCTAGTTTAATCATTAAATTTCTTGAATGATAATCCCTATGAGATATGAACTTAGGCTGTAAATGCAAATGAGTCGAAATTTTAGTAAAGATTTGCTGAATTTCTTTTTCTACTTTTTCTGAAAATGAATAATTTAAAATTCCTTTGATCAAATTATCCTTGCCATAGTTCATTTCCCAAACAAATTTGTCCACATTAAATTCAATATCAAATGCGGTGCAAGGTTTCTTGTTCAACGTCGAATGAAAATGGATCTTCACAATTTCATCAATCGCTAATTGGTAATAAATAAATGAATTTTCAGGATTTTGTTGCTCCCAAAACTTTCTTTCTAAAGTCAAATCCCCTAAATCCTCCAGCAAGACCAGCCCATCTTGAGGAGACATGGCAATAATTTTCGGTACATGAACCTTATTGTTTTCGAAATGAGACAACACACTTGTAAATGGGTAGTGATCCGGATCAAAGGGGTTCCAAACCATCAACACCCATGATGAATTATCTAAAATGACTCGGTAATATTTTCGCGTAGAGGCATCTCCTGCCAGAGGAAGGACTTTATAGGAATTATCCTTTAATGATTTTTCTAAAAATACTTGCACGGGTTTTTCCTTGATTTGCAATGTTAATCCTTTTTTAATTTCACCTTTCTCCGATTATGATGCATTTTTTAAAACAACCCAAATATTTTCGATTTTTTTTGAATAAAATCTAAGGACCGAAGTCTAGACGAGAATTAGAACCTAAGACTTTTCAAAAGCGCCCTAAGAATAAAATATGAGCTCCGTGGCTTCTTTCAACTGAGCATTTTGCATAGGGGCCTTGTTCACTTCAAAGGTCACTTGATCTAGAGCAATTAGAAATTCCATGGACATCCCAGGGTGATTAGCTAAATTTTCCAGATGCAAATTTGAACCGACAATGATTAGTGGGGAATCCCCATCTCTCACTTGTTTTTGATACATAGCCAAAAACATTTGCTGCCTTAAACTTAACTCCAAAATATCAGGAATAAAAATAGTCATTGAACCTAACTTCTTAACTTCTTGTAGACTTTGAATAGACAAATTATCAAAATAAACATTTAAATTTTTAAAAGGAACAAAGCCCCAGCGATTTTCAAGCTCATGAATTTGATGTGCTACTTTTAATATTCTTTCAGAAACTCCATTTAAGTGAATGACCTGAGAAATAATTCGACTTTGTTGTGTTTCAGGAAGAGCAAAAGAAAGAGAGTCCACAGAAAAATTACTTTGATGAATCTCTTGAAACTCTGAATACAAAAGAGGGGTCAATGTCGTTTTAACCAGGGAAGAAAGCGCCAACTGTTTTTGAGATTCAATTTCAATGCCTTTCTTGACAATGGCAACGCCAAGAAAAAGTTGCTCTTGAAAAATAGGGATCACCATGTCATTTGTATAAAAATAAAAATCAGAATCTCGTTTTAATGAGTTTAATTCTGTTAACCTGTTAATTTCTAACCTTTTTCCAAATGTATCTTTAACAAGTGATTTCAACTTGTTTATTGATGATAGCTCACCCGTTTCCCACATAATTCCCCCAAACCCAATGTGATTTTTTTTTGCTGAACCTAAACAATATACAATTGTTGTGCCGCAACGGCTTTTGTCTCTATGAAAAATATTTACTTGTTTTCGGTTAATTAAATCCAAAGAATTTCTAGGTTTTTTCTATTTGAAGAATTCACATGTCGTTACTTTGCACATTAAAAACGAAAGAGCGATTTTTTAAAATCGCTCTTTCCTATGACTATCAGGAAGTTTTTACAGTTTTCACAGCTCTAACAGTTTTCACAAGTATGACTTAGAAAGTGAATTATCTGGTAATGCGCCTTTTGTCCAAACCAAACTGTTGAACTTTATCAATTAAATTAGCTCGGCTGATTCCTAATTCTTTTGATAATTTGGATTTGTTCCAACCAGTTCTTCTTAACCCCTCACGAATCATTTCTCTTTCAAGTTCTTGAATTGCATCTTTTAATCTACCCTGAAGTCTAGCTCCTTGAACTTTATTGGACTCTGAGGCCTCAATAATTTTTGGAGACAGATTTTCTACGGTGATTTTTGTCTCTGTGCCCGACAATACATAGACACGCTCAATTTCATTCTGCAATTCTCTAACATTTCCTGGCCATGCGTAATCATAAAGTTTTTCTAGAGCTCTGCTAGTTAAAACTTTTGTAACTCCACCAGCATGTTTTTGTTCCGACACTTTTTTCATAAAATAATCCACAAGATATGGAATATCTTCTTTTCTTTCTCTTAATGGAGGAACGCGAATATTGATAATATTTAGTCGATAAAATAAGTCTTCTCTGAATGTGCCTTGCTCAATCATTTCCTTTAGGTTTTTGTTGGTAGCAGCAATAATACGGACGTCAATTTTTTTAGTTTCCGTAGAACCAACAGCCATAAAAGTACCTTCTTGAATCACGCGAAGTAATTTAACCTGCATGGAAGGTGAAATATCCCCAACCTCATCTAAAAATAATGTTCCCTTGTCAGCGCTCTCAAACAATCCCTTTCGATCTTTAACTGAGCCGGTATATGCACCTCTTACCGCGCCAAACAATTCAGCTTCAAGCAAGTTATCATTTATAGCAGTAAAGTTCTGTGCTACAAATATTTTATCTTTCCTGTTTGAATGATAATGAATTGATTTTGCAATTAGTTCTTTTCCCGTTCCATTCTCTCCTTGAATTAATACCGTTGTATCAGATCCACGAATTTTATCTAACAAACCATACATTTCTTGCATGGGCTTAGATTTCCCAACCATGGAATCATACTTAAATCTTTTTCCCAATTCGTTATTTAATTCTCTAATACGATCGTCTCTTTTTGTGATTTCCAAATGAAGAGTCACAATCTCTTGAGCTACAAGTTCACACAGTTCACAGTAATGCTGTCTTTCTTGATCATCTAAATACTTCATTTTCCCAATCAGCTTCTCAATATAATCTCCTGGGACACCAAACGCAGCAAGGCGTTCCTTAACTTCCAATAATCTTTGTTGAACTTGGTCATCTTTGAAATACCCTAATGCTACAACCGTTCCGACACAGTCATTTTCAATCATGATTGGAAAAATACCGATATCAAAACCGGCCATTTCCCATTTTTTAAGGGCATATTTATTATTTGTTAATCTTAAATCTTCAATAGTTTTTGTGACCAACTCCCCTAGATTGGCCTTTCCCGCGTCTTTTTCTAGAAGATAACCAATGGCAGGATTATTAAATACAAGCTTGCTGCTATCTATTCCTTTTAACTCACCACGTTCATCACTAAACACAACGTCAATATTCCACCATGTATTTAAGATATGTTTTAATTTTTTGATAACATGAATATGTTCAAACTCGTTCCAATTAATCATCGACATAAAGTCTCCTTAATAATTTTGATCTTTCAACCTGTATATTCCCACTACATCCATCGTCTAAAGTTTAAACAAACTTTAGCGTAAAGTGATAAAAAATTGATTCTCATTTTGAGACATCAAACAAATTAAGTGAAAAACAACAAATTTCTTAGGATTTTTAACAATCCTAAACTTGAATTCCTAGACGAAGGACTTTTATCACTTGATGAAATATTTTCATCCCTACTGTTCTATAAACTCAATAGATCAACTTTGGATGGGTCTGTTTTTTGAAGACATTTATGGAGTGAAAAAATATTTTATTTCATCTTTCCTTATTCATTCTTGGCTTTATGCACTCGTCGTTTTTATTTCATTCAATACGGAATGGCTTCCGATTCCATTAGATAAACCGACGACTCTTCCTAATTTAATCAATTTTTCAATTGAAGAAACCTCTGCAATCGCAGGTTCTCCAGCTTCAGGGATTGTCCCAAGCTCAAGTAAAGATACTTCTAAAATGATAGATTCCAAATTTAAGCATCAATCTCCGCAATCAAACCCTAAAGCAAACCCAAAAGTAAATTCTCATCTTCCTCACAGTAGCTCAACTTATAGTGGTCCAACTAATATCGATGACATCGATATGCCCGAGCTCGCTCAAGTAAGTTCTGAAGACTTAAGTGACAACACCCACTCATCCCTTAGTTTTGATGAAATAAAAAAATCTTTTGATGAAATTGATGCTCAAGATTCAAAAAAAATAGTTGCTATGAATAATGAGTTTGAGCACCTGAACTCTGAAGAGTTAGCTTCCATTGACAAAGAGAATGAGAATATTAAAGAACAAAATGCGTCGCTCGATGATTTGGTTTCTAGAAGAAAATCGGAGCTAGCTCAAGAGAAAAGAAATTTAGGTATCCAAAAACGAAGGGTTATGCATTCAAGTAATGCCTCTGGAGATTACTCATCTTCAAGCGTTGAAAGAAAGGAAGTAGGTCAGGGCAGCGGCGGCGATCACAAAAATAGTACTAGTGGAACCGCAACGGCTGGTGTGATCAGAAAACTTGAAGACCTTCGACAAGTACCAGGAAATTTAAAACCTGAGTACGAAATCGAAGACCGAGTTCAAGGATTATCTGGAAATATTGTTGTTTATGGTTATGTTACCAAAAATGGAACTATATCTTCATTTAAATTGATACAATCTACAGGACATCAAAGTTTAGATCAAAAAACTCTAAATGCGCTTAAAAAATGGAGGTTCTATCCAGGACAAGAGGGGTGGGTTGAATTACCCTTTAAATGGGATCTTAAGGGTGGCGTTCAACAAAAACCCACCCTCTTGAAAAGACAATAAGAAACTATTCGCCAAATAACTCTTTATCTGTTTTCGTTGTACCTTGAGATCTTAATTTTGCTTTTCTCTTAACACCCTTACGAACAAGTTTTCTTTTTCTGATAATTTTGGTACGCCTAGTTTTTGATGCCATTTTGTCTCCTCTTTTTTAACAAGATCATTTGAGTTATCAAAAAGGAACCATTAAGTCAACGGAATGCCTAACTTGCGTGTAATCTTTAGAATCAGATAAATAAGCATAATTAATCTTAAATTTGGGTAAATCAAAACCCATTCCAATTGTCATTAAATCATTAATATTCAAAGAGTTTTTTTGATATCCAAAACGAAAGAGAGTCCACCGATTTAAATAATTTTCAACTCCAAACATCAGACTTCCCTCATTTAACTTAAACCGACCTTCGGTCAAATAATCGACCCGAGCGCGCAAAAAACCTTTGTAAACATAATGATACCCAACTCCAATTTTTGGATCCACTCTATTTTCCATAGGCCAATTATCTGGAGATTTGTTTAGATCATAGAGAACCACGCCAATAGCTTTGTTTTGACTCACTAAATAAGTCATTCCCAAATCCAAGTTTGCCAAATTAAATATCGCCTCCCCAGCTTTGGCTTGAGAATACCCTACCGACATCCCCAATGAAATTCTTTTTGAAAATGGCTCTGCAAAGGACAATTTGAAGTTTTTAAAATCCAGCTTCTGATAAACATAAACCGCAGCAGGAATAACCGTTTCCTTCGTGTTGTCAGAAATGCTTATCGCCGTTTCGCCAGGAGCATACCGAGTGTAAAAGTTAAACCCAAATAAATAAACCAAACTCGCTGGATTTAATGTGCTCACATCCCCAGGGCCTACTGCCGCCCTACCTGCTCCACCAAGTGCCGAGGAGGACGCGCTGATCTGAGAAGCCGTTGAGTTTAAAGAAGCCTGGGCTGAATGAAATAAATGAAGAGAAATAAAAATTGAGAGTAAAAACACCATACGAAGCCTTCTTTCGCTTTCATTCCATAAAAGTTTAGAGACTTTAGCAACCTTAATTTTTACTTATAACCTTAGTTTTTACTTATCTTTTCGCGCACACAGTCACGTATTCGGTGCAGTAGTCTGTTGGAAGGCTTCCTGTTGCATCTGTTTTGTTGGCTTTATAATAACTGCCGTCAAATTTATGATGACAGGCTAAATTTCCTTGATAGGTCACTTTGTACTTTCCGAAATGGGTTCCCCCATCAACTGCTTTTCTGTCTTCGTCGGGATAACAACTATATTTCTTAGGCACCACACAGCCATACTGTAAATTAATATCCCATTCATTATCGGGCAAATGCCTTCGAACCATCTCTAGAATTTGTGCATAAGTCTTGCCCGCATAGGCACCTCCACCATAGACAGATTCGGCTGGTGGTACCGAATTAAGCGTCGCATATTCCATCTTAGGACACAAGCCTGCTTTAACGATGGAACCATCAATAACGGCTCCCGAGTTATTTATATTAAGAGCATTTCCTGCGCTATTATAATATCTGTAGTAATTGGCTAAATTCACTTTGGTTGCGCTGGCAACTAAGGGCTTATTAGCTTCGATAATTTCTGAGTCTGATGAAACAGCCAAATTAACTGCAGCATCAAGGGAAGACCATAAAAATGCAGCATCCTCTGATCTTACAATTTTGAATTTAAGACCGCAATCCCAATCAGAACCAGTAACAACGCGATTGTTTAGCAAATCAACTTCAGTCACTTGTGCTAATTGATTGTTAGGATGATACGCCCAGGTACTTGGCACTTTGCCTGCATCTATGGGATTTTGAAATACGAGCTGGTACCCCCTTGCATTAGCTGAGGTCATCATATCCGTTTCGCTTGTTTCCTGAGAAATCAAACCAGCTTCGTTTGCATGCGAAAATCCAATAACAATTTGCGCATCAATATCTCCAATCTTGTTAAAGGCATTTCGATAGGCTTCAGCGGTTTGAGGACTGTTGTTAATACTGAATTCGGCTTCAATAGTTCTTGAATCTCCCGTCGCCTTGGGAAAGAAATTGACAAAATTCACACCCGGATTAGCTTTCATGGATTCTGCTACTAAAGACTCGGCCCATCGTAAATCCGTTAAATCACCCAGAACTTGAATGATATCAATCCCAATAGATGGACTGCCCGTTTTGAAAAACACATTTCCAAGACGATTGCCTTTATTGATAGACCTTAAAGAGATTTGCGGGCGGACATCTGTGTTTATGGCAGATTCGCTCAAAAGCCTCTCAACTTGTTCCTTTGTAATATCTGGATTTGGGTAATCAGGTTTTAAAGTCTTTTTAAAATAGGTTACAAATTCCTGCGTTATTCTCACTCCAGATTTAGGGACATTTTCAGACAGCTCTCCAGATGAAGACAAGGAATTAGAAACTGAAGACTCGTAACTACCTACTTTAAAAGTAAACGTTTTACCCTGCGAAGAGGGGCTGTTACAAGAATTATAAGTAATCATATCAAGACTTGCCTCAAAAGCAAAAGGGGCCGCACTTGCTGGATTGTAAACAGTCGAAGAGCCATCATTGGAAGCATCAAATCCCGCCTTGCCACAATTTTGAAAAAAAACCACAGCAAGTAAAGTTGAAAATACAAAAGCGAAAAGACTAAACAAAGACCTTTTTTGCCTCTTAACATAAGCAAACGCACTAAATAACATGAAGACTCCCCTTCTGAGATAATAACACATTTTGTCTTTTCTGCCCAATTGGATTATTACTTGCCTCATTTTAAAACGTTTGAGATTTTCAAGACCATGAAAAAAGTGAAGAAAGCAATAATTCCTGCCGCTGGTCTAGGAACAAGATTTTTGCCTGCAACCAAAACGGTTCCCAAGGAAATGTTAACTATTGTGGATGCCCCTATTATTTTTTATGTTGTTGAAGAAGCCGTGAACTCAGGCATAGAAGACATTATTCTTATTGCCGGAAGAGGCAAGCATGCTATTGAAGATTTCTTTGATACCTCTTACGAGATAGAGGACCGTTTGCTCAAAGATGGAAAGACTGAAATCCTTGAGCGTCTTGAAAAAATCAGAAATATGGCAAATATTATTTCGATAAGACAAAAGCAAGCCCTAGGTCTTGGTCATGCGATATGGTGTGGAAAAAAAATTGTTGGGAATGAGCCTTTTGCCGTTCTTCTTGGGGACGAGATCACCGTCAAAACCGAAAAGCAAGAAACCATCACTAAAACGTTAGTGGATGCCTTTGAAAACTCTAATAGGTCTTCCATTGGAGTCATGAAAGTGGAAGATAGCTTAGTTTCAAAATATGGAATTGCAGAAACAAATTCCTTACTCCCAGAAATTTTCAAATCCAAATCCGGCAAGACTCTGGAAAGATATGCTGTATCTAAACTCCTTGAAAAACCAAATAGGAATGATACCCTTTCCCGTTGGGCTATCACAGGGAGATATGTTTTATCACCGCAAATATTTGAAATTCTAGAAAATCAAAAACCTACCAAAAATAATGAAATCCAGTTGACAGATGCTCTTGATAAACTCATTGCTATCGAAGGGGTTGATGTTTATCCCAATTCTTGCTTACGCTACGATGCCGGCGACAAAGTTGGTTATTTGCAGGCAAATATTGAATTTGGACTAAGAAACCCTGAAATCAAAACTGAGCTCAAAAACTATTTATTGTCTCTCTCTCAAAAACTAGCCTCAGGAAGTTTTGAATGAAATTATCAAATTCAATTCCCTTAAAGTTTTTAATTACAGTTTGGTCACTTTACCTTATTCCTCTCTACAGCTTTGCTTATATACCGCCTCTCAATATGATTCTTTCTCGAACTGCTGAAAACTCTGGGAGTGGCGTTTATAGCAATGAATTAGAGATTATTTTTTCAGATGGCTCTCACGAAGCTTCAACCAAAGAACATTGGACCATCGAAAATGATCGAACCTTAAGAGTTCATGTTACAGGCTTGAAAGAACTCAAGGGTTTAAATTTGAATTATCTGTATTTGTCTGGTCAGCGTTGGGTCAAAAAAAACAATAACAGAGAGTCCATCAAAATTTCTAATGATTTTATCGAGAAATGGCATCATTTTAGAAACTCTGATCTACTTTATAAGACATTATTATCCCTTGGATTTCTGACTGATGACGATTCTAATTTAAAACTTACACGAACCCAAGGAGTTGTGGCCTACTCCATTGGAGATCATAAAAATAATGATCCTTTAGCTCCCAGATTCTGGATTGAACAAGATTTTTTTCTAATTCGAAAATTAAGACTTAACTCAGGTGCTGAAGTCAGTATGGATAATTACAAATCCTTTTCTAAAGGCTTACATTACCCCAAGGATCGCACTCTTAAATGGGGAAACAACTCTGTTCTTATTAAAACAGTGACCGTTAACGCAAGGTCGGGAAGCCAAGGAAACCTCTTTTCACCCCAATCCTTAGAAATTAATAATCAATCCGAAGTCTTACTAAATCATCCCTTAAAATCGCAAATCGAAGAATTTTACACCCGATTTAGATGACTTTAAAATTCGCGAAGGTGGCTGTTGCCGCCCCGTTAAAAACCTTATTAATTTACTCTATTCCTGATGAGTTTTCAGAAATTAAAATCGGCACGGTAGTGAACGTCCCATTGGCCAATCAGTTCACTCGAGGAATTGTTTTTCAAATTGAACAGGAATCCCCATCAGCTTCCCATTCCTTTAAAATCAAGCCTATAAAAAGCGTAGAAACCGATTACTCTCCTGAAATGATAACACCTTACTTACCTTGGATATCATGGATTTCAGAATATTACTTATATGCCATTGGCTTAGTGGCGAGTCTTTTGTTCCCTCCCTTAGAGAAAAAAACAAAAATTTCAACTAGAAAGAAATCTCCTATTCCCGATGTCGAGATGGAAATTCCCTATTCCATGAATGAGGAACAACAAAAAATTTATTCCGACATTTCACAGAATTTAAATTTTTCAGTTCATCTGCTTTATGGGATTACTGGTTCTGGAAAAACAGAAGTTTATCTGCAACTTTTTAAACAGATCATCGACCAAGGAAAAAAAGGCCTGTTTCTTCTTCCAGAGATTTCTCTGACCCCTCAATTAGTATCTCGTTTTGCAAAAAGATTTGGAAATCAAATTTCCTTACTTCATTCTCAACTAACCGATAGAGAGCGAACCCAATTTTGGTGGGATATGGTCGAAGGCGATAAAAAAATTCTTATTGGTGCCAGATCTGCAATGTTTTGCCCCATCCCCAACCTGGGGCTCATTGTTGTTGATGAAGAGCACGAAACAAGTTTTAAACAAGATGAGAAATTAAAATACCATGGCCGCGATACCGCCATCATGTTAGGAAAATTTCTGAATTGCCCTGTGATTTTGGGATCAGCTACCCCTAGTTTTGAAAGTTGGAATAATGTTTTACAAAAGAAATATCACCTCCATCGATTAACTAAAAGGGTAGGAACCGCCGTTTTACCCGAAATAGAGATCGTGGACTTAAAGCTTAGCAAAGAACGGTCTAAGGAATTGAATCTTCCTTTTTGGATGAGTGAGTCTCTTTATAATGAAATTCGAATTCACCTTGCAGATGGTAATCAGATAGCTCTTTTCTTGAATCGAAGAGGCATGTCCCAAACCGTTATCTGCCCAGCTTGCGGTCACACCCGTGAATGTCCTAATTGTGATATCAAGTTAACCCTGCATGCTCATAATCATTTGGTATGTCATTATTGTGATTACCATGAAAGTTTTAAAAAAAAATGCCCCGACTGCAAAGAAGGCGAACTAGAACCTTTAGGCATTGGAACAGAGGCGATAGAACAAGAAATTAAAAAACTTTTTCCCCTCGCTCGCCTTGCCAGGGTCGATCGCGATGAAATTCAAACTCGCCAGGATCTTGAAAGTGTTGTCGAGAAAATGGAAAAAAATGAAATTGATATTCTTATCGGAACGCAAATGATTTCTAAAGGCCTAGATTTTGCGAATCTTAAACTTGTCGGGCTAATTATTGCCGATATTGGTTTGAATATGCCCGACTTCAGATCAGTCGAAAAAAGCTTCCAATTAATCACTCAAATGAGTGGCCGAGCAGGCCGTCACGTCAAAGAAAACGAAAAGCCAGGAAAGGTTATCTTACAAACTTTTAATCCAGAAAATCAAAGCGTTCTTTATGCCCTGAACTCCGACTTTGAGGGATTTGCTGAATTCGATCTTGCCAATCGAAAATCCCTAAACTACCCACCTTTTGGAAAAATTATATCATTTCGCATTCAATCGAATAAAATGGACCAAGCCCATCAAACAGCCAAAAAACTGGCTTACCGCTGTCTAAGCCTAAAAATACAAAACGAGAAATACCAAGAAATGGAAATTCTCGGTCCCGCAGAATCTCCCATATTTAAAATCCGAGGAGACTTCCGATATCAATTACTCATCAAATCGACAAATAAAATCCTGATAAATCAGTTTGTAAAACACGTTCTCCACGACGAAAAATGGGTCCCGTCAGCAGTAAGAATTATCACCGACGTAGACCCACAAAGTTTATTGTAACTTAAGAATTAATTCTGAGAATTTAATATTAATTCTGAATTTTTGCTTTTGGATTGTTAACTTTTTCTAATACATCCATCAAAGAATAGTCATTTGTTTGACCATTTTCAAAAGTTAAAGATAATTTATCGTTAGGTTGATCAATTTTAATATCCTTTACACTAGAATATGGTTTATTTTTTGCGTTTAGCATATAAGCAAATTCATTTGTTCTCGTTACGACAATCACTTCTCCAGATTGAGTTAAAGCAAACAACCGACCTTCCAATTGTTTAGTTTCCTTAAATTTTCCAAAAATATTTATTTTATTGTATTCACAAGCACGTGTTGTTGATCCATAATCCGTTGTTAATGAAACTAAAGTATCATTGTCTTTAAATATAACTTTAGTTGAATATTTTGTTCCATCTTCTCTTTTGCCACCTTGTACGACAGCACAATCATGTCCCGCAGTTTGATAATTTGCCAAATTTGCTGCATAAGTTCCACAAGCTTTGCTTACTTCTTTCATGCAAGTTTCAAACTTTGCAGCATTTGAGGAAGCTGCTACTAATAATAAAAGGGCCAATGTTTTTTTCATAATAAATTCTCCTTTGAATAATAAATAAATTATTATTGTTATTTGTTTTTTATTGTTTCAATAGGGGGCATATTAGATTTGAGTATAAAAAATTCCTACTGCAGACTTTTAGACAGTAGTTATTACAAAACTAAGCTTTATTATGACTTGATCTCTTAAATATTAATAGAGATGATGGTTTTTATGATTCAATGCCCTAAATGTGGTCTTCAAGTTACAGAACTGCAAACACTTGATCCTGAAACCATCGCCCAATTAAGTGCCGTTGGCGAACCGGTGACCACGTCTATTTGTATGGTTTGCGCCTCTGATCTGAGAAAAACTTTATCCTTAAGCAAAGGCGGTGTTCTTTTGGCCCAAGAACGCGCTAAAGAACAGTACCGATTAGATTTATGGAAAAACAGAGTAGCTCTGATTAAAAACGCGAGAATTTTATTACAAAATAAAAACTATTCTCAAGCAGCAATCACTTATGAAAAGTATTTGAAAATATTAGAAATTGTTTTTGCCTTAAAAAAAGGTGATCTCCTCGCTCCTAATCACTTTAAAGATTCGGCACGTACCAGTGAAATCACCGTTCTCACTTCAGTCTATTGGGACCTTCTTCGTATCTATGATACCAACGAGAAATATGCGGAAAGGCAAATAGCTGCCGCTAAACAGTTAGCGGTCTTTGTCCAGTATTCCCCCATTTTTCCAGATATCATGAAAAGGGCTCAGTCTTTTGTAAAATCTGCAAAAAAACCTCAGGCAATTAAGCTCTTTATTAAAGAATCTTCGATGCAACGACCACGGTGTTTTATTGCCAGCGCATGTTTTGAGAGTTCTTTTGCACCAGAAGTAATTTATTTAAGACTCTTTCGAGACTATTTTTTAAACTCAAACAAACTAGGGTCCTTTCTAGTTCAAGTCTACTATACATTTTCTCCGCGCATAGCTAAGGCCATTGATCAATCTAGAGTTTTAAAAGTTATATTTAAAGTGTTCCTTAAAATTCTCATCAAATTCATTAGGTTCATTTACTAGCTGCCCCTATAGATTGAAAAATATGGTTCTCACGGAGATAATAAAGTGTTATGACTTTATTGTCATATTTAACTCAGTTTAAAACAGATTGGAATTGTTCAATGAGTTCTCAGCCCTATGATTATGCTATTGTTGGCAGTGGTCTTCCTGGAATGATTTTAGCTTCCGTGTTGAGCCGGTTGACTTCAAATATTGTTTTGATAGATGGATTAGAAACCTATGGTGGTTGTCATAAAAAAATCACGACACCAATCGGCCCCATGGAAAATGGTTTTCGTTTTTTTCCTCAAACCCAGAGCACGCAAAAGGCTCTTGCTTTTATGGAATCAATTTTAAACTTGAAGCTTATTTCTTCTCTCAAGGAAACTACCCCCTCTACCTACGAAAATGGTCATTTTAGACATTTTGTTGGCTTTGGCGAACAGCATATTGAGTTTTATGATGAGCTCTCGTATTTTCTTTCCTCAGAACAAATTTTGCTTACCCTTCCTGTTTATGAATGGCCTACCCTCTTAATGAAACAATTCAAAGGACAATTTTTACCGCGCTCTATTCTTACAAAGTTTGTATCTGAAGGAAATCACGTTAAACAGGCTATCATCAATGGAACAAGAAATATTGAGGCCAAACAATTCATTTTTGCTGGCTCTTTTAAAGATCTTGCTCTTATTCTGCCTAATGATTATTTATCTAGCAAGGCTAAGAACAAATTAAATAAATCTGTATATTGGACTGCCCTTTGTCTTGATCTTTGCCATAAAGAAATCATCACAGAAAATTATTTTATTCATGTTTTAAATGGCACCACTCAAGATGAAATAGGTCCTTGTGTAGGGCAATTTTTTAATTCTAAAGAAAAACCGGACTGTCAATATTCACAGTGGCTTACTTTTGTTGATGAAGAACTCACTGATGATAGCGAAGCTGCAGCCAACGCTCTTAAGAAAATGAAAAGACAAATTAAAAGAGCCTATCCTCAGGCTTTAGAGGGATTGCTTCTGGAGCGTATTTTTGTTTATTCTAATTATTCCGGAGAAGCGATCATTAAAGTGAATTCTGATCAAACAATTCCAGGTCTGGATAATTTATTTATAGCCTGTGGAACACAGAATCCCCATAAGAACATTGTTGGTTCAATTTTACAAGCCCAACAAATTCTAAATAGTTTAGGCGTTGATATGAGTCAGCTAAATCAAGTAACTCCAGAAGTTTTTGATCCAAAAGAAGAAATTGTTTCCCAATTTAAAACCAGCACGGATGTTGCCCCATGAAAAATTTATATTTTTTATTTGTTATTCTATTTGTTATCTCCAACAACTCTCCAGGCCATTCTGAAACAATTGGGAAGCTTCCAAGATTAAATATTGATCAAACAAAAATCACCGCCTCGGGAGTATCGGCTGGGGCTTATATGGCTGTTCAGCTGAATGTTGCCCTATCCTCTGTATTTAGCGGCATTGCTTCAATCGCTGGCGGCATCTATTGGTGTTCAGAGGGAAATGTTTTTAAAGCCCAAGTGAGTTGTATTAAAAGTCCTTCTTTTATTAACGTTGACTCTAAAATAGAAAAAGCAAGAAGCGAAGAGGCGGCTCAAAACATTGATTCCTTGCAAAACATTCAAAAATCTCGAATTTACGCTTATGCTAGCCCAAAAGATGGAATCATGAATCCTGATAATACTAAAAAATTAATCGAATTTTATTCTCATTTTACGGCCAAAGAAAACATTTTCTTGAGAAACACGGTGAACTCGGGTCATGGCTGGATCACCAATAACTATGGCAATTCTTGCGAGGATAGAAAGCTTCCTTGGCTGAATAATTGTCATTTTGATTTGGCCGGAGACTTTTTGACACACTTTTATGGACACCTTAATCCACCTAAGGTTGAAAGAAAACAGCTCTACTCCTCGCCGACCGCAAATCTTTATAAATTCGATCAATCTGAATTTAATAATTCCAAAGCCCATCTCTATCCTTATGGTTGGATCTATATTCCCAGTGGATGCTCCTCTGCTGGAGGAAAAAAATGTAAACTGCATGTGGCTTTACATGGTTGTCAAATGAACCCGGATTATATTCAAGATATTTTTGTTGTAAACTCTGGGATTAATGGTTGGGCTGAAACTAATAATATCGTTGTCCTCTATCCTCAAAATGAAAAATCATTATTAACAAATCCCTATGACTGTTGGGACTGGTGGGGCTATTCTGATTCAAATTTTGCAAATCGCAAAGGACCTCAAATTGTCGCCATTCAAAAAATGGTGTACCGCCTGCTAGGGCTGTATTAGATTTTTAAAGACTTGCCACTGAGCAACGAGCATGTTACCTACTACTTCCAATACACACTTCCGGTTACTTACTGGTCCCTGAGAAAGGGGTACTCTTTAGGTTTTCCAAGACAGCTCTGCTGTCGCCCTAAAGCTCTGACTGGAAGGAGGTTTAACCAGAAAAAGGAGAATCAAATGGCTCAAGTGACCATGAAAGAGATGCTTGACGCGGGAGTTCATTTTGGACATCAAACCCAGCGTTGGAATCCAAAAATGAAGAATTATGTTTATACTGCCAGAGGTGGTATTCATATTATCGATCTTCAAAAAACCGTTTTAAAAGCAAATAGCGCAGCTGATTTTGTGAAAGAGGTTGCAGCTAACGGTGGAAAAATGATTTTAGTCGGAACTAAGAAGCAAGCTATCGAGCCTATCCAAGAGGCAGCTTATAGATCAGGACAATTCTTTGTGACAAAAAGATGGCTTGGTGGAATGTTGACTAATTTTGAAACCATTAAATCTTCTATTGATCGCCTCAGAAGAATCGATCAGATGAAAGAAAAAGGCGAGTTTAATTATTTAACAAAAAAAGAGCGAGCTAAATTAGAAAAGGAATACTTAAAACTTTCTGAATACCTTACGGGTATTAAAGATATGAAAGAAAAGCCAGCTGTGATGTTTGTTGTGGATTTGCCTAAAGAACACATTGCCGTTGCTGAGGCAAAGACTCTTGGTATTCCCGTTGTTGCTATCGCCGATACTAACTCCGACCCCGAAGGCGTAGAATATCCCATCCCTGGAAATGATGATGCTATTCGATCTATTAAATTATTTTCAAATTTAATAGCTGATTCTTTTATTGAAGGGGCCAAACTTTGGGAACAAAAATTAAGAACCATGACTGATAAACAGTCTGATGTTGAAAAAACAGATAAGACCGAAAAAACAGAAAAAATGGACAAAGATGTTCGACCTAGAAAAACCAAAGCTGGTGGAAAACCTGAAGCTCCCAAAAAAGCTGCTGGTCCAGAAATTGTTAAAGTTCAAAAACAAAGAAAACTAGTTGCTGCTGGTTTGGCAGAAGAAGTTGAAATTCAAGCTGAACTTGAAAATTCTGAAGTGCCTGCGCCCGAGGGTGAATAGCTCTTCAGTGCTCATTTCATTTAACACAACGTTTTGAAACTCAAATTTAGGAGATATCATGGCTATCACAGCAACACTAGTAAAAGAATTAAGAGAAAAAACTAATGCCGGAATGATGGATTGCAAAAAAGCCCTTGAGGAAACTCAAGGGAATTTTGATGCAGCGATTGAGTGGCTAAGAGTCAAAGGTTTGTCGGCTGCGACTAAAAAAGCTGGCAGAATAGCTGCGGAGGGTTTGGTTTACGCGGAATCAAATGGCAAAGTAGGAGTTGTTGTAGAAATAAACTCTGAAACTGATTTTGTTGCCAGAAATGATGGTTTTAAAGAATTTGTAAAAAATATGGCTACGCATGTAACGCAATCAGACTCTACAACTGATATCTTAAATCAAAGTTACTTTAAAAATCCTTCTCAGACTGTCGGTGATGTTTTAAAAGAAACCATTGCTAAAATTGGCGAAAATGTCGTTGTCCGCAGAACCCAAAAATTTGAATCAAGTCCAACAAGTTATGTTCATACCTATATTCATGGTGAAGGCAAAATAGGTGTTTTATTAGAAGTGGCTGCTGGAACCGCTGCAGCTTTAACTTCCCCTGATTTTAAAACATTTACCCAAGATGTAGCTCTTCATATTGCCGCGATGAACCCGATGGCTTTGTCATCGGCTCAAGTGCCTGCAGAAGTCGTTACTAAAGAAAAAGAAATCTTAAAAGCCAAAAATTTAGAACAAGGTAAGAAGCCAGAAATGATTGAAAAAATTGTGGAAGGTCAAATTAGAAAATTTTTAGCAGAAAGCTGTCTTGTTGAACAAGCCTTTGTTAAAAATCCAGATTTGAAAGTCAATGATTACGCTAAAGAAACAGCTAAAAAACTTGGAACCGCAGTTGAGATCAAGAGATTTACTCGTTTTGAACTTGGCGAAGGTATCGAGAAAAAATCTGCAGACTTTGCTGCTGAAGTTGCTGCCACAGTGAAAGGTCACTAATTTGAAAGGGCCAGTATTTAAGCGAATTTTACTCAAACTTAGCGGAGAAGCTTTAGCTGGTAAAACCGGAACGGGTATTAACACGGCCGTTATTAAGCAAATCGCGCAGGACATTGCCGTTGCTTACAAAACGGGTGTGCAAATTGGTTTGGTAATCGGTGGTGGTAATATATTTCGAGGTATTGCCGCTAGTGCTGACGGAATGGACCGTGCTAGTTCTGATTATATGGGGATGCTCGCAACCATGATCAATTCTTTAGCCTTACAGGATGCTCTTGAAAAAGAAGGTGTCCCTACCAGAGTTCAAAGTGCTATTGCGATGGCAGAGATTGCTGAACCCTATATCCGAAGAAAAGCGATTCGCCACCTTGAAAAAGGAAGAATTGTGATATTTGGTGCTGGCACTGGTAACCCTTATTTCACAACAGATACAGCCGCTTCTCTGAGGGCTATGGAAATAAATGCTGAAATTATTATGAAGGCAACAAAAGTTGATGGGATTTATGATAAAGACCCAGTAAAAAATAGTGATGCTAAAAAGTTTAGTCAAATTAGCTATATTGAGGTCTTAAATAAAGGCCTTCAAGTGATGGACTCTACGGCTATTAGCCTTTGCATGGACAATAAGCTTCCCATCATGACATTTGATTTGATGAAACCTGGCAATATATTAAGGGCCATTCTAGGCGAAGATATTGGAACTGTTGTTCAATAAACAGAGGAGGATTTAATGATTCAAAATGTTAAGAAAAACACTCAAGAAAAAATGGAAAAGTCATTAAAAGCATTGACTGAAGAATTAAAAAAAGTTCGCACTGGAAAAGCCCAAGTTTCGATGCTTGATAATATTAAAGTAAATTACTACGGTTCTTTAGTTCCTCTCTCCCAAGTTGCATCGATCTCTACTCCAGAACCAAGATCTTTTATGATTGCTCCATGGGAAAGCACTGTCCTGAAGGAAATTGAAATGAGTTTGATAAAAAGTGAGCTTGGCATGGCCCCAATGAATGATGGAAAAGTGATCCGTCTTAAAGTTCCAGATCTCACAGAAGAGAGAAGAAAAGATCTTGTTAAACAAGTTAAAAAAACAGCTGAAGACATGCGCGTGGCTATTAGAATGTCTCGACGAGATGCAAATGATGAAGTAAAAAAAGCCCTAAAGGAAAAAGCTATTTCTGAGGACGAGTCCAAAAAATCAGAAACTGAAATTCAGAAAATGACAGATGAATATATCAAAAAAATCGATGTGTTAGCTGAAGAAAAAGAAAAATCACTATTAACAATTTAATAACTATTCAATAGGTCTCAAGTGAACTTAAAACTCCCTAAACACTTAGCAATAATTATGGATGGAAATGGCCGCTGGGCTAAGTTGAAAAACAAGCCCAGGGTTGTTGGGCATGTCAAAGGAACAAAGGTTGCTAAACAAATAATTACAGATTGTTCAAGGTTGGGAATCCAAAATTTGACGCTCTATGCTTTCAGTACTGAAAACTGGTACCGTCCTCAAAATGAAGTTTCCTTTTTAATGAAAATTCTTCGCCGGTACTTAAAAAAAGAAACCCAAAATCTGGTTAAAGAAAATATTCGGTTTTCAATTATTGGAGATCTAAATAGACTTCCCTCAGATGTTATTGAAACCATTAAGAATTCCATTCAAGCAACTGCTAATTGCACAGGTCTTAATTTGATATTTGCTATCAGCTACGGCTCTCAACAAGAAATTACAGATGCCATCAAGTCTATTGGAAGAAGTTTGCTTAATGGGGAGCTAAATCTTGAGGATATTGACACGGCTCTTGTTTCAAAACGCCTTTCCACTTACCCAACTCCAGATCCAGATTTAATTTTGAGAACTAGCGGTGAACAACGAATTTCTAATTTCTTGCTTTGGCAAGCCGCCTATGCTGAGTTTTATTTTACCGATGTTCTTTGGCCAAACTTTACCAAAAGTGACCTCCTAACCGCTTTGGAGTCCTATACAAAAAGACAACGACGTTTTGGTGCGCTGTCTGAGGCACATGAAAACCTTAATCACTAGAGGAGTTTCAGCTCTTATTGCTTTGGCTTCTATTGCCTCTCTTTATTATTTTTTTGATAAAGATGGATTTAAAATTTTAATTCTTTTGGGAGTTTTGATTGGCAGTTATGAGCTTATGACGATTTTATTTAAAGAATCCGAGTCAAAATCTAATAAAATTGCTTTTTACCTCTTAGTCGTAAATGTATTTATTTTATCCAGCTTCTTTCCTCAATTTTCTGCAATTATTTTTGCATTTTTTAGTATTGTCTATTTACTTTTTAGTATTTTAATCTTGCATAAATTTGAGGACCTCAATGAGTTGAATTTATTTCAAGCAAAAAGTATACTCGGCTTTTTTTATCTTGGGCTATTGCCCTCTTTTATGATTCAAATTCTTAATTTACCCAATGGGATGATCTGGTTTAATTCCTTACTAGCGATTGTTTTTGCTGGTGATGTAGGTGCCTACTTGACTGGGATTTCCCTTGGCAAGAAGAAAATAATGCCTCTTATATCACCTAAGAAAACAATTGAAGGTTCCATTGGTGGCATTGTATTTTCACTTTTTACTAGCTTGATTATCTCGTACCACTTTCTCCCTCACTTAAATTTGCTCTCTTTTTTGCTTCTAACTTTTGCAACTTCCGTAGTTGCACAATTTGGTGATTTCTTTGAATCGGTGCTAAAAAGAGTTGCCGAAGTAAAAGACTCTGGAAAAATCATGCCTGGACATGGAGGTATCCTAGATCGAATTGATGGCGTGCTATTTGGGGCCCCGATCGTTTTATTTGGGGCAATTCTTCTTGAGGGCTTATTAACTACCAGGGTCTAGTTTGTATTATACTTTGAGTTAACTGCTGAATTCGATTTTAACATCAATGCGAAATATATATAATCTCTGAATGGACATTTTATTAAGTTATTTACATTCGGGTTTTACACAAATTTTCTCTTTTGTTGTTTTACTAGGCGTACTTGTTTTTGTTCATGAACTTGGACATTTTCTGGTGGCACTCTGGTGTGGCGTCAGAGTCGAAGTCTTCAGCCTTGGTTTTGGAAAAAAAATCTTTCAGTTTCAAAAAAATGACACCAATTATTGCATCTCCTTAATTCCGCTTGGTGGCTATGTCAAAATGTACGGAGAACAGCCAGGCGAGGAGGTTCCCGAGGATCAAAAGAAATATTCTTTCACTCATAAAAAAGTGAGCCAAAGATTGGCCGTTGTTATCGCGGGTCCTCTGATGAATTTATTTTTTGCTTTTTTAGTTTTTATGTTAGTCGCTTTTTCTGGAGAAACATTTAAGGCTCCTTTTGTCGGAGAAGTTAGCCCAGGATCCCTTGCTGATAGCTTAGGATTCTCCTCAGGTGATCGAATTGTTTCAGTCAATGAAACTCCGATTTCAACTTGGGATCAATTTCAAGATCAATTAGACAAAAATTTAGATCAAAATATCTCCATTAAAATTGAAAAGGAATCAGATAGAAAAGAACAAATTATTCAAACTCAAGTTTTGGCTAAAAATAATCCCAATGTTGTATCGACTAAGAAATTTATTGGGGAAATCACCGGATTATCAATGCTCTCTTATGCCCCTGCGGTTGCCGTTTCCAATTCCTCGCCCCTTTACAAACTGGGCATGCGCTCTGGCGATCGAATTGAATCTATTAATGGCATTAAGATCCCTAATTTTCGAGACTTAGAAGTCACCTTAAGATCCATCCTCCTGCCTAAAAATGATATAGACCCTTCCAAAAAAATAGTTTTTTCTGTAATTAGAAATGAAATTGATCCTAAGAAAACCACTCATCATGATTTCATTTTAGACAGAACAGAGCTGTCGGTAAAACCAAACATGATGGATTTGTCTAGTTTAGGTCTTGACTCCACTCAATTGTATATCGATAAAATCATGCCTAATTCACCAGCCGAAAAAGCAGGTTTAAGAAAAGGCGATAAATTTCTCACCATCAATAAAAAGCCAGTAAAAGTCTGGGATGAAATTTTGAATTCTATCAAAAGTTTTTCTGAAACGGAAAAGACTTTAAGTCTTGAGATCTTAAGAAATAGTGAAAAACTTTCTATCTCTCTAACTCCAGAAATGACAACTCATATGACTCTTCACGGTACTGAAGAAAAGCGTTTTACCATTGGAATCAGTCCTTTGATTGTCTATTCGCAACCTGAAGTTGTAGTGGTTTCAGAAAAAACTTTTAACGGCATCCTCCATAGAGCTTTTGAAAAAACTTGGGATATCAGTGTTATGACCTTACTAAGTTTTGTCAGATTAATTCAAAATCAAATTTCACCAAAAAATATTGGAGGAATATTTACCATTGCACAAGCTGCCAATGAAACTTTCAAAATGGGCTTAAGTGCTTTTTTACAAATGATGGGACTCATCTCCATAAATCTTTTTATCCTGAATTTATTACCAATTCCCGTTTTAGACGGTGGACATATAGTTTTTTACTGTATAGAAGCAATCAAGGGAACGCCATTAAGTCTAAGCAAAGTGGAAATAGCCCACAAAGTGGGAATGATTCTTTTATTCAGCTTAATGATATTTGCTTTATTTAATGATTTTAAAAGAATGCTTGGATTCATGTAGCGTTAGAATTAAAAATGTTAGAAAAAAAATTAAAAATACTTGCAGTTGAGACTTCAACAAATTTGGGTGGAGTTTCTTTTTTAGAAGATGATAATGTCCTTTACTTGCAAACTTCTTCCGAACAGAAAAAGCATAGCGAACTTGTACATTACTTTATTGAACGTGGTTTAGCAGAAAAAAATCTGAAACTCGCTGATTTTGATATTTTCGCAGTTTCTTCTGGACCTGGAAGCTTTACAGGAATCCGAGTGGCCGTAAATACTGGGAAATCTTTTTCATATATTCATAAAAAACCTCTTATCGGAATTTCTTCGTTGGTATGTCTTGCCTTTCAAAATATTGAAGAAATCACGAGCGTTTCTCAATCTCTTAAGACTCCTATAAGTCACATTTTCTGTATGATAAATGCTTTTAAAAATATGGTCTATTTAGCAAAATTTCATGTTAATATACCTTCTTTAAAAAAGACGATATCTCTCCAAAAAAAAATTTCAAGTTTGGATTTAATCAATGGTCTTACTTTTGAAACAACCCCTCAAGTTGTTCCTGTTAAAGATCTAGGAAAAGTCATCACTCAACCAAGTTGGATCATTGGAGATGGTTTTTCTACCTACAATAATTTCTTCCCACAGGAAACCATTCCCTTTTTGAAACGATTAGGGACTTCTTCAGATTACCCTCTCGCCTCAAGTCTGGGAATTCTAGCCTACCATCATTTTTCCAAAAACTATCTTTCTAAGACCTTTGAATGGAATTTGTTTACACCCCTTTACTTAAGAGCATCCGAAGCCGAGGAGAACAAAAGAGGAATTTTGTACTCACCACCTTAAGGGGTTCACATGGAATTAGTGAATAAAATAAGTAACTCTACAAACAATGATTCTCCAAACATTTGGGCCATCAACTCCGGCAAAGGTGGTGTTGGAAAAACCTTTATCACTTCGAGCCTAGCGTTAACCCTTTCTAAATTGAATCATACCGTTCTTGTAGTAGATCTTGATCTAAGCGGAGCCAACATTCATACAGCCCTGGGAATGAAGCCTTCTCATATGAACTTGAGGCATTTCCTTGATGGCCAAAAAAAACTTTCAGAAATAATAATTCCTACACCCTATCCAAAGCTTTCCTACATTCAAGGAGTATGGGATTCTTGGATACCTTTTGATTTATCTCAACTTGACGAATACAGAATGACTGTCGAGCTAAAAAAATTGAAGTATGATTACATACTTCTTGATTTTGGCGTAGGATCTTTTGAAAAATTTTTTAATATTTACCTTGAATGTGATCAAAGGTTGCTTATCTCTACCCCCGAACCAACTTCAATTGAAAAAAATTATCGTTTTATCGAGAGTTATATCTGCCAAAATTTAAAAACAAAATCTACACCCGAAGCTTATCAAAAATTAATAGCAACTCTAAGAGATTTTCGTCACAATGTTTTGGCTCAACCATTTTCATTTAAGAGCTACCTGAAAGAAAATGATGGACTAACTCTAGAACCTTTTAACAAGCTCAACAAGGAGCCCATTAAGCTTATCATAAATGGAATCAGAAGTCCTGCTCTCTGTGATCTTGGATACTCGATTAAAAGCGTTTGTAAAAAATATTATGACTTGAATGTTGATTATATAGGACATATCGACTTTGACAACTCTGTTTGGCAGTCAGTGAGTAATATGAAACCTGTTTTAATCGCCCAACCTTTTACCCCAGTGGCTGGCCAGTTTCTTACTTTATGTAAATATTTAACAGAAACTAGAAACCTTCAGGTGGCTGCCTGATTTATTCTCGACTTAAGCCTTGTCGATTTATGATTGAAAATTCAGTACTAAAATCTATATAATTAAGTAAAGCCTACCATGGGCAGGATATAAAATAATTTATAGGATTTAAATTATGATAGACATACACACGCGTTTTAATTTTTACGAAGTCTTAGAACTTAACTCCAACTCAGCTCAACATGAAGTTTCAAAAGCCTATGAGCGAGCAAAATCTACTTATTCCGGGGAAAACCCTGCCATCTATACCATTTTCACGGATGGGGAAGCTCGAGAGTTGCTCTCTTTAATTGAAGAAGCTTATTCGATTCTTGGGAACAAAACATTGCGAAATATTTATGATCAGAGGCTTCTTGGAAATACAAAAACAAATCCTGAAGATTTAACTTATGACTCTATTCTTAGTGCCAGTAAGTTAATTTTTACTGAACCTAAAAATGAAACGAAAAAAATTTCTTTTGAAAAAAATGAGGCCTTTGAAAAAGAAATTTCAGATAATCATAATTGGACAGGTCCATTTTTAAGAAAAATCCGCGAGTATAAAGGCATCAGTATTGAAAAATTAAGTGAAATTATTAAGGTGAATCCCTATTATATAAAAGCCATCGAGTTAGAAGACTCAGGCAATTTACCTGCTGCGGTTTTTGTTAGAGGCTATGTCTCTCAAATTGCCAAAGAGCTCGGCCTAGTTCCTAAATTAGTTGCTGATTCTTATATGAATAATTTTAAAAAAAATAAGAACTAGATTTTACTATGTCGCCAAGGATCATTCACATCTCGGTTCCTGAAAACAACGAAAGTCTTAGAATTGATAAGTATTTATCAAGTCACCCTGAAATTTTAACTCGATCAAGGGCTGAATATCTGATCGATAATCATTTTGTAACCGTCAACAAAAAACACGTTAAATCCTCCTATAAAATTAAAGCCAATGATCAAATTCAAATTTTTTTCGAAGACTTAAAATTGAGTCAGCCTTTACAAAAACTGAACTTAGCTTTAGAAATACTTTTTGAGGATTCAGACTTAATTGTTCTTAATAAACCCTCCGGCTTGGTTGTACATCCAGCTGCTGGTCATCAAAATGACACTCTTGTTAATGCACTCGTTAATCATACGGACCAACTATCAATGAAATTTGGCGAAGATCGCCCAGGAATCGTTCATCGCATTGATAAGGAAACCAGTGGACTTCTAGTCATTGCCAAAAATGATAAGAGTCATTTCCTTTTGTCTCAGCAGTTTAAGGCAAGATCAATTCAAAGGAAATACGAAGCTGTTGTTCTGGGCTCATTTCAGCCTCCCCAGGGTCAAATCATCTCCTATTTAGCCAGACACCCTAAGGAAAGAAAAAAATTTGCCTCTGTCAGGGATAAAAATCAGAAGATAATAACCGACATCAAAACACAGCCTTCCATTGGCAAATTGGCCATTACAAATTTCAACTTACTTAGATCAAACTCAAAACTGAGTTTGATCGAATTAAAACTTGAAACAGGAAGAACTCATCAAATTAGAATTCATTTAAGCGAGAAAGGATTTCCCCTGCTCGGCGATCCATTTTATGGAAATTCCTCAAGAGAAAAAGGATTGAGTGCCGATCTCAAAAAAGACTTTGCAGGTTTTGATCGGTTTTTTCTTCATGCAAAAACCCTAGGATTTATTCATCCCATAACAAGTAAAGAGCTTTACTTTGAACTAGATTGGCCACATAAAGAAAAAGAATTTATTTTGAAATGGGTAAAATAGTGATTTTAAAAAGTTATCAGCATGGCCACTGCTTTGAAAACAAATCTTTCTTGGTTTTTTTTGGTAATAGATACTTGTCTAAAGACTCCCTCGTCAATTTACACGCTAATTCCTTTGTAGAACTAAATCAAACCCATGGAGATACGCTCGTTGAACAGCATGTGAACAATCCAACAAGTTCAACTCATGCTGATGCCCACTATACTCAATGCAATAATTTAGGACTCTTGATCAAAACAGCTGATTGTATTCCCATTTTTGTTTTTGATGCTTCCCTTAATATTTCTCTGGCCATTCACGCCGGCTGGAGAGGTATCGAAAATCAAATTGTTATTAAATCAATCGACCAACTTTTCCACAAATCTACAAATTTGACTTTAATCATTGGTCCCTTTATTCATCAAGAATCTTTCGAAGTAGGATCTGATGTAAAAGAAAAGCTTTTAAATACTCTCCCTGAAAACTTAAGAAAGCTATGCTATATAGAATGTAAGAACGATCATCAAAAATTTCTAATTGATCTTAAGATGATTTTGCTTTATCACCTAAAGATTGCTTTTCCAAAAAAAGAATTTAAATTCTTAGACTTACAAATAAATACTTACACTAATTTAGAATATAATTCTTTTCGAAGAGATAAAACTAAAACCGAAAGAAATTATTCTTTCATCATGAGAAAATGACAGTTTTGTTTTTAAATTACGCCGTGTTGTTTTTAAATTACTTTGCTACTGGTTTTTCAAATTCATTAATTAACTTCCAAGCAATGACGATACTTTCGTCCTTTGGGTCAATTCGAATAACTTGAAATACAACGACGGCATCAAACCTATTTTCTGCTATGGAACGCAGAACATAGGACATTCCAGCAACAACTGATGTTCTGTCTTTATAAAGAATTCCATTATTGCGAACACCAGAATTACTCCACTTATTTCTTTCCGTTTTCCAAACATAGTCGGGTTGATTATTTAATGAGTTATACTCAAGCGCATAAGAAATTGAAGTGACTTTCTCATTGAGATCACGAATATCTATCTTTCCAAGTTGGGCCATAAATCCAAAGTCCAAACCGCTAAAACCAACAGAAAATTCAAGCTTATTGTTTGTTTTAGAATACTGAACATCGCTACCTAAACCATATTCGTTGGTTTTACCTTTGAACTGATAATAAGAGCCTCCGCCAGTTACGAGGATTTGCTTTTTTTCATTGTGCGAATCCTTAGGAAATAATCTTGCAAGACCCGTATTTGCATCCCTTAAAAAATCTGCATATTTATCCATGTCTTCTTTTGCGGGAGCGATAATCTTTCCCTCAAGTACAGTTATTTTTTTTCTTAATTCAACTAACTCATCCACCGCTTTGTTTCTTTCATCATCTGAAACTGAATACGGGCGCTGGCGAGTCCTTCAAAGACGGAGAAGGAATATCATAATTTTTCTGACTCTTCGAATCAGAGGAGTTCCCACAGCTGGACACAACCATTGAAACTAGGGCACAAAAAAGTATACTGAAATATTTTTTCATAAAATTATAAACACTTAAATTTCATTTCAATATCATAGGCTTTTCCTAAAGCCGCGTCTCCAACAATTCCACCAAGTCCTACGATCCCACCTGCTGTCGATTCATTTTTTCCTCCAAAAACATGAACCATACCCCCAGCAGCAGTAGCGACCTTGGATGCAGTCTTAGCTGTTTTGTAATCACTTTCACTCATAGTTCCAGTATATTTTTTTTCTTCAGTGACAATGGCAGTAGATTTGCCTCTTTCTTCACAAAAATGATTCGCCTGAGATATTGCCTGTCTAGTGCCCTCGTCATGATCATCAGACTTAATAACCACACGATGAACCCCTTCAACTCCAGGACGAACATCCCTATGATGCGCACAAGAAATTAGGTTTACAACCACAAAACAAAAAAGTACAAAAACATTTTTTTTCATAAAGAAAACTCCTTATCAATAATAATATCCTTTTAAATACTCAGTTTTTCTTATTATGTAATCATAAATTTAGTGTCACTTGTTTAGACAGCAAAATTTATAAACTTACTTCTTCAACAGAGGGAACTTAAAGGTTAACTACTCTGTATGTGTTTTGCCATGAAAGTTTTTAAGAGTTGCTGACTGGTACTTTTCGTTTTCATAAGAATAAAGTTCTGATGGAATTGGCTTTGGTTTTCCTAGGATATCTTCTTCGTATCCCCTAAACAAGACTTGGATGTCGTGATGAGGTTTAGTCGTATTTTTCAGTAAAGTGAACTGGCCAAAATACTCAAAACAAGGTTGTTTCTCTTTTTTGCAAGACAATAAATTGCTCGCAGATAATGGGATATTGCCAATTTCAATAATTTTATCCAAACCAAGTGAAAATACTTTTAAGTCTTCGGAGCAAAAATCATTTTCACATCGTTTTTTAACAAAAAATAAGGCCTCTTCCTGAGAAGAGATTTTTTTCAATTCAAATTTCGGTTTTTGTTTTGAATCCAGTTGAAAAACGTCCATGTTTTTTGAAAGAATTTGACCTTCTTTTTGATTAATAATTGAAAATGAATCTATATTTTGATCACTATTAGTTTTTGAATCTTTCGAAGTTAATGGAGTCGATTTTAACACAAACCAAACGGATTTTTTATTAATTAAACTTTTTGCCTCGTAATAAAATGTCCAGTGTTGATCTTGATAGGTCCATTCTTTTTGCAAAGGATCCTCTAAGGAAAACAAATTTTTTAATAATAGTTCCCTTTGTGATGAAACGTTTGAAAACTGATTTATATAGAATGCTAAAAATACCACAGAACAAAAAGTTAGAAACAACCGCCAATTCTTTCCCATAACTTATGACTAAACTCCGACCTTTAATTCGAGTCAAAGGCAAAACCTAGATTTCAATTTCTTACCCATTCAATTTTAAAATATTCTAATAAATGCCTTGCGTTAGAAGAAGTTAATATTTCTTGAACTTAATATTCATAACCTATTATTTAAAAGAAATACTTAGTGAGGGGGGGGTTACAATGAAGTTTACCGACTTGTTTTTTCTTTTGTTTTCAATAATTGTACTGAATCAGGATGCTAAGGCAATTAACAGAAATATTCCTTCTTTGGTCGCAAATAAAAACGCACTGATAGAGGCCCAATATCAAAAATCTATTCAACTAATGTTTCATAATTTGTCTCCTTTTGATGGCCTAAAGGGTGCCATTGTTGCCTCTCCCAGCAACAGTAACCCAAATTATTACTTTAATTGGGTTAGAGATGCTGCCCTTACCGCCGAAAGCCTGATCGCTGTCTACAATGCCACGACAACAACAAACACCTATTTAAGATCCTCAATCAAAAGCTTTCTATTAGACTATATCAATTTTAACATCCAAATTCAAAAAGATAGCCTTCTGCATGCCGGCCTAGGAGAACCTCGTTTTTTGGTTAATGGCCGCACTGACACCCTTCCCTGGGGAAGACCTCAAAACGATGGACCAGCCCTACGAAGCACTATCAATATCGAGATATTATCTTTGGCTTCTAAAGAAAACTGGCCAGAGGTTGATCAATTGCTAAGTAAGTTATACGATCCAAACACAAATAATATTTCCCTCATAAAAAGTGACCTCGAATATGTAGCTCGTTATTGGATGAATCCCACTATTGATTTATGGGAAGAATTTTTTGGCTACCATTTCTATACCTTAATGACTCAAAGAAGATCTCTTTATTACGGAGCTGCTTTAGCTAAAGTTTTAAAAGACACAGATAGTTCAAATTTTTATCTTAGTGAGCTCAAAAAAGCTGAAAGCAGACTCCAGTCTTTTTGGAACCCTAATATTAATTATATTCTTGCTAGTTTTTATGCTCACCAGTCTCCCTTTATTGAATCTAGCACGAAAAAAAGTTCTAGAGTCGTAAATAAATCTCAGTTAGATATTGCCGTATTACTTGGTGTTTTACATTCTGAAATTAATCAACTTTCTTTTTCTGTTAGTGACCCTAGGGTTTTTTCAAGCTATCTCAGTTTGAAGAGAATTTTTTCTCAAATTTATTCCATTAACAATGAACCATCACTTAATACTGCTTTTGGTCGTTATCCTGAAGATACCTATGACGGTTACAATCCGAACTCACGTGGAAATCCATGGATCCTTACAACCGCCGCTGCTGCGGAATACAACTACAGACTGGCTTTAGATTACCTAAATAGTCAAAAAATTTTGATCAACTTTGCAAATGTTAATTATTTTTCTAGTGTGGTTAAATTTCAACTCATTGAGGGCCAAACAATAAGCGTCGGCCAACCTGAATTTAAACTAATCATTACTAATTTAATTAATGAAGGTGACCTATACATGCTAAGGATATTGTATCATGCAAATCCAGATGGATCTCTTTCTGAGCAGTATAACCGTGAAAATGGTTACATGCAGGGAGCCCCCCACTTGACTTGGAGCTACGCTGCTTATATTACTGCAAAAATAAAAAGAGATCTGGTAATAGCTCGCGTTAGTAATAGATAAAATTTATAATGTGTTTTAGATTGGCGTTCGCATTCATTATTAAAAACACTTTTGATTGGATATATTTATGGAAATTAAGAAAACAATTTTAAATCCTGAAGGTTTGCATGCCAGACCCGCTGGACAACTAGCAAAGTTAGCTGCCTCTTTTAAGAGCAAAGTTGAAATTTCCTTCAATCAAAAAACGGTTAACGCCAAATCTTCAATGAGTTTAATGACATTGGGAATCACCCATAATTCAGAAATCACAATTAAAGCAGATGGCCCAGATGCAGAAGAAGCTCTCAAAAAAGTGGCCTCTTTAGTTGATAATCATTTTGTCGTGTGATCTGCATGAAAAATCAATCCATTAAGCTTAAAGGTCAGAAAGCCTCCCCTGGGCTCGGATATGGTCCAGTTGTTTTCATCAATCATTTCGATGTTAAAAAGAATCTTCCTCTCCTTTCAAAACAAGATTTTAATTCAAATGCTCAAATAACTCTTCTTGAAAAAGCTCTTGCTAAATCTTTGGCTGATTTAGAAGCTTTGAAAGCTAGGTTTGCAAAACAGGAAACTTCTAAAATTGAAATTTTGGAGGCACATCAGGCCTTGATTAGCGATCCAGAAGTGTTTGATCAGTCCGTCGAGAAAATAAATGCGGCTAACAAGTTTGCTTTTATTGCCTATCAAGAAGTAATTTCTTCTTTTAAAGATCTATTTTCAAATATGGACGATCCATATATAAAACAGCGAGCTCTCGATTTAGACGATATCTCCAACAGAGTTCTGTTTTATATTGCAAATCCTAACCAAAAGTATTCTGAAATTTCAATCGATACACCCTCAATTGTTGTTGCCAAAGATATGACCCCATCAGACATTCTAAGCCTTGATAAAACTAAAATCTTAGGAATTGCTTTGTATGAAGGAAGTCCTCAGTCGCACACCTCTATTATCGCAAGATCCATGGAAATTCCTTGTGTTGTAAATCTGCATGAGCTTGAACGAGTCGATGTCGCTAATTTAAAAGAACTTATTTTGGAAGGTGACTCTGGAAATGTAATTCTTAACCCTAACGAAGAAGATATTGTTAGTTTTCAGAATAAAATTTTAGTTTTAAATGCTCATAAAAAGTATTTATCCACTTTTATTGGAAAACCAACCAAGTCGAAGTCAGGTCAGCTAGTTCCTCTGGGAGCCAATATTTCTGGACCTCAGGATATTGACTCTGTTTTAAAAAATGATGCTGAACTAGTTGGTCTTTACAGAACTGAGTTTTTGTTTTTAGATAGAGCAACGGCTCCTTCAGAAAATGAACAATATGAGACCTACTGTGAGGTATTTAAAAAATTAGGTCATAAACGAATTATTTTAAGAACTCTAGATATTGGTGGAGACAAAGAAGCCCCTTATATTAATGTAGGACACGAGGAAAATCCTTTCCTTGGAGTCAGGGGAATTCGTTTGTGCTTGCGTAATAAAGAATTATTTTATGGGCAACTAAAAGCTGTTTTACGAGCTTCAAAATACTGTTCGGACTTGGGCATAATGTTTCCAATGGTTTCAACAATTAGCGAAATCAAGGAAGCAAAATCTTTGTTTAATGAAATTAAAGTTGAGTTACAAAGTCAGAATATTGAAATCGGTAAGAAAATCAATCTAGGCGTTATGATGGAAGTCCCTTCTCTGGCCTGGATTCTGAATGAAGTTTCTAAAGAAGTTTCTTTTATAAGTATTGGCACCAACGATTTGTTTCAATACTCAAATGCCTGCGATCGAATGAATTCTAACTTGAAGTCAATTTCAGCTCCTACTCATGAGGGCTTTTTGAGATTTATAAAATTTATTGTGACAGAGGCAAAAACTTATAATTTACACGTAGGGGTTTGTGGTTCTATTGCTCATCATCCAGATATAATGCCCTTCTTAATTTCAACAGGAGTTCATGACTTGAGTATGACAGCCCAACATATTCTAGAATCTAGAGCAAAAATCTCTGAACTGAACTAAATATGGAAAATTTTAACTAAATTAGGCCTAAATCCTGGCTAGCTTAGGCTAGTATAAGATTCATCGCCTTCGACTCTGTACTAAAATGGTGGCCAGAGAGGGAATTGAACCCCCGACACAAGGATTTTCAGTCCTCTGCTCTACCGACTGAGCTACCTGGCCAACGGAATTAAAAGCGTGAAAAAAATAGTTACCGATCAGTGCTCAAATTGTCAAGAATTAAAAGCGTTATCTAAATCTCGAATTAAATCTTTGATATCTTCAACCCCAACAGACAAGCGAATCAAGGTATCACTTATTCCCAAAATTTTTCTTTTCTCAATGGGAACACTGGCATGAGTCATGATTGCAGGATGTTCAATTAAAGACTCTACTCCGCCAAGGCTTTCGGCAAGAGAAAAAATCTCTACTTTTTCTAAAAATCTTCTCGCTGAGGACAAATCTCCCTTAATATAAAAAGTGATCATTCCACCAAAGCCTAACATTTGTTTTTTCGCCAACTCGTGCTGAGGATGGCTTTTTAACCCAGGATAAATAACCTTTTCAACCTTTGAATGCTTTTCTAAATAAGTTGCAATCTGAATGGCATTTTGTTCGTGAGCTTTCATCCTTAGGGGAAGGGTTTTCAAACTTCGTAATGCGAGAAAAGAATCAAATGGAGACTGAATGGCGCCCATAGAATTACTTAAAAAAGACAACTTCCCGGCTAGATCTGAACTGTTTGTTACCGCAATACCGCCAATCATATCTGAATGACCACCTAAATATTTGGTGGCCGAGTGGACAACGATATCAGCGCCAAGATCGAGAGGGCGTTGAAAAACAGGACTCATGAATGTGTTATCAACTACAGAAATGATATTTTTACTTTTAGCCAATTGTGCAATAGCTTGGATATCTGCTAATTTCATTGTCGGATTTGTCGGGGACTCTAACCAGACCATTTTAGTTTCAGAAGTTACTGATTTCAAAAAATTTTGTGTGTCCGTTAAATCGACAAAGGTAAAGTTTAAACCTAAGGGCCTCAAGACTTTGTCAAACAGTCTAAAGGTTCCCCCATAAAGATCATCCATCACAACGATATGATCGTTATTTTTAAGCATACTTAAAATAGTCGTCGTTGCCGCACATCCAGAAGCAAACGCAAAACCATATTTTCCATTTTCCAAACTTGCCAAACAGTTCTCATAGGCTTTTCTTGTAGGGTTATGAGTTCTTGAATACTCCCATCCTTTATGAACCCCCGGAGATTCTTGAACATATGTGGAAGTTAAATAAACAGGAGTCATGATAGCTCCCGTTGTAGGATCTGGCTGTTGTCCCGCATGAATTGCTCTGGTGGCTAGACCTAGCTCGAGATCATTTTTTTTCATATACCAAGCTCCTTAAAGTATTCTTCGTACGTTGTAATTTTATTAAATACAGCCCCAAGGTCACTAGGCTTTAAAAATCCATTTTCAATCATCCATTGATCGTTGAAGACTTTACTGAGATAGGCCTTCCCATTATCAGGCATCAAAACCAAAATATCTTTTGGCTCATTGAACTTTTGTGAATAAGATATGGCACCCACCAAGGCCATAGAACTAGAAGGCCCAACACATAATGCTTCTTTTTGGATCAATTCTCTTGTCATTAAAAATGAATCCTTATCCGTCACATTCACGAAATCATCTATGAATTGCAACTGAACATTTTCAGGTAGAAAATCTTCTCCTACACCCTCTACCTTATAGCTATGTGCGGGAGTCACAACTTTTTTATGATAAAACAAATCACTTAAAATACTTCCATAAGGGTCAGCACAAACAATTTTAATTCGTGAATCTTTTTCTTTCAAAAATCGCCCAACACCAGAAATAGTTCCGCCGGTACCAGCCCCAGCAACAAAGATATCCAACTTACCATTCATTTGTTCCCAAATTTCTGGTCCTGTCATTTGATAATGTCGATCTCGGTTATCTTTATTGTGATATTGATTCGCATAAAAACAATTTGTCGTATTCTCAGCAAGCCTCTTCGCTACGTTGACATAATATCTTGGATCATGCGGTTCTACCCCCATAGGGGTTATCAACACTTTGGCCCCATAAGCCGCCAGGATAGCTCTTTTTTCTGAACTAATTTTATCAGGCATTACAAAAATACATTTATATCCTTTCGTGGCAGCTATAAAAGCTAACCCCAGACCTGTATTCCCAGAAGTGGCTTCAATAATTGTTCCTCCCGGTTTGAGTTCGCCTCTTCTCTCTGCCCCTTCAATCAAGGCTAATGCGATTCGATCCTTTACACTTCCTCCAGGATTAAAATATTCAACTTTTACATAAAAATTATGTATTGAGTTTTTTGTAATGTTATTTAGTTTAATTATGGGAGTGTTCCCGATTGTTTCCGTTATGTTTTGATAGATTTTTTGCATTATTTAGTCATAGCCTGAGCTTTTATTGTCTGCAACTTATTAAAAACATTACCTATTTGAGTCGAAACATTACCAGAATAAGTTATTTTAAGGTCCCTACAAAGCTTCCGCACATAAACTAGATCTGGAGTCTCTTTCATTAGTTCTTCAACTAACTTCTCATATTTTCCTATTTTTTCGTTTGCCTCTACACCTGATTTTATTGACATATATTTCTCTGAATCTCATTTCAGCATTAATTACTTTAAGGATTCAATAAAATTCTGAATTAATGGACCAAGAATTAACAACAATAGCGCAGGGAATTGAAAAAAGAGGATGGGTATCATCATGATATAGGGCAATTTGATAAGCGTTTCCTCAATTTCAGCATGGCATGCCTGAATCGTTTCTTGTTCCAAAAGAAGCAGTTGATTATAAATTGCTTCCTTTTTGAGTCCCCTCTCCAAAAGCTTTAATAATCCTCTTCTTTTCGTTGATTTTATTTCACCCAAGATAGCTGTTGTGTCCTTTTCTCGATCCATATCTAAAACCCACGATCGAACCTGCAGTGAAAAAGGATCATTTATTTCTGATAAATAAGAAAATATTCCTTCACGAATGGAAGTGCCTCCTTCAATTGATTTTTTGATGAAGGCAATTAAAACTAATGGAGGTGCTAAGTCTTCCATCTAAAACTCCGTCCAACAAAAAAAACTAACCCTTGGCCAAGGCCAAATAAAATTCCTGAAACTAATAGCACTGATTTAGAATGAGACGTCTCAAAATTAGAAAAAATAAAAAATCCGATTAAAATGTACATGACTGTCATCACAATGGACTGAATTTTTAAATTCAATGTTACTTGTCTCGACCTATGTCTCAAGTTTTGTTCCATTTTGAGCTGCTGTCGATAGCTTTTTAATTGCTCTAAAACGTTAGTCTTTGAACCTTCAATACGTGCGACTGATTGGTGAAATTTTCTTAGAGTTTTTGATTGAAAAATTTCGTTTTTTTGACCTAAAAGAAGACTGTTAATTAGTAATTTGAACTGTGTATTTTTCCATCCAACAAAACCATCAATTGCCTTTACCAGAGCTGTTCTTAAAGGACATCCAGATTGAACATTTAAAATTGTATTGTCCAAAAAAATAATAATTTCGTCTTTCATTTCAGTTTCAAATTTTCTTCTAATTAAAACCGGCAAAAAAAACACAAATAAATAAAGAATGACGATAAAAAACCAAAGATAAAGTGGCTCAAAATAAAATATTTTAAGAACAACTATCTGCAAAAGAGATAACAACAACATTGTCGGAAAATAGAACAGATTTCTAAGACCAAAATCACGAAAGATTTCTATAAATTCGTATTTAATTATCAAAAATCCGAGTATTGAAACTGAAATTGAAAACATTCATCGCTCCTTTGGAAAAAAAAATTGTATCAAAAAATATGCAAGTGATTTTTTTGTTGACGAGAGATGTCGTTCGGTGAACACTGTTATTAAGGAAACAAAAAATGTCGCGAATGAGCGCGACAAAATTTAACTCTAATTAGGAGGAGCACATGGCAAAGAAGAAAGCTGCAAAAAAAGCTACTAAGAAAAAAGCAACCAAGAAAAAGGCTGCTAAAAAAAGATAGTTGGTAGAGCCAATTATCTGGAACCCTCAGCATTGCTGGGGGTTTTTTTTTATCTTTTTTGACTAAAAATAATAAATGGTGCCAACAGAAGCTGCTGGAACAACAAGGTTCCTCGCTAAGCTGAATAAAAAATTAAATTCTAAATAAAATGTATTTCCCATTAAATCCCCATCCAACTGATTGTATTGCATTCCGAAATGCGTGTTTATGAAATCAATTCCGAACTGTCCTTGTTTTAATTCGCTTTTTGATAGCACCTGATCCAAAACATAAGAGTTTCCTTCTAAATCCTGCACAACAGAATTATAAAACCTGGAATATCCAAGGGTAAAATAAGGAGTGAAATACTTTCCATTAAATGATTTTTTCCACCCTAAAAAAAATGAATTAAATCCGTAACCTTTTCCAAAGCCTAGTTGACTTGAGTTCTCTTCATTGAAATTAATATCAACAACACCACCAAGATATCCAAATATACCAAGAAGTCCTATGCCAGCTCCTAATTTACGGTCATTTCTTAACTCGAAATTAGAAAAGTATTCAGATTTTTCATATACAGGCGACTGCTTGGCTTGAACTCTGACACTAGCACCTATTAAAAGAAACACGATAAAAAGCCGAAGAGACTGTTTCGCAAGACTCATGACACCCTCATTCTCATATATAAATAACGTTATTATGATATTTATATTCCAGCTGTGAACTGCAAACAACTAATTTAGAATATTTTTGCTTTTATTCCTTCCGATTGAAGAAACTTACGAATGGCCGGACCGTCTAGAGGTTCCAATCGAAACAACAATCTGTGTAACAATTCATAACTATCCTCGGCCTTTTTTGATCTTAAGCCTGTAGTTATGACTGCCAAATCATCACTGATTTTTATGGCATTATCAATTAATCTGGCCATGTCTTTATTTTTCGAAACTTTATCCATTAATACTAAGGTTTTATTAAAATTGGTCGTCAATTTGTCCAATTGAAGAATCACATTCGAGACAGAACCTTCATTTTTATTTAAAATTTCAATCACTTTTCCTGCCAAACCATAACTCTGAGAAATAATTTGATCAATTCTTGGAGGATCCTCACCACGAACGAAATCACCCGATTTTAACTCTTCTTGATTAAGAGAACCAGGAGAGATTTCTAAAAATTTTTCACCAATAACTCCCGCCAAATTGATGAAATATTTTGAATCTTTCCGCAAGCTGGTCCATGCTTTCTTATCTACCGTTATTTTTATTCTTAGTTTAACTTCTTCTCCTGAAGAATATTTGAAATCCGGTGTAAAAGTAATGCTTTTCACCTTCCCGACTTTGATACCCATAACTCTTACTGGAGAGCCTTCCTCGATACCACCAGCATAATTGAACATAACATTAATTGTGTTGGTATCGCTTAATGGCGAAATAAGTCCCACTAAATAAGCAAAAACAACAATCAACACAATTGAAAGCAAACCCAATATTCCAACCTTTAATTCAACCTTCATTTTGACTCCTAATAAAAATATGAAAACGTATACGATAAAATAAAATCAAGAACTATAATAGCTATAGATGAAAAGACTACACTTTGGGTGGTGGCATCTCCAACCCCATCAGCACCAGATTTACATCTAAAACCAAAAAAACAACTTATCATTGGAATTACCATACCAAAGAACATAGCTTTTATAATAGCAAAAACAATATCTTGAAAATTTACAAATCTATTCATGGCAGTTAAAAACATTGAAGTCGTGTAACCGAGAATTTGCTCAGAAACGAGCATGGCCGCAAAAATGCAAACCATATTGGCAATCACACATAAAATCATACAACCAATTGTCGTTGCAAATACCCGTGGAATCACAATAAAGTTTACGGGATCAATGCCAAGCATTTTTAAAGCATCGATTTGTTCTGTCACCTTCATAGATCCAACTTCTGCCGCAATACCTGCTCCCACACGTGAAGTAAGTAACAAGGCTGTTACAACGGCACCCAATTCTCTAAGTATTAATAATGAGGCAAATCCTGGAACCATAGAATCATTTTGGATAACCAGTTTCATATGAAAGGAGGATTCTAGAATGGTCACGACCGCAGCGAAACAAACACAAAAAACGATAATCCATAAGCTTCCATTAGCAACAAAGTAAAGTTGCTGGATAGTCTCTTTCAATCGAAACGGTTTGATCAACAGATTCATATTTCCCTTTAGCTATACATTTCTTTAAAGACGGTTAATGCAATTTCTCCAATAAAAGTAGTTACCCAATCAACGACAACAATTGAAACCATCGTAGTTACAGCCGTTGAAACCACAGCCTTACCAACTCCTTTAGCTCCTCCTGATGTGTAAAATCCTTTGTAAGTACAAATGGTGGCCAAAACCAATGCAAAAGCTAAACATTTAACCAAACCCGTAACTAAAGAAGGCCAGGCTAAGATCGTCGGAATATGGCGAACGTATTCTTCTGGATTAATTCCAGCAAATACAACTCCCAAAATAACACCTCCAAGCACAGACATCATCAGTCCACTGGTCAATAGAAAAAAGGAGGCAATGATAATTCCAATAAACCTAGGTAAAATGATTTCTTGAATAGGGTCTGCTCCCAGACATCTTACCGCATCGATTTGTTCAGTGACTCTCATCGTGCCTAACTCTGCAGAGGTATAGGCTCCTACTTTTCCCGATAACATAAACGCAATCAATAAAGGTCCGATTTCCCTTATAGTTCCACTCGTGGCAAGGCCACCCAGATAAGCCATAGCTCCAAATTCATTCACTTGAAGAGCAAATTGCACCGTCATGATGGCACCAACAAAAAAACCTGCCATTGCCGTCGTTGGTAAGCTTTGTAAAGTGACATTCCAAATTTGTTCATAAATTAATTTTCTGGCGCAGGGTCTTAGGAATAAGGTCTTAACAATGTCTATCAAAAACAGAATCGACTTTCCAAAATCTTCCAAAAACAATTTCAGATCTTTCAATTAAGCTCTCCATTTTTAGAATTTTGATTTATTGATTTGGCTTCACTCAAAAAATCAATGACCAGTTGTTTTTCAGATTTTAGAAGTTCTTCTGGAGTTCCCTGTTCGACAACTTGACCCTGATCAAGTACCACAATCCTGTCGGCAATCTTTAGTGCACAAGGCATATCATGACTGACTACCACCGAAGTTGTATTTAATTTTTTTGATAGTTCTTTGATTAAATTATTTACTGCATTCGTCGTCACTGGATCTAAACCCGTCGTGGGCTCATCGAAAAGTAAAATTCTCGGCTCCAAGGCAATGGTTCGAGCAAGACTAACTCTTTTTTGCATCCCATAAGAAATTTCTGATGGTTTTTTTTGTTGAATTCCAATAATGTTTACCAATCGTAAAGCATTATCTACCTTCTCGATGATTTGATTTTCAGACAAGTTATAATGTTTTCTGAGACCAAATGCGACATTCTCGAAAATTGTTAATGAGTCAAAAAGCGCAGGGTGCTGAAAAACCATTCCACATTTTTTTCGTACACTTACAAATTGAATTTCTGAGAATTTTGAAACTTCTTGGTTATCAATCCAAATCTCACCAGAATCAGGCCTTAATAGTCCAACCGTATTTTTTAGCAATACTGATTTTCCAGTACCAGATGTTCCCAGAATAAATATTATTTCACCCTGTTTGATTTTTAAATTAATGCCTCTTAAAATTTTTCTATCGCCAAAACTCTTTTCAAGATTTTTATATTCCAACATCAGCATAATAACTACTAGGATATTAAATAAAAGACACAGGGGTCAAAATTGAATTAGAATTAATCTAGTTTTAGTCACTTTCGTCTAGAGACCTTCCCTTAAAAGAGATTATTGCAATGACAAGAGCGGCCCTTCCAAAGCTCCACGAATAAACTGTTTCACGGCGGGATGGCTATGGGCCTTTGTCTCTGATTCATTACCTGTAATAATTAATTCTTGGTTATAAACCATCGCAATCTTATCTGCCATTTGATAGGCTCGATTCATGTCGTTTGTAATCGCGACAACAGTTGATTTGTTCTTATTTTTCAAATCTAAAATTAATTCGATTATTTTTTTGGAGGTTATTGGATCTAGACCTGCTGTTGGATCATCATAAAAAATAAGTTCTGGTTTCAAAGCAAGTGCTCTAGCAATTCCAAGTCTTTTTTGCATCCCACCACTTATTTCATCTGGGAAAAGGTTCTTTGCATGTAGAATTCCAACGGCGTTCAAATAAAATTCAACAATTGAAGAAATTTCACTTTCAGAGCTAATTCCCGATTCCCTTAAGGGAAAGGCAATATTTTCAGAACAAGACAAGGAATCAAAAAGAGCATTTTTTTGAAATAGCATCCCAATTTTTTTAAGAATTTCTAATTTCTCTGACCCCTTCATTTTTAGCCAGTCTTTTTCATAAACAAAGACTTGCCCCTGAGTTGGTTTAATCAATCCAGCTAATGTCTTAAGTAAAACCGTTTTTCCATGACCACTTGGGCCCACTATGACTAAAGATTGATTGCTTTCTACAATGAGTTCAATATTTCGAAGAATAACTTGTTTATCAAAAGCAACTTGTACATTTCTTGCCTCAATTACTTTTGCCATTATGACTCGCCTCAATCTTACTTGTATAAAACTACAATATAAGTTTAGATAAAATTTCTGAAAATGCAAATCTAATAGGAGTTTTATATCCATGAATATTCACGAGTATCAAGCCAAGGAAATTTTAAGAAAATACAATGTGACTATCCTCAAAGGCAAATTGGCCAATACCCCAGAAGAAGCGGTTCAAGCAGCTAAAGAAATTGGTGGTTCAGTTTGGGTCGTCAAGGCTCAAATTCACGCTGGCGGCCGCGGAAAAGGCGGTGGAGTCAAGATTGCTAAATCCTTAGATGAAGTAAAAACAATTTCTCAGCAAATTTTGGGCATGACTCTGGTGACGCACCAAACTGGCCCCGAGGGTAAAAAAGTACATAAGGTTTTTATTGAACAAGGTTGTCAAATCGCCAAAGAATATTATGTAGCTTGTTTGGTAGATAGAATCACTGGTCGTGTTGCCATGATGGCCTCTAGCGAGGGAGGAATGGATATCGAAGAAGTTGCTGAAAAAAATCCTAATGCCATTAAAAAAGTGATTGTTGATCCCGCCGTTGGTCTTGCCCCATTTCAAGCTCGTTTATTGGCCTTTCAAATTGGCATGAGTCCTGAGGTTGTCAATAAATCAACAAAGTTTTTCATGGGTTTATATAATGCTTTTATTCAAACCGATTGTTCTATTGCTGAAATTAACCCTTTGGTAGTCACTAAAGAAAATGAGGTTATCGCTTTAGATGCAAAAATGAATTTTGATTCAAATGCTCTTTTTAAACATCCAGAAGTTGTCACTTACCGAGATCTTTCTGAGGAGGAGCCTGCTGAAATTGAAGCTTCTAAATATGAACTCGCTTTTATTAAATTGCACGGCACTATTGGTTGTCTAGTTAATGGCGCAGGTTTAGCTATGTCAACTTTAGATATCATTCAACTGCATGGTGCCTATCCCGCAAATTTTTTAGATGTCGGTGGAGGCGCGAATAAGGAAAAAGTGACTGCAGCATTTAAGATTATTTTGAAAGACCCTAATGTTAAAGCGATTTTGGTGAATATTTTTGGAGGCATCATGAAATGTGACGTGATTGCAGAGGGGGTGATGGCAGCGTCTAGGGAAGTCGGCTTAAAAGTTCCTCTGGTTGTTCGACTGGAAGGTACTAATGTAGAACTGGGTAAAAAACTTCTCAGGGAAAGCGGCTTAAATATAATTCCCGCTGATGATCTTACAGATGCAGCTAAAAAGGTAGTTGCTGCAGCAAGATAAATGAAAAAAAAGTATAGAAGCTAACCAAGTGTAGCTACAAAAAAATTGAAGTGAAAAATATAAATATAAAAAATTATTTAATAAGGACTTAATACGATGGCAATTTTAATAAATAAAGACACAAGAGTCATTTGTCAGGGAATAACCGGAGCTCAAGGTACTTTTCATAGTGAACAATGTGCCGCCTACGGAACGAAAATGGTTGGTGGCGTCACTCCTGGGAAGGGTGGTTCCACTCATATTGGAATTCCCGTTTTTAATACTGTTTTCGATGCAAAAAGCAAAACGGGATGTAATGTCTCGATGATATTTGTTCCACCCGCCTTTGCGGCTGACTCTATTATGGAGGCTGTCGATGCCGATCTCGATCTCGTCATTTGTATCACTGAGGGAATTCCTGTTCTTGATATGGTGAAAGTAAAGCGCTTTATGGAGGGACGAAAAACAAGACTCATTGGGCCTAACTGCCCAGGGGTCATCACTCCAGGTCAGTGTAAAATTGGAATTATGCCTGGGCACATTCATCAAGCTGGTAAAATTGGAGTGGTTTCTAGATCAGGGACTCTGACATACGAAGCTGTTTTTCAACTATCTCAAGTTGGTCTTGGTCAGTCGACTTGTGTTGGTATCGGTGGCGATCCCGTCAATGGAACAAATTTTATTGATGTCTTAAAAATGTTTAATTCTGATCCAGATACTGAAGCGATCATTATGATTGGAGAAATTGGCGGCTCTGCTGAAGAAGAAGCAGCTGCCTATATTAAGAAAGATTTTAAAAAACCAGTTGCTGCCTTTATTGCTGGTGCCTCAGCTCCTGCTGGCAAACGCATGGGTCATGCGGGCGCTATTATTAGTGGAGGAAAAGGAACTGCTGAAGCAAAATTTGCAGCATTAGAGGCTGCCGGTTGTAAAATTTCAAGAAGCCCTGCTGATCTAGGGGTCACCTTAAAAAGTTTATTAAAATAACTTTTCTCTTGCAATCCTAAAGCGTTTCATGAGAATTCATCTTGAAACAAAATTATTTGGAGGATTTTATGGCGATAGAAAAAACATTTTCAATTATCAAACCAAATGCTGTTAAAAAAGGCGTTATAGGTGATATAGTTAAACACTTTGAAGACAACGGATTAAAAATTTCAGCAATGAAGATGGGAGTTATTTCTAAGGATAAGTGCCAGTTATTTTACGAAGAACACAAAGAGCGGCCTTTTTTTGGAGAATTAGTACAATTTATGACTTCGGGTCCAGTTGTCTTAATGTGCTTAACTGGTGAAAACGCCATTTTGAAAAATCGTGATCTTATGGGTGCTACAGATCCTAAAAAAGCAGCTGCCGGTTCGATTAGAGCTAAACACGGCGACAGTATGGGTGAAAACGCAGTTCATGGCTCTGATTCTTTGGCCTCTGCCACTAGAGAATTGGCCATCTTTTTCGAAAAACATGAACTTTGTAACTAATTAATTCATTTTATATCGGCCATTTTCTATGTTGAATTTAAATGATCAAATTGAAATTACCATCGAGAAAATGGCCAATGAAGGCAAGGGTATCGGCAGATATAATAATCAAATTATATTTGTTCCCTATTCCGCCCCTGGTGATCATTTAAAGATAGCCATTACGAAATTAGCAAAAAACTTTGCAGAAGCTAATATTATTGAAATTATTAAGCCTTCTTCAAGTCGCATCACTCCCCCATGCCCCTATTACGGCGAATGTGGAGGGTGCAATTTTCAACATATGGATTACCCAAGTCAACTAGAACAAAAATCCTTTTTAGTTAAAGAAAGTCTTGAAAATTTTTTGAAACAAAAAGATCTTCATTTCAAGAATTCAATACCTTCTCCAAAAGTTTTCAATTACCGCAACCGAATTCAAATCCATAACAAGAACAATCAAATTGGCTTCTATAAAAGAAAAACCCACGAGGTCTTACCTATAAAAAGCTGCATGATCGCGGAAGATCCCTTAAATGATCATCTTTCAAAAATAATTCCTTCTGAATTGCCACCAATGGACAAGCTAGAACTCTATTTAGATAACAACCTGCAAGTTCAGCACCGATTCATGGATGTTAAAAAAAATGCTTCATTTTTTTCTCAAGTTAATAGATTTCAAAACTCAAACTTGGTTGCTGCCGTTGTTGCACTTAGCAATATGAACCAAGATTTTAACTCCATTGTTGACCTTTATGCTGGTGCAGGGAATTTTTCTTTTCCTTTGTCTGAGTCTCATCCTAATTTAAAAGTTTATGCTGTGGAACTGAGTACTGATCTAATAAATGAAGGCCGGCTCTTTCAGTCTAAGACAGCCAGCCCCAGGTTTGAAAATCTTTATTTTGTTCAAAGCCCTGTGGAGTTGTTTGTCCAAAACTTCAAGCTAGACTCAAATGATTTTATTTTGTTGGACCCACCAAGAACAGGGTGCTCTCCTGAAGTCATTTATCTTCTTGGTTCCGAAAAAAGAAATCAAATTCTTTATATTAGCTGTAATTATTTAACTCTTGGCAGAGACTTGGCCCTAATTAAGAGCACGGCTCAAAACTGGGGACTAAGATTATCCGTTGATTTTTTCCAGTGCTTTGATATGTTTCCTCAGACGGATCACATTGAAGTTATGGCGAGCCTGTCCATTTCATGATTGTTGACACCCGATTCTTAAAACACTAACTTTAATCTAATGACAAAGTTTTTTTCTTTTCTATGTAAGTGTTTGTTTCTTTTGATTTTTTCATTTTTTCAGTTTGGGTGCTCCACATTCAGAGCCAATCAAGAGAAAGCAATTCTTCATTATTCTATCGGTTCGTCTTATTATCAAAACGCTAGCTACCCACAGGCGTTAAAGGAACTACTTCTTGCGGAAGAATATGACTCTCAAAATATGAACATACAAAACAGTCTCGGCTTAACATATTTTATGAGAGAAAAATATGAACTTTCAATCAAACACTTTCGTAATGCGATTGCTATTAATTCAAAGTTTACCGACGCTAGAAATAATTTAGCTCGAGCTTACTCTGAAATTGGCAAATATTCTGAAGCCCAAAAAGAGTTAGAAATTGTTCTTTCTGATTTGACTTATACCTCGGTTGAGCGTGCTTATAACAACCTTGGTTACAATTATTTTTTACAAGGTAATTATGAAAATGCCAAACAAGCCTTTGCTAAAGCCATTAGCAATCAGCAGGACAATTGCTATTCTCACACTTACTATGGGAAATCAATTTTTGAATTAAAACAATATTCTGATGCTGCTTCGGCACTTGATAGAGCCATTGAGTTTTGTCAGAAAAATTTGATCGATGAACCTCATTTTTACAGTGCTTTAGCATATTACCGCCTGGGTAATAAAAACAAAGCAGTTGCCAGATTTGAAGAAGTATTAAAACTATATCCAAATGGAAAATACATTGAAAAATCTAAAGGTATGTTGGCTATCTTAAGAAAGGTAGATTAAATGAAAAAAACTGGAGCCTTGTTACGAAAAGTCCGCGAAGAGAAAGGACTTTCACTACATGAAATTGGTTTATCCCTAAAAATTAATCCAAAAATTTTAAAACAGATTGAAGACGGAGAACAAAACAATCTTCCGGCCAAAACATTTTTACGGGGTTTTGTTCAATCCTATTCTGTTTTTTTGAAATTAGATCCCGATGAAGTTCTTCGAATCTTTTCTGAAGAGATGGGCTCAACAAAACCAAAGAAAATTCCCACAAGCCCTGGAGGCGATTCTAAGAATAGTTATTTACCTTCTTCCACTCCCCCTTCTGAAGATAAAGACGTTGGCAACTCTCGCCCAACGCCTTTGGAGAAAAAAGAATTTGAACTAAAAAATTTTGGAATTGGAATTCTCATCATATTTTTGCTTCTAAGTCTTATTGGAATTCGAAAAATTGTTGAAAAATATCAAAAAGAGTTAGAGGTTGAATCTCCTAAGATAGAATCTGAGGAAGTTACAAAATCACCCCCCGAAACTGACACAAACCCAATTCCAATTTCGGTCAGCAACGTGACTCTCCCTAAAGAAAATACAACCCCAAATCAACCAACCGCCACCACGACATCACCTCCAGCAGTCACAAATTCGCTCCCAACTCCTGCTGCAAAAGCGACGGCACCCACTGTTAAAGCAACGGCTCCGGCGGTGACGCTTGTTCCTCCGGCTCCAGCGCCAATGCCGGCTCCGACACCAGCACCAGCTCCAACTGCTACGACTAAACCAATTCCAGCAGTGCATTCATCCGGCACACCTGCTACAGCACCAGCTTCAGCAGCATCTCAAAATCCTACAAAACCTGCAATTCCATCTTCCCCAACTGCCACCCCCCCTCCTACCGCGGTACCAAATGAAATCAAAAAACCTACCAACGTGGATGTTCTCATAGAGGCATTAGATAATGTAGATGTTGAAGTTATTTTAAGTTCGGGTAAGGCAGAGGTTTTTAAACTTTTACCATCTCAAACCCAAAGAATTAAAACGTCGACGGGAGTTAAAATAAATTTTAGTAATGGAGGCGCAATCCACTTAATCGTAAATGGTAAAGACCTTGGAATTCCTGGTGACCTTGGCAAGGCGAAAAGAGTTTCTTTCTAGTGCTTCATTTTGTTATTTTCTTTACTTCCACACTTTTTATAAAACTCATCCTCGCCTATTTTCTGCCCCTTCTTCCAGATGAGGCCTATTATTGGATGTGGTCCCACCATTTACAATTAGGTTATTTTGATCACCCAGGAATGATCGCCTGGCTTTTTAAACTTGGTCATTTTCTTGAGTCCTTAGGTCATGCAGTAAGATGGCCTGCTATATGCATCAATCATCTCAACTATATTTTTTGGTTTTATATTTTTAAAGAATTAAAAATATCTTCGACTCATTTTTATTCTTGGTTCCTATTAACTTTTGTATCTCCTATTTTAGGCTTTGGATCTATTCTTTTAACTCCTGATTTGCCCATCATGCTTTTTTGGAGCAGCAGCTTGTATTTCTTTATTCGTATTCTTAAGTCAAAAGATCATATAAATTACTGTTTCTTAGGTCTTTCTTTAGGTCTAGGCTTTCTATCTAAATATCATATAGTTTTGTTTCTAATAATTGGATTGTTTTATTTGTTCTCTGAAAAAAAGTGGAGACTGATAAGCCCCAAAGGGATTGCTTTTACCCTTTTGTTTGGACTTATTTTTTCCCTTCCCACGCTCTATTGGAATTATCAAAATGATTTTCAATCTTTTACATTCCAAATGAACCATGGCCTTAAATCTTCTTCTTGGAAGTGGCAGTGGCCTTTAGAGTTTCTGATTGGACACTTAATTTTACTCTTCCCCATTTTTGTTTTTTATTATTTTAAATCACGCCTTACTGAGCAACAGAAAATTTTAAAATATTTTTCAGCAGGAGTTCTTTTTTTCTTCTTTTGCACCAGTTTTCGGTCCTCGGTAGAAATGAACTGGACCATACTGGCCTTTCCTGCTTTCTATATCGTCGTTTTGTTGTCAGACATTTCATCCATTTACCTGCGAAGAATTAAACTCTTTTTTGTTTTTTTTAATCTTCTTTTTCTGACTCTCATGTTTAGCGGCGTTTACCCCCATGGAAAAATATTTGAGCCTTTTTTCTTTGCCAGCCAGAAAAATATTCATTCTGAATTTTCACCCCTTTACGGCATCAATTACCAAACCTCGGCTTCTCTGTGGTATTTTTCTAAGATCAAAACTTTGAAGATTCCAAGAGCGAGTCGCTATGACTTCTTCGATACTTTTCCTATTGATTTCAAGGGCTTTCCTAATGTCTTTTATGTATTCAAAGAAATTACAAATGAATACCCCGACTGGTTATTAGAAATGAAACCAACTATTACTGTCGCTAAAAAATTAGAAAGAAATTATGTCATTGAAAAAGTAGTAATCAAATGAAAGTTTTTATTTTTCTTACGTCTTTTTCGCTTATTTATTTTGTTTATGGATTTTACATTTCACAAAATGACATTAGTATTGTTAATCCCTCTCTTAAAATCAAAAACAATGCGCTATTTTATGATTACAAAGGCATTCTAAATGTTCACTCAGATTCCAGTATTGGATCTAGCTCTATAACTCAAATTATTAAATCAGCACAATTATCAAAACTTGATTTCATTATGTTTACTGATTTGAATTTTTTTAACCCTCCTTATGGTTTTGAGGGTTATCATGATCACACCTTAGTACTTATCGGACAAAAAATAAGCTATTTAGACTCCCGATTTATAGTTTATTCATTGAATAAAGAACCTTTAGGAAACTCCCTTGGAGAAGCTCAAATAAAAATTGCAGATCTTTTGTCACAAAAAGAGAACAAAGACCATCTTATTATTTTAGTTCATCCCTCTGAGAAGGGATTTGTTTGGAACGGAGAGCTGCCATCTGGAATTGATGGTATCGAGCTTATTAATCTTAAAAGTCTAACGAATAGATCTTGGGCCACTTCAAAGTTTTCAACTATTTGGAGCTTACTTATTTATCCATTTAACAACGGACTTGCGTTCGGTAGAATTTTTAATGAGCCTACTGATGAATTAAATCTTTTTGATGCAAATCTACGTTCACGTTTTTTTGGTTATGCCGGCTCTGAAGCCTCTGCCAGAACCATACCCATTGCTAACTACTTGATTAAGTTTCCTTCTTATCAAAAAACATTTGATATTTTTTCAACCCATGTCGTTTTGAGATCTGAATTAACTGGAAACTCGAAAACAGATCGCACGAAAATTTTTCAAGCCTTAAAAAATGGAAACTTTTATTTAGCTTTTGATTTACTTGGAAATAGCTCGGGATTTCTTTGTTATCTTGAAGATATGACTAAAAATTTTTCTATCGGATCAAAAGTAAAAAAAAATAAAAACTTATTCCTTAAGGTAAGACTACCCTCAAAACCCCTCCATTTTTTTGAAATTGTGATTTATCGAAATGGCCAAAGATATGCCACCTTCAATGACGATTCAGTAGAGTTCCCTATAAAAGAAACTGGAACCTACAGAGTGCAGGTCCGAGTGAGTCCCTATCTTCCACTTCCTGACGCACGTACATGGATTTCATGGATTTACACTAACCCTTTCTATGTTATTGACTAAAAAAAAGTATCTATATAAATTCGACAATCATCATTCAATTCAAAATGAGGACTAATGAGATTTATTGCTTTTGACCTTGAAACTACTGGAATCTTACCTGGAGTTGACTGCATCGTTGAAATTGGTGCTGTTAGATTTGTAAACGCTCAAGTGGAAGCTATTTATTCTATCTTGGTTAATCCACAAAAGCCTATTCCCATAGGCGCATCAAGGGTTAATGGAATAACGGACGACATGGTTAAAAACCAACCAACAATCGAAGAATTGCTTCCTTCTTTTTCAGAATTTTGCCAAGATGATTTATTGGTAGCTCACAATGCTGCTTTTGATACACAATTCCTTGTTTCTGATTATAAAAAGTATGAAATCGCAACGCCTAAAGGGACTGTTCTGGATACTTTGAGTATAGCTCGAAAAATTTTTCCAGGTCTACCTAATTATAAGTTAGGCACTTTAGTGCAACATCTAAAAATTCCAAATTCTGATTTCCACCGAGCCGAAGCCGATGCCACCTATTGTGGAAAACTTTTTGTGGAACTCTATCAAAGAATCTCTGTGGGCGGGCAACTTCCTAGGGTTGAAAATCTCGTTGCTTTGACTGGAAAGCCAGAATTCAAATTTCCAGAAATAATAAGACAGCCAAAACAGTTAGATTTACTTTCACTAATGTAAAATCGAGTCCAGAACTGTAATTATTTATAGGGAAGTTGATTCTAGCTGTTTTAACTCAATGTTTTTTCTACCTGAAAATCCTTCATTATACCCGTGATAAAACTGAATTCTCGGTTCAGGATATTTCCAACAATAGTATCCAGATCCACTATCAAAATCAGCTAACCACAGACCCTTTGGTTTGACTCCCAATCTTTCCAGTTTATTTTGCCATTGATCTATTAAAAAATTAATCAATTGTTCCACTTCTTTTGCACGTTCACTTTGTTTATTCGGATAAGCTTCTAATTGATTGATTAATTTTTTTACTTTTCGACTATACTCTTCCGTCAGTTTATAAATAAGTGGTAAAAGTTCTTGTGCCTCATTAAAGGTAAATATCTTTTTCTGGGAATTTATCTCAAATATATTTTTCACTTTTTGTTTATGTATTATAGTCCCTTGAGTTTCAAGAGTTTTAATAGAAGTTTTAGATGTTTTGAATATTTTTTAAATGTCACAAGGCGTTGGTTTAATCATAGGTCTTAGACATTTCAAAAATTTGTCCACCTCCCAAAATTACAATTAACAAGATAATGACTGCAATCAGTAGATATTTTAGATAGGCACCCAAGGACATTTCTTCATCTTTAACTTCTATTTTTGCCATCGGTGTGGGAGGTTTTAAAGTGATTTTTTTTTGCGAAGTTAGAACCATTCCTTCATTTAATTTCGCTATAACTCTGGCTTCAGATTGTATTTTCCTTTCTTGTTTTTCTCTCATTTCTTCAGTGTAACCAAAAACAGCAATACCCCTCCCTTTGGACGAATTTGACTGATTTTGATTGCTCGTATTAAAAAATCGATCTCCGGTTTTATTTAGACCATTAACATATCGTTTTTTCCCACCTGTCCCGGCGTCTCCATCTGCTCCACCACCAGAGTCTGTGGAACCAGACCCCTTCTTGCCAAACATTGAACTTCTACTTGGAGATCCTGCAAAACTGTTCGAGCTTGAAGATCCTCCAGAACTATCTGAACTCCCCGAGCCTTTTCCTGATCCCTTTTTTGAATTATTATTTGCGCTATTTTTATTGTTATTTTGATTACTTCCTGCGGTACTCTCTAAGGGTGAATTTTTTCCATTTTTGTTAGTCTCTCCACCTGTAGAGCCGTTACCTCCAGATCCATTATTTGCAAGAGAACCACTTCCTTCGAATTTGAATGAACACTTTGAATCTACGTCTTTTAATTTGTTTTCAGAATGAATACCTGGCAATTCGCCAGAACTCAGCATACAAGCAACATAAGTTCCCATAAAATCTTTCAAAAAACTTTGCATCGGTTTAAATATTTGACCTAATGCTAACAAAATCATAGATGTTGTAATGACAAGTAAAAGAACATACTCGACGGTTCCCTGACCTTTATTTGAATTCAAAATTAGATTTACCCATTTTCTAGACTCGACCATAAATAATTTACCCAATACAATTCATTTATGAACAAAAAAATTACCCTTTTTTTAATCTTATCAAGTCTTTCGGTTTATTCAGAGGAAGATTTAACCCTTGACGAAGAAATTCCACCCGCTGTTATAAAAAAGGAAGAGAAATCTCAAATTAATACAGTACCTATCACTAAATCCCCCCCCCTCCTTCTTGAAGTCAGCGCCTTATTCCAAAAAAAAGAATACGCCAAAATAACTTCACTTCTTTGGGGTAAAATAGACTCGCTTTCACGTCCTGAAATGCTTTTATTGGTTAAAGCCCATTACCAAGCGAAGGAATATACCGAGTCAATCAGGGCCGCAAACCTAATGATTGCAAAGGATCCAAAAGATGAAGAAGCTCTTACCTTTATTGGATTGAATCTATTAAAAAAAAATAAAGTACGAGAAGCAAAAGAATATTTCAAAAAGGCAACCGACATAAATTCAGTATATTCACCGGCAATAGAGGGCCTTGCAGAAATTTATCATAAAAACAAAAACTACTATGAATTAAGGCTGATTTATTTGGATTTGATAAAAAAAATTGGAGAAAAACCACATTACTTAAATCAACTTTGCGATATAAACACAAAAGATGCCAGTAATGATGCTGCCATTGAGTTCTGCAATAAAGCCATCAATTTAGATCCTTTGTTCCCTGATAACCATATCAATTTGGGCTTAGTTTATAAGAATATAAATGATTTAGAGAAAGCTAAAAGCCAATTACAAACAGCAGCAACAAAGTTTCCAACTTCTGACATGGCCCAATATCAATATGCTTTGCTCTTAGAAGAACAGAAAAATTATATAGAAGCCTTTAAATACTTTTCTTTTTGTAGCAAATTAAAATCCGATGAAGAACGATGTTGGGCTGGATTAGCAACCGCAGGATATCAACTTTCAAAATTTGAAGAATCCTATGTCTCTTTGAAAAAAGCCTGTCAGTATAATAGAAAAAATTCAATCATAGGAAGAAAAGCTGCCGTTCAAGCAAGAAATGCTAAACAGCTAGATTGGGCAAAAAAATTTGAAAAGCTTTCTGAGATCTGCGGCAACTAGTAACTAGTCTGTTTCTTTCATTGCTCGGTTACCTTTGCGCGAGCTCCGTCTAAATTTATCATTCCAAATGAAATAAATTTTTTATATCTGAATTAATTTCTTTTATTACGGTCATACTCATTTTACTTTCCATTTGAGCCAAGTAATTTTGTGAAATTAATTGGGTTTTGTCTAGTTGACTTTGACTTCCTGTAAAAACGGTAATGGTCTTGGGGATCTGAAATCTAAGCAACCTAAAATCCACAATAGCTAATTCTTCTTTTATCATTTTTTGTGAAAATTCTAAGCTATCCCCAACAAATTCGCTTTCAACAATAAAAATAAAATCTTTTATTTTTTCGCCGGACAAACTTAAATAAGCTTCAATAATTATTGGATCCAAATCTTTCAAAATCTTTTTTTTGAGGGGTATCTTTTCTGGAATTTCCAAAAAAATACTCTCTACATCATTGATATTATCTGTTCTCACCAGGACCTGAGACCAAGTCCCAATTATTGAACAGTCGAGAAGTTCACCACCCTTATTCACGAAGAGATTAGCGATTTTCAAAGCCAAACCATAGCTTTCAATCCAAACAACAACTAATTCTTTCATCACACCATCTCGCCGATCAAATCGTATTCCATGCTATCAGTAATTTTTACCTTTACTAGATCACCAACCTTTGCATTTCCAGAATTAATATAAACAATTCCATCAATATCTGGAGCCTGCTGTGAGCTTCTTCCTTGCAATAACAAATCAGTTTCCTCGCTAAACCCTTCTACTAAAACTTCAATCTCTTTTCCAATAAAGCTTCTATGGGCTTTTAAGGAAATTTCTTGCTGAAGCTTCATCAATTTGTTGTGTCTTTTCTTTTTAATAGAATTCGAGATTTGATCGCTCATCTTGCCTCCTGGCGTGTTTTCTTCAGGAGAGTACATAAAACATCCAACGCGATCAAATTTTTGTTCAGAAATAAACTCTAATAATTCTTCGAATTGCTCTTCAGTTTCTCCTGGAAATCCAACAATAAACTGAGTCCTTATAACAGCATCAGGAATTTCAGATCTGATTAAGTTTAAAGCGTCAACAATTTCAGATCTAGTCATTTTTCGATTCATTTTTTTAAGAATTTCATTATTAATATGCTGAAGAGGCATATCAAAATACTTTACAATTTTTGTTGATTTTTTTATCACATTTATCATTTCTGATGTGATCCCATCTGGATACAAATATAATAAACGAATCCACTTCAATCCATCTACTTGATCTAAGGCTTTTAAAAGTTCTAAAGGCGACTCTTTGGCGCTTGGATCTTTTTTCCTTAAATCCCAACCATAATCTGTAAAATCATGGGAAATAATTAATATTTCTTTCACTCCACCCGCAACGAGTAACTTTGCCTCGTTCACAACATTCTTAATTGTTCTTGATTGAAGGTTTCCACGTATAAGAGGAATGGCACAAAAAGCACATCGCTTCAAACAACCCTCAGAAATTTTCAAATACGCCCGGTGTCTTGGTTGGGAATTAACTCTAGGAGTATTTTCCTCTTGTAAGTAAGTTGGCAAATTAAAAAATGTTTTCTGAGTGTTGCCAGAACTATTGTTCTTCAATATTTTATCAATGTTTTGAAATTCTCCGGAACCTACAAACAAATCTGCCTCTGGAAGGTCATCAACAAGTTCCTTTTTATATCTTTGTGTCAAACATCCTGCCACGACGATCCTTTTGATCTTACCTTCTTTTTTTAATTGACCCATTTCTATAATTTTTTGGAGAGACTCTCTTTTAGAATCTTCAACAAAACCACAGGTGTTGATGATCACTGTATCTGCAAGTTTTTCATCTCCTACCACCTCAAACCCATCTTTAATTAAAGTTCCTGCCATTATTTCTGAATCTACCAAATTTTTTGGACATCCCAAGCTTATAAAATGAACTTTTTTATTTTTTGTTGTTTCTTCATTTCTCATAAATTGGTTACCTGATCCTCTTTGCTAGGTTTATATTTAAATATTTTAGCATTTGTTTTTGATGAAAACTCTGTTTTTTCAAAATCTAATTTCGTTAAATTTCCAACATCATCTTTGTAGGTAAGAGAAATAAATTTACTTTCTTTTACATTTACTTCTAAAGACTTAAGGTTAAGCTCAGGATTAAGAGGCGTTAAAAAATACTTTGAAGTAAAGTCCTGCTTTTCCTCTTTGTTTATTTTAAAGTTTTTCTGTAACCCGTCCTTTGAAATCAAGGTGGAAATGAGTATTTGTTTTTTAGAGTTCTTGTCTAACTTAGCTTTTGCTACTTGAACGGGTCCTGGAAGTTCTTTTGGAGGAAATTGAACATTCCAAATAGTACTTCCATCAAATATAATTTGGTTTTTTTCAGGCTCCTCAACATTCATCCTGAACTTGCTAGCTCCAAGATAAATAGTTCCTTTAAACTTAGACTCCTTGCCTAGTAGGTTTGATTTCACCGTTTTTGTAAATTGAATTGTAACTAGACCTGTTTTTCTATACTTTGATGCAACCTCAAAAAGGCTTGATCTGGCTGTAGCATAAGAGCCAATGCCCATAAATAAACCCGTAGAGAAGATAAACAGACTAAAAAAATTGAAAAGATATTTTTGATTTGACAACTTCTTCATACTTTACCGAGAGCCCTTTGAATATATTAAGTTTGAAGACAATAGCAAATTCTGACTTTTATTTCATCTTCTAAATGCAAGGGAGATACCTATAATTGATTGAAATTCTTTATAGAAATCACTCATAGCCAATAAAGTAGCCCCAGTTGTGATTACGTCATCTACAAATAAGATTTTAGTCTTATCTTTTCCCGTAATTTTTTCAATAAGTTCGCCATTAGCCTCAAACCGATCATTTAAATTATTTAATCTTTCAATTTTTGAGAGTTCTTTGCTTTTAAATGAAGATTTTACATGGATCGCCTGAATCACTTCGCAATCTAATAATCGAGCTAATCCTTTCGCGAACAAACCTGAGTGATCTTCTTTTTGTGAAAAATTTGGACAAGGAACAATGATCAGTTTTTCTTTGCTCTTTAATAAGTGGACTAATTCGTAATACATAATCCTGGCATAAAAGAGCCAAGCCTCTTTTTTTGCGGTCCCTTTAAGCTCTAGAATTAGTTTATTTAAAATTTTATTCTGATCTCTCTCCCATGAAAAAAGAGAAAAGCAGCTTATTTTGTTTATTTCGTGAAGGTGGATCCCATTAGGACATGAGTATTTAAACAGATTTTCTTCACAGATTTCACAAAGAAGAGATTCTTTTGCTCGATAAGAACCACAATTTGCACAGTTTTTTAGTCCATAATATAAAAATGATTTTAATTTCATTATTTTTTGGCCTCCTAATTGAGAAAGAATTCTGTTCAAATAAAAGTCCTTTGTTCTCTCAGTTTTAAATATATCTAAACTGTTTTTGTTTCCGAAAATATAGATGTGACTGATACTATAACCGCAAGATTGAGAAAAATTTCATGTTACAAATTTACTCGTTATGATAGGGAAGGTTATTGAGAATTGAAAATGACCGAAAAATTTGTTCAAGAACAACTAATTGTGCGATTAAGTGATTAAATGTTAAATTTGATAACGAAATATTAAGATTTGCTCTTCTTTTTAATTCATCGCTAACGCCAAACGCACCACCGATTAAAAATACAACTCTTTTTTTCCCTGAATTTAATATTAAATTTATATTTTTAGAAAAATCCAAGCTATTTAAGGGCTTTCCTCTTTCATCAAAGACAATTAAAAAATCGTCTTTTTCTAGAAAATCAAATATTTTTTGGGATTCTTTTTCTACCCTTGCATCTTTAAAGCTTCGGTTAAAGTTTTCACTCTTTAATGTCTTTAATTCAATTTTAACAAAATGACTTATTTTTTTTTGATACAGCTGAATAGCCTGATCTGACCATTCCTCTTTTGCCGACTGAAGATTTAAAAAAATAAACTTCATTCTTCTAAATTCATTGCCTTAGCATTTTTCCATAATTTCTCTAGGGAATACTCTTGCCTTACATAATCATAAAAAACATGAACAATTAATGACCCATAATCAACAACCACCCAACGACCTTCGCCTGTTCCCTCAACGCTTTGAGGCAGCAGATTAAACTCTTCTTTTACTGCTTGTGTTAAACCCTCAACTAAAGAAATTGCGTGCCGAGTAGACGTACCCGAAGCGATCAGTGTGTATTCTGAAGAAGATGATAAGCTAGTTAAATCGTAGGCAGAAATATTAATAGCCTTTTTCTCATTGAGCTGTTTAGCACAAAATTGAGTAAACTGAGCATAATCTTTTACCTTAAGCCCCTGTTCTCGATATATTTGATTTTCTTTAATATAACTTTCAACACCAAGTGGTAAATATTTTATTACAGGACGTCCTGATCTCAATTTTTTTCTTAACTCAGTGGAGGAAATTTCGACATCGTTTAGTGAAACAAATTGAATGCTTCTTCCATTTTTTAAATCTAAAAAATTAAACTCAATTTCATTTGTGAGAGACTGCAAAAATTTAGGAAGGTCAGAAAAGCTTTGTGGCAAATGATATCCAGATCTAGTTGTAACAACCAGATTTGTTTCGTTTATTAAGGTTAAATAGTCCTTCCACTTATATAGATTTTCTAAGTTATCAACTCCAATAATTAAATAAATCTCTTCTGGCTTATAAGTTTTTCTGTATTCTTTTATTGTGTCTATTGTGTAACTCAACCCCCCTCTTCTAATTTCTTGATCATCGACTAGAAAATATTTTTCATAGCCTTCAACGGCTCTTGCTAACATTTCAAGTCTTTGCTTTGAACTAGGACCTTCAATTGGGCTTTTAAGCGGGTTTTGATAGTTGGGAACGATGGCAATTTTATCCAGACCTAATTTCCTTCGTACTGTCTCTAAAGCATTAATATGTCCAAGATGGGGTGGGTTAAATGAACCACCAAAAATTCCAATTTTCATATATTTTCCTGATTAAATAATTTATCGGTTAAAAACTGCAGTAAATCCTTAATGTTCTTTCCTGTAAACGCTGATATCGCAATAACTTTGATATTAAATTTTTTATGAAATTTTGAAATTAAAACTGATAATTCCTTTTCTGAAAGAGTATCAATTTTATTTAATACGACAAACTGAGGTCTCCCTGTTAAAGGAAAAAAATCAACTTTATCTTGATTTTTTTTGTCATACATTTCTAACTCGTAGATCAAATCCAAGTAATCCTGAAGTGGATCTCTACCTGACAATCCAGAAGCATCTATCAAATGAATAAAAAACTTGGTCCTTTCAATATGCTTTAAAAACTGTATCCCAAGGCCAACTCCTTGATGAGCACCCTTTACAAGTCCTGGAATATCTGCCACAACAAATGTCTTAAAATCAGCCGCTTTGACAACGCCAAGATTTGGAGCCAGCGTGGTGAAAGGGTAATCAGCAATCTTTGGTTTCGCCGCTGAGATCCTAGAAATAAGTGTGGATTTTCCAGCATTGGGAAACCCAATGATTCCGACATCAGCAATAAGCTTGAGCTCAAGAATCACTTCTCTCTCTTCGCCTTCTTCTCCTGGTTGAGCGTGTTCAGGCGCTTGATTGACAGAGGTTTTAAAAAAGTGGTTTCCTTTTCCCCCACGCCCTCCCTTTAATAAGACAAATTCACTGTGTTCTGCCATATCAACTAAAATTTCAGAGTTCTCTGTTTTTACAATGGTTCCTTTGGGTACCAAAAGAACTAGGTCCATTCCATTTGCCCCAGAGCAACGAGCACCTTCCCCTGGTGAACCATTGTTGGCCACATATTTTTTGTTGGCCTTGAAATCGACTAAAGAATTTAAATGCGGACTGACTTTCAAAATGAGATCCCCACCACGGCCGCCATCGCCACCATCAGGTCCACCACGAGGGGTTCCAGATTCTCTTCTAAAACTGACGCAACCAGCACCTCCGTGCCCGGATCCAACTAATATTTTAATTTCATCAATAAACTTCATGACCGATACCGCCAATTTTTATTAACCTACTTGTAAAGAAAAAGGGAGTACGAAACTCCCTTTTTAAATTTTTACAATTTTTCTAGGCTTTTAGGTCTTAAGCTGTTTTAGGATAAACCGAAACTTTCAATTTTTCCTTCGAAGCTCTTTCAAATTTTACAACTCCTTCGATAACAGAATAAATTGTCCAATCTCTTCCAACTTTAACATTATTACCAGCGTTAAATCTTGTTCCACGTTGTCTTACAAGAATAGTACCTGGAAGAACTGATTGCCCTCCAAACCTTTTAACTCCTAAGTTTTTACACTGCGAATCGCGACCATTCTTGGTACTACCACCAGCTTTTTTCGATGCCATTTCCCACTCCTATCAATAATTCCTAATAATATTTTAAATATTTACTTCTATGTCGTTTTCTTTGTAGCTTTTTTTGCTACTGATTTTTTCGCTTCTGTTTTTTTCGCAACTTTTTTAGGTGTCGCTTTCTTAGCTACTTTTTTAGCTGTCTTCTTTTTTGAAGATACTTTTTTTGTTTCATCTTCGTTAAGCGCAGACGCTTTGTTGGCTTTTAATCCAGCTTGTACTTTTTCTTTTCTCGCCTCAATTTTGTCTTGAATTCTTTGAGTTCTTAATGCCGCCATATCAGAAATCTTTGGTTGAGCTTCCGTTGTTTCTGTTTTTCCTTCAGGAGAGGTGATTGCTTTAACAAATAGCTCAGTAAATGGCTGCTTGTGACTTTTAAATTTTCTGAATGAATGTCTTCTTTTCTTTTTAAAAACAATGACCTTTGGACTTCTAGCTTGCTTAGTTACCACAACAGTTACAGAGGCATTTTTAACTACTGGTTGGCCTACATGAGTTACTTCTCCACCTAATAGTAAAATATCGCTAATGTTAAATTCTGATCCTAATTGTTGTTCAAGCTTCTCAACTTGCAAAACATCACCGGGTTTTACTGTATATTGTTTTCCACCAGTACGAATAACTGCGTACATTTTTGTACCTCCAAGAACGGGATTAAGCTCGATGTTAATGCCATCAAGCTCATTAATTGTCAATAATTTAATCAAACTATTTCATATAAATATAGGGGTCAATGAATATTTAGATCTTTACATTATAAATAGTTCATATTGTTCAAGATGATAATTAGGCTCGATTTTAAAAGCGACTGATTTTTTTAATTTTCGTTCAAGTTGTTCTAGGGTTTCTCCCTCGAACTCATAAATCCAATCAACAATTTCACTTCGACAATGGACAACGAAATTATTCTTCTGGTTTTCAACCATTCCTACCTCTCGCTCTAGTTCTCTAAAAATTTCATTTGCAACTGTTGATTTTCTTTTTATATAGCCCTTCCCATCACAATAACTACAGGGTTCGCAGAGTATTTTAATCAAGCTAGGGCGAATTCTTTTTCGCGTCATCTCTACTAACCCCAAAGAAGACATGGATAAAACATTGACTTTAGCTCTATCCTTAATAATCTCCTCCTTTAAAGCTTCAATGATTTTTTCCCGATGGCTATCTTTTTCCATATCAATAAAGTCGATAATAATAATCCCGCCACAATTTCGTATTCTTAACTGATGGGCAATCTCTTTGACGGATTCTAAATTCGTTTTTAAAATGGTATCTTCCAAGTCTTTTTTTCCAACAAATCGACCTGTGTTCACATCAATAACCACAAGCGCTTCAGCTTCATCAATAACAATATATCCACCCGATTTTAACCATATTTTTCGATCCACCGATCGAGAAATTTCTAGCTCGACATTATACAAATCAAACAAAGGCTTTGGCTCTTCATATAGAATAATATTCTGCTTATACTTTGGCATCAGCTGTGAAACGAATTTAGTTACTTTCTTGTGAACCTCCACATCATCAACCCAAACAGAAGTTACCGCTTCGCTCATTAAATCCCTAAGGGCTCTTAACTCCACATCCATCTCTTGATGAATTTGCCCTGGGGTTTTTTTCTTTTCATAATTTTTAAGGATCTCTTTTGACAGCCTATCAAGATACTCAATATCCGATCTTAAATTTTCTGCAGTTGCTCCTTCCCCCGCCGTCCTGACGATGACTCCTCCGGTAGGGTTGATCTTTTGAACTAAATCCTTGAGCCTTTCACGCTCTTCTTCGTTTTCAATTCTACGAGAAATTCCTAAATGCCTAATTGTTGGTAAGTAAACAATAAATCTTCCTGGCAAGGAAATGTGGGTCGTAAGCCTCGCTCCCTTGGTACCCAAGGGATCCTTCGCCACCTGAACCAAGATAGGCTGACCTTCTTTGAGTAAATCTTGAATAGGTGTTTTGTTGTCATTTTTTTGAGGAAGTCCCTCTTCATCATAAATTGTCTCAGAAAGCGGTTCTTCCCTATCTAGATCTGAAAGAGGATAACTATCTGAGTCTAGGTCTTCCCTGATATCACCCACATACAGAAAAGCTGCCTTTTCTAGACCTATATCCACAAAGGCGGCCTGCATGCCTGGCAAAACACGTAAAACAGTTCCTCGATGAATGGCACCAACCAAAGTTGGGGAAGTTTTTCTTTCAATTTTCAAATCCGTAAGGACCCCAGAGTCAACATAAGCCACTCTTGTCTCGTGTGGTCTTACATTAATCAAAATTTCAGCAGACATATTGGCTCCTAAAAATTAGCGGTCCAGATTTGTTTTAATTAAAACCCTAAAATAACTGTCGAGGTTTATTGTATTAAAATAATACCGATAAGTCATACATTAAAGATATTATGTAATTTAAATTAACCGGGAGTTAGCTGTGGCAGCAATAGATGATTTATTCAAAATCATGGTTGAACAAGGAGCATCAGATTTACATATCACAAGCGGAGCACCTCCCTTTTTGCGCCTTCACGGAAGAATGATGCCATTAAATTACAAAGAATTAAACAGCCAAGAAGTACAAGGTTTACTCTTTGAAATTTTAACTGAAAAACAAAAAAAATCCTTTGTCGAGAAATGGGAGTTGGATTGTGCCTATACTCTGCAGGGAGTGGCAAGATTTAGATGCAATGTTTTCATGCAGAGAAAAGGGCTCGCTGGCGTTTTTAGGATTATACCAGAAAAGATCAAATCGGCGCAAGAACTCAACATTCCCCAAGGAATTCTAGATTTGTTAGATTGTGACCGTGGTTTAATTCTTGTTACCGGCCCGACAGGGTCAGGAAAATCCACAACTTTAGCTGCTATGATTCACGAAATCAACTTAAGTTCTGAATCACATATTATTACAGTTGAAGATCCTATCGAGTTTGTGCATCAAAATATCAAGTGCATCGTGAACCAAAGAGAAGTGGGCTCACACACCAAATCTTTTGCCAATGCCCTGAAAGCAGCGCTTCGAGAAGATCCAGATATTATCCTAGTGGGAGAGTTGCGAGACCTGGAAACGATCTCATTGGCCCTAACTGCCGCAGAAACGGGTCATATTGTATTTGGAACTTTGCACACGAACAATTCAGCTAAAACGATAGACCGTATTATCGATGTTTTTCCTTCTGGACAGCAGTCGCAAATCAGAACAATGCTTTCTGAAAGTTTGCGTGGAATTGTGGCGCAGACACTTTTTTCTCGGGCCGACGGACAGGGACGAATTGCCGCCTACGAAATTTTAAGAAACTCAAAGGCTATTGCCAATCTCATCAGAGAGGGCAAAATTCACCAAATCCCGTCTGCTCTACAAACCGGAACTTCTCTTGGCATGATTACCTTTGAAAAATATATAGAAGACCTAGTGAAGAAAGGCAAAGTTTCGAATGCTGACGCCAAAACCTTTCTAGGAAAGGAAAGCGATTCTTCGTCTTCCGTTGCTTCCGTCAAAAAATCAAGCTAGGATAGCTTATAAGCAAAAAAGCATCGGCTATCAAAAAATTTTACCAATTGTATTGCCATAAAGTAACCATAGCTGTTGGTTCACGGTTGTTATCATAAACCACATAACCAACTCCGGTTATAAACCCTAAAAGAACGCCGATGGTGATATTATCGGTGTGCTCTTGGGGCTTTCCATAAAAACTCAGTGTGCTTAATCCCAAAACTCCGCCACCAATGCTTGTAAATAAGACTGTTGCCGCGGTTCTTTTAACAGTTGAAGAGCTTAATCCACTTTGAGCTAAACTGTTTTGTGAGAAAAGAAGTATAAACGAACTAAAAAAAAGAATCCTTATAATGACATTTTTCATTTCACCAACCTATCATTGAACAATCAATTTTGACAATTGCTTTTACCCAAGGGTAAATTGAGAACTGTCCTACTTGTTTTTAAAATGCTACTTAACCCATATTAAAGAAAACTCGGAGACAAAAAAGAACATGGATGCAAATTTAAATACAACAATTTCTAATATAGCGAAATATATCGATCACACTTTACTTAAACCTGAGGCCACTGAGTCACAGATTCATAATTTATGTAAAGAAGCTATAGATAATCATTTTTACTCTGTTTGCGTTAACTCTGTCTGGGTTCCATTGTGTTCGTCACTACTTAAAGGTTCGGAGGTTAAAGTTTGCAGTGTTATAGGATTTCCCCTTGGAGCTATGTCAAGCCAAAGCAAGGCTTTTGAAACCTCTTGGTGCGTTGAAAATGGTGCCAGTGAAATTGATATGGTTTTACAACTTGGTTTTTTAAAGAACAAACAGTTTGAATTTGTTGCCTCAGATATTCAAACGGTTGTTGCTGCTGCCAAAGGAAAAACTGTAAAGGTAATTTTTGAAACTTGTTTGCTTACCCATGATGAAAAAATAATAGCCTGCGAGGCTTCCCTTGCTGGCGGAGCTCATTTTGTAAAAACCTCTACTGGGTTTTCAACTGGTGGAGCAACCATAGAAGACGTTTTATTGATGAAACGTCTCGTTGAAAATAAAGCAAAAGTAAAAGCCAGCGGTGGGATTAAGAACTTTGCACAAGCTGTGGCCTTTATTTCCGCCGGCGCCGAAAGGCTGGGCACTAGCTCTGGCGTTGAAATACTTAAAGGTATTGAATCAAAACAAGGTTACTAGCTCCACCATTTTTAAAAAAAACGCAGAGGTTTTCAATGACATATTTACCATCAGAATTAATCAAGAAAAAAAGAAATGGCCTCTGTCATTCAGAATCAGAAATAGATTTTCTAATTCAAGCCTATACTCAAAATGAAATTCCTGATTATCAAATGTCGGCATGGTTGATGGCCGTTTATTTTCAGGGATTAAGTGATGAAGAAACTTTATACTTAACAAAATCAATGATTCATTCTGGTCAAGTTGTTGATTTCAAAAGTATCGAGATCTTTAAGGTCGACAAACATTCTACTGGAGGAGTGGGGGATAAAACAAGTTTGATTCTTGGGCCTATTGTTGCTGCGGCAGGAATTCCCGTTCCTATGATTTCAGGCAGAGGCCTAGGGCATACGGGTGGAACCTTAGATAAACTTGAATCTATTCCTGGTTTTAATACGCAGCTTACTTTGAAAAAATTTATTGAGAATGTAGACAAACATCACATTTGTTTTATTGGACAAACCAAAGAAATTTGCCCCGCTGATAAAAAAATCTACGCTTTAAGAGACGTCACCTCCACGGTAGAGAGTATTCCTCTCATTTGCGCCAGCATTATGTCAAAGAAACTTGCTGAGGGCATAAATGGTTTGGTTCTGGATGTAAAAGTTGGCTCTGGCGCTTTTATGAAAGACTTATCAAAAGCTGAAAAATTGGCTCACCAATTAATGACTATTGGAAAAGGTTATGGAAAGAAAGTGACTGCATTGCTAACAAATATGAATCAGCCTCTTGGAAGGTTTGCAGGAAATGCCTTGGAGGTTTATGAAAGCATTGAAATTCTTAAAGGAAATAGGTCCCAGAATGGCGTTGGAGTTGATTTATTTCAGGATACTAGAGAACTAAGTTTAGTTCTTTCAGCACACATGATGCTTTTATCAGGAAAACATAAAAACTATGAAGCTGCTTATCAGAAAGCATCAGAACTTTTATTTTCTGGAAAAGCATTAAAAAAATTTGAGAAGCTCTGCGAGCTTCACTCAGGAGATCTAAATCAGTTTAAAATTCTACCCCCTTCTCATGAAATCAAAGCTCTCTCCTCGGGCTATTTTTCCTTTATTAATACTGAAAAAGTGGGCGTTGCTTTGATCCAATTAAAAGCAGGACGAAATCAAAAAGAAGATCTTTTAGATCTTTGTTCTGGGATCGAATTCCACTTTAAAACTGGCGACCAAGTAACCGAAGGTGATACCCTTTTTACCCTTTATGGCTCAAATAAAAGCTTATTCCCCCATGCTGAAAAGTTGCTAAATGAATCCTTTAAAATTTCCTTGCAAAGATCTTCAAAAGAAGATCTTATCTATAAGGTGATGTTATCCTCTTAAAGAGACAAAGTTGGGAGTTCTTTTGGTAAAAACGGCAATAGAAAGATTGACTGAAACTGTTGGTTATATTCGAAGCCAATCTCCTGTAAAACCCAAAATAGGAATTATTCTTGGTTCTGGACTTGGTGCTTTTGTTGACCAAGTCCAGGTTAGCACAAAAATTCGCTATGACGATATCCCTCATTTCATGCCGCCAACTGTTGATGGACACCAAGGTAATTTACTTCTTGGTCATGTTGGTATTAATCCTGTGGCAATTCTTCAAGGGAGAAATCATTATTACGAAGGTCACAATATGGAAACTGTCGTTTTCCCAACCAGAACTTTAGCTATTTTAGGAATCGAATATTTAATTTTAACTAATTCCGCTGGTGGTTTTGGCGAAACCATGCAGCCAGGTGATTTCATGTTGATAGAAGATCATATTAATTTAATGGGAAATAACCCATTGATGGGTCCAAACATCAAAGAACTAGGACCTCGATTTCCTGATATGACAGAAGCCTATGATAAAAAATTGCTAGAACAAATGGAAAAAATTCTTCAACAACAATCCACAAAATATCATAAAGGCATTTATTGCGCTGTCAGCGGACCTACCTATGAAACCCCCGCTGAAGTGAGATATTTAAAACAAATCGGCGGTAAAGCTGTTGGTATGTCAACCGTTCCTGAAGTCATAGCCGCAAATCATCTTGGATTAAGAGTCGCAGCGCTAAGCTGCATCACCAATTTAGCCGCCGGGCTGTCTAAACAAAAACTTTCTCACCAAGAAGTCACAGAAACGGCAAAGAAAGTAGAACAAAAATTCACTCTGTTTATGAAAGAATTTGTCGAAAATATAAATTAAAGCTTGATCAGGCATTTGAACCAAGCTTTATGTTTGAGTTTTCTCCTAATTTCCTGATTCACATAACCATTTTTTTGTTGGCACAAAGGTGTCTAAATGTGAAAATAAAATATTGCCTTCCATGTCTAGAAAGTAGGTTCCTTCTTCAGTGCTTAAGTCCCAACTTTGAACGACAACTTTGTAACCCAGAGAAACATTGCTTTTACTTTCAAATTTATAGGCAGAGACTCTCATAGGATTAGTCTGACCTTGAATAACTAAAGCTGTATTCATTTCCTTCATATAGGCATTGATGGCCTTTTGTTCTGCTATTGTTAGACTTAAAATATTATTGACAGAGATTTGATATCTTTCTTTCAGAGTAAATGGTTTTCCAGAATTTATTTTCCTGACATTTTCTTGACAAGAAATAAGTTCTTGAAATGCTTTTTCTTCAGAACTGGCATGACCGGATGTTTCAATAGAAACTATGTAAAACAATAAAGACCCGGTCGTAAAAAAATAGAATAACTTTTTTAAAAAAATGGAACTAATCATTTTACGGCACCCCTAAAAAACCTCGAAACAATTAAGAAATTTTTCCCTGTCAATTTGGAGCCCACCCCTGTAATTTTTTCTAAAAAATTTTCCTATCTGCATTTAAGTGGAAGTTCACAGACCCCAAATTTTCATTTTCTTTAACCAGCAATAACAATGCCTAATTTTCACAAAAATTTAATTTCTTAGGCATTCCTTGCTTATTTATCCAATCTTCAAAAACTTGGACCTTCAGCCAGATTTCTATTTTTAGACTCCATAGATAAGGAAATGACTCCGATCAATTTACCCGGAAGGGCTTTCAGTTAGTCAAATTAATGAAAGACCACCTTAGGGGAGATTACATGGAAGTAAAAAAAATCATCGGGGTTCTTTCGTTTTCGCTGTTTCTTATTTCTTGCGCAAACGAAACTGGCAAAACACCAAAGAGTGTTTTTGAAAAGAAGAATTCTCAATCGAGTTCTGCCGATAATTCTACTTGTCAGTCAGAAATGCTAGAAAATAAATATGTGGTTTTATGGGAAAATGGAAGTTTTACCTACGAGCAAGGCTCTGATGAAGATACCTTTAGAGAAGGTTTTGTTAAAAACAATTTACCTCAAATTAAAAAGGTCTTTTTTGACAAAAAAATGAAGTTTCTAAGCGACTCCGAAGTTTCCTCAGCGAAAGTTCATTCGGAAGCCATAACGGCTCAAGCTACGAGCTCTCCAGAACAACAATGGGGACAAAGAATGATTAAAGCTGAGGAGGCTTGGAATCAAAATTTTTATGGTGATGGTGTCTTAGTGGGTGTTGTTGATTCCTACGTGGATATATCTCATTCTCAATTGAAAAATCAAATCTATACTAATGAATTAGAAATTCCAGATAATGGCATCGATGATGATAAAAATGGATTTATTGATGATTACCACGGAATGAGTTTTACCGATGAAGAGAACTACACGATCAGTAATCCTCACGGTACTCATGTTAGTGGGGTTATTGCCTCTAATCATGATGGCTTGATGAAAGGAATCGCTCCTCATGCTAAAATAATTCCAGCACCTTTTATTACCAATGGTGGTTCTGGCTCCCTCGGCGATGCCATAAAGGCTATGAATTATGTTTTGGATAGAGGAGCTAAAATAATCAACGCCAGTTGGGGGGACAGCTCCTGTGCTAAATCTTTGAAAGAAGCATTCCAAGCTATTTCCAATCGAGGAGTTTTAATTGTCGTCGCAGCCGGAAATAGTGGAAATGATTTAGACTATTCTCCTTCTTTTCCTGCCGCTTTTAGTTTCCCAGGACAAATCACCGTGGGGGCTTCGAATGAAAATGACTATATGTCTTCCTTTTCCAATAGCAGTTTTAACTTAGTTCATTTAGCCGCACCTGGAGATTTAATTTTCAGCACCACCCCATCAGAGAAATATGATTATTTAAAAGGTACAAGTATGGCGACACCTTTTGTTTCTGGCGCCGCTGCCGTTTTGTGGGGAGCCTTTCCAAAGGCCACTTCGGTACAAATCAAGGAAGCGCTGGTCCAATCTGTAGAAGTAACTCCAAATCATGAGTTTAGAGTGGTATCAAAGGGCAGATTAAACCTTTCGAAAGCCATTAGCTATATGAAGCGGTTTTAATCTGAAATCTGAATTAATGAAACCGAGGCCACCTTGTTAAACAATGATATCCTGCGAAGTGTTCGAAATATTTTAGACATTAGAGATCCTAAAATTATTGAAATCGCAAAGCTAACAAATTACGATGTATGCCTTGATGACGTCGTTTCCTTTTTAAAAAAGGAAGAGGAACCTGGTTTTAAGAAATGTGATGATATTTTTATGTCTCATTTTTTGGATGGACTCATTATTTATAAACGAGGAAGGAAAGATTCACAGCCTTCCTCCCTCACTCCGGCGCCCCCTGTCAGCCGTGTTATGACGAACAACTTAGTTCTTAAAAAATTACGAGTCGCCTTTGAGCTTAAAGAAGAAGATATTCTTTCTTTGCTTGAAAATGCAGGGTTTAGGGCCTCAAGACCCGAAATCAGTGCTATTTTTAGAAATGAACAGCATCGAAACTTTCGACCCAGTGGAGATCAGTTTTTAAGAAATTTTCTTAAAGGTTTAACGCATAAAATTCGCGGTTTAAAAAAAAGCTAAACTTTTCACAATATATTTAATAGAGTTACACGTTCTTCATTTTATTGATTTTTCTTGGAGGCCTACGTGCGCTACTATATTAGTGAATTAAAAAATTATGTTGGGCAAAAAATTGAGCTCAAAGGTTGGGCTTATCAAACCAGATCCTCTGGCAAAGTGAAATTTATGGAATTACGCGATGGAACGGGAATTGTTCCTTGTGTGTTCTTTAAGGGTGAATGCGATGATCAAGCTCTTGAGCTCTTTGATAAAATAACCCAAGAAACCACGGTAAAATTAATTGGCACCGTCAGAAAGCATCCAAAACATGAAAATGTTTTTGAAATGGGTGCTCAATCCATTGAGCTTCTGGCTCCCTCTGAAAATTATCCCATTTCTCCAAAAGACCATGGGACTGATTTTCTTATGGAAAATCGTCATCTTTGGCTTCGTTCTAAGAGACAACATGCAATCATGAGAATCAGACATGAAATCATTTATGCCATCAGAGATTTTTTTGATGGTCGCGGCTTTACCCTAACTGACGCACCCATCTTTACTCCTAGTGCATGTGAAGGAACAACTAATCTTTTTGAAACCAAATACTTTGATGAAAAGATGTATTTATCTCAATCAGGTCAATTGTATATGGAAGCTACTGCCGCAGCTTTTGGAAAGGTTTATTGCTTTGGCCCAACTTTTCGTGCAGAAAAATCAAAAACGCGCAGACATTTAATCGAATTTTGGATGGTAGAACCGGAAGTTGCCTTTAATGACATGTACGACAATATGGAATTAGCTGAACAGTTCATAGAATATATTGTTCAGCGTGTGCTTAAAAATCGCCCCGATGAGTTCAAAGCTTTAGATAGAAACACCGTCAAACTTGAAGTTATCAAAGGATCTTTCCCACGCCTTCATTACAAGGAAGCCGCAGACTTGGTAAAAAAAGAGAATCCAGAATTTAATATTGGTGATGATTTTGGAGCTACTGATGAAACGATCATTTCTTCCAGGTTCGATAAGCCTGTTTTTGTTCACCATTACCCTCAAGCCATCAAAGCCTTTTATATGAAAGAAGATCCTAAAGAACCAGGATATGCTATGGGTTGTGATCTTCTTGCTACAGAGGGCTATGGCGAAATTATCGGTGGTGGCCAGCGTGAGGAAAGTATCGGAAAATTATTAACAAAAATTAAGGAACATAAATTAGACGAAAAGGATTTTCAATGGTACTTAGATTTGAGACGCTATGGTTCCTTTCCTCATAGTGGCTTTGGTCTTGGTGTTGAAAGAGCTGTTTCATGGATTTGTGGACTGCCTCATGTGCGGGAAACCATCCCTTTTCCAAGACTATATGGTCGCAGTTACCCTTAAGAATTGCATGTTTGATTTACTTTTTTAGATTATGTATTTTTAAAAACTTATACTAATTATACTTTAACTATATTTAGGAGAACTGATGGAAACAGAAAATTTAAACATTCAAAAGCTTCAAGAACTTGAAAGAAGAAACGAAGAAGCTATGCGTGGTGGCGGAGAAGCGCGAATCTCTAAACACAAACAAGGTGGCCGCCTTACTGCAAGAGAAAGATTGGATGTTTTGCTAGATCCTGGAAGTTTTGTAGAAACAGATCGATTTGTCACGCACCGGTGTACTAATTTCGGCATGGAAAAAAATGTAGTGATGGGTGATGGAATTATCACCGGCTATGGACGAGTCAATGGAAAACTTGTTTATGTTTCTAGTCAAGACTTCACTGTTATTGGTGGTTCCATGTCTCGAACGCAATCAAATAAAATTTGTAAGGTTATGGATTTGGCTGCAAAAAATGGCGCTCCTTTTATTTCCATCAATGATTCTGGAGGGGCCCGAATTCAAGAAGGTATCGAGTCCCTTGGTGGTTATGCTGATATTTTTACTCGAAACGTGACTTCCAGCGGAGTGATTCCTCAAATTACGGCCATCATGGGTCCGTGTGCGGGCGGAGCTGTTTATTCACCCAGCATTACAGATTTTGTCTTTATGGTTCAAGATTCAAGTTACATGTTTGTGACTGGTCCTGACGTCATCAAAACAGTCACTCATGAAGATGTGACCAAAGAAGAATTAGGTGGTGCAGCAACACACTCTCAAAAATCGGGGGTAGCCCATTTCGCAGTCGAAAACGATAAAAATTGTTTGTTGATGATTCGCGAACTACTCAATTTTTTACCTGCCAATAATCTTGATGATGCACCTATTTTACCTTCGGCCGATCGACCTGATCGCATCGTTGAAAAGCTAAATACTTTGATCCCAGATAACCCCAAAAAACCCTACAACATGATTCAGGTAATTACAGAGTGTGCTGACGAAGGCTATTTTTTAGAAGTTCATAAAAATTTTGCACAAAATATTATTGTTGGTTTTTCTCGTTTTAATGGCCGTCCTGTTGGAATTGTTGCGAATCAACCTCAAGTACTTGCTGGGTGTTTAAATATTGAAGCTTCAAGAAAGGCCGCTCGTTTCATTCGCTTCTGCGACGCTTTTAACATACCTATTGTGAGCTTTGTCGATGTTCCTGGATTTTTACCTGGTCGGGATCAGGAATGGAACGGCATTATCACACATGGCGCGAAATTGCTTTATGCCTATGCTGAAGCTACTGTTCCCAAAATCACCGTGATTACTAGGAAGGCCTATGGTGGAGCTTACATCGTTATGGGCTCAAAGCTTTTAAGGTCTGATGTGAATCTGGCATATCCTTCTGCTGAAATTGCTGTAATGGGAGCTGAAGGTGCAGTGAGTATTATTTCTCGAGCAGAGATTGAAAAGGCCAAAGATCCTGCTGCTGAAAAAGCCCGTTTGATTGAAGAGTATGAAAAGAAATTTTCAAATCCCTATATCAGCGCTGAATTGGGATATACGGATGAAATCATCGAGCCTGCGATGACTCGAAAAAGAATCATCGATTCTTTAGAAATGTTGAAAAATAAAAAAGAAGTCAATCCTCCCAAAAAACATGGAAACATTCCTCTTTAAAAACAGATTAACATCACTTGAAGGAAAAAGTAAAAAATGAAAAATAATAAGCTCCCTTTTAAGAAAATTTTAATCGCAAATCGCGGAGAAATTGCCATCCGAATCACACGAGCTTGTCGTGAGCTTGGCATATCTGCAGTCGCAGTATTTAGTGATGCCGACAGAGACAGTCTTCATGTTTTTTTGGCCGATCAGGCTTATAACATAGGACCAGCACCCTCTAAGGAGTCCTATCTGAATATTCCTAAAATTATCAGCGTGGCCAAGGAGGCTGGCGTCGATGCCATTCACCCGGGTTATGGATTTCTCTCTGAAAACACTCATTTTGCTCGAGCCTGTAAAGAAGCCGGTATCGTTTTTATCGGCCCAACCTCAGAAAATATCGAAGCCATGGGTGATAAGCTTTCCGCCAAGGCCCTGATGAAAAAAGCCAAGGTGCCCACTGTACCTGGAAGCGATGGCGGAGTTGAAACCTTAGAACAAGCTAAGTTGATAGCTGCGGAAATTGGTTTTCCAGTTATTATTAAAGCTTCTGCGGGGGGCGGTGGAAAAGGCATGCGAGTTGTCCGCCAGGAAAGTGAGTTAGAAAGCGGTTTTCGCGCTTGTAAGTCAGAAGGGCAAAATTATTTTTCTGATCCGACAGTCTATATCGAAAGATTTATCAACGATCCAAAACATATTGAAATTCAAGTTTTTGGCGACCAACATGGAAATGTTTGCCACTTATTTGAAAGAGAATGTTCTGTGCAGCGACGACATCAAAAAATTATTGAGGAAGCTCCGTCTCCCTCTGTTCCTCCAGAGGTTCGCTTACGAATGGGTGAATCTGCTGTTAGAGCTGCCAAGCAAATTAATTACGAAGGCGCTGGCACAATTGAATTTATTTTTGATAACTCGACTAAAGAATTCTTTTTTATGGAAATGAACACCCGTCTTCAAGTGGAACACCCCATCACAGAGGCCATCACAGGCATTGATTTAGTAAAAGAACAAATCTTTGTCGCGGCAGGAAGACCCCTAAGTTTCAAACAAGAAGATATAAAAATAAAAGGTCATGCTATCGAGGCCAGAATCTGTGCTGAAGATCCTGTAACTTACAAGCCTTCCCCTGGGATGATTCGCGCCTGTCGACATCCACAAGGGCCATTTATGCGCGTTGATTCCTATGCCTATCCTGGCTATGAAGTCCCGATTTACTATGACCCCATGATTGCCAAACTTATTACTTGGGGTGATTCTAGGGAAGATGCCATTCGTCGAATGCAACGGGCTTTAAGTGAATTTGTTTTGACAGGGATCAAAACAAATATCGTTCTTCACAAAACAATTTTAGATCACCCTAAATTTCTAGATGGCAGCTATACCACTCAATTCATCGAAAAAAACTTTGAAGTAATAGAACCCCTTTTGTTCAAGCAAATCGAAGATCCCATGTTTCTTATCGCAGCAGCCATCACGGCATACAATGATCGCAAGTCAAAAGATGTTCGGCATTTAAACATAACTTCTAACTGGAAACGAATTGGCAGAAAACTGTCAATGAGATTAGCCTAAGAACACAGAGGTAAAAAATGTATTTTGAAGCAGACCTTAAGGGACGAAAATATAAACTAGATGTGACTGAACTTCGACATAGCTGGAAAGTTTCTATACAACCGGAAAATGGGGAATGGCAACACTATGACGTTTCTAAAAGTGATTTCAAACAAGCTGAAGAGTATATAAGCTTTTTATTCCAAGGACAATCCTACTTGGTTGATGTCATCGGCAAAGATACCAAATACACCGTTTTCGCTAGGAACTCTTTTCGAAATATTAAAATTTTCAATGACGAAATGCTTTTGCACGAATCTCTTAAAAAAGGCGGCTCCGTCGGTGGCGCCAACGAGCTTCGTGCCGGAATGCCTGGGAAAGTTATTGAAATTTTTGCCAAACAAGGTGAGATCATCAAAGCGAATAAGTCTTTACTCATAATGGAAGCAATGAAAATGGAAAATGAAATGCGCTCTGACCGAGATGTGAAGATAAAAGAAGTTTGTGTTAAACAAGGCGACAGCGTGGAATCAGGCGCCCTTTTATTAAAATTTGAGGAAATTGGATAGAGCGCTCTCTGACAATTTTTGCTAAAGGCTCTAGATAAAACTTGTATTTCTATTCCTTGCTACTTGGTGAGTGTTCACTGCTAGATGATTTTTTTTGAACAAATCCTACTAAAATTACCCCTACATAATAAAGAACGACTAGGGGTACGAGCATTATCATCATGCTCATCACATCTGGGGGCGTGATAATCGCTGCGACCACTGCGAGAATCATCACAGCATAGCGGCCCTTTTCAATCAAAAATTTCTGTGAGACCAGTCCTAACATCCCTAAAATAGACAAAATTAACGGAAGCTCAAAGGACACCCCAAACATCAAACTGAATTGGCTAAAAAAATCTAGATAATGATCTATTGTAATTAAAGGCTTGTCTTCATTTCCACCAAAAGAAAATAAAAAATCAAAAGCCATTGGCAATGCTACAAAATAGGAAAATAAAAATCCAGATAAGAACAAAACAGTTCCTAAACTGATAAAACTAGCGGCATATTTTTTTTCGTTTCGATAAAGGCCAGGCGCCACAAATAACCAAATTTGGTATATTATAAACGGACTTGAAAAAATAATTCCCATAACAATTGATATTTTAAAATGGGCCATAAACTTATCCAGAGGAGCTGTATATACTAAGCCTCCACTTGGCAAATATTTTAAAATGGGCTTTCTCACAAGATCAAAAATTTCATTACTATAGTTATAGGCAATTCCGGTAAATATCATCAAGGCCCACAAACTATTCATCAACCTAGTTCTGAGATCCCGGAGATGCTCTACGAGGGTCATGTGATGTTCTAAATTTTCTTGAGTTTGATCATTCATTTGGTTTCTCTTTAAGATTTTGTAGGTTTTTCATTGATTGATCTTTCAACAATGGTGTTTTTCTCAGTTGATTTATCTTCTAAAGGTGTCGCATCAAATAAATTTAGCTGATTTTCTTTCTCTGTATGTTTCCCATCGAGGGTCACTCGGTGTTCATTGTTTTCCGCAGTTTTCACTAAAGAAGGAGACAAAATTTTATTGTCTCCTGGATCAATAAAATTCAAATCCACTTTCGCTTGCTTTTTTAAATCGTCGGTAAGACCCTCAGTTGATCTTTTGAGCTCATTCAAAAATTTACCAATAGTTCTTGCAATCTCCGGAAGCTGATCAGGTCCAATTAGAATTAAAGCCAATATCCCCAAAACTAAAAGTTCACTCATCCCTAAGCCAAACATTATATATCCTTTGATTGCAAACTATTCACTGCACCTAATTAGAGCCTATAAGGAAATGGTACTTCACTTATAATTCTAACTTAAGAATTTTAATTCTATATAACTGGGCGCGTGAGAAAACTGAAATTTTTTTTAATTATGTTTATATAGTTTTTTACTGTCATAAGGTACAGTAACAATTCCCATTTCATCTAATTTTTGTTTGGCAAGATCAGACCCTGTTTTTAAATAGCTATCATATAATCTAAGTAAGCTTTGATTGTTCGAAATCATCGATTTATGACTTATATAGGTTAATGTCTCTACAAAATCAGAAAATTGTTTTGAAAAAACTGCGAAAACTTTTTTTAAAGGATCACTTTTGCATACTGAGTAAGAAAGCTCACCATAGGCATTTCCCCCCATATTCACATAGTAATCCACATCAATAATTTTTCTAGAGAGCGAATCGCCAAAGAATCCACTTATATAAAGTGCCCTATCCCCTAATTTTTTTAACAAGTCTAGTTTCGTTGAATTTTCAGAATTTATTGCGATCAAATATATCTCAGCTAATGTCTGAGGTTTTCTTTTGCCAGACTCATCTGCCATTTCAGCCTCAAATAGATTTTCTGTTGAAAGAAAAAACTCCAAAAGTTTTACCAAATATTGTTTTACATAAGGGTCTGCTTTAATTCGACGAGAATTTAAAGCATCATCAATGATTTCCTTGAAATATTCCGAAGAACTTAGCAAAAGATTAAAATTTTCGTTCTGTTTTTTAGACCCAGCACTACTCATAATATTCATTCCAGTTTACATTGTATAAAAATTTTTTCCTCAATTAAAGACAAGACTTACAATAACTAGACTTTTATCACTATTTTCTCAATTTGAGACGAATACTAACCTTGGATCAATGCAATTAAGCTGTATTAAAAAATGCTGGAACAATACTTGCATGATAAATTGGATATGATTAACTCACTCTTAGTTTTTTCCGTACTTTTTATTGGCCAGGCTGTTAATTCTATTTCAGTTGTTCCAGAACTAAATGAAAGAATCTCATTAGAATCAACTTTTAACGTCCCCCTCAGAGTTAATGATGGACTACAAGTTTTGCCTCTCGCAGATAGAGGAGTCGATATCCCAATATATTCATTTGAAGTCCCTAGCGAATATGTAACTGACCTATCTGAAAAACCTATTTCAACAAAGACCGTCAAATTCTATATAACCCCAAGAGAGCCTTCCTATAAAACCTTGTCACAACTATTTAAAATGGAACTAGCCGGATTTAGTCAAAGGGTATTATCTCGAACTACAAAAATTGTAAAAACGGAAAATCCGTTCTATTTAAAAACAAGACCGGACAACTCTGTACTTAAGAGAGGACTTTTAATTTCGAATTATTTGAAAGCAACTATAGATAAGACACGTTTTGAGTTAACAGATTTATTGACCGAAAAAGAAGGATTTTCTCTTAGAATTAATGATATTTCTTACAGTTTTCTTGTGCGTGATTATTTTCCTCGTTTTTCAAAGCTTGATAAGGAGCAAAGACTTATTCCATTGGTTGCTCTTTTTGGATTTAAGGAAACAGCAAAAGCTGAGCCTCATTTAATGATTAATAACATGGCACAAGAATATGCTAAAAAATCGGGATTATCCTATCATGATTGGCTATTAACTGAATATGCTGTCAATTTTGGTAAATACATTGCTGAGCTCAATTCTGCGGGACTAATGCCCTTGGCGCATCTGCAAAACACATTGGCCATAGTAAATGATACTACCGGTAAAATAATTAAATTTGTCGGTAGAGACTGGGGTGATTCTTTAGTTTTTAGTTTTATTCCAGAGGGCTTTAACGTTTTAAACTCTCAACAGACTTCGCTCCTTAAAAAGTCTGATTATCAATTGTACTCTTATTTTTCAGGAGGAGAAAGATATAATATTAGTGAACCTGGAGCCTTCTTTTCCGGCTACGTTTTTCAATCCCTACATCTGTTGTTTGATCTAAATGTTAGAGCCCAGTATGAATTGGCTCTTAATACTTTTGGCCATTTCTTAGACGGCTATTTAGAGAATTTGTGCAAATTACTTAAAATCGACAAATCAAAACGCAACTGGAGTGATCTCTTTAAGTTGAAAGACATGTTAAAAGGAAGCTATTCTGATTTGGTGTCCTATTATCGTGATGAAAAAAAATCAAATATTCCAATGATTGAAATGCTGTCTGCAAATATTTTTACGAATATTTTTGACTCTCTCCAAAGAGAGATTGGACATAAATATATTTCAAAAATAAACTCTGATTATAAATATCAAAAAATGCTTAAACAAAAATGGGAAAATTTAAGTGAATCGTCATTTGTTAGTTTTACTACTTATTCATCTAAAAAAAACATTTCACGTATTCTTGATAGCGAAGGAATTTTAGTTGAGGATAGCCAAATTGGGCTTATTTTATTCAAAAAAAACTATTCCCCTGAAAACCCTTACACTCTTGTCGGCATTTTACATTTTCCAGCTAAGCGTTCTTGTTCACAACACTACAATTAGGTGGAGTCGCCCCTACAACGGAAATGATCGAAGGTGTTTGAAAGATTCGTTTGCTGACTCTTAAAATATCTTCAGCAGTTACTTGAAAATATTTTTCAGTGGCCTTGAAAATTTCATCAGAGTCCATTCCGTAAATCACATCGAATAAAATTCCTGTACAAATTGCCCCTTTTTTTTGTAAATCAATATCATTTCTTCCCGACAAATATTTTTGAGCACGCGATAATTCTTCAGAAGCCACAGGAATCGTACAGAGCTTTTTAAATTCTTCTTTAAGCATGAAAATTGATTTATCTACTTTTTCTGGTGAGCAACCAATGTATCCGCCAAAGTATCCAGTTTCAATTCCTTCCATTTTTATTGGAGATACCGAATAAGCTAGAGAGTTCTTGTCTCTTAGTTCTATAAATAACCGACCGCCTTGTCCAGAAAGTATTGATTGAATCACTTCCAAGGTGTATCGGTCTCTATCCCCAAGTGGCAAACCACGATAGGCAACAACAACATGAGATTGTTCCTTCTTAAGCTCATGAAAAATCACTTTGTCTTGTTTTAATTCTCGCAAAGGAAATCTAGACGAAAAATTTTCCCCTTGGGGAATTTTATCTATGATATGATTTAATTCTTGGACAAGCTTAGCCTTATTAAAATCGCCCACAGCACATAAATACATATTCCCTGATTTTAAAATGGCTTCATGATAATTTTTAAAATCCTTTTGAGTGAGATTATCTAAAGAGTCTTTGCTTCCTAAAATTTCTTTAGCATAAGGATGCCCTTGAAACATTTCTCTCATAAATTGCATCATGCAAACCTGTGAAGGATTGTCATTTTGAGATTGAATTTGATTTTTTTGTATTTGCTTTTCTCTTTGAATGATTTCTTCATCCCAAGTTGGATTCAAAATTAGATCTCCAACAATATCCAAGATTTCTTGTTCATTTAAGGATAGGTAATTGAGGCTCATGCCGACAGTATTACGACCGGAAAAGGCACTTAAACTCGCCGCCATTTTATCAATTTTCTCGTTAATTTCCTGCTCTGTAAACTTAGCACAACCTGCAGGCCAAACTCTAGAATAGAGTTCTGCCAATCCCCCCTGTGCCTCATTTTCTAATCTGATACCGCCTAAAAAAGCGATTTTAAGAGAGCAGGTGGGAGTTTCCTTCTGTTCGCGATAATATAATTTTATTCCTTTTTTTAAAGTGACCACTTCGGTTTTAGCTTTTGTCGCTTCCAAATTAAAATTAAATTTTAACTTTTGTGGAGCAAATTTCTTAGTTTTTCCAATATATGAAATTTCATCTTTTAGATCTTTTGCAAATTGAGCAACGAGTGTTTTTCCCTCAGATACTGAATTTTTTGTCATTAAAACAAAAGTCATTTTTTTCGGATCTAAATATTTTTTTGCTAATTTTTGGATGTCTTCCGGCTGAAGGGCATAAAGTTGTCGAAGGTATTCCTTATAGTAGTTTGGATCGTTCATGTAAAATTCAAGGGATCCCACTTTTCTTGCGAGACCATCAACACTTTCAAGGGAATAGATTTGTTCAGAGGCAATATTTGTAATAGCTTTTTGGGTTTCTTCATGACTAGGCGGAGTTTGAATGAGTTTTATTATTTCTATTTTTAATTTTTCCAAATAGGACGCTAAGTTCTCTGGTTCTAAACTCGCAGAAACCGCAATTAAACCTTCATCCTGAGGGGTAAAGGCAAAGGCTCCTGTCGAGTTAACAATAGGTGAATCCATTCTTAGTGACTTAACAAGTCTAGAGCTGTCCCCTTGACCAAGAATCAACGCAAGAACGTCTAAACCGGTGACGTCTTTATGCCTCACATTGGGTCCTTTAAAGGCCAAATAGGTTAGCGCTTCTTGAAACTTAGTTTCTTGAACAAGAATTTGTGTTTTGGTTTGCCGTGGTTCCTTTTTTCGCACCACTTTCTTAATCTTATAGTCTCTAAATCCTCCAAAAAAGGTTTCAATTTTTTTCTTCATTTCTGCGGAAACAAAATCTCCAGCAACAACCAGAAACATGTTTCTAGGTGCATAACGACTATGAAAGTACTCCACTATTTTTTTTGCCGATAAGGATTTTATATTTTTTTCATAACCAATAACGGGAACTTTATAGGTATGATTTTTATACGCTGTTGAAAACAACATCTGTGAAATCTGTCTTTGCGGAGAGTCTTCTCCCCTTTTGATTTCTTCAATAACCACTTCTCGTTCATTATCGATTTCCGTTTTATCAAAAGTAGGATACCCCATCATCTGACTGATAACGTCTAGCCCCACGTCTGAATACTGTTTAGATATGGTGACATAAAACACTGTTTGATCAAAGGAAGTATAAGCATTTAATTCTCCACCCGAACCCTCAACCGCAGAAGCTATTTCCCCTAACTTGTATTTTTCTGTCCCCTTGAATACTAAATGTTCTATGAAGTGAGAAATCCCTTCTTCATTTTTGCCTTCATCTGCACTTCCTGTTTTTACCCACATTTGAATGGATACCACGGGTGATTTATGGCTTTCCACAAGTAATACCTTCAATCCATTTTTTAGTTGATATTTTTTGGACATACTCTATTTTCTCCCTATGTTATTCGGTGTCTATTTTCATATTCCTTATTGCATCCAACGTTGCACCTATTGCGATTTTGCGACCTACGAACAATCACAAATATTGCCACCGGATAAATACACCCAGCTAGTTATTAAGGAAATCGCCTTGAAAAAAAGATTGTTCCTTGGCAACTCAACAACTCGAGAAATCAATACAATCTATTTTGGAGGAGGAACCCCAAGTCTTTTTTCCATTGAAAATATTGTACTCCTATTGGAAGCCTTATCAAGAGAAGGATTTTATTGCAGTCCAGATGCGGAGGTCACTATTGAAATAAATCCTGGAACTGTGAATGAGAAAAAATTAAATCAGTATCTCAAGTTAGGTTTTAATCGATTCAGTCTTGGTGCTCAGACATTTAATCAAAATCACCTAAAACGAGTTCATCGCGAGCATTCCGTCGAACAAACATTGGAATCCATTGCTCTTTTTAGGCGCTATAAACTAAATTTTAATTTCGACATTTTATTTGGTCTTCCTTTTCAAAGTATCGAAGAATTAAAGGATGACATTCATCGTGCTGTTAGTCTGGGGTCCACTCATTTAAGTCCTTATTACTTAACTGTTCCAGAGGGGCATCCTTTGTCTAAAAACCGCCCCACTGAAGACGCTCAAATTTCCATGTTTGAGACTATTGATTACGAACTAACTCAAAATGGGTATTTTCGATATGAACTTTCAAACTATGCAAAACCAGGTTTTGAGTCTAAACACAATATGTTATATTGGACGGACCAGGACTATGCAGGCTTTGGACTTTCGAGTCATTCTTATGTTAAGCAGCCTTTTGAAAATAAAACCAATTGGGGATCAAGGTTTTGGAATCCAAATAATATTAAACTTTATGAAAATGAAATTATTGCACAAAGCTCTCTTCATAATTTTTGTTTTAAATCACCCTATGAGTTGCCTAAAAAATATCTTGAAGTTCTTGCAGAGAACCAGTCCTTAACAGATTTTTGTCATACATCGTTAAGAATTGCCAGAGGTGTCGATTTGTCACAATTAAAAGCAAAGTTTTCAAATACTTTTTATCAACTTGCCCTATCTTCTTTCAGAAAACTTACCTCCGATGGTCTTCTGGTTGAAACGCCTATGGGTTTCACGCTCTCAAATAGAGGAAAAATGATCAGTAATTTTGTTTTTCAAAAGTTGACTTTTTAAGATAGATTCACACCTTAACAGTTGTATATACCGAAGATAAAATATATTTTTATCCTCAACTAATATGACTCAACCTTTAGAGAAGGAGAACCTTTGTGAGTTCAAATCAACAACCTAATTCTTCAAATTCCGATGATACGACCTCTGATCAAAATGAGAATGCACTGAATTCAAACTCGACAGATTTAAACAATGAAACCACAAAACTTTTAGAGGAAGTGGATAAGTTTAAGAACGACTACCTTTATTTAAAAGCAGAATTCGAAAACTATAAACGACATTCCATTAAGGAACGCTCAGAGCTATTAAAATATGGAGCTGAAAGATTTATTAAGGACCTTTTGGGCGTCCTTGATAATTTTGAAAGAGCCATGCAAATGAAGGTAACTCCTGAAAATTTTCAAACTTTCGTTAAGGGAATTGATCTGACTGCTTCAGAACTAAAAGGACTCCTAACTAAGCATGCTGTTATCGAAATTCCTAGCGAAGGCAAGCCCTTTGATCCGAATATTCATGAAGCTCTCAGTGCAGAGCCTACGGATAAATTGCCACCTGGTTATGTCGTAAAGGTTTTTCAGAAACCATACAAATTTCAGGAAAAGATTATTCGACCAGGACAAGTCATTGTGGCAATGGCAACCTCAAAAAATTCTGAGCCTAATTAATCTGAATCAAATTAAAAGGAGGAATGGTGGCGAAACAAGACTTTTATACTCTTTTGGGTGTTTCTCGAACGGCCTCAGATGACGAAATAAAAAAGGCTTATCGCAAATTAGCTATTCAATTTCATCCTGATCGAAATCCTGATGATAAAAAAGCCGAAGAAAAATTTAAAGAAATTTCTGAAGCCTATGAAGTATTAAGTGATCCTAAAAAACGAGAAGTCTATGACCAGTTTGGACACACCCAATCCGGTGGAAATCCATTTGGCGCCGGAGGTAACCCCTTTGGGGGGGGCAATCCTTTTGGTCGAAGTTCTGGTGGGTCGTCTCAAGGCGGTGATCCTTTTCAAGATATATTTGGAGATGTTTTTAGTGAGATTTTTGGCGCAAGTCGCAGTGGCGGTTCGTCCTCTGGTGGTGGCTTTCAGTCTCAGACTAGAAGAAGACCTCAACGTGGTGCTGATTTAAGATACACATTGAGCATTTCTTTGGAAGAAGCCGCTTTGGGCTGTGAAAAACCCATCCATTTTGTCAGAAATCGTGGCGCCAAGGAAGAAAATGCAAAACTTGCCGTTACTGTTCCTGCGGGGGTCAAAGAAAATCAGAAATTAAAGTTAACCGGTGAGGGAGATTCCTCAACCTCTGGAGCTGCTGGTGATTTATATGTAATTATTCAGATTCAAGAACATCCTTTATTTCAACGGGATGAAAATGACATCATACTCAATTTGCCCATTCATTTTCTAGATGCCATTTTGGGAACGGCTATAGAAATTCCTACGCTCACAGGAAAGGTGTTGATTAAGATTCCGCCTGGTACTCATACAGGTCAAATTTTACGAGTAAAAGGAAAAGGACTCCCTAAAATGGGTGGTTTTGGAGGCGGAGATATGTTGGTAAAGGTGCTTGTTGACATTCCCAATGAAATTTCGCAAGCAGATAAAGAGCTTTTTAATAAGCTTTCTCAATCAGCTTTAGAAACTCCCATGGTCAAAGAATATAAGGAAAAATTAATCCGTCTAGGAAAATTTAAATAATGGACTTCTAAGTCTATTCCCCGCGCTGAAAGGAATTTTATGTTTAATTCTCGATGGCTTTGGCCTGTGTTTTTTTTAGTTGGCTGTACCTCTCCAATGAAGAAAACTCACTCTGTAAATCATACCTCTATGGAGAAAACCAGCGATAAAAAACCGATTTCTTATTCCGGCACTCAAATAGTACCTCCCCAAGGAACACAACAATCGCAACAACCAAAGATAATACCACCTCCAAATGATGATTTTAAATTTTCCCAAATGGTAAAAGCTGGCTCTTTTTTTGAGGCCTTTAATCTGGGCTCAGCTCTGGCACTTTCAACTGGAGATTCTAGTAAAATAGAACATTACAAACAAAAATCCATTGAGCTAATAAATGAAAAACTAACTACTGAAGAGCTGCATCAAGTTTCAAGAACTTCTGACTACGGCTATTTTAGAAGTTATTCTTTATTTCGGCTTGGAAATAAAGAATTGCAAGTTAACCCAGAGGAAAGCAAAAAGTTTTTTCACTCAGTCATAGAGCTTATGCCTGAAAGTGACCTTGCGGAAAAATCTAAAGTTATTCTCAATGATATAGAGACTAGCCGACGCGTTTCTCCACAAACAATTGGCGTTGTCTTGCCCTTAACTGGAAAAAATGCATCCATTGGTCAACGTCTTCTCCGCGGGGTTCAATTAGGCCTAGGAACCCATCAATCCTTTTCAAAATTCAAGATTGCAATTGTTGATAGCGAAGGCCGTGCTGATACTGCTAGAATTGGGGTTGAGCGTTTAATTAAAGAAGATAATGTGATTGCTATTATTGGTGGTGCGTTGAATAAAACCGTTCAGTCTGAACTCATTGTTGCCAATGAGTTCAATGTTCCTTTTATCTATTTATCACAAAAACAAGGGATCAATGAAATTCATCCTACCTCCATCAGAAATTCTTTAACTCCAGAAATGCAAGTCAGACAAATTGTGAGAACTGCAATACTTGATTTAAACATGAAAAATTTTGCAATTCTTTACCCAAATGATTCCTATGGAATAGAATACACTAATGCCTTCTGGGACGAAGTACTGGCACAAGGCGGCCATATTGTTTCTGCACAAACTTACAATCCTAAGGAAAATGATTTCAGGCCCATGGTACAAAGGCTCGTTGGTACCTACTATATTGAAGCAAGAAAAGAAGAGTACTTACAAAAATTGAAGTTGTTTAAGCAAACTTTAAAAACTAAGAATTCAAGAGAAAATGTCAATGTTGACGACATTCTTCCTGCCATTCAAGATTTTGATGCTATTTTTATTCCTGATCAAGCACGGGTCATTGCTCAAGTCGGTGCTTTTTTAAGTTACTCAGGAATTAAGGATACAACTATTTTATCTACAAATCTATTGAACACACCTGGCAGCAGTAAAAAATTTATTAACTTTAATTTCCCAATCCTTTTTGTTGATAGTTTTATTTCAAATGGACCGAATCAAATAATTTCTGATTTTGCAAAAGACTATGAAAGTATATTTAATGAGAAACCTTCTCAGATTGAAGTCTCTGCCTATGATTCAGGTTTAATTTTGAGGCAACTGATTTTAAAGGGTTCTAGCACCAGAGAAGACCTTGGCCAAAAATTAACTCAACTTAAGTCATTTCCTGCAAGTTACGGTCAGTTAAATGTGACTACAACCAAAGAAATTTTAAAGCCTCTTATCACCTTAACTCTAAGGAAGGGCGAAATTTCAGTTTTTAAAAATTAATTTTAACCGTTTTTCATTGCGGAAGACTCATAGGCTCCAAAGGTTGGATTCAATTAAGGTCCAAAAAATTAATGGAGGAATCGATGAGGGTTTCAAATTTTAATGAGCAGTTTATTTTAGAATGTCGCCAAAAATTAAGTCTTGTTAAACAAGATTTACTTAACAGAATGAGAGTTTCTGCGGAAAGATTTAAAGAAAACAATAAAAATGTTGGCGATGAGATTGACCAATCTGTTGCTCAAATAGAAGAGTATAATATTCTTATTACTCAAGAAAGAATCAGAAACCAATTATTAGAGGTTGAATTTGCATTAGCCCGAATTGAAAATGGAGATTTTGGTTTTTGCGAGGAAACCTTAGAGCCCATAGAACAACAAAGATTGCTAACAATTCCTTGGACAAGACTAAGTATTGAAGGAGCAGAAATTCGCGAAAGATATAAAAAACATTATGCTCAGATATAAATTATTTTTGTTTGTCTGAAATGATCTTAACATCTCTGTCTTGATTTAATTTCATCGCGTTAAATCTTTGTTGAATAAATAATCAAATTCATTTTTTTGATGACTTGAAACATGTTGTAAGTTTAATTCACCCATATTTCATTCACTAGAGTAAAATATATTCTCACTTTTGGAGGGGAAAATGAAACAAGCTAGTATCTCAGCAAAGAGTTTAAAACTTCAAAAAACAATGAAACCAAAATCTAAGAAATTAAGTTTACAGAAGCCAAATAACCCTCTTATCCCTCCTAATTTGACAAATCATTCAGAAGAACCAGTTCTTGCAAAAATAATCTCGACCTTAAAAGAATCTTTACTTTTTCAAAAAAGTTCCATTTTGAACAAAACTAACGAATTTAAAAGACAGCAAGCAGAGACAGTACAGCTTTCTGATGAGGCTGAAGTTGCTTCTAATGAACTGAGCCAAAATCTTTCTATCCATTTGCATGAAAGAGATTTAAAATCTCTCATTCAGATTGAAAAGGCTTTAGGAAAGATTGCCGCAGGAACCTATGGTGAATGTGAAATGTGTTCAGACATGATTGGCGCTAAAAGACTGCAAGTAAGACCCCTTGCGACCTTATGTATTTCTTGCATGGAAGATCTTGAAGAGGAAAGAAAAAGAATTCAATAAAAATTCTTTTTGGTCAAAAGATCCAAGACGTGGAAGTCCTTGTCTCTTTCTTTGGTTTTCTAGACTAAATGTTAGTTATCTGTGTTTTTACCCATTTAAAATCCGGTCCTTTGATAGTTATATTTGAGTAAAGCTATTCCCTTTTCCCGCCGAGAAAAATGTCAGGAAATCTTGAAAAGACATTGAAAAGAAAAGGGTGTTTTATGAATTTTGATGACAGAAGCGGAAATGGTGGAAATTACAAAGATGACAAGACAGTTGAAGTTCCATCAACATTACCCATGCTTCCTGTACGGGATTTTGTTGTGTTCCCTTACATGATCATACCATTGGTTGTCGGAAGAGAGTCTTCTATTAGATCTGTGGAAGAAGCTTTGTCGAAAAATCGTTTAATATTTTTGGTTTCTCAAAAAGATTTAAATGAAGAAAATCCAAACCCTGATTCTATTTACACGGTAGGAACTGTTGCAATGATTATGCGAATGAAAAAAGTTCCAGATGGTCAGATTCGAATATTAATTCAAGGAGTCGCCAAAGCCCGCATAAAAAACTATTCTAAAACATATCCAAATTTTGAAGTGGCTGTCGATAAAATTGAAGATCTTCGAACTACAACGCCCACAGAGAATGAAGTCTTAATGCAAAAATCTAAAGAAAAAATTGAGAAAATTATTTCTTTAGGAAAAACTCTTCTCCCTGATATTTTATTAGTGTTAGATGATTTGCAGGACCCAGGTAAAGGCGCTGATTTGATAGCCGCCAATTTAGGAATAAAAGTGGCCGAAGCTCAAAAAGTTCTTGAAACGGCCGACGCAAAAGAAAGAATGGGACTTGTTCTTGAATTGTTAAACTCTGAAATTGAAGCTATGCAATTGCTGCAAAAAGCAAAGTCGGGAAGAGACGAGAACGGTAAAAACAATCGCGAGCAGTTCTTTAAAGATCAAATGAAAGCCATAAAAAATGAACTTGGTGATAGTGATTCAAAATCTGAAGAACTTGAAGAATTAAAGGAAAAAATAAATTCTTCAGGAATGCCTAAATCTGTTTTAACAGAAGCATTGAAACAACTACATCGGCTGGAAAGAATGCATCCCGACGCATCCGAAGCAACCATGGTTAGAACCTATCTAGATTGGATGGTTGATTTACCATGGAATAAAAGATCCGAAGATTCTATCGATCTGAAAGTAGCAAAAGAAATACTTGATGAAGATCATCATGAATTAACAAAAGCGAAAGACCGTGTTCTAGAGTTTTTAGCTGTCAGAAAATTGAAGAGTACAATGAAAGGTCCAATTCTTTGTTTTGCTGGGCCACCAGGAGTGGGGAAAACATCGCTTGGAAAATCAATAGCTCGTGCTATGGGTAGAGAATACTTTCGGATCGCTTTTGGCGGCGTCAAAGATGAAGCCGAAATTCGTGGTCACAGAAGAACTTATGTCGGAGCGATGCCTGGCAAAATTGTTCAGGCTTTACGACAAGTCAAAACTAACAACCCGGTTTTGGTTCTTGATGAAATCGATAAACTTGGAAGTGATTTCAGAGGTGATCCATCTGCGGCAATGCTTGAGGTCTTAGATCCAGAACAAAATGCAACCTTTAGAGATAATTATCTCAATGTTGATTTTGATCTGAGTAATGCCTTATTCATAGCAACGGCAAATGTATTAGAGAATATACCTGCTGCTCTTAGAGATCGAATGGAAATCATCCAAATACCAGGATATACCGAGAATGATAAACTTTTAATTTCCAAAAAACATTTAATTAAAAGACAAATGGAAAATAATGGAATTACTGCGGATCAAGTCACATTCACAGATGACGGAATTAAGTACATTATTTCTGGCTACACTCGTGAGGCTGGTTTAAGAAATCTAGAAAGAGAAATTGGATCCGTTTGTAGAAAAATTGCAAAGATGATTGTCATGAATGAAGCCACACATCTAGAAATCACGCCAACGACAGTAACGGAACTTTTGGGACCTCCCAAATTCCTGCGAGAAGAAAAACTTTATGATTCTCAAGTCGGAGTTGTACAAGGTTTGGCTTGGACCCAAGCTGGCGGCGAGGTTTTGCAGGTAGAGGCTCTTAAAATGAAAGGAAAAGGACATCTGGCACTTACGGGACAACTAGGAGATGTCATGAAGGAGTCTGCTCATGCTGCCATGTCATACTGCAAGGCTCACATGGATGAATTGGGTATTCCCGAAGATTTCTTTGAACGCTTTGATATTCATGTTCACTTGCCAGCAGGGGCCATTCCAAAAGATGGGCCTTCGGCTGGAATAACTTTAACAACAGCCCTTGTGAGTTTAATGACTGAAACTCCCATACGACATGATTTTGCCATGACAGGAGAAGTGACCTTACAAGGCAAAGTTCTTCCTGTAGGTGGTATCAGAGAGAAGTGTTTAGCTGCCTTAAATCAAGGAATAACAAACGTTATCATTCCACTTGCTAACCAAAAAGATTTAGCGGATATTCCAAAACTATTTAAAGATAAGATGAATTTCATTTTGGCTGAAAATTTAGATGAGGTGTTTGCAGTCGCTCTAGATAAATCAGCAAAAGGTAAAAATAGGAAGACAGAGGTTAAAAAAGAAAAAAAGAACAAAACATCATCGGCAGCTGCTTAGTTTTTAAAACTAAGCACATCTGTAATACCTCTTTTTAGAATTTCACTTGGTAGCCACAAATATCCAGTGTTGGGGTCGCATTTTCCTTTTAGTTCTGGATTTTGATAACCGGAACAGTTCTTACCCCAGGAGTTCCTTAATAAAAACTCACACTGATTGGATTCTTCATTCCATTGTTGCCCGACAATGAGTGAAACATGGCCTCCTGATGTTTGATATGATTGATATCCTTTTTCATCAAAAATACTTGTATTATATCCAACGGAAACCGGTTTGTGATTTGAAATATAATAATTAGTTTTTCGTATTAAATCATCTTTTCCAGATTTAAAAAGGCCTTTACTTGGCTTAAAATGAAATAATCCATTAATTATAAAATAATTATAACTTGTATCAAAAAAGTCCATTTTTAACTTAATCATATTCGATTCACAAATCCTATCGGCCAATTTTCGCGGAAATGTTCTCCTTGATGAATTTTCTAAAATTTCTTCTAATTCCTCGAATGTAATTTTATTTATTAAACTATTTGATTGAGCATATTGATTTATTCTTTGTATATAGGCATCTAAATATTCTTGATTTTTTTTCCTTTTATCGTAGGCATCTTTTAAATAAACCAAATTGTTTATCTTTTCGCGAAGGGTTTTATGCGGTCCCGTGTTGAAGAATTCTTCTTCTAGGCTTCCAGTGCAAACCCCAAAATATTCAGAAATAAATAAAGCAGGCAGCACATCACCAGCTTCATCATTGGGGTATTTTTGAAATATTTCATTATTTAGGATAGCGATATAACTGGCAGAAACCCGCTCGCCTTTAAGTTCATTTTTAAATTTGAACGCAATAAGATCTGCTGCCACATTTGCATAGCACCATCCTATATTTCTTTGATCCCTTAGTGGCCCAAGGCCTTCAGATAAGTCCACGGATGGACATTTTCCTTTGTCTATTTTCTGATCGGCCCATGTAATTGTTGCTAAGCTCAAGAACGCCAGTATAATTTTAAGCAGTATTGATATGTTTTTTTTCATCCTAAAAAACTATAGCAATTTGATTACCACATTATGACCACTGATTTTTTATTCTATTATTTTCGCTCTCTAGAACCTTAACTAAGGTTTTTAAATCCGAGACTTCCTCTTTTAAAGTCATTATTTGTTCTTCTTTTTCGTGAAGAATTTGAGTGTAAGCTTTTTTTAATTCCGCCAAAAGCTTATTAGCTGCTGTTAAAATGGGCTCCTTGGCTCCAATTTTAGATATCTTCTCAGAAAACTCTTTAATACCGGAATTTTCACTAGTAGGTACTGGTGTTTCTGTTTTTACATATTCAAACTCTGAAACTATTTTTCGATCTTCTTTTTGTTTCTTAAAATAATATTCTTCTTCTATATTAATAGAAGGAGAAATTGCTGAACTAAATTCCTTTTTTAAATTTTTATTCTTATATAACATTCCAACTTCATTTTTTAATTGAGGCAACTTTGAGGTTGCTGTTTTTCTTAAATTTTCAAGAAAGCTGGAATCTTCACTTTTTATTGAAGATTCCAACGTCTCTTCAGTTGAGCTTTCAACTGCATGATCTGGTGAAGGCATGGTCGATAGTTCTGGCGATGCTAATTCCGAATTTAAATAACTCTGGGAGGGGCTATTTACTTTAACGTTTGTTGAAATTGTTGGAACTAAATTTTCATAAATAAAGTACTTACCATCTTGAAACAAATATTTAATGTCCTCAGCTTTAATTCGCCGTCTCAAGGTACTAACGCTAACTTTGTACTTTGTTGCATACTCTGTAAGTGGCAACCATTGATCCATTGAACTATCCTTCCAACTTTCTACTTTCAAAACTAAAAAATAATGGTTTATGTTTTTCTTAGTTTCAAAATGAGCAAACAAAAGTCGAAATGATTTCTTGTTTTGCTTGCTCATTTTATTATTCATCTTGTTGCAGGAGATGGCTCCAACAACTTAGCGGTAATTAAATAGTCATTTAAGTGGTGGCTTTGACTATTCTTAAATTAACTTATTCCACTTGATTATCCTATGTCAAAGTTCTTATGAATAGTCTCGTGAATACTCATTAAATCTAAACTAAGGACCTGATCAAAATACACCTAGTTTGTTTAAATGTTGGATATCCAATTGATTACCTATATTTTTTAGTGCTAGTCTGCTTAGTCAAGATGACCATTAAAATTCAAAACAAGAAGAAAATTGGACTCGTTCTAAGTGGCGGTGGAATCAAAGCTGCCGCTTTTCATATTGGTGTTTGTTTAGCCTTGAAAGAGAAGGGATTCGTTTTTAGCGGGGGATCTAAAAGTTTAGTGAGAAAGGACTCAACAGCTCCGTCAGCTGATTTGACTATTCAACTTTACGTGGGATCAAGTGCTGGTTCTTTTATAAGCACCATTTTGGCAGCTGGATATCCAGTCGAGGCTTTAATCACAGCCTTCCAAATAGGAATAGGTGAAAGTCCTGAGTATCCACCAAGTGATTACAGACTACTCAAACCTTTGACTTATGGCAGACTATTCAATATCAATAAAAGAAGTTGGATATCCATGATGCCAACTTCTTGGTTACAAAGGTCTCTAGTCACGGGTGGTTTGGAATCGTTAATAAAAAATGGTTTTAAGCTCAATGGTCTCTTCTCAACTTCTGGAATTGAGCGTTACTTAAGACAATATGTCTTAGTCGAAAATGATTTTGCTAGCCTAAATGCTGAGCTATATATTGTTTCAACACAGCTTAATCACACTAGAAAAGTTATATTTGGAAACTTCAAAGATAATATCAAAACTCCTTCAACTAAGCATATTAACTATGCAAGTATCAGTGAAGCTGTTGCTTGTAGTACAGCTTTGCCTCCAATTTATTCACCATATAATTTACAAAATCAAAATGGAGAAGAGCGTTACTTTTATGATGGAGAAATTAGAGAAACCTTGTCTGCTCATATTGCAGCAGATATGGGTTGTGACTTAGTTATCTCCTCCTTTTCCATGCAGCCCTATCATTATACTCCAGAAATTGGTAGCCTTCACAATTATGGAATTCCTGTAATTTTGAATCAGGCCCTTTATCAAGTATTGGAACAAAAAACGCACAAACATATAGAATGGCAAAACACCCTTAAACATATTTATAAAACTATTGATGGATACTTCAAGCAAAACGCTCTTCCTGAAGAGCACCGACAGAAAATACTCGACATTTATAAAACACGTTTTAAGTTTAATCCCGAAGTTGAGTATATAAACATTACACCTAGACCACAAAATTATGAAATGTTTCTGGTGGACCACTTCAGTTTAAATCCAAAAATCCTAGAAAGAATTCTTAAAATTGGGTTTAAATCAGGAATTAACACTTTAAGAAAATTAAATATTTAATTCATAAAGCTTTTTTCCACCGCTGAGAAGAGTGGTCCAGACAAAATTCCCAGAACAGCAATAAAAGCAGCCGATGCTAAAACGGTTACTGTGGTTGCATTTAAACTGTGCCCAGCAATATCACTTTCGCCCTCAGTCATGTACATTAATACAATTGGTTTCAAGTAATAAAAAACGCTGATTACTGAATTAATAACGCCCCAAATAGCGAGCCAAATTAATCCTTCGCCAATAGCTGCATTAAATAAATAAAATTTTCCAAAGAACCCTAAGGATGGAGGAAGCCCTGCAAGTGAGATCAAAAATAAAGAAAAACAAAATGCATGAATAGGTTTTTTATGAGCCAATCCTTTTAAATTATCAATAGTTATGATGTCATCGTCTGATTTTTCTAATATGGAAACAATCGCAAACGTTCCAATTGTCATCACACAATAACTAAAAAGGTAAAAAACAACAGAAGAAGCACCAAAAAATCCCGCATCACTTACGCCCGCAGTAATGACACCTACAAGAATATATCCTGAATGAGCAATGCTCGAATAAGCCAACATTCTCTTTAAGTTTGTTTGTACAATTGCCCCTAAATTTCCAACTAACATAGTTAACACAGCAAGCCATTGCAGCACCATAAATAATCCATCTGAAGCGGCTAAAGACTTAGTGGCAATAACTCTTAATAAAGCAGCAAAAGAAACGACTTTAACAGCTGTTGCCATAAAGGCCGTGTGCGGAGTGGGAGCTCCTTGATACACGTCTGGAGTCCAGGCGTGAAAAGGAGCAATCGAAATCTTAAAGCAAAACCCTAAAATCACCAACGAAATTCCAAACAAGAATAACCGATTGGATTGCACCAATCCCATCGCATCTTGCATTAACAACCCCATATTCGTTGAACCTGTTGTTCCATAAATGAAAGAAGTTCCATATAAAAATATAGCGGATGCAAAACTTCCTAACACAAAATATTTAAATGACGCCTCTTTTGACAATTTTTCTTCATGGCTCATTCCAATCATTAGATACAACGACAATGACATCAATTCCAATCCAATAAATACTGTTAATAAATCCAGTGCAGAAACAAGGATCAGCATTCCTACTACGGAGTTAAGCGCTAAAAATACTAATTCTGAAAATTGATTTCCATTTGTTGCTGGGTTTTCATACATCATGATAATTGCTGTTCCTGCAGAGGCAATAGCAACTATTCCCATCCACAAAGAAATCGAGTCAAAAACCAATACTTTGTTAAATGCGGTTTCCCCACTTCCGCCAAAAACAGTTAATAATACCAATCCCACGATAAGACCACCAATTCCCTCTATTAAAGTAATTAAATTTGATGGTTCTTTATTGTTATTAAATAATTTTGATGTCAGAGGAATTAAACTAGCTAAAAAAATTGCAATCATAGGAGAAATTCTAATTATATCTGCCGTATCAATATCTATTTTCATTTTGTTACCTTTATTTATTTTCTATTTGTTTAAGGTTGCCAGATTTAATTTCTTCGAATTGTAAATAATATCTATTTTTATTGGTAACTAAATGCTTTACGCTGGCTTTGCTATAATCTAAAAACTGATTAGGAAAAAGCCCCATCCAAAAAACCAAAACAACCAGCGGGGTTAGAATAGAAATCTCCCGAAGGTTTAAATCCTTCAAGGGGTGATGAATATCTTTGACGAGCTCTCCTTTTTCTCCAAAAAAAACTCGTTTAAACATCCACAACATATAAGAAGCACCAAACACTACGCCACTAACTGCAAAATAAGCATAAATAGGTTTCGCTTGATGCAATCCTAATAAAATTAAAAACTCTCCAATAAATCCATTGGTCATTGGAACAGCAATCGATGACAATGTGATGATAAAAAAGAAAATTGTAAAAATAGGTAGTACGCCCGCGAGTCCTCCATACTTAGAAATTTCCCTTGAGTGCGTTCTTTCGTAAATCATTCCAATTAACAAGAACAAGGCTCCAGTTGAAACACCATGATTCAACATCTGATATAATCCACCTGTAATTCCATACTCATTAAAGACAAACAGACCAACAATAATATAACCCATGTGGGAAACAGAAGAATAAGCAACTAGTTTTTTGATGTCTGGTTGAACCATCGCAACAAGAGCGCCATAGATAATTCCAATAACTCCTAAAACGAGAAATACCCATGCCCAATATTCAGATGCATCTGGGAACAAAGGGATAACCCATCTTAGAAAGCAATAGGTTCCCATTTTCAACATTACACCCGCAAGAATTACGGACCCAGGAGTTGGCGCTTCCACATGGGCATCTGGCAACCAGGTATGAACTGGCCAAACAGGAACTTTAATTGCAAAAGCTAATGCAAAAGCAAAAAACAAAAGGGATTGCAAATTTAAAATAGACCCCCCAACGAAGGGAATTCTAACTTTGTAAAATTCAAGAAGACTTGCGCTCATTTGACCCGATGATTGCTGGGTTAAATACATAAGGTAAATAATTGCAATCAACATCAAAACAGAACCCGCCATAGTAAAAATGAAAAACTTGATCGTCGCATAAATCCTGCGCGAACCACCCCAAATTCCAATCATAAAATACATAGGAATTAATGAAAGCTCCCAAAAAACATAAAAGAAAACAGCATCCATTGCTAAAAAGGTACCAAGCATGGCCGACTGAAGAACGAACAGGGCCGCGTGAAAACCTTTTAATTTTTTGTCAATTGAATTCCAACTTGCTAGAATTATAATCGGTGTCAAAAAAGTTGTTAACAAAACAAGCCAAAGAGATATCCCATCAATTCCAAGAAAATATTGAATTCCAAAACGTTCAATCCACATTTGTTTTTCAACCAATTGTAATTGTGCTGTGGTAGAATCAAAATTATTTAAAACAATTAAACTTATAAGAAACTCAAGCAAACTTAATGTAAAAGCAATGTGTCTGATTGTTTTAGCCTGAGGCCAAACCAAAACAACAAACGCGAAAATAATTGGCAAAAAAACAATGGTTGAAAGTAACATTTCATTTCCCCTATTTCATGATAATAATCGAAAGAGCAATCACTAATCCTATAGCTATGTACATTGCATATTGTTGTAAATTTCCAGTCTGCAAGGCTCGAATAATGCCGCCCCCACCTTTAACAATGTCGCTAATAATATAGGTTGTTTTATCTATAAAATTCACATCTATGTATAACCATATTCTTTTTGAAAGACAGACTAATGGATCAATAATTACTTTAAAATATAACTCATCAACTAAATATTTTTTAGACACTAAAAAATGAAATGGTTTAATTGAATTTGCAATTTTTTCTGGAATTTCAGATGATTTTACATAAAAACGGTAGGAAATAAATGCCGAAATGCTAGCAAACCCCAGAGATACGCCCATGAGTCCCCATTCTTGACCATGATCAGCCTCCATTATATTTGGAATTGGTCGAATCACCGGTAACAACCATTCTCCCAATACATTTGGAAGATGGCCAAGACTTTCACCAATCACTTCAGGAATACCAATCCATCCACCAATTAAACTCAAAACAGCAAGAATAATCAGAGGAGCCGTCATCAGAGCTGGAGATTCGTGAGGATGAACACTTTTTGATATTCGAGACTTTCCCCAGAATGTTAAGCACATCAATCTCGTCATGTAAAATGCAGTCATGGAAGCACCAAGAACCCCCAAAACCCACAGAGCTGGGGATCCCAATGGAGAATGAAAACTCATCCACAAAATTTCATCTTTAGAAAAAAATCCCGCAAAAGGAGGAACTCCAATAATTGCCAACCAACCTATGAAAAAAGTAAAATGAGTGACTGGAAGATATTTCTTAAGCGCTCCCATTTTTCGAATGTCTTGCTCTTCGTGCATGGCATGAATAACACTTCCTGAGCCCAAAAACATGAGTGCTTTAAAAAAAGCATGAGTCATCAAGTGAAACATCCCTGCTCCAAAAGCTCCAACCCCTACAGCTAAAAACATATATCCAAGTTGAGAAATCGTTGAATAAGCTAAGATTTTTTTGATGTCCCATTGAGTAATGCCAATACTTGCCGCAAATACCGCAGTTAAAGCTCCTATCAAAGAAATTACCATCATGGTATTTGGTGCCATTATAAATAATGGATTCAGCCTGACAATCATATACACACCAGCTGTCACCATCGTGGCCGCGTGGATAAGGGCCGAAACAGGCGTGGGCCCTGCCATGGCGTCTGGAAGCCAAACATATAAAGGAATTTGTGCAGATTTTCCTGTTGCCCCAACAAATAGCAATAAAGTTCCTAAAGTTAGCGCGCCAAACCAAGAAGCTTCCACAGTTGTTGGAGCCATAGAGTTCATTTCTTGAATGTTAAGCGTCCCAAATGTTGAAAAAAGTACAAACATTCCAATTAAAAATGCAGCATCACCAATCCTGTTAGTAATGAAGGCTTTCATTCCCGCCGCGGCTTTATCTTTGTCACTAAACCAAAAGCCAATTAAAAGATAACTACAAAGACCAACGCCTTCCCATCCAACGAACATAGTCACCAGGCTGTCTCCTAGAACCAGAATCAGCATATTAAAAATAAATAGATTTAAGTATGAAAAATATTTGGTAACACCCTTGTCGTGGTGCATGTAACCAATTGAAAACAAATGAATTAAGGAGCCCACCCCCGTAATAACAAGAATCATGATGGCACTAATTTGATCTAAATAAAACGAAGCATTAACTTTAAATTTTCCAACCATTAACCATTCAAAAAATGAAATTTGAATTTTTCTGGTTTCTGCAGGCATTCCAATTAGATCAATGACTAAAAATAGGGAACTTAAAAAAGATACAACCACCGCTGCTGTAGCAATGCCTCCTGACAAGTTAGCTGTAGGTTGTTTATATCTGACTCCATTTATTAAAAAGCCAATAAGAGGACTTAATAACAAAACTGCCATTAACAACGAATGATCCATTTTCACCTCAATAATTAACCACGTAAGTGTTCAAAAAATCTAATATTAACTTCTTTAAATCTCTTAAAAATTGTCACTGCGATTGCCAAACCAACGGCTGCCTCCGCTGCAGCAATAGTCATTACGAAAAACACCATGATTTGGCCATCTATATTATGAAGATATTTACTGAAGGCAATAAATGAAATATTCACCCCATTCAACATGAGCTCTATTGACATCAAAATCACGATGATATTTTTTCTTAATAAAACCCCCACCATTCCCATCACAAAAAGCAAAGATGACAAAATAAGATAGTGCTGCAATCCTATATCTAACATGAAATTAGTGTTTAGCATGCGTTCCCCCTTTACTTCTAGCTAGGGCAACTGTACCCACGGCAATAACTGTTAACAATACTCCTAAGACTTCAAAACCGAATACATGTTTTGAAAATAATGCCACACCTAGTGCCTTAGAATTATCCTCGCTAATAACTACAGCATTTGTTGTATTTTGAGTTTTTATTTGAGATTTAAAGAAATTCTCTTGGCTCATTACAATTCCACCAACAATGAGTCCCGACAATACCCCTACAGAAACAAGTTTAATGGTCCCAGAAATTTTTCCTGCAGTGAAGGCATGAAGCTCAGTTTTTAAATCAAAAAGCATCAGAACCATAACAAATAGTACCATCACTGCGCCGGCGTATACAATTAACTGAACCCCTGCAATAAAATAGGCTCCAAGTGTTACAAAAATAGCTCCGACGCCAACCATCGTCATTGCTAGAGAAAGTGCAGAATAAACTGGATTTGTAAATAAAATTACCGACAATCCGCTAAACAAAACAACGAAAGCTAAAAACCAAAACAAAATTGCATCTGTTATCATCGCGTTCTCCAAATATTAAATCACTACTGATGTTAGATATATTACAATTGCTGTAGCAATGGTATTTCCAAGGGCCCACGGAAGCATTGTTCTCCAACCTAGGTCCATCAATTGATCATATCTAAATCTTGGCAATGTCCATCTAACCCAAATAAAAATCCACAAAAAGAAGGCCAACTTTAATGTGAAACACAAAAAATGAACCAATGTTGTTATAAGACTTATTCCCCCAGGCGAGTCAGCAAATCCAGCAGCCCACTGTCTTACTTGCTCAATAGTAATACCTGGCAATCCATAACCACCGAAGAAAAAAATAATCATCAATGAAGATCCCAAAATCATATGTCCATACTCTCCGATAAAAAACATAAGCATTTTAAATCCACCATATTCCGTATGAAAGCCAGCAACAATTTCAGCTTCTCCTTCTGCTAAATCAAATGGCAACCTGTTTGACTCAGCAAAAGTAGCCGCAAAAAACAAGATGGCACCCAAAGGTTGAAAAAAAATACCCCAATTTGGTAAATAACTAGAACTCACCTTATAGCCAAAGGCATTAAAGACCAGCGTCCCTTGTTGGGCCACTATCATCTCTGTGAGATTAAATGTTCCAAAAAGCATGATCACTCCAACAATTGATAATCCTAATGCTAATTCATAACTGATCACTTGAGCGCTAGCTCTTAAGGCTCCTAATAGGGAAAATTTACTTCCAGAACCCCAACCAGCCATTAAAATGGTATAGGCGGCAAGACCTGACACCCCTAAAATAAAAACAATTCCTACATTCATTTCATAACCCTGAATAGGGAATACATAACCCCCAATACTCAAAGGAACCGAAAGTGGAATTGCTGCAAAAGCGAGGGCCGCTGGAATCAAAGCAAATATCGGAGCCGCATAAAATAATGGCTTGACTGCTTTGTCTGGTGCAAAATCTTCCTTGGTTAAAAATTTTACAGCATCTGCAAGAAGTTGCATCAAGCCCAAGGGTCCAATTCTGTTTGGTCCAAGTCGATTTTGAATAAAAGCAGAGCCACGTCTTTCAACCCAAACCAAAATAGGCACAGCCTGAACAATCATAAAAAAAACGACAACAAGTTTAATTAAATTTATTGAAATTTCAAAAAAGTCACTTCCCATAATCGCTCCCTATTTAATCCCACTCCAACGCTTTTGATTTTATCTCCCAAAACAAACCATAAATAAAGATGCTCAAAAATACCATCATTGAAATAAACACAAAAGCACCTTGTCCAGAAGAAATAAAATCCCTAAAGGTGACGGCCCATGGGTACATAAAAATAATTTCAATATCAAACAAGATAAATAGAATTGCTGTCAGATAAAACTTAACAGAAACTTTCGTCTCACGTTTTTCTTGAACTGGTATTCCACACTCATAAATTTCTTTTTTCACATCTGAATTATTTTTTCTTGTGCCACCAATAAGACGAGCAAGGATAATCAATATGGTACCAAATATGGCTATAAAAACTGTCATGAAAACGACGCCACCTAAAGGCATCCCTGCGGCCACTGAGTTCATACTGTCCTCCAAAAAATGTAGGGTCTGATTCTACCTTTTCTAATTTTGAAACTTAACAAGAATCAGTTATACTTTCCATTACTTAGAAATCCAAGCAATATGCAATTTACACGAGTGGCGCCGCAGCAAATTTTTCTACGTGAGACGACCACAAAAAGCATGTTTTAAAAAACATAAATTGAGGCTGCTGGAGAAAGGCTACCAAGGCTTAGCGAAGCCAACTTGCAGGGAGTCCGACCTGCGAGAGCTCAGATTTAAGACTTTTCAAATGCGCTCTATCTTGTTACTTAATTAAACAATCTTTTACTGAAAGAACCTCTATGAACTTCGAGCCGCTTAATTTAAATCTAGAATCACAGCTTGAAAGAGCCTTCGATGGTTCTTCAAAAAAAGAAGTTCAAGTCATTGGTTCCTCTTCTCTGCTCTCCTTTGCTCTTTTTCTAAGTCAATCGCACAGCAATCAAATTCACGCGCTCCCCCACTTAGTTATCGTCAGCACTTCTCATGATGCAAATAAATTAATCAATTACATTGAGTTTTTTGATCCAAGCAAAGTCTGTTATGTGTTACCAGATTTTGATGTCTCTCCCTATTCCGGCGTGTACCCCTCTCCTAAATTTATCAAGGAGAGAATGCTCTTTATGAGCCGTGCTCAAAACGCCAGAAAAGGCGAAATTTTTGTCGCTTCTTATATAGGCATGCAACAGAAATCAATTCCCGTAGATGTTTTGATTGATTCCAATAAATTATATCGAAAGGGCGATTTTTTACCTGAAAATTTGTCCCTTCATTTAAGTTCTTTAGGTTATGAAACGGCACCAATGGTTGAAGATGTCGGCCAGTTTGCCATTCGTGGAGGAATCGTCGATATTTTTTCTCCAGGAGAAAAACTTCCTGTCCGCATCGAACTTTTTGGCGACCAAATTGAAACGCTTCGATTTTTTTCTCCTACAACACTAAAGAGTGAACGCACTATTGACAGTTTTCTTTTAACACCCGCAAAAGAGATCTTATACTTAGATAATGAGTATGAACATTTGGTCCCGAGATTTAAAGTTTCCACCCAAGGAAGACTTGTTCCGAATCAAGAAATCGATGATATATCTCGCTCTTTGGTGCAAAAAAACTTCTTTCCAGGTATCGAGTTTTTGCTTTCTTGCTTTTATCAAAACCCCGCTTTACCTATCGATCACTTTGCAACTTCTTTAAACCTTTGGGTTGTGGATCCCATTGAGATTCAAAAAATAAGTGATGACTTCTTATCAGAACTCAAAGCCGAGTTCAATAACTCCGAAAACTCCTTGATCAGGCCAAAGCTGGAAGATTTTTTTAACCCAACATGGATTTCTTCCACCAGTGAATCCTCTGCGGATCTTTGCGGACTAAACGAAAAAATAATCTCGAATAAAATTTTTTTTTCAAATATCGACTTTAAAAACACAAACTTTGATGAAGCCTCTAAATCTCTTTGTCGAATTGAATTTCGCTCCTTTACCACACAAGAATTTTCCAATCTTTCCCAAGCCTCAACTCCGGGATCAGAGGCTTGGAATATCTCTTTGTCAAATAAACTCAGCCATTGGAAAAAAGATCATTACAAAATATTTGTAGCTATACGAAACACTGCCCAAGCCGAAAGACTTAAGCATTTTTTAGATCAAATTCATTTTCAGTTTAGCAAGGTCTCTAATGACGATTATTGTTGGGACAGCTGGTGCCGCGAACAGGAGTCTAATCCTCGCCTTATTCATTTTATTCCGCGTTATTTAAGTGAAAGCCTGCGCATCGAAGAAGAAAAAATCATTTTCTTACGCGAAGAGGACTTCTTCGGAAAAAAAGACCGAATACGCTCTAATCAAGGCGCAGAGGACTTCCAAAAACAAGCTAAACGTCTTAATTTTGGTGATCTGAAGCCTGGCGATTTGGTTGTGCATATCAAACATGGAATCGGCCAATACGAAGGTCTTAAGGTGATGAATATAAACGGCGTGGATAGTGAATTTATTCAGCTTTCTTATAAAGAAAAAGATAAGCTTTATCTTCCTGTCTATCGTGTGAGTCAGCTACAAAAATATTCAAGCAGCGTTTCTACTTCCTTATTAGATAAGTTGGGTGGTACCAGCTGGGAAAAAACAAAAATTAAAGTTAAGAATCATCTTAAAGATATCGCTAGCGAGTTGTTAGCTCTCTATGCCAAGCGAGCCGAAATTCACCGCCCTCCCTTTAAACTGAGCGAATCAGAAGCTCAACTTTTTGAAAAAGGGTTTCCCTTCCAAGAAACAGATGATCAATTGCGCTCCATTAATGATATTATTAAAGACCTCTCTTCTTCTAAACCTATGGACCGGCTAATTTGTGGAGATGTTGGTTTTGGAAAAACAGAAGTGGCCATGCGGGCCGCATTTTTCGCTGTTGAAAGTAAAAAACAAGTGGCTATTTTGGCCCCCACTACCATTTTAACATTCCAACATTTTGAAAATTTCAAAAGACGTTTTCACGGTTGGCCTATTGAAATCCGCGAACTCAACCGTTTTGTTTCCACTGCTGACGCAAAAAAAACGCTTGTGGATCTAAAAGAAGGACGCGTTGATATTTTAATTGGGACCCATCGAATACTTTCAAAAGATGTAAACTTTAAAGATCTAGGACTTTTAGTCGTTGACGAGGAACAAAAGTTTGGGGTTATTCACAAAGAGAAAATTAAGAAATTAAGAACTTCCGTAGACACCTTGACTCTTTCAGCGACGCCGATACCTAGAACCTTGAACATGAGTCTTGTTGGTATTCGTGATCTCAGCTTAATTAATACCGCCCCTGTGGATCGACTGCCTACCCGAACCTTCATTTGCAAATGGGAAGCGGAAACCATTCGTAAGGCTATTGAATCAGAGATTCATCGTGGAGGTCAGGTTTATTTCATCCACAACCGAATTCAAACAATCTATGGGGTCGCTGACGAAATCAGACAGATCGTTCCTAAAGCTCGAATTAAGGTGGCCCATGGGCAAATGGATGAAGAAGAATTAGAGAAAACCACCCTAGCTTTTTTTAACCATGACATCGACGTGCTCATCAGTACTGCCATTGTGGAATCAGGAATGGATGTCTCGCGAGCCAATACCATGTTTATAGATCAGGCTCAAATGTTTGGCCTATCCCAACTCTATCAACTCCGAGGTCGAGTGGGACGATCTAAACAACGCGCCTATTGCTACCTTCTCTTGCCAAGAAGTCGACAACTAGACAAAGAGGCACAAGAGCGGTTAAAAATAATTCAGGAAAACACTCAGCTTGGCAGCGGTATTCGCATCGCTCAGTATGATCTTGAGTTGCGTGGTGCTGGAAATATTTTAGGAGATGAGCAGTCTGGACATGTGAACTTAGTAGGTTACGAGTTGTATATGGATTTACTCAATGACGCAATTTCTAGAGCTAAGGGCGAAGAGGTAGATGATTTTGAATTAGATCCAGAAATTAACTTGCGAATATCTGCGATGATTCCAGATAAATATATTCCAGATATCCGAATGAGACTAAGTTATTACAAGGCCTTAGCTGAAATTAAATTCGAATCCGATGTCGAGCAAATTGAAAACGAATTACAAGATCAGTTTGGACCTCTGCCAGAACCTGTTGTCAATCTCATAGGTGTTATGCTTGTGAGAAAGCTTTGCAAAGATTTAGGCGTTCGAGACGTGAGTGCTGGAGTTAAAAGTGTTTCCCTCGTTTTCACTGAAAAATCTAAGCTTTCTCCTGAGCAAGCGATCAAGCTTGCCATGAGAGAAGCGAAAAAATATTCCCTGACTCCTGATAACAGATTAAATATACGTTTAGAAATCATCGGTTGGTCTCAAGTGTACGAAGAGCTTAAATATTTATTAGCTGTCTCCGAGGGAAACGACCCCAAAAACCCAAAACCACCTCAACATCCCACTCAAACCAAACTCATCCGCCGTATGGGAATATTTTAATTCCTACGGACTTGGATCTTCTTCTGTAGGAAGAGATGGCGGTGGCGGCGGTATATCCACATCACTTTGTTTTGTTGTTGGAGCTTTTGACGTCGTTACCGGCGTTTTTGCTAGAGGTTTTGCTGAGGCTACTTCCGCTGGACCTGAGGGCGCCACAGCGGGTGCCCCCACCGGTGGAGAAACAGCTGCCGGAGGTGAGGCTGGCGGCGGTGGTGGGGGCAGGGCTTGGTTGTCAGAACCATCAGACGATTTTGGCACTTCTATTTCTCCTGGAACCATGTCTCCGACTTCTTTTGGTTTTCCCTTATTTGATTTTGTGCTCTCTTTTATCTTTTCAACCTGCTGAGACGATACTCCGATTATAGTTCCTGCCGTTGTTACCGCGTTAAACTTTTTTTGATTTCGAATTTCTTTCTGTTCGGCTACTAATTTAGTTTTTTCTGCTTCGAATTTCTTAATTTCATTTTGAGCTTCACTTATGAGATTATCAATCTGTTCATTGTTGCCACTTTTGTTTTTTGCTTTTTGCAAATTCAGTTCATCAATATTTTTTCTTTGCTCTTCAATAATATAATTTACTTTCTCGATTTTCTTATCTTTGAATAATTCTTCTAATTTCTTATGAGCAATCGCTCTTTTATTATAAATTTCATGTCCAAGTTCTTTTAATTCTGTCGTTTTTTTAATATATTCGTTAGCATCTTCGACGTCCCTAAATTTTGGCTTATTCTGAGAACTGTTAGTTTTTTTCGGGTCTATAGGTTTTGCTTTACTTTCCAAAAATTTTTGGATTTCTTGATTTTTTTCAAAATATCGTGTTTGGATTTCTTTAATTTCATTTTCAACTATTTTGACTTCTTCAAGTCCTTTATTAATCTCATAGTTTTTATCTCTTAGCTTCTTCATGGACTCTTTGGCAACATCAATTCTTCCTTGACCAACCTCTTGCAAGGTTTCGCCGGCAGATTTTATTGGAGTCTTTGCGCTTTTCGCCATCACACCGCCAACTCCTTTTAGAGTTGATCCACCAACAGCGTTAATTGCTGCTCCTGTTGTGGCTCCTGCGATACCAAGAGCTGTCTTGCCATTATATATTTTAAAGCCAACTAGTTTAAACGGCACCGTTAAAGGTAAATGAGAAGCTGTTAAGCCGCCCTTGACCCCCGTTTTTATCCCTTTCAGAGTTTCTGCAACTAGCCCTTTTCCTGCTGTCTGATTCTCTGCAATTTTTTTGCGAAAAGCTTCTAATTTACCATCCGGCTTAAATTTCCCTGAAGCTTTCTCCGCAACTTTAGCACTTATTTTTGCTCCCACAACGGCGCCTGATTTAATCAATCCTCCCATGGCGGCGCCAAAACCGACGTTGCCTCCTACGAATTTCCCCAACATGGCGCAACCCAATTCAATCTTCGTGCTGTCGTTCACACAAGACATTAAGGCAGAGTCCCAACCTATTAATTCCTGCAGAACTTTAGTTAGTGTTTCTCCTGGACGTTCTCTTAACTCAGAAAAAAGCATCGGAATACTTGTAACCCAACCGAATGAAAAAAAATCAAGAAATGAATTTATCCCATTAATCATTAATGAAGCGCCTAAATTTCTTATACATTGCTGAATCAATGGCCAATTATCTTTTTTTAGATCTTTGTCAAACATGTCTTGGCATAAACGTTCCGATGGTTTCGATCCTTTGATGGCAGAAAAACCCAATGAATTCCAATTTTTTGAAATATTATCACAACATGCTTTTTCTTCTGCTTCAGCTGCAAGTTCTTTGGTTTCTGCTGGATTTTTTGTTCCACCTGGACAGTTCTTTCCGTCGGCACAGATTCCGGCTTCAGATTTCGTTGGTGGATTCTTTCCGCTCTCTTTGGCTTCAATCTTTCCCTGATCTGAATTTCCAGCGGCCTTACCAACTTCTTTAATTGCTTCCGTCAATTGGCTCTGTATGATGGTGTTTACTCTGTCATAAAATGCATTATTAGTTTCTTTTAAATAACTTAGGCCATCACTAATCGTTTGAAATAAATCCTTTCCAGATTCTGTTTTATTACATGTATTTTGTTTCCTGCTCTTATCTGAAGAAAAATCCATTTTTATTGATGAAAATCCTGACATTGACTCGTTTATTTCTGATTCGATAACTTTGCATTCTATTTTTAATGTCTTTGTATTTGGACTACATAGTGATTCTTTTCGAAACGCTTCAATTCCACAGCCAAAGTCATTTGACAGCTTCTGAAAATAAGACCTCCACTCTTCCATGGCAACATCATGAAGAATAAATAAACAGTCCCTTATTTCTTTGTTATTTCCTGAAACTATATCATCTTGCAACTTTTTGAAATCAAATACTCTTTCGCCTAAATGCTCTAGATCCTCATTTTTGGTTAGACTTCCTTTAACTTTGGTTTTTTGTCCATTTATTTCGACTTCTTCTTCTCTGATATAGGAATTAAGTTTTGCCAGCACTTGTTGATTAATCCCATTGGATGGATTCGATTTTCCTTTTGCTTCGTCATACCCACATTCTTTTGTCTTGAGCACTCCTTCGGTATAGAAGTTTTTTTCTGTCCCTTCCGCAAAAGCATTAAATCCAAAAACTAACTTCACGAGAGCTAAAAATATTTTACCAATTAAATTTTTATAAAATTTATTTTTCATTATATTTCCTATTCAAATTCAGGCTTAAAGTTGTGTAGACTGTTTTTTGCCTCTTCTATTTCTCTTTTCCCTGCTGTTTCAGGATACAAAAGATGAATGGATCTGGCCTTTTTGTTTTTTGAGAAATAATAATGCTCAACAAATATTTTGGTGTCCCCTTGATTACCTTTGTAACTCCCCATAAGTTCTAGCTTTTCTCCCTCAGGAGTTGGTTGAAATTTGTATTTATCAAGTTTCCAATCCTTAATTCCAAACTTAAAATTGAATTCTTGTTTTCCTTGAAGGAACTCTGGATGAATCCTTCCATCATTAGTCTTAGGAGAACCTTTTGCCATTTTGAGTTCAGGCATAATATAAATGTCTATTTTCTTCTTCCCTAAAGAATGAAATTCTGTCGGGAGCAAGTCAGGGAAAAAATTTGTTTTTGATTCAAAGTTTTTTGGAGGCTGATATTCAAAGTCACCTTTTTTGGAGGCTCTAACTAGAACTCCAAACGTAATAATTAAAAAAAGAACTCCAAGACTCTTCGCCTTGTTTTTTTTAAAATACGCTATCATAAATTTGCCCGCCTATACTTATAAAAGAAAATTAATTACTTTTCTTTATTCTATCTGAATTTTTTCTATTTTGAATATTATTTAACCATCTAATTGATGTTTTGATTAAAACTCAAATCTAAGTCCAGCGCCCCAATTGATGTCACTTTCTAAATTTGGTTTTGAATCATCATTAGGATTTTCATGTTTGGTCCAGTGAAAATCTATATATGTATTTTCAAGACCATGCTCTAAATATGCGAGTTTAGATACTTCTTTTTCTAACCAGTTAAGTTGTATCAAAAATCCAACAGTAAATGAATACCCAACTTCAGATGTGCTTTCATAAGACTTTTCAACGCTTTTCACACTCTCAGATACCTTAAACTGAAATGCCGATGCTCCTATGTAAGGAACAAAATAAGGTTCCTGCATCAGATTGTCTGCCAAAAATTGAAGACTCGCGCTGGTTTTTTCAATAGCAATTGTTCGCTCATCTCCAATCCTATCGTCGAGCAATGATCCTTGACCAAAACCGAGTCCAAAAGTCAAACTGCCAAGTAGAAAATTGAATTTGTAGTTTAAATGTAATTCCGGCACTGTTAGATCTTCATTTCCCCAAAGTTCTTCATAAAATAGCTGATCATGTAAAGAAACATAGTCTGCGAAATATAAGTTTTCAGACCCCAAGTACACCATAAAGCCATTTGTGGTTCTTCTTTCTTTGTAGTTTTCGTAATTTTTTAATTTCAATACATCGACATTTCCTTGATAGGGAACAACCTCAATTAGTGAGTCTTTGGTCTTGACCTCAAAAGGCTGATCCACACGTTGATCCATGCTTTTATCAGTGCTTTGATCTATATGACTTAGTGTTTTAGGCTCAATGCTTTCAGATTTTTCTTCAATCTGAGGGTTTTCTGTTTCGCCAACTATTTCCTGTGTCTCTTCTGTATCTGCCTCATCAGAATCCTCATCATTTGCAGCGCTTGATGTGTCATCTGCGTGTTCTTCTCCGTCACCGTCATCTTCTTGTTCATCGGTTTCCACCTGATCATTGTCGTTTTCTTCACTATTATCGTCCTCTTCATCATGGCTCATTTTTAGACGGTCCGTGCTTGCTTTCTCTGCAGCGACTACTTTTGTAATTGGAAAAGCTGCCGTTCCTAGGACTGTAATAAAACAAGCCGCGATTAAAAGTCGCGCCTTAAGGCTAAGGTCGTTTTTATAAAAATTTTTCTTTTTTGTCTCATTTGTTTTCATTTATTACCGATATTTAAATATATGTCTTCAAAGTTTACGGTAAAAATTAAAAATATATTATTATATTTATCGCTCATCTCTCAATTTCAGAACTTTTCGCTAGCTTTGACTCTGGAAAAATCTAGGTCATTTTTAGATTCGACAGCAGAAGAAATTTTGTCTCAAATGAGTTTGGATGAGAAAATTGGACAATTGTTTATTGTTGGTTTTCCACAAAACAGTTTAGACCAGAAACTAAAAAAGCATATAAGAAAAAACAAAATAGGTTCATTCATTCTTTTCAAAAGAAATATTACCAATCTAGTCTCGCTAAAAAATCTAAATTCCGAATTAGTCCAGTATTCAGTCGAAACGCAAAAAGTTCCTCCTTTGCTCGCTATTGATCAAGAGGGCGGAAATGTGGCACGCATTGAAACAACCCCAAAAATGCCTTATTTTTTTCAATTAGGCAATATTGAGGATTCCAATTTAATCTACCAGTTTGGAAAATATACCGCGGAATTACTTTCCTCTTTGGGTTTTAACTTAAATCTGGCTCCTGTTCTGGATCTTGCCGATTCTACGGAAAGTAGTTTTATTTCCCTTCGATCTTTTGGAAATAACCCCGCGAAAGTGTCGACTCTAGGCTTTTCCTACTCTAAGGGCTTACTTGATAATGGAGTTATCCCAACAGCAAAGCATTTTCCAGGGCTCGGCAATTCAAAGAACGACCCACATACTTCGTTTACTAGTCGAAGTTCTTCATTGAAAGAGTTGGAAACTTTTGATTTAAAACCTTTCAAAGAATTTTCAAAATTAGGTTCTAATTCAGCAGTGATGTTATCCCATATGGTATACAATAATCTGGATCATTCACAAAAGCCTGCCTCCTTTTCTCAATTTATAATTAAAGATCTCCTTCGAAGACGATTAGGATTTTCTGGAGTTGTTATAACAGATGATTTACAAATGAAAGCCTCTTCTTTAGCTTCTTTTGGTCCTTCACAGGGCGCACTTGATGCGCTTTTAGCGGGGGCTGATATTGTCATGCTTTCTTGGTCTTTATCCGATCAAACAAGTGGTTTTAATTTCGTTAAATCCGCGATTTTATCTGAAAAAATGCCAATGAGCTTAGTCAATGAAAAAGTATTACGGATTCTTACACTTAAGAAAAATATTTATCAAAAATCAAAACTTTTTTTTAAAAACATGGCAACAGAACCTATTCAAAAACTAGCAATCTCCTCTTCTCCTCCAGAAGCAGAGGGAATCGTTTCTTTTTCAAAAAACTCTGTTGTTCTGAATCAATTGCAGAAAAATATTTTCACAACAAAAGTGAATACCGTACTTCTCAACCTTGAGCTCCTTTTAAATTCAAAAAACACCAAAAATAACTTTTGTGTAGTTTCAAGCTTTAATAAAAGCTTTGATAAGTTGAATTTTCCAAATTTTAATCAATTTCTTGGTTTTAAATTACCTCTGCATACAAGAACAGAAGATTTCGTCAGCATTTTTAAAAAGAGCCCTTGTGAAGTTTTTTTTCTTATTATTGATAATTTTGAACAAGTCCGTGTGCTGAATTCTTTTTCCCCAAGTAAGGATAAAAGAATTGTTGTTTTTAACTACACTCACCCCTCAGCGCTTAAAAACAGAGACAAATTTTTCAATGTTATTGATTTTTATGGACTTGCTTCTGCTGACATAGAATCACTTTCAAGTCGCTTACAAGAATTTTCAATTCTAGTATCTAGAAAATTTAAACAAAATTCCTTCTATAAAGAATAATTTAATTCTTATATTTAGAAATTTCTAAATCAGCATGCATTCGATTTAATTCCCTTGTAACACTTTCAAAAGTTTCATCATTCAAAATTTCGGAATTTAAACGTTTCTCTGCTGACACAATGTAGCGCTTACACTCTTCGACATCCACCTCAGATGGAAGATCGGCTATTTCAGCTAAAATATCCACACCGCCTGGAAAAATCTCGCAATAACCCCAAGAAACAACAGCATGGTTGTAAGTTTCTTTCCCCTTTTCCTTCCACTTAACAATCCCTGTTTCTAAGGAAGTAATTAGGGGAGTGTGTCCTCCTAATATATTCAATTCTCCTCGGTTTGCAGGCACCACGACAGATTCAACTTCTTGATCCATAATAATTTTTTTTTCAGGGGTCACTAAGGTCAGCTTAAACATTTGATATAACCTTTAAAAGTTGTTTCACTATACAAGTTTCTTAGCTTTTTCGATAGCATCTTCAATGGTTCCGACCAAATAAAACGCCTGCTCTGGAAGATCATCGTGCTTTCCGTCTAAGATTTCTCTGAATCCTTTGATAGTGTCTTTGATGTCTATATATTTACCCGGCATTCCTGTAAATTGTTCCGCCACAAAAAACGGTTGAGACAAAAATCTCTGAATTTTCCTAGCTCTAGTAACAACAAGCTTATCTTCTTCGGACAATTCGTCCATTCCAAGAATAGCAATAATATCCTGAAGCTCTCTGTATCTCTGTAACAAAGCCTGAACATCTCGCGCACATTTATAGTGCTCTTCTCCAACAACTTGAGGGTCCAAAAGTCTTGAAGTGGAAGTTAAGGGATGAACCGCAGGATAAATTCCAAGAGCAGCTATATCTCGATCTAAATTGGTTGTTGCATCAAGATGAGTAAACGTAGTTGCAGGGGCTGGATCTGTATAGTCATCAGCCGGGACATAAACAGCTTGTACAGAAGTGATCGAACCTTGTTTTGTCGAAGTGATTCTTTCTTGTAAATTCCCCATTTCTGTACCAAGAGTAGGCTGATAACCAACAGCAGAGGGGATACGACCCAATAATGCCGAAACTTCTGCTCCCGCTTGGGTAAATCTAAAAATATTATCTACGAAAAATAGTACGTCTTGTTTTTCGACGTCCCGGAAATATTCAGCAACTGTTAAGCCTGTCAAGGCAACCCTGGCTCTTGCTCCTGGGGGTTCATTCATCTGCCCAAAGACCAGAGCTGTTTTTTCGATAACTCCAGATTCTTTCATTTCTCTCCAAAGATCGTTTCCTTCTCTTGTTCTTTCTCCAACGCCGGCAAAAACAGAATAGCCGCCGTGTTCCGTGGCGATATTTCTGATCAATTCTTGAATGAGTACCGTTTTACCAACACCGGCACCTCCAAATAATCCAATTTTTCCACCTTTTGCATACGGAGCTAATAAATCAATTACCTTAATCCCCGTCATCAACATTTCTGTTTTTGTAGCTTGATCTTCAAACTTGGGGGCGCTTCTATGAATTGGCCATTTTTCTTTTGTGTTAACGGGGCCCGCCTCGTCAACAGGCTCTCCGATAACATTGATAATTCTACCAAGAGCTTCTTTGCCAACAGGGGCCATAATCATATTCCCTGTATAAGTTACCTTGCTGCCACGAACCAACCCCTCTGTGGAATCCATTGAAATCGTTCTAACAACATTATCACCTAAATGCTGAGCTACTTCTAAGACCAAATTTTCATCTTTATTTGAAATAAAAGAGTTTGTCGCTCTTAATGCTGAGTTGATCGCTGGAAGATCTCCACCCTCGAACACGACGTCCACAACGGGACCCAAAACCTGTTTAATTTTTCCATTTGCCATTAATTGCTCCTTAATTTTATTTCAAAGCCTCTGCTCCACTTACAATTTCAATTAATTCAGTGGTTATTTTTTCTTGTCTTAATTTGTTATATGTTAAAGAAAGTTTCGCGATCATTTCTTTTGCATTGTTTGATGCGTTTTCCATTGCTGTCATTCTGGCTCCATGTTCCGCCGCGACACTTTCAGACATGCATCTGTATACTTGCAAATCAAAATGTTTTACCAAAAGTTCTTCAATTATTTCTTTTGCAGACGGTTCAAAAATTAAATCTTTAGAAAATTTTTGAATGTTGTTTTCGTCATTAAAAGAACTTAAACTTACATCAATAGGGATTAGGGTTTCACACACAACATTTTGTGAGATCGCTGACTTAAACTCGTTATAAATCAATCTAATCTCATGGAATTCGCCAGATAAATATTGTTTCAAAAGCTTATCAGCAACATGGGCGGCAAGATCATAGGAAATATCTTTGTCCAACCTAACAATGGATTCGATTGGTTTTATCGATCTTTTATTAAAATGATCCACGCCTCTTTTGCCGATAAAGAAAAAATCTAATTTTTCCAATTGGCTGTTATTTTCTTTGAAATATTTTTCAGCATACTTATTAATATTCGTGTTAAAAGCTCCACACAACCCTCTGTCTGATGTTAAAACAACTAAAAGAACTTTTTTAGGATTTTCTTTTTTTTGCATCAACGGATGAGAAATTTTTTGAGTCATTGAAATATCTGAAATAACTCTTCTTAAAGACAACGCATAAGGTCTCATGTTCACAATGTTGTGCTGAGCCTTTCTAAGTTTAGAGGCCGAAACCAGCTTCATTGCTTTTGTTATTTGTTGTGTATTTTTTGTAGACTCTATTTGAGCCCGTATATCTTTCAAGCTTGCCATATTTATTTCTTCTGATTTACTTGGAAGATAGATTTAAATTCAATCAATGCATCCTGGAGTAATTTTTCGTTATCCTTTGTGATTTCTTTTTTCTCTGATACTGATTTTAATATCGCAGAATGTTTGTGCTTAACAAATTCAAGCATTTCTTTTTCATATCTTCTCACTTCAGCTTCTGGATACTCATCAAGAAATCCACTTGTAGCTGCGTAAATTGAAATAACCTGATCTTCAACTCTTAGCGGTTGGTACTGACCTTGTTTTAACAACTCTACAAGCCTTCTTCCCCTGGCTAGTTGTCGTTGCGAGGCCTTGTCCAAATCAGATGCAAAAGCAGCAAAAGCCTCAAGAGCTCTGTACTGTGCTAATTCCAATTTTATAGTTCCAGCAATTTTTTTCATTGCCTTAATTTGGGCAGCCCCACCAACCCTGGACACCGACTTACCAACCGAAATGGCTGGACGGACTCCTTTATAAAACAAATCTGTCTCAAGAAAAATTTGACCATCCGTAATAGAAATTACATTTGTTGGGATATATGCAGAAATATCGCCAGCTTGAGTTTCAATGATTGGAAGCGCTGTCAACGAACCTGCGCCTTTATCATCAGATAACTTAGCTGCTCTTTCTAGCAATCGAGAATGAAGATAAAACACATCCCCGGGATAGGCTTCTCTACCAGGAGGTCTTCTAAGCAACAAGGACAATTGACGATACGCTTGGGCTTGCTTAGTTAAATCATCATAAATAATCAAAGCATGTCGACCCGTATCTCTGAAATATTCTGCCATTGCTGTTCCAGAATATGCCGCCAAAAACTGAAGAGGGGCTGCGTCCGAAGAGTTTGCTGCAATAACCGTTGTATATTCTAAAGACCCAGCTGCTCGCAATTTTTCAACCACTAAAGCAACGGTTGATTGCTTCTGTCCAATAGCCACATAAAAGCACTGAACATTTAATCCTTTTTGATTAATGATGGTATCAATAGCAATTGCTGTTTTGCCTGTTTGTCTATCGCCAATAATAAGTTCTCTTTGTCCTCTTCCAATTGGGATCATTGAATCAATAGCTTTTATCCCCGTTTGCAAAGGTTCATGAACGGGTTGCCTATAGACAATTCCAGGAGCTTTTAACTCAACAACTCGTGAGTGGGGGGTATTTAAAGGACCCCTTCCATCAATTGGATTCCCTAGCGCATCTACAACCCTTCCCAAAAGGGCCTCTCCAACGGGAACCTCAACAATCTTTTTTGTTCTTTTAACCGTGTCGCCTTCCTTGATATATCTATCTTCACCAAAAATAACGACACCAACATAACCTTCTTCTAAATTCAATACCATTCCCCGAACACCACTACTGAATTCAACGAGCTCTCCAGCCTGAACATTTTCTAATCCATAAACTCTAGCAACACCATCTCCAACAGATAGAACACTTCCAGCCTCGCTAACTTCTATTTTTTTTGAGAATTGATTTATTTGTTCCTTAAGAACTCTGCTAATTTCATCGGCTCTGACCTGATTCATATCCATTGTTACTTGCTCCTAAATTAGTGATTTAATAATTTTTCATTTAATTTCTTTAACTGCGTGTCAAGACTATCATCAAAAGTCCATCCACCAACCTTTGCGACCACACCTGCAATCATCAAAGGATCCTCGCTTGCCGAAAGCACTATTTTTTTCTTTAGCACTTGAGTTATCTTACTTTCTAATGAGGCCAAAGATTCCTTTGATAAGGGTTTCGCAGATGTAACAAAGCCCCTTGTGACACCATTATCTTCATCTACAATAGTCTCAAAAATCTTCACGATCTCAGGTAGCAAAGACATCCTTTTTCGATCCAACAGAAGATTAAAAAAGGAACCAAGCTCAGAAGAAAAGTTGGTGTCGGTAAATATTTTATTAATCGCCTGTTTCTTTATTAATAACGAAACATTTGGGTTATTAATAAACTCTTTAACTTCTTTTTTTCCCATCAGAAAATTAATTACTTTTAATTGATCAAAAATTTTTTCTTGTGAATTGCTCTCTTTGCTTATGGCAAAAAGAGATTTCGCATATCTTTTGGAAAGATCAACTTTACTCATGGGATTGTCGCCTCAATATTTTTATTAAAATCAGATTGCAATCTCAAATGGTCTTGCGCTCCAATATCTTTTGTTAGAAGACCTTTAGCCAATACTATTGAATCCATTACAAGGCTCTTTTGTACCGACTGATACGCTTTTTGCACTTCAATTTTAATTGAAAGCAGGGCTTCTAATCCAATTTTATGAGCAGACTCCTCGGCTTCCTTTATGATATTTTTTTTCATTTCCATAGCTTCTTGCCTTGCCCTAGCTATGCTTTCATCAGAACTGCTTTGCAATGACTCGAGTCGATGTTTTATGTCGTGATATTCTTTTTCTGCCTCAAGATAAATAGCTTTAGACTTTTCCGCCTGACTTAAATAATCTTTTTGTTTTTGGTTAAAATAATTTTTAATTGGAAGCTTGGTATATTTATAAATAATTAAAAACAAAACTCCAAGGTTAAAAAATTGCCATACAATAACCGACGGAATTTCATTCGAGTGAGCTCCAGAGTTCGCTTCTGCGAAGCTATGCCCACCTAAAAAAAACAAATAAAAAGCCAAACTTTTAATCGTTAAATTTATTTTATCGTTTATTTTATTCTTGATTTCAATGTTCATCATTATTTGTCCAACATTTTATTTGTTATAGTCAGGACAATTCCTGGCTTAAGAGCCTCAAGATCTTTTTGAATTTTTGCAATTTCTTCTTCATTAGATTTTCGGTTTTTCTCAATCAACTGCTTTGCCTCTTCTTTGGCCCTATTAATGATTTTATCATATTCATTAGTGGCCTCCGTTTTTACAACCTTATAGATTTCAGAAATAACAGAGTGAATTTCTCTTGCTTTTACTGAATACTCCGAGTGCAATTCTATAGATTTTCTTTGAATTTCATCCGCAATTTCCACGCTCCCCAAAGTGCGTTTTTGTCTTTCTAGAAGAGCTTGTGTGAATGGTTCGTAAACTAGTTTAATAAGCGCAAAAAATGTTACTATAAATATGGCAAATTGAATCAATGACGTCGAATTTATACCCAACTGATTTAGCATGCTTTTTCCTATTAAATTAGGGATTAACGTTTCGTTTGCATTGCTGGGATATCATCTTTAAAATTATTTTGCAAAAATTATTTTTGTAGAATTACACCGATTGCTAACAGTTTTATGTGGCTGGCATGTAAGAGGCGCCTTCAAAAACAACACCCTCATCAATTCTTAAACTAGGCGATGTGACGGTACCCCTAAAAATTGTTGGTGGATGCATAACCACTCTTTTTCTCGCAAAAACATTTCCTTCAACTTTGCCACTAATAATAATTGTGTCTGCTTCAATTTGCGCGGTAACCTCTGCTCCTTCACATATAACTAAAGTATCATTTGTGAAAATTTCTCCCTTGAAAACTCCACCAATCTGAACTGTCCCTTCAAAAGCGAGCTTTCCCTCGAAAGACGCCCCTTTGTCTAGAATTGCTGTTACCTGCTGACTATTTGTTGTTTGTTCTATATTTGACATCCTGCTTTTAATTTATCAATAATTCCTGTGAGTTCCTCATCTGAATAAAAATAAATACTCAGTTTTCCTTTTGTTCCATTGTAATCAATATTTACCTTGGTTCCAAGCAGCTTTTGCATCTCTTCTCCTAGACCACTTATCAGTCGATCAGACAAGGATGACTGCAACAACGTATTGTCTTTGCTTTCTGATTTGTTTTCTGGAGTTTTCATTGCTAATTTTTCAAGCTTTCTCACGCTTATTTTTTCATTTTTGCAAAAATCTGCTAATTCAATTTGTCTATTTTTATCCATTACGCTTAACAAAATCTTTGCGTGCCCAACAGAAATATCTGAATTTTCTATATATTTTCTAATCTCTAGCGGCAACGCTAAAAGCCTTAGGGCATTACTTACAGAAGACCTGTCTTTACCAACCTTTTCAGCAATTTGCTGATGAGACAATGAAAACTCATTTATAAGTCGCGAGTAACCCTCAGCCTCCTCGATAGGACTAAGGTCTTCTCTTTGAATATTCTCAACAATAGAAAGTTCAAGTGTCTCTTTGTCATTGTAATTTTTAATTAATACTGGAACTTCATGAAGACCTGCCGCTTGTGCCGCTCTCCAGCGCCGTTCTCCAGCAATTATTTCAAAACCCTCGCCTTTTTTTCTGACTATAATAGGCTGCAAAATTCCACTTTGTTTTATTGATAAAGATAACTCTTCAATTTTTTCTTTATTAAAATTTTTTCTGGGTTGATAGGCGCCTGGTTTTAGTTTCTCTACACTTACCTTCCAAACCTTGCCGTCTGTATTAAGTCCCTGACTACCCACAGTGTCCTTGGATATTCTATTTGATTCATTTTTGCTCTGCTCTTCCGAATTTTGGATACTCAATTGCGCTGAAATTGCTCTTTTTTTTGATTCAATGTGATTTTGATGAATACTCAATTCTTTGTGACTATCCAATCTGGATATCCCACCAGAACTATCTCCAAGCAATGAACCCAGCCCTCTTCCCAGACCTCTTTTTTTAGAATCAGCACTTAAATCAGACACTTAGATCACCAACCCCTTCTATTTCACGATTTTTATGACTCTGAGCATTGACAGATTTATTTAGTACTTCCTTGGCCAATTCTAAATATTTAATGGCGCCTATCGATTTTCCATCATAATCGAATATGGACTGTCCATGACTTGGGGCTTCACTTAATCTTACGTTTCTTGGTATAATGGATTGAAAGACTTTTTCTCCAAAATGATTTTTTATTTCTGTCACTACTTGGTGACTCAGGTTGTTTCTTGTATCAAACATCGTAAGGACAATTCCTTCAATATGTAGCTCATGATTCAAGGATTTTTTAATTAAACCGGCAGTGTTTAAAAGTTGGCTTAAGCCTTCAAGAGCATAATATTCACACTGCAATGGAACTAAAAAACTATTGGCTGCAGTAAGTGCATTTAGCGTTAATAATCCTAAAGATGGTGGGCAATCTATAATAAAATAATCAAAATGGTCTGATATGGCGGCAATCGCTTGTTTTAGCTTATATTCCCGTTGCGGAATATCTACTAACTCAATTTCAGCACCAACCAAATCAGGATTTGCCGTAACTATAAACAAATTTGGGTCTTTTGTCTTTAAAATGGTCTCGGCAATTGATTTTTCTCCAATTAAGACATGATAAATATTGTTTTCTTGGCATTCGTATTTTTTGATACCAAGACCACTGGAGGCATTTCCTTGAGGGTCCATGTCTAAAAGTAGTACTTTTTTACCAAGTAACGCAAGAGCGGAGGATAGGTTTACCGATGTTGTAGTTTTGCCCACCCCTCCTTTTTGATTTGCAATGCAGATCGTTTTTGCCATTAATGTTCTCCAATTGAAGGAAATTATAGTGCGAGTTAATTAAAGATATAAATTTCTTTTAATTCAACACTTTTTTTTGTTTTTCACTTATGCTTTGTGTCTTTTATTCCGATGTTCCACGTGGAACTAATTTTTGGGATAAAATGTATTTTAATTTTAAGTCTTTTATTGCGTTGAAATTATTTTTGTGTTCCACGTGGAACATCTTTCTTGTTTTTCTTTTGATAGCTTTATCAGGCTGCAAGAAAGATGATCCAAATCCTGAGTTAAAAGACAAAATTTATCTGGATTTAACAAATCAAGAAGCTATCGAACTTAAAAAAATTGAGGATAGCGAAGCAAAAATTCAAGAAATTCTAAAATCATTAGAAAAAAGCAAGCCACAAACCGGTGACATCAAAAGAAACACCATAAAGCTTAACGACTTTAAAAATGTTAAAATCAAACAACAACAACAACTAAAGATGTGGAGAATACTAAAATTTGAACGGCTCAAATATGTTAGAAAATCAAGACTGACTCAAGATGAGGACTCGTGGAATAAAACATCAGAACGCGAGTTTGAAAAGTACTACTCAGAAAAGAAATTAACAAGATCGAAACCCTATTGGGACATAAAAGACAGATTCAAAGAAAGTGGGTATAGATTTAATCCTACGCTATTAGGTGAAGGGATTAAAACTGAAGAAAAAAAATAAAAGATCTAATGTTCCACGTGGAACATTAGATCTTCGTGGTCGCTATGATTGCAAACTTAACAGGAACGACAGGTAGTTTGTATTCTTTTACTAATGCGGGCTCCCAAATAGAACAAAGTTGAATAGGAATCTCACTTACTTCAAGTCCCCATTGCTCGCTTTTCATATGAAAATAAATACCTTTTTTGGAAAAACACTTTCTGGCAACGAGAATTGATTTAGAAATATTTGCAAGCCCCCTAGAGACTGCAAAATTAACAGAATTTTGTGGCAAGTTTTCAATTGTGGAATTAACGGTAAAAACATTATTTAATTGCAAATTTGAAATGACATGTTTTAAAAACTCAATTTTTCTCGAGTCTGAATCAACCAAAGTCACTTTCATTTTTTTTTCTAAAATTCCAAAAACCAAACCAGGAAAACCATTTCCACTACCGAAGTCATAAATGTGATCAATATTAGGAGAATTCTCAAGAATAATGCGTTGGGCCATTATCGAGTCTGAAAAATGAAGAGAATCCAAAAAAGGAATAGTCTTTGGTCCAACTAAATTAATTGTTTTATTAAATTTAATAAGAATATCTGCGTACAATTTCAAGGCCGAAACTACTTTGTCCTCGAGTTCCGGAAACCATTCCTTGATTTTCCAACTATAGGTTGAATTGTCTTCAACTGGATTTGTGCTCATATTACTTCCTTAAAGAATTTGATCAGACTTTTTTGAACCGTGTCCTTTAATATATATTACAATAGCTTGAATTGCGGAAGGATTAACGCCACTTATACGTTGAGCTTGGCCTAAAGTAAGTGGTTTAATCCGAGACAACTTTTCGATCTCCTCCCTCGACAATCCCTTAACTAAACTATATTCTAGAGAGTCTGGAATTCTAAAATTTTCAGACAAAGCCATTTGATTAATTAATTCAAGCTGCCTTTTTATATAACCAGAGTACTTAACTTCAATTTCTATTGATTCTAAAACAGATGGGGATAAATCAAGGTCTGGAATAAAATCAAAAATGGCTTCACTTGAAATTTCAGGACGCCTTAAGAGCTCTTCCAAGCTAATTGATTTCAACAATACAGAAGTATTTAGTTTTTTCATTTTTTCTTGCATTTCGCTTGTCGGAGTTAAGCGAAAATTTTTAATACTTTCAATTGCTTGAGTCTTATTGCATCGATCTTGATGAATTTTATCCAATTCCTGTTTATCTAGCAAACCAATACTTTGTGAACACTCACTTAACCTATCGTATGTATTATCTTCTCTTAAAACTAAACGATGTTCAGCTCTTGAAGTGAACATTCTATAGGGTTCGTTTGTACCTTTGGTAACCAAATCATCAATAAGAACTCCAATATAAGCCTGATCCCTTTTTAGCACTAATGGTTCATGATTTGAAATACTCCTTGAAGCATTAACCCCAGCAATTAGACCTTGAGCTGCTGCCTCCTCATACCCTGAAGTTCCATTAATTTGCCCAGCCAAAAATAAGCTTTTAATGGGTCTTGATTCCAAATTGTGTTTAATCTGAGTGGGCTCAAAATAGTCATACTCAACAGCATAGCCAAATCTAGCCACTTTAACATTTTCCAGCCCAGGAATTGTTTGCAAAAACTCTTGCTGAATCTCCTCTGGCAAAGAAGTTGAAATACCTTGTAAATAAATTAAATCACTTTCTAGGCTTTCTGGCTCTAAAAAGGTTTGATGAGAATCCCTATCAGAAAAACGAGTTATTTTATCTTCAATACTTGGACAATACCTAGGACCAACCCCTTCAATTACACCACAAAACATTGGCGACTTATCGAGGTTTTTCCTAATAATTTCATGAGTTTGCTCTGTTGTTCTAGACAAAAAACAAGTAACTTGTGGTAGGGCTGGAAAGGTTTTTGTCTTTATGCTTAATGGAAAAAACTTGTCATCACCATACTGAGGAATTGTTTTAGACCAATCAATCGAATCTTTCAAAAGTCTTGCAGGCGTACCTGTCTTAAGTCTTTTAACAGAAAACCCAAAATTTCGAAGTTGATCAGATAGACCAACCGAGGCCTTATCCCCAATTCTCCCACCTGCAATTTGTTTTAATCCAAAGTGCATTACCCCATTCATAAAGGTTCCAGTGGTGAGTATAACCCTTTTTGAGTAAACAACAGAATGATCTGCGAGAATAACCCCTTCACACGAATCACCATTAAGAATCAAAGACTTAACTTCAGACTCAAGAAGAGAAAGGTTTTCTTGGGCCCTTAAAATCCCAATCATTCTTCTAGAATACTTAATCTTGTCGGACTGAACCCTTGTTCCTCTGACAGCAGGCCCTCGTGAAGAATTTAGCCTTTTAAATTGAAGACAAGTTTCATCGGCTACCATGGCCATTTGGCCCCCAAGAATATCTAACTCCCTGACCATATGTCCTTTGGCTAAACCACCAATACTCGGATTGCAGCTCATGTATCCGATTCTGCCAAGATTTGAAGTAACTAACAACACTTTGTGCTGCAATCTTGAACACGAAAGAGCCGCCTCTATCCCAGCGTGACCTCCACCAACAACAACAATATCAAAATCACTTTTTCTTCTCATAGTTTTCTTTTCATTGAGGCTATTTTTTAATGTTAATTATAGCAAAAATCCAGAGACTATTTACCTAAACAGAATTCTTTGAAAACTTTATCTAAAATCTGATCATCGTAAACAATACCCAAAATACTTTGAATACTCAAAAGCGCTTCCTTTAAATCAAGTGCAATAAATTCATGTCCCAATCCATTGCCAACAGCTAACTTAGAAGTTTCTATAAAATGAAGGCACTTCATTAAAGAATCTTTTTGTCTACTGCTTGTAACTGAAATATTATCAATATGACTACTCAAAGTGACCCAGCTTTGCGTAACTGTGTTTAAAATATAATTTCTAGAAGTTAAATCAAAAGTGCTACAAAAAACAATATGCTTAGAAATCCAACTTATTAAATCCTTATTTGTTTTAAAATTAAAATGTAACTCCAGATAGTTAAATAAAGAAACTATAAATTCAAATAAGTACGGTTCTTTAAATCGATAGCAAAAATCAGAAAGTAAATCCTCTTTGGAGGAAAATTCAGAAATTTTCTTCCAATAATTTCTTAAAAATTCAGCCTGTTGAGGGTCAAAGCTCAAATCAATCTTATTTAAAATCAAAAATGTTGAATCCAAATCAAAATTAGAAAACAAGAAAAACGACTCTTGATCAAAGGACGTAATACTTTCTAAATTAGAATGATTAAAATAATCTGAAAAATCAAAAATAACCAAATTTATCTGAGCTTCATTTTGTTCTTTAAAAGTCCTCTCAATTCCCATCTTTTCAATGATATCATTAGTATCATTTCTGATACCCGCAGTATCAACTAAGACAAATCGTATTCCCTCATACAAAAAATCTTCTTTTATTACATCTCTAGTCGTTCCAGCAACATCAGTTATAATTGATCGATTAGATTGCAATAATAAATTCATCAAACTAGATTTTCCAGTATTTGGTTTACCACTTAAGGTAATTTGAACTCCATCAGAAATCATCTTTCCGAATTTAAATGAATGAATAAGCTCAACTATCTTAGTTTCAATTATATCCAACTTATTCAGCAAGGTATGATCCTGAATAATCTCGATATCTTCCGATGAAAAATCGATACTTGCCTCGATATGAGCTAAACACCACAAAATTTCATCTTCTAATTTCTTAATCTTAGAAGAAAGATCCCCCTTAAGTTGCCGCAATGCTAATTTTGCAGAAAGTTCTGACTTTGAATGAATTACAGACAAAACGCTTTCTGCTTGAATCAAATCTAGACGATTGTTTAAAAAAGCACGGTAGGTAAACTCACCACGATCTGCCACCCTAGCACCATGAAAACAGAGTTGATCCAATATAAGCTGACAAATAGTTGGAGAACCATGACAAGAGATCTCTACCACTTCTTCACCGGTAAAAGACCTTCCATCTAAAAAAGCAGTAATGCATACTTCATCAATAATAACTAAGGACGAAGAATTGATAAAATTTGCTAAAAAAACCCTATGACTTTCTATAATTTTAGGGGGGTTTTTAATCGATTTTTGAACAATTTTAAGAGCATTTATGCCGCTAATTCGAATAACAGAAATGCCACCAATTCCATTTGGAGTAGAGACGGCACAAATTGTATCTTTATCTCTTACCCCTAGATACATACTTACTCTTGAGAAGTTAAATCATCTTTTTGTGATCCAAAGTTCTTAGCTGGAAAAATTTTAATTTTTTTGTATAATCCATCACCAAGAGATCTGCTTTTAACTCGTTCATCTTTCGAAAGATACTGATGAACTACTTTTCTTTCTTTAGGAGGAAGTGCGCGGTAATAAACAGCCTTATTTTGTTCAATGGCAATTGTTTTTAAGTTTTCTGCTCTTTCAATTAAAGCCTGTTCATTTTCTTCCCTATATCCACCACAATCTACATTGATATTTGTCTTATCGTCTGGAATTTGATGCTGAACTACTCGTTTTAAAATAAGCTGGAATGAATCCAAAAGTTGACCTTTTCGATCTTTAAATAGCTCTTCATCGGCACCTGAAAGTTCAATATGAATCGATTTGTTTTCAGCATCTTCATTTTCAGACGAAAAAGTATATTCCAAATTAAATTGACCATACTCAATTAACCCCTCAAGAGTGCTGCGAACAAGGGATTCCACAGGACCATCTTCGCTTTTTTTTCCGCCTCCAAAAAGTTTTTTAAAAAAATTCATATTATAACTCCTCTCGTTATTACATCATTAAACATATCAAATTTTTGTGACCTCAATTTTTTTACTTTTTAACATAAAATACTGCTGAGTTATTCCAAATAATCCACTTACAAACATATAAAGAGTCAATCCACTTGGAAGATTAAGCATAAAAACAGACATAACTAAAGGCATGTATAATAATATTTTTGCCTGAGCCGGATCCATATTTGTCGGAGTAATTTTTTGCTGAATAAACATGGTGGCTCCCATTAAAACAGGTAAAACATAAAACTTATCGTGAGCGCTCAAATCTGTTATCCAAAGAACAAAAGGACTTTGATATAATTCGATACTAGAACCAATCACTCTATAGAGTGCAAAAAATATTGGAATTTGTAATAACATAGGCAAACAGCCGCCAAATGGATTTGCTTTATTTACCTTCATCAATGACATAATTTCTTGATTCATACGCATAGGATCTTCTTTATATTTTTCCCTAATAGCTGTCATTTCGGGTTGAATTTTTTGCATTGCTTTCATTGATTTCATTGACATCAAATTAAAAGGTAAAACAAATAATCTAACCAATAACGTTAAAAGAATAATCGCAACACCCCAGTTAGAAATCTGCGTGTAAAACCATTTCATGGTAAATAATAATGGTTTTGCAATGAATCCAAGCCATCCAAAATTAATAATACTTGTAAGTTCATCGCTTATAGCGCTCAAAATTGTGATCGATTTAGGTCCAGCATAAAACACTTGTTTTACAGAAAGCTCTGACTTACCAGGTAAGACGGGGTAAACAAGCTCTCCAAGAGCTGCCAACTCGTTAATCGATACATTAAGTTTTGCATCGGGCAATAAATCAGACTTATCTAAAATAGCTGTCGCGAAATATTGGTTTCCAATAGAAAGAATATTAGCCGTTTTAATTTCTTGGTTTAAATTCTCTTTAGCTGAAGAAAAGTTTACCGATGTTGTTTTACTTGCATGTGAAACGTAAAAATCTTGATGTTCATAAGAAGGAAATAACCAAGATTTACTTTCAGGAACATTTATTTTTTCCGGAATCAATACCTTTAAATTTTGTATATTTTTATCATTTAAGCCCGATAAATTAATCTGACTATCAAACGACTTATTTAATTCGTTGTATATTATTTCCCGATTAACAATAAGATCATCAATTTTTGCAATTCCTTTATAATGTCCCTTTGCAATTTCACTCATTTCAAAATAAACTATTTTGTTATCTGAAAATCTAAATTCAAACAAACCCGCCAAAGTAGATTGACCAAGCATAATTGGTCTATTTTCTTTATCTGTGTATGAATTAACTTTTAAATTAACAAGACCCATTCCTTTGTTTGAAATCTCAAAAGAGAGATCTTTATTTTCAAAAGAAAATTTTTTTTCCTCAATAAATTTGTTTTCCGTTTTAAGATCTGAATTTTGAGGCTTACCAACCCCTCCTTGTCGATCTGATGTTCCTCTTGAAAATTCAGCGCTTGAAGAGGCCTTGGCTAGATTAGATGCCTGAGAACTATCTTGATTTTTAAGTTCAGAATTTACCTGATGAGGCTGGGCCGTCTGATTTTTTTTGCCAAAATCAGGATACTTTTTTTGAAGATAAGAATTCCAGCCAAAATAAAATAAAGCAAAAATTAACATCGCCATCAAAAATCGACTGTTAAACGGATTAGTCTGTTGCTGATCTTGCATTACATTTCCTTTCGGGGACAGGATCATATCCAAATGATCCAAATGGATGACATTTTGACAATCTTCCAAGTGTCATTTTTAAAGCACATAGAAAATCATGTTCATTAAAAGCCTCTTTAGCAAACTCAGAACAAGAAGGAGTAAATCGACAGTTACCACCTAAAAATTGAGTTCCAAAAGTTCTATACGTACCAATAAAAAGTAAAGCGCACATTTTCGGTGTCTTTTTTAGAAATTTTTTGAAAGTACAAAAAAAATTCAGCTGTCTAAATTTTCGTGAATAAACGATTTTTTTCAAGTTGTTTGATTCCATGATTAAAGGCTTTAAGAAAAGTATCAAAATTCATGTTTTTGTAAAAATCGCTTTTCATGGGTTTAATAAAAAATGTCATTTTAATTTGAACCAAGGGCCTACTTTTAAGATATTTAGCAATTTCAGATCTAACCCATCTTTTTATTTTATTTCTAACAACAGCATTTCCAGTTTTTCTACTTATGGAAATACCCAATTCAGAAATGGATTTATTCGCCCTTACAAACGATATAAGCATCCAAGAAGATGCCCACACTTTTTGACCATTATTCTTTAAATCAAGAAAATCCGAGTTTTTACGGATAGATAAATAAGGTTTACTTACCACTAATTTCCACAGAAAGTTTTTTTCTACCTTTTGCTCTTCGTCTATTCAACACTTGCTGGCCATTTTTTGTCAGCATTCTTTTTCTAAAACCGTGTGCTCTTTTTCTTCTAATTTTTGAGGGTTGGTACGTTCTTTTCATTTTATCTCCTTAATCAAACTAAATAGAACTAAATGTTTGTTGTTTATGTCTCTAAATCAAAATATTTTCAAGGAATAAATTAGAAAATGGTTCTTACATTATTCATAAATTCCCTTTTAGAAAAATAAACATATAGATTTGAAACTAGCCCTACTAGTTGCTTTTTTCTATAACCACTAAATACATGGAGTCTCATTAGACCACATCGCAGCATTATGGTGAACCATTGATAAGCATTTTAAGCCTTGATAATTATGCTACTCATTTAGATTTAGAGAGGAAATAAATGCCAATTAACTCGCATTTTTGGGATCAAATTAAAACAAACATGAAAAGCAGGAATTTAAATAACAAACTGTTAGATACTTGGCTTGACCCAATTGAATATTTAAACACTATTGGCACGAATGACCGACCAAAAATTCAACTTGGTGTCCCGAATGCCTTTCATCAATATTTTGTTATAGAAAACCTCCAGGATAAAATTTATTCAGAAATTTCAAATATTTACAATTCATCATTTGAAGTCGAGTTCGTTGTCACTGGCAATAAAAATATGCCTCATCCTGAAAGCCAACAAACACTTGAAGAAGCGATTCTGAGTCAAAATTCTCGACAGTTTCCACAACAAATAAATAGGGAAAAAAATATCAATTCAGATCCCTTAAACCAAGAGCTAACCTTTTCTACATTTGTTGTAGGAAAAAATTCTGAATTTGCCCACGCTGCATGTTACAATGTGGCTAAACATCCTGGAGGACATGATTATAATCCTCTTTATATTTATGGACCTGTGGGGATGGGTAAAACACATCTTCTTCATGCTGCTGGAAATTATATCCGTGAACAGTACCCTCAGGTAAAAATTACATATATTTCTGCAGAAAGGTATATGAATGAATGTATTGCCTCCATAAGACACCATCAGATGGACAAGTTTAGACTGAAATACCGAGAAAATTCAGACATTCTACTTGTAGATGATGTTCAATTTATTGGGAAAGGTGAGGCTGTTCAAGAGGAGTTTTTTCATACGATCAATACTTTTATCGATCGAAAAAAACAGGTTATTTTAGCCTCAGATAGAATGCCAAAAGATATTATTGATCTTGAGGATAGAAATAGAACAAGGCTTGAGCGTGGATTAATTGCAGATATTACTATGCCTGATTTAGAAACTCGTATTGCAATCTTAAGATATAAAGCTGAAAAATATAATGTTAGAATGTCAGAAGATGTTGTTAATCATATTGCAAGAATTTCTAAACGATCAATTAGAGAATTAGAGGGCAATTTAAAAAAGGTAAAAATGTTTTCTGAGTTGCAAGGTTTGCAAATCGATTATGACTTGGTTAAAAAAATATTATCAAATCATGAAACTCAAACGATGATAAGTATTGAGGAAATTCAAAGAATTGTTGGTGATCATTTTAAAGTAAGAGTGCAAGACTTGAAATCTGCAACCAGATCTAAAAATATCGTTGTTCCGCGTCAGATAGCTATGCATTTTATTAAAAAATTTTTAGATAAATCACTTGTTGATATTGGAAAAGCTTTTGGAGGAAAAGATCACACTACTGTAATGAATGCTATTGAACGAGTTAAGTATCTACAACAGACGGATCAAGATATGTTCAAGAATATTGAAGAGTTAGAATCTAGAATCCACAATATCACAGGTGTGTGAATGGGTATTGTGGATAAAGCTATGGATAAAGTTCTGGGTTTAATTGTGGATGATTTTAAAGAGGGTTTATCCAAAAGCAGGGTTGACTTTTACACTCATCTTATCCACATTAATACTCTAATAAAATCAAGTGGTTATTTAAAAAAGGACGTTATCCACGCCCCTACTACTACTACTATATATTTATATATAGTAAAAGATAATACTAAAAAGGCCGGGTAAAATATGAAAATAGAAATTGAGAAAAAAGATCTTTTAAATTTAATCGGAAAAACTTTGAACATTGTTGATAAAAAAAATACCATGGCTGTTCTGGTAAATGTTTTATTAGATGCGGAAAAAGAAAGGGTAAAAGTATTTGCAACAGATTTGGAAGTGAGTTTAACAGATGAAGTTTATGCAAAGGTCATGGAACCTGGAAAGGTTGTAGTTAGTACAAAAAGTCTTTTTGAAATTTGTAAAAAACTAGCCGATGGCAAGATACAATTAATCAAAAAAGAGAACAACTGGTTAGAGATTAAACAAGGTAAATTTTCATCAAGAATTGTTGGAGTAAGTCATGAAGAGTACCCAATATTTCCGACCTACAATCCACAGTTTTTTATAAAACTTAAGGCAAATGTACTGAAAGAAATGATAGATAAAACCAGCTATTCTGTTTCAAATGATGAAACAAGATATCATCTTAACGGGGTCTTTTTTGAGATAACTCCTCAAGGTGTTTGCAGAATGGTTGCTACAGATGGACATCGATTGAGTTTAGTAAATAAACAAATTGAAAACATAAAAACAAATTTGCCAACAGGTGTGATTATCCCAAGAAAAGGGTTACTGGAAATTAAGAAAATTGTTGAAAATAGTAATGAAGTTATAGAGATATCTATCGAAGGGTCACAGTTTTATTTGAAAAATGAATCAACTGTTTTGATGATACGTTTAATTGAAGGAAAGTATCCCAATTATCAACAGTTTGTTCCACAAAAACTTCCACATAAAGTTACAGTTAACAGAAATGAATTTTTAAATTCTCTTGAAAGAGTGGCTCTCTTGGCCAATCAAAAATCTAAAGCTGTTTTGCTTAACATTGTGAGTGAAAAAATGGAAATTTCATCTAATAATCCAGAGTTGGGTGAGGCAAAGGAAGAAATCGAAATAGAATATTCAGGGCCAGAATTAAAATTAGGCTTTAATGCTCGGTACTTGTTAGATGTACTCACATCAATGGAAGACTACAAAATTGTATTAGAAATAAATAATCATTTGTCACCAGGAGTGATTCGGCCAGCAGAAGATTTGAATTATACCTGTGTTGTCATGCCTATGAGAATTTAATAATTAAAAATGTATATTAAAAATCTTTATGCTAATAATTTTAGAAATTTTGATAAGATAAACATAGAATTTTCACAACAAGTAAATTTTTTTTTAGGCCGAAATGGTCAAGGTAAAACAAATCTTTTAGAAAGTTTATATTTGTTAATTAAAGGTGATTCATTTAGATATTCAAATAATGAAACTTTTATAAATCAAAATAAGAATAAAGAGTTGTCAGAATTTGAAAAAACGAGAGTCAAGTCTACTTTTATTGAAAATAATTTGTCATTCGAAATCGAAGTGGGTATCGAAGACAAATCGAAATCATTTTTATTGAACAAAAAAAAAGTATCTTCTTCTCAAATTCAAAAGAAATTTCACTGCATATTATTTTCTCCAGAGAGTTTAAGCTTTATTAAAGAATCATCTGAATTTAGAAGGGAACTCATCGATGAGTTTTTAAAATCAATTCATTCAAAAAATGTCGATATTATTTTTGAATATAGAAAAATTTTGCGTTCAAGAAATAAACTGTTAAAAGAAAATAAAGAAGGAAGGTTAGAAAAAGACAACTTTACACCTTTGTTTGAAATCATAAATAGTTTATTTATAAAAAAAGCGTGTGAACTTGTTTATGCTAGATTGGAAGCCATAAATGCCATAAAAGAACACATAAATGACCACATGCGATATATTAGTCAAGAAAATGTGGATATATTCGTGGATTATGTGGCTTCAGGAGAGTCTTATTTAAGTTTTTCAATGGATGAAATAGAGCAAAAATTAACTCAAAGGTTGAATTCTCTAAAGGTTGCGGAAATGGCTTATGGAAGTTCACTTGTCGGTCCTCATAAGCATGAAATAATATTTCTATATAATCAGAAAGATTCAAGAATTTTTTGTTCGCAGGGGCAGCAAAGAGCTATTATATTATCTTTCAAAATGGCTCAAATCGTGTATCATAGAAAAACTCATGGATGGTATCCTGTTCTGATGTTGGATGACGTACTGTCAGAATTAGATTTTGAAAAAAAAATGAGATTAATATCTTTTTTAGAAAAAATTAATACTCAAATTTTTATCACGGCTACAGAGCTAGATCGTGATACAAAATTTAGTTCTAGCACGTATAAAATAGCCAATATGGTTCAAGGAAAAATTCTTGATTAAAAAATCCAATATAAAAACTAAAGGGATCTAATGAGCTCAGAAGATATTTTAGGAACTACTGAAGAAAATAAAAATTATGGTGCAGATTCAATTCAGGTATTAGAAGGTTTGGAAGCCGTTAGAAAAAGACCAGGAATGTACATTGGTGATACAGGATTTCGTGGATATCATCACTTAGTTTATGAAATAGTTGATAACTCTGTGGATGAAGCTTTGGCGGGATTTTGCAAAAATATATCAATTACAATCAATGCCGATGAATCAATAACTATTGAAGATGATGGGCGTGGCGTACCTGTTGATGGACATAAATCTGGTAAATCAGCTCTTGAAGTTGTGTATACGGTCCTTCATGCGGGGGGAAAATTTGATGGTTCTTCGTATAAAGTTTCAGGTGGACTACATGGTGTGGGCGCTTCCGTTGTAAATGCATTATCTTCTAGATGTATTGTAGAAGTTCAACGTCAGGGTTTTATATGGCAGCAAAAATTTGAAAGAGGAAACCCACAATCTAAAGTTGAAAAAATGGGTGAAACTCATAAAACAGGAACAAAGGTTAATTTTAAACCAGATAGAGAAATCTTTAAAGATGAAACAATAAATTTCGATTTCACTTATTTATGTAATCGATTTAGAGAGCTAGCGTTTTTGAACGCAGGTTTGAGAATTTTAGTTAGCGATGAAAGAACTCAGAAGAAACAGGAATTTCAATTTTCTAAAGGGATTGCAGAATTTGTTGAATACATGAATCAATCTAAAAAACCCTTACACAATGACGTTGTTTATTTTAAGGCAGAAAAAGATACGGTTGAAATTGAAATTGCGATGCAATGGAATGATTCTTATGCTGAATCGATTTTTACATATTGTAATAATATAAACACCCACGAAGGGGGAACTCACCTCATGGGATTCAGAGCCGCTCTTACAAGAACCACCAATAGTTATGCAACGGCAAAAAATCTCTTAAAAGATTTAAAAGAAAATCTTGAGGGGGAAGATATTCGTGAAGGTTTAGCCGCCGTGATTTCAGTAAAGGTTAGGGAGCCTCAGTTTGAAGGGCAGACAAAAACGAAACTTGGTAATACCGAAGTTAAAGGAATTGTTGAATCATTAATCAACGAAAGACTTGCGGATTGGTTAGATCGAAATCCAGCTCAATCAAAACAAATTATTCAAAAGTGTGCGGATGCTGCTAGAGCGCGAGAAGCTGCTAGAAAAGCACGTGAATTGACAAGAAGAAAAACAGCATTAGATGGGGGCTCTCTTCCAGGAAAAATGGCAGATTGCCAAGAAAGAGACCCTGCGCTATGTGAAATATATCTGGTTGAGGGTGACTCTGCGGGAGGATCTGCAAAGCAAGCACGAGATAGAAAAACTCAAGCCGTTTTACCATTAAAGGGAAAGATTTTAAATGTAGAAAAAGCCAGATTTGATAAAATGTTATCAAATGAAGAGATTCGTATGATGATTTCTGCCTTGGGCACAGGCATTGGAAAAGAAAATGTAAGTGCTGATAAAATTAGGTATCATAAAGTGATTATTATGACCGATGCCGATGTGGATGGTTCCCATATTAGAACCTTATTATTAACTTTTTTCTATCGCCAAATGCCAGAGGTTATTGAAAAAGGATATATTTACATTGCTCAACCTCCCCTTTACCGAGCGAAAAAAGGACAAAGTGAAGTTTATCTAAAAGATGATATCGCACTTACGGAATATTTGCTGAGTATGGGAGTTAGTAATTTTAAAATTGTTGGTAAGAACTTAACAGAGATAGATTTTAAAAAAATGATATTTAGTATTCAAAAATTAACTCACTTATTAAAAATTTCAGCGCATAAACACGATCCTGATTTCCTATATTTTTTAATTTCCAAAGTAATTGAATGGGAAAAGGTTGTCAGTACAGAGACCCAGTGGGAAGATCTCGTCTTTGATTTTAAAGCCTGGGTCAAGAATAATACGCAGTTGGGAATTACAGAAATTGAATCTGAAATTAAAGTTAATGAGTTGGGAAATAATTATTTAGAATTAATAACAACTCGTTATGCAGATAAAAAAACGACAAAGATTTCTAATGCTTTAGTAAGCGCTCCTGAAATACTAGAGCTGCAAACGATTTGGAAAACGATACAAAGTTATTCAATGTTGCCAATCAATGTACAAATTGGAAACGAGACGGTTTCTTTTGATAGCTATGCTGATTTCTATGCTCAAATGATGGAAACAACAAAAAAAGGAATCTATATTCAACGATATAAGGGATTAGGTGAAATGAATCCGGAACAACTATGGGAAACAACATTGAATCCAGCAAATAGGCGGTTGTTAAAGGTGACTATTGACGACGCAGTTGCGGCGGATGAAACGTTTAGTGTTTTGATGGGTGAACAAGTTGAACCAAGAAGAAAATTTATACATGACAATGCCCTGCTCGCAAGAGCTTTGGATGTGTAGAAGAAGGTAGATAATGGAAATAGAAAAAGGAATTTCAACGATAGATATAAATAAAGAAATGAGAGATGCTTACTTACAATACTCTATGTCGGTAATTGTGGGTAGAGCGCTTCCTGATGTTAGAGATGGATTGAAGCCAGTTCATCGTCGCATTTTATTTGCTCAAAGTGAAATGAGCAACACCCATGATAAGCCCTATAAAAAATCAGCTCGTGTTGTTGGGGATGTTATAGGTAAATACCACCCTCATGGTGATATTGCTGTATACGATACGATGGTGAGAATGGCTCAGGAATTTTCTTTGCGCTATCCCCTTGAAGATGGGCAGGGAAACTTTGGATCTATTGATGGAGATTCACCAGCGGCAATGAGGTATACGGAAGTTCGAATGACCAAATTGGCGGAAGAGCTTTTAAACGATATTGAAAAAGAAACCATTCCATTTGGTCCAAATTATGATGACTCTTTAGAAATTCCGTTAGTTTTGCCAGCTAAATTTCCAAATCTTTTAGTAAACGGTTCGGCTGGTATTGCTGTAGGAATGGCGACAAATATTCCACCTCATAATTTAGGCGAAGTAATAGATGGGTGTATTCATTTAATACATAATCCCGATTGTCTTATCGAAGAACTAATTCAAAGAATTCCAGGGCCTGATTTTCCCACAAATGGTGTCATTGCTGGGAGGGAGGGGATTCTTCAAGCCTATTTAAAAGGTCGTGGAATTATTACTCTTAAGGCAGTTACAGAAGTGGTTCAAAACAAAGATCATGAAGAAATTATTGTAACAGAAATTCCGTATCAGGTAAATAAGGCGAAACTAATTGAAAGTATTGCCGATCTTGTAAGAGAAAAAACAATCGAAGGAATCTCTGATATTCGTGATGAGTCTTCAAGAGAAGGAATGAGAATTGTGATCATTCTTAAGCGCAATGAAAACTCAAGCGTTGTGCTGAATAGACTTTTTAAATTTACCCAAATGCAAGTGAGCTTTGGAATTATCATGTTGGCTTTGGATAAAAAAAATCAGCCAGTGACCTTTAATCTTAAACAAATGTTAGAAGCTTTTGTTGATCATCGCAGAGATGTAGTTACTAAACGATGTATTTTTGATCTAAAGAAAGCTCAAGAAAGAGCGCATATTCTAGAGGGTTTGAAAAAGGCTCTTGATAATATTGACGAAGTAATAGCTACCATTAAGGCCTCAAGCGAAGCTCAAGTGGCTAGAGAAAATTTAATGAAAAAATTTGACTTTAGTGAGCGCCAAGCGGTGGCAATTTTAGAAATGCGTCTTCAAAGATTAACAGGTTTAGAAAAAGAAAAAATATTAACTGAACTTGCTGAACTTATGAAACAAATAGACTGGTTAAAGTTCGTATTAGCAGATGTAAAAGAAATTTTTAAAATAATTGTTCAAGAGCTAGAAGACATTAAGAAAAAATATGCAGATCCAAGAAGAACACAAATAACTGGAGATCTGACAGATATCGAGGATGAAGATTTAATTGCTGATGAAAACATGGTGGTCACAATTACCAATACAGGGTATATAAAAAGAATTCCTACCGATGAATACCGAACTCAGAAACGAGGCGGAAAAGGTTTAAAAGGTATGGAAACACGTGACGAAGACTATGTTACCGATATATTTACGGCATCAACAAAGACGATGCTATTGGTCTTTACAGATAAAGGAAAAATATACTGGTGTAAGGTTCATAAGTTACCTTTGGGGAATAGGACTTCTAAAGGCAAGTCCATAAATAATGTTGTTCAAACTGATGCAAAAGAAAAAGTAAGAGCTATTCTTCCCGTCGAGGAATTTAGTGAAAATAAATACGTTGTTATGATTACAGAAAAAGGGATAATCAAAAAAACTTCCTTAGACGCTTTTTCAAATCCAAGAACTGCTGGAATTATTGCCCTGACTACGGATCTAGATGATGGTGTTATTGACGCTCAAATCAGTGATGGGAATAGTGATATTTTTATCGCAACCAAGGAAGGAATGTCGATTCGTTTTGATGAGGGAGATGTAAGGGCCATGGGCCGAAGTGCTCGTGGGGTTAAAGGAATATCTCTTTCAAAAGATGATGTTGTTGTTGCTATGGAAATTATTGAAAAAGATTCAAAGGCATCGATACTTATGGTGACTAGTAAGGGTTATGGAAAAAGATCTTCATTAGATGAATACCGCACTCAAGGCCGCGGAGGCGTGGGAATTATTACTCAGAAAACTACAGATAAAGTGGGTATAGTTATAGGAACAAAAAAAGTATTCGACGATCAAGATTTAATTATCTCAACCGACAATGGACAGATTATAAGGATGGCCATTAAAAATATTTCTTTAATTGGAAGAAACACTCAAGGTGTTCGGTTAATTAACTTAGACGATAAGGATGAGGTTGTTTCTGGAATTGCAGCAATTAAAGAACAAGAAGTCGATGAGATTGAAAAAATAGAAAATTAGAAATATAATTTCTTAACTCCAGAAAAATTGGGAGCTAATTATTAAGTGTTTGTGTAAATTTATAACGTTATTTTTTATTTTCTCGTTAGTATCATGTTCACCTCCGGATCAAAAAGAATATTATCGTGGAATGTCGGAAGTAAAAAAGAAAAATTTCATAAATTCTCTTTTACATTTTGAGAACACAATAAAACTTTCGCCAAACTCAATTTGGGCAGTAAATGCATCTAGAGAGGCAGCGAGAGTAAGTTTATATGAGATAAAGAATTATAAAAAAGCTATTTTTTTTAATAGACAGTTAGTTCTGTATTCAAACGATCCAGAAGAAAGAATTAAAGCGCAAAAAGAAATAGCTTATATTAACTTTGATAATTTACAAAACTATCAACAATCTATTGTTGAATTTAATAAATTATTACAAATGACGGAAAAAGATTCTGACATTGCCACATATAAACTCTCTATTGCCAGAGCGTTTTATTACCTTAATAATTTTAATCAGGCCCAAAGTGAAATCAATGAAGCCTCTCGGTTAAAAATACCAGATGAAATAATGTTTGATCTTTTTATTTTAAATGGGAACATTTTGGTGGCCCAAAAAAAATTTCCTAAAGCCATTATTATTTATAATGATATCTTGAAAAGATTTCCATTGTTGTCGCAAAAAGAAAATGTAAAATTGACTTTAGCTGTTTGCTATGAAGAAAACTTTCAATTTAAGGAATCTATTGAAATTTTAGAAAAGTTAAAAGATATCTATAAACCATCAGAATATATTGAACTAAGAATTAAAAAACTAAAAGAAAGGCTAAAAAACCTACCTGGAGCCAAAGGATTATATAGAAAATGAATAAGTATATTTTGTTTGTAGGAATAGGATTTGAACTTATAGGATTGCTTATTGGCGCTCTTTTTCTTTCTGCTTGGTTAGAAGAAAAATACCCTTCCAAGGGGGTCCTTACAGCGGGTCTTATTGTCTTGGCCTTAGTTGGTTGGTTTATACATATTTTTACTCTTTTAAAAAAAGTTGAAAACCAAGGAAAAAAAGGTAATTAGAGTGATTCTAAGAAGCGGTTTTAAGCTAAAACAGAATAAAAAGGTTATAGACAGCTTTTTAAAAACAATCAGTTATATCCTTCTATCACAGATTGTTCTTAGTTTATTGTTTTTAACCATTCTGAAGACCCAGTTGTTATCTTTTGTACTTGGAGGATCGATTGCCTACTTAAATTTTGTTGTTTTAACTGTTCTTTGGAACTTGATAATTTTTAAAAAAAGAGTTGCCCCTCCGCTCATTATTGTTGTAATAAAGTATGGAATTTTGATTTATCTTTTTTTAAAAATACCTCAAATAAACTGGATCAACCAAAATGATTTGGTTTATGGGATTCTAATGAATCCAGCAGCTGTGATACTGGGTGGTTTTTTTCTTAAGGATAATAAAAGCAGATAACTAAGGAATTAAAATGTCTTTTAATTGGACTCAGTTGGCCGTTGGTCATGAAAATACACACATTGCAACCTTAGGTTTGGCCAGCTTAGTAAGTATCGGTCTTGGTTTAGCAGCTAGAAAACAGTTAGGATCTGGGGAGTCAGCGGTAGTTCCCAGTGGAAAGTTTTCTTTAAGAGGCCTGTTTGAACTTAATGTTGAATTTATTGATAAATTGGCAAATTCAATAATTGGTCGCGAAGGATATAGGTATGTACCTTATTTCTCTGCACTATTTGGTTTTATTTTCTTGAATAACTTATTAGGAGTTATTCCTGGAATGACCCCGGCAACTGAAAACATCAATACCACATTTGCATTTGGGGTTTTTTCTTTTTTAACTTATAACCTTATTGGATTGAAAAAAGGTGGTGCTCATTATTTGGCACACTTTTTAGGTCCAATTTGGTGGTTGGCCCCATTGATGTTGGTTATTGAACTCATTGCTCATCTTATTCGTCCACTAACATTGGGTCTTCGTTTAGCTAATGTTATGACTGGCGATCATACGGTTCTGTCAGTATTTTTGTCGATAGTACCCTACCCCATTTTAATTCCGATTCCATTTTATGTTTTAGGTTTATTAGTGTGTTTTATTCAAGCATTTGTTTTTACATTATTATCTATGGTTTATGTGGCATTGGCTCAGGCCTCAGATCATTAAAGATTAAAATTAAAGGAGAAAAAAATGAAAAAATATTCTATCGTTATTGCTACAGTTTTAGCATCAGCATCTGTATTTGCAGAGGAAGCTGTCACCCACACAACAACGGCAGCAGCCGCAACGGGTTCTGACAAGGGCTTACTTGCCTTAGCCGCTGCACTTTGTATGGGTATTGCTGTGCTAGGTGGAACTTTTGGTCAAGGCAAAGCCGCTTCTGCCGCACTAGAAGGAATTGCAAGAAATCCAGCAGCTCAGGATAAAATCTTTACACCAATGTTGTTGTCACTAGCTCTTATTGAGTCTTTAGTTATTCTTGGATTCCTAGTAGCTTTTGTAAAAATTGGTGGCTTGTTATAATCGCTGGGTTCTTCTAAAGAAGTGATTTTTTTCCAGTTATAGAATTTTTTAAATAGAAATGAAAGCAGCCTTTGTTTTTGTCGACTGCTTTCATTTTTTCAATGTCCTCATAAATGTATTTTTCTCTGTGATTTTCGTCTGGTAACAAAAAAATAGGAGCACCTGTTAGGGAGTTTCTTCCTGAGACAATCATTTTTAGTCGTTCTATATAAATAATTTGATTAATTATCGAAAGTTGTTTATGTGAATACCGCACAGCATCTCCCGTCAATTTATAAGGAAAGTATTGAAGAATATTCCAAAAAGGATTTTCAGTTTTCACAGTTAGTGGTTTGACATTACCTTCTAGTAATCTTGCATTTACAAAATCAAGCAAAATCCATTTTTCACCATCAAAAACAACTTGATCTGTCCAAAAATCACCAATTTCTATAAAGGGCGCTATTTTTTCTGAAAATTCGAGTAAAGCATCTTCTGCCGTGGTTCTAATGTGAGTACTTATTGGAATAGAATAATTTAAAAATTGAGTTAGATTAAAGTCTATATTCACTTTATCAAGCAGGACATACTGCCCAGCAAGCTCACTATGAACTTGAGGTATTAATTTGGCCTTTTCCAGAGGAGCCTTATAACTGATAAAAAAATTCAAAAACTCATAATAAGGCAGTTCAAAAATATTATTGTGAAATATTCCATTTGCCTTCGGAAGCCTCATAGCAAAAGGACCAGGGTTATTCGGATTATCAACGGCAGCTACCTCAATAATTTGAGTCGTATTTCCGGATCCAAGATAACTGATAAATTGAAATCGAGTTTGATTATCAAAAGTTAAAATGTCTCCACTTTTTAAAGTCTTAATTAGATGATCATAATTAAATACAGGCGTTCCTTCAGAAAATAAACTCACATCTTCGTGAGTTATTGCATCGATGATTCTAGAAATAAAGATAGAAAACAAGACAAATATAACAAGAAGCTTAGTATGTGCGTTATAAGGACCCATCGAGTTAATCTTTCTCGTAATTAGTTTGTAGCCTCCTAGATGCGGAAATATGCGCAGTAAAGAGGTCAATTCTTGAATATGAAAGAAAGATGCCAACAACAGCCAATGAAGTAAAAAATAGAAAGTTTAATAGGAGGACAGTTAGTTAAAATAAATGAAGACAAAATTGAGCGAGCAGATGTCAATTTAGTATTCACCATTTCAAATCATTTTTAAAAAGCTTATCTATAAATATTTGTTTACCACTTCTTCAACTCGATGTTTGATTCTATCAAGACCAGCCTGGGTTGAGGACTCGTATCTTAATACCAATACAGGTTGAGTGTTAGAATACCGGCATAGGGCCCAGCCATCTTCGAAAGAAATTCTAATTCCATCGGTCAAATTGACTTTGTAATCAGAGCTTGCATTACCAAAAGATTGAATCATTTTTTCTACAATAAGGACTTTCTTTTCTTCAGTCGTGTCAATGCGAATTTCAGGGGTATTAAAAGCCGTAGGTAGCCCTTCTAAAAGCTGAGGAATGGTTTTACCTGTTTCAGATAAAATCTCAATTAATCTGAGGGCAGCATAAGGGGCATCGTCGTAGCCATAGTTTCTATCAGAGAAGAAAATGTGACCGCTCATTTCACCTCCAAAAGGAGCTTTTTCTACTTTAATTTTTTCTTTGACTAGGCTGTGACCTGTTTTCCACATAATGGGAATACCACCATTTTTTTCGATGTCGTGATACATTCTGTCTGAACACTTTACATCTCCAATAATTTTAGCGTTTCTAGTCTTTTTAAGAATGCTTCTCGAGATGATGACCATGAGCTCATCTCCATAAATCATTTTACCAGTATGATCAACGACACCAATGCGATCAGCATCACCATCGAATCCAATGCCACACACAGCGCCCGATTTTAGGACCTCATTTTTAAGATCAACAAGGTTTTCTTCAACCGTAGGATCTGGGTGATGATTTGGAAATCTTCCATCTGGTGTTTCAAATAAAATAAGGGGATCCAAACCAACAGCATTAAAAAGCCCCCTTACAACAGAGCCGCCCGCCCCATTACCACAATCTAAAACAATTTTGATAGGTTTCAGTTTTCCAAACTCATTTTTATACCGTTGATAATAGGCAGGCTTGATATCTATTGAGCTTTCCTTTGCTGAACCAGAAATAAAGTTCTTTTTCTCTATAATTTCCCGAAGTTTTTGAATCTCAGATCCAAAAATAGTGCTCTTTCCAAAAGAAATTTTAAAACCATTGTATTCTGGAGGATTGTGAGACCCGGTTACCTGAATAGCTCCATCAACACCAGGAACTTCAAAGGTTGAAAAATAGCAGACAGGCGTAGAGACAAGACCTAAATGAATAACATTAACACCAGACTCAACAAACGCTTTTGAAAGGGATTTAATAATATTTGAACATGAACTTCTAGCATCATGACCAAGGGTTATCGTCAAATCTGACTTATTAAGCCGTTGAGCCAAATAGCAAGAGAAAGACTTTCCAAGAAGATATGCAAAATCATCATCAAAATCTTTATTATAGACGCCGCGAATGTCATATTCTCTAAAAATTACTTTATTATACATAAATACTGTCTCCTCGATCTAGAAAACGGATAAATAATTCAACAAGGCAAATAAGCAGTGAATTATTGATTTATAATCGATAAAAAATCAAGCCCGAAAGAGTAAAAATTCTAAATAGTAAGCCTAACGGCCCACAGAATAGCATCAATCATAGAATTTGGATTGGCGCGATTGGAACCGAAAAGTTCCTTTGCAGTTCCGTGATCTACACTGGTTCTTATGAAGGGCAATCCCAGAGTGATATGCACTCCCGAATCTTGGCCGTGAATCATTTTAAAGGGAATTAAACCCTGATCATGATAGGTGGCAATATAAATCGAATAGAGGGGCCAATTTTTTTTTAGAAAAGCAGCATCAGGAACCAAGCTGCCGACAAAATTCAATTTCTTTCGTGCAAAAAATTTTTCTAAGTGATCTTCTGTATGACCTCCAATAATTCCTTTTTCTCCTGCGTGTGGATTTAAGCCTAGCAAGGCAAACGGCTTGTCTTTAATTGGTTGAGGTAGAAATTTTCGTATGTTCTGTAAAGCTTGAATAAATTTAGTATCATTGAAGCTATTAAGACTCTTAGGAACTTTTGCAAGCGGCAGATGGCCAGTTAATAAGACAACATTAAAAAACTTTCCCAAAAACAACATGTATAAGTTATTACAACCAGAAACTTTTTTTAAAATTTCAGTATGACCAATCTCATTGTACCCAGAAGATTTAATCAAAGTTTTAGATAAAGGTGCCGTAACCATGGCATGAAAAAAATAATCTTTACTTAGTTTAGCTGCCGAGAAAACCCAATCTGCTGGCGAGCGAAGAGAAAAAATAAAAACAATTTTAACTTCAGCAGTTAAATCATCCGAATTAAATTTTGGAAATCCTTTAGCATCTTCTTTAATTATTACGAATTTAAAATTATTTTTCAATCTTGCAACAATTGATTTCTGTGAAAAAGGTCCGATGTAAATAAAAAAAATATAATTTTCAAAAACAGTCGAAGGTATTTTTTTTAGAGCTTTGTAGGTAATCTCAAGGCCAATCCCATCAAAATCTCCAGTAGTTATAACAATTTTTTTTTTCATAATGATTCATTAATTTTTATAAAGGAGTCTTCTCTTTTTGCTTGTAACCAAATTTTTAGTTGCCTTTTAAAATTTTTTTCCACAAGCATTGCAGTAAGCGCAGCTCTTTCTCTTTCAAATTTTGGATCTTTAACCGATCTTTTTTCTAATAGTTTAAAAATATGCAATCCTTGCTTTGTTTTTAATATAGGAGTGAATTCATTTAATTCAATATTACGAATAGAGTCTTCGATTTCTTTTGAAAAATCACCAGCCTTAAAAGTCCCCAACAATCCTCCCTGGGCAAAATCAGGATCCTCGCTAAACTGTTCTGCAAGAACTTCGAATTTTTCGCCTTTTTTAAGGCGATTAAAAACCAATAAAGCTTTTTCCTGGGCTGCTTGGACACCGTTTTTCTTAGGGTTAAATAAAATATGAGAAATTTTGTATTCAGCGACTGAATTTTTAGCATGAGGGTTTTTCTTCATAAACTCAGAAAAAGCATCCTCTTCGGTAACGCGAATTTTTGAAATAATTTCTGCTTCTAAAAGACTTTGACGTTCCATTCTGGTCTTTTGAAAATTTTGATATTCGGAGACAGACATTCCCTGAGCTTTTACAGCTGATAATAATTCATCAACTGAAATACTATTTCGTTTTGCCATTTCTTTAATTTCTAGTTGAACTTTTTCCATGGTAACATTCAGACCTAATCTCTTTACTTCTGAGTCAAGAATTTTCTCATTTATGAGATAATCCAATTGAGACTTTCTGTTATTAAGTATTGTTGATGGATCACCAGATTCTATCAAAGAGTCATCAATCATTGCTGAGGATTTAATTTTTCCTTGAAGGATTTCGAAATCAGTTTCCAAAATAATTTCTGAATTCACAATGGCCACAATCTTTTCCACAATGGCAGCATTTGAAAAGACAGCAATAGAAAAAAGAATTATAAAAAAAACGAGAAAATTATTTTTTTTCATTAGATTGTCCTTGGGTTTCTATTTTGAGTGAGTTTATTAATTCGAGATCTTTATAAACCTTACTGCTTCGTAATTGAGTATCCATCCAAGAAACATACGCTGACTTTTCTTTTAGTTCAAATATTCTTCTTTCAAGTTTAGGCCTAATTTCACTAAATGAAGGAATTGAGTCGGGAGTTTTCTTTTCAACTTTAACAATTAAAAAACCAAAAGGAGTTTTAATGGTGGCTCCAATCTGATTTAGAGGCCATTTAAAAACAGGGTCATAATAATCAATACTCCCCTTTTCAACCCAACCAAGGATTCCACCATTTTGCCCTTCGGGACCGAGAGAGTATTTTTTAGCAAGATCAGAAAATTTTTCTTTTTTTAATAGTTCCCTGATAAATTCTGCCCGAGCTTCATCTTTTAGTACTATTTGATGAATAAAAATACTTTCTTTTTTTCGAAAGGCCTCTTTATTTTCTGCATAAAATGTTTGTAGCTCTTCTTCAGAAGAGGGTTTGATCTTTTTATTAATTTCTTGTGAAACTTTTTTTTCTAATAGATTCATTTTAAGATTAATTTTCCAATCGGCAAAAGAAATTCCTTCTTCTGCCAAAACTCTTCGAAAGGAAAGATCATCAGGGTAAAGACTTCGAATATTTTTAATTTCCTTCTCAACCTCTTCTTCTAAAACATCGATCTTGTTCTTAATGGCCCAATCAAGAGTAAGACTTCGAACAATAAAGCCATTGAGGATTTCGTTTTTTGTTCTTTCGTTTACGCGGGGGTCTTTGGCCGCCAAAGAGTCTAAGTCCTTTAAACGAATTGCCAGCAAATTTGAAAATTCTTTTACGGTAAGAATATTATTATTAACTTTGGCTACTGGCTTATTTGAAACAAAAGACGATCTATTGAAACAGGACGATAAAAATAAACTGGTCAATAAACTTATTAATACTGAAAAAAAGAATGAAGAGCTAATAAAATCACTCGAGTAGTGAAGGGTTTGATTTAATGGTATAGGACTTTTTTAATTTTTCCATATACTCGTCAAAATATCTTTTTCTTTTCTCTTCAAAAACAGCAAGCCTCACAGCACGTTTATTCGCGTTTGAATAGCTTCTTTTGTCAGTAAGTTTAATAATATGAAATCCAAATTGTGTTTCAATAATCCCCTTGATTTCACCTATTTTAGAGTTAAGGGCAGCTTCATACAATTGAGGAACAATAGTTACTCGCGATTGCCAACCAGCGTCTCCTCCAACTTGTTTCGAGAGAGGATCATCAGAATAGAGCTTAACAAGTTCAGGAAAAGGTCTCTTTGATTTTTTAACTTCCTCAAAAATTGTTTTTGCTCGGTCCAAAGCTTCAGCCCTTTGTTCGTTACTAGGATTTGGTTTCAATTCAAAGAGGATGTGACTAAATCGTAATTCAGGATTTGATTTGTAGTATGTCTCCAATTCTTTCTCAGAAATAGCCATATCTTGAATTTTTTGTCCCAACTCTTTTTCAAGAAGACCTTTGTATAATTCTCGCCTCATGGCTTCTTGAACAATAGGATCATTTTCTAATTTTCTTTTTTCAGCTTCTTGTACACCAACTTCAAAACGAATCAATTCCTCTAAAAATTGTTTTTTTGTTGGTGGCACATTTACAGAAAACTTTGTTGCACGTTGATATTTTTCACTAAACTCTTTAAAAGTAATTTTTTTTGAACCAATTGTAGCAATCGTTTCATCAGGACCAGCGGCTGCCAAAGAAGCAATATTGTCGAAACAAAACAGGACCAAAGCTGAAAGCAAAAATAGACGTTTCATTTAAAAATCCTTTTTTAAATTATAGTTCAAAGTATTACCATATAACATGAATAACCCAACTCCAAAAATCCTAGCATTGAAGTTATCTTTGAGCAAACAATTCCTGTGCCATTTTTTGCGCTTGAAAAAGGGCCTTCTCTGTGGACACTGCTAACTCTTGACTTCGCGGGTCCATATCTTTCGAAATTGGCCCAATTGGTCCAGACCAAACAATTTCAATTTTAGCAAAAGGTTTTGGTAGATAGGTTTTGTTCCATGACTTTGGAAAGTGAAAAGCATTATTACAATAAATACCAGAAACAAATATAGGAGCTTTCATTAACCTAGAGGTCTCAAAAATTCCAGGTTTTACTTTATGGAGAGGGCCCTTCGGTCCATCAACGGCAAAACTGCAATTTCGACCCTGCTCCTTCATTAAACGAATAAGTCCCTTGAGAGCTTGAACAGCTCCTCGAGTCGAAGATCCTCTAGATGTTTTTCCGCCAACTAGATGTATGAGGGTGTTCATAATTTCTCCGTCCTTACTTTGCGATGAAATCGTGGCCACGCGATAGTAACCGATCAAAGACAGAAGAACAATTTCATCACCATGGAAATGTCCCAAAATGAAAGGATCTTTATTTTGAAGGGAGGATTTTAATTCCTCTGGTTCATGAATGCGTATTTTCCAGGTAATCCAGAAAGCACGGTAGATTATCCAAATCATTATAGGAAGAATATATTTTCTTAAAAGCATGAGAATTATTTATTTAAAACTTTTTTAAATTCTTCAATTAGCTTGGGAACGATTTCTGCGAAGTCTCCAATAATGCCATAGGTTGCTTTTTGAAAAATCGGCGCATTGCTATCATTATTTATGGCTACAATGACTTTACTTCCTGTCATTCCAGCTAAATGTTGAATAGCTCCAGAAATTCCAACAGCAATGTAGAGAGTGGGAGCCACCGTTTTTCCCGTTTGACCTACTTGCATAGAATGTGGCACCCAACCGGCATCTACCACAGCCCTTGAGGCGCCCACAGTAGCACCCAAAACTTGGGCCAAATTTTCTAGAAGTTTAAATCCTGCCGCCTCTTTCAAGCCTCTCCCGCCAGAGACAATAATATTAGCTTCAGTAAGATCCAATTTCTCAGAAGTGCCCTTGACTATTTCTTTTAATATGGAGCTTAGGTTTGGCTTGGAGAAAGAGAGCTCTTGAATTGGTGCTGTCTTAGCGGTGTCCGCAGGACCTACATTCAGTTGGTTAGCCCTCATGAGTATTATTTTCAGTGGTGAATTCTGAAACTGATGAATTGAAAAACATTTTCCAGAATATAGAGGTTTTTTGGGAGAAATAACGTCGTTAGACAATACCAACTCTGTGGCATCTGAGACAATTCCTGTGTTTAGCCTAGCCGCCAATTTAGGAAACAAATCTTTGCCGGTCGCAGAAGCATTGGCTAATAAAATGGAAGCTTGGGAGCATTTATAAGCTTCTGATAAAGCGCAAGTGTAGAGTTCAGGATTATAGCCATCCAAGCTAGGATCAGAAAAAGTATAGACAAGACTGGCGCCATGATGAGCTACTTGTTGAGCTATTGCTTTGGCATGCGTGCCTAATACAATACCAATAACCTCTGCTGGCTGGCATTTAGCAAACTGAAGTAGTTCCTGGGAGCTGCGTTTTAACAATTGATTTTGATGTTCACAAAAGACAAGAATTTTATTCATAATTTTCTCCTACAATACCTTGGCATCGTCTCTTAAAAGTTTAACTAGTTCTGTGACCTGGGCATCCGCACTTCCTGAAAGCATTTTTACTGGACTTTTGTCTGCGGGAAAAGAAAAAGCCGTTTGTTTAACTTTGATATCTGTTGGGCCCATATCTAATTGCGAATAAGAATATTCTTTTAAGACCTTTTTCTTTGCTTTCATAATTCCTGGCAGGCTGGCATATCTTGGGGTATTTAATCCTTTATTTGCAGTGACAAGACAGGGAAGAGAGATTTCAAAAACTTCTTTAGCTCCTCCATCCACATCTCTTTCAGCCTTAAGCGAGGCGCCAAGATATTCAATTTTGCTGACCACGCTGACATGGGAAATTTTTAAAAATTCTGCTAGCATAGGCCCAACGGAATTCCCATTGTCATCAATGGCAAGTTTTCCAGTGAAAATTAAATCAGGACCTCCTTCAGCCTGGATAACTTTTGCTAAACATTTAGCCGAGGCATAACCGTCAACATCTGCTGGAGCATCAATTAAAATTCCTTCATCAGCACCCATAGCTAGAGCTGTTCTCAACACTTCAGAGACACGTTGTTTGGGACCCAAAGTTAAAACAAAAACTTGAGCTGAGGGATTTTTTTCCTTAAATTTAACAGCCTCCTCAACAGCGTATTCATCATAAGGATTTAAAATCCACTTAATTCCTTGAGGGTCAACAGCTGAGTTATCAGGTAAAAATTTAACCTTGGTTTCTGTGTCTGGAACCTGCTTTACACAAACAAAAATTTTCATATACCACCTACTTTGCAAATATAATTTTTTAGAGCTTAGTTTTGTTAGAGCCTAAAGTTCACATTCTAATCACACTCTAACATAGACATCAAACTTCAAAAAAAAACAAAAAAATAGAAAAATTAACGTTCTGCAAAACCAAGCGATTTGCATCATATTATTTTAGACAATTTTTAATTATGGAAGTAATAATCAAATTTGCAAAAAAGGAAAAAATAAAATGAAGAAGTTTTTTTGTTCCACAGTGGGGAAGAAATACCTAATGGGCTTGTCTGGTTTTGTATGGGTAGCATTTATTTTTGTTCATATGGCTGGCAATATGCTTATTTTAATCAGCTCAGATTTGTACAATGCCTACGGAAACGCCATTGTTACCAATAAACCTCTTTTGTTTTTAACGGAAGCTGTTTTGATCGCAGCCCTACTCACCCATGTTTTGTGTGCTGTATCCTTAACTAAGGGCAATCGTGCAGCTCGAAATTCAAGATATGCAATCTCTCCCAATGGAGAAAAATCTCCCTCTTTTGCTTCTCAATGGATGGCGGTACATGGTTCGATCATTTTGGTTTTTATAATCTCTCATTTGATTACTTTCAAATATGGAGCTTATTATGAAACTACCGTTCATGGGGTCGTGATGCGTGATATGGCTCGTTTAATCTACGAAGTTCTCCACCAACCAGTGGCATTTAGTTGGTATCTTGTCTCTTTAGTTCTTCTTGGTTTTCATTTGACCCATGGAGTGAGATCCATTTTTCAATCTTTCGGCTTGTTGCATCCAGCTTATCAACCCCTCATTCAAAAAGCAGGAGTCGTTTATGCGATTGTTGTTGCTGGGGGCTTTGTTTCACAGGCGGTTTTTGTTTTTTTCACAGCCACCATGACGGCGTCTTAACGTAACTAAAATTTTATCGGAGATAAAAAAATGGCAATTAAATTAGACAGCAAAGTTCCTTCAGGTCCTATCGAGTCAAAATGGACCAACCATAAATTCAATATGAAGCTAGTAAATCCAGCCAACAAAAGAAAACACTCAGTCATTGTTGTTGGAACGGGTCTCGCTGGGGCCTCTGCGGCCGCAGCGCTTGGAGAATTAGGTTACAAAGTCAAAGCTTTTTGTGTTCACGAGTCCCCTAGAAGAGCACACTCTGTAGCAGCTCAGGGTGGAATCAATGCAGCAAAAAACTATCAAAACGATGGAGATTCGGTTCACAGGTTGTTTTATGACACCATTAAGGGAGGAGACTTTAGAGCTCGTGAAGCGAACGTTCATCGCTTGGCTGAGGTTTCTGCGGCAATTATTGATACTTGCGTTGCTCAAGGTGTCCCATTTGCTCGTGAGTATGGCGGCTTGCTAGCCAATCGATCTTTCGGAGGGGCACAGGTTTCAAGAACTTTCTATGCTCGAGGGCAAACGGGACAGCAGCTTTTAATAGGTGCTTATTCAGCTATGATGAGACAAGTAGATTTAGGCCAGGTGGAGCTTAATACCCGCAGAGAAATGCTAGATGTTGTTGTGATTGACGGCAAAGCTCGTGGCGTGACCATGAGAAATTTACTCACAGGGCAGATTGAGTCTTACGACGCCGATGCGGTAATTGTTGCTACCGGCGGGTATGCAAATGTTTTTTATCTTTCAACAAACGCTATGGCCTGTGCGGTAACCGCGGCGTGGAAAGCACACAAACGCGGAGCTTTGTTTGCAAACCCTTGTTACACGCAAATTCATCCAACATGTATTCCTGTTCACGGTGAGAATCAGTCCAAACTGACATTGATGTCAGAATCATTAAGAAATGATGGACGAGTTTGGGTACCAAAAAATAAAAATGAAAAGCGGCAAGCTCATGATGTTCCAGAAACAGATAGGGATTACTTTTTAGAGAGGATTTATCCAAGTTTTGGAAATCTAGCTCCTAGAGATGTGGCCTCTCGGCAGGCGAAATTTAGATGTGACGAGGGTTTTGGAGTGGGCGAAGGTCAGGCTGTTTATTTAGATTTTAAAGATGCGATTCAAAGATATGGTGAGGATAAAATTTCTGAAAAATACGGCAATCTTTTTCAAATGTATGATAAAATAACTGGTGAAAACCCCTATAAAACGCCGATGAAAATTTATCCAGCCCCTCATTACACCATGGGAGGCCTTTGGGTTGATTACAATTTAATGAGTACCGTTCCAGGTTTATTTGTTGCAGGAGAAGCCAATTTTTCTGATCATGGAGCCAACCGATTAGGAGCTTCTGCTTTGATGCAAGGTCTGGCCGATGGATATTTCGTGCTTCCCTATTCCGTAAGTGACTATATTGCTAGCACCAAGCTTGAGAAAATCAATACAGATCATAAAGCATTTAAAGATACTAAAAATGAAGTGGAAACTGAAGTAAGCCGATTGATGAATATAAAAGGCGCACGAACTGTAGAAAGTTTCCATAAAGAGCTTGGTCGCGTGATGTGGGATAAGTGTGGTATGTCTAGAGAAAAACAAGGTCTTCAAGAGGCCATTGTAAAAATTGGTAAAATCAAAGAAGAATTTTGGACCAACGTAAGAATTCCTGGAGATGCTAATTATTTAAATCCTGAGCTTGAAAAAGCAGGGAGAGTTGCAGACTTTATCGAGTTGGGTGAATTAATGTGTAAAGATGCCCTGGAAAGAGAAGAATCTTGTGGAGGTCACTTCCGCGAAGAACATCAAGAAAATGGAGAGGCCAAAAGAAATGATGAAAAATTTTGTCATGTTGCGGCCTGGGAATGGAATGGGGACAAAAAACCACAAACCAGACATACAGAAGAGCTTAAGTTTGAAAACGTAAAATTATCAACTAGAAGTTACAAATAGGAAGTGAGTATGGCAGGTAAAACGATTAATTTAATTTTAAAAGTATGGCGACAAAAAGGATCCAAAGAAGAAGGCCAGTTTAAAGAATACGAAGCTAAAAATATCTCAACAGATGCGTCTTTTTTAGAAATGTTGGACGCTGTTAATGAAGATTTAATTTCAAAAGGTGATGATCCTATCGCTTTTGATCATGATTGCCGTGAGGGAATTTGTGGAACTTGTGGATTTATGATTAATGGAAATGCCCATGGTCCACAAAAATCAACAACGGTCTGTCAACTACACATGCGACACTTTGTTGACGGCGAAGCCGTGACCCTTGAGCCCTGGCGAGCCACAGCGTTTCCAATTATTAAAGACTTAATGGTCGACCGCTCTGCTTTTGATAGAATTATCAAATCAGGTGGATATATTTCTGTAAATACTGGAAATGCTCCAGACGGTAATGTGTTACCCATTCCCAAACAAGATGTGGATGAAGCCTTTAATTCAGCCGCGTGCATTGGCTGCGGCGCCTGTGTGGCCTCTTGTAAAAATGCCTCAGCGGCTCTATTCACGTCAGCTAAGATCACTCACTTAGCTTTATTGCCCCAAGGAAAAGTAGAAAAAGATCAGCGCGCGCTTCGAATGATTTCCCAGATGGATGATGAGGGATTTGGCGCTTGCACGAGCACGGGAACTTGCTCTGCGTCCTGCCCCAAAGATATTAGTCTTATTAACATTGCTAGCATGAATAAGGATTATTTAAAAGCGAGTTTAACCAAAAAACCAGAAATTGAATCTGGCGGCGGCGCTTAAGCTCTATTTTCGAAAAATCTCAATACATCGACTTAAGTCCTTTTTGTTTCTATAGACAAAAGTATAAATCAGTACTTTCAAAAGTATTGATTTATTTACAATCGCCACATTTTATCTCATTCCTAAGTCTAATTTTTAATTCTGCTTAAGAAACAATCATTACAAGTAACCTCCAGAACTATACCTTAGATAAATAGATTCATTAAAAAAATGAAAAAATCTCTAAAAAAAAATCTCAAGGAGGGGAAATGAGACTTTTAGTAGGATTTGTATTATTGGCATTTGGGGCGTTAGCTGGCAAACCAGAGTCTGTTCCTGGAGAGTATATTGTTACTTTTAAAAATAACAAAAATGCGATCAAATTACTTGCAGAGAATTTCGGAAAAAGAATAAACAGCGAAGTAAATATGATTTCGCCCACATTAAGGGTCGCACATGTTAGATCAAACTCTGTCATAACATCTGAAGCTTTTGTTTCAAGTATTAAAAATGATCCCAATGTTGATATTGTTGAACCCAACTATATTTATCATGCGAACTATTCTTTTGGGAATAAAACTAATGATCCTTTGTTTGGAAAGCTTTGGGGTTTAAACAATACAGGTCAGCCTGATCCAAGCGGTCAAGCTGGTGAGCCTGGAATAGATATTAATGCTTTAAAAGCTTGGCAAGTTCAAACGGGTTCAAAAAATGTGGTTGTGGCGGTTATTGATACTGGGGTGAATTACAAAAGTCTTGATTTGAAAGATAATATCTGGACTAACGAGGCTGAAAGAAAGGGAAAAAAAGGAGTTGATGATGATAAGAATGGCTTTGTTGATGATATCTATGGTTGGAATTTTGTAAAAAATAATAATAATCCACTTGATGATCAAGGTCACGGGTCTCACTGCTCTGGAACGATTGGAGCTAAAGGAAACGACAGTAAAGGTATTGTTGGAGTCAATTGGAACACAAGAATCATGGCTCTCAAATTTTTAGATAGCGGTGGTTCCGGAACCCTTGAAAATGCTCTTAAAGCCATTGATTATGCAACTAAAAATGGAGCTCGAGTGATGAGCAACTCTTGGGGAGGTGGAGGATTTTCTGAAACCTTGAAGCAAGCCATTGAAAGATCTCATAATGCGAACATCATTTTTATCGCTGCTGCTGGAAATGAATCAAATAACAATGACGAAAACCCCTCCTATCCTGCTAGCTATGACATTCCTAACATTATTTCCGTAGCGGCTATTGATAATAAAGGCACAATGGCAAGTTTTTCAAATTATGGAAAAAACACCGTTCATATTGCAGCTCCCGGGGTAAATATTTTTTCAACAACCAATAAAGGGTATGACTCATGGTCTGGAACATCCATGGCAACCCCCCATGTTTCTGGGGTTGCGGCTTTGGTACTGGCCCAATATCCAGAGATAACAAATCTTCAATTGAAAGAACTATTATTAAAAACAGCACGGCCTTTAAAAACCTTACGAGGAAAAACAAAAACAGCCGGACTAGTTGATGCCTATGCCGCTCTCATGCAAATAGTTCCAAGTCCTGATATGGAAGACCCAGCCAACTGGCAAACTGCACCCTATCAATTGTCTTCAGACCATCCTTATAAAGCAGAGAACAAATCCACGTGGGAAGTCACCGTCCCAGATGCAAAAGAAATTTCTTTATACTTTCAAAAATTTGAAACAGAGTACAATTATGATACTTTAAAGTTATATGATGCCGAAGGAAATTTGTTACAAACAATTTCAGGAAATCAAACAGATTCATTCAGTCAGGCGATCAAAGGAAATTATGTAAAAGTAGTTTTGGAATCGGACAAATCACAAGAGAAATATGGTTTTGATATTAGCAAAGTGGCTTACAGATAAGAAGGTTTTACAAACAACATCAGAATGATGTAATAAAAAAATAATTTCGTAAAACCACCGATGCTATTTTTTAGGTGAGGTGGTTTTCACTTTAATAATAAATTTTTCAATTTTAAGATTAATATAATCTGGAAAGTCTAATTGAGTGCAGTGGCTTCCATAGGGTACTCGAACAAGTTCGGAACCTTTGATTTTTGTGGCCATTTCTGTTTGGAAAGCTTTTGGGGTTACGTTGTCTTCATCTCCAGAGATAATAAGAGTGGGGACGTCAATTTTTTTTAAAATCATGTCTCCGTCAAAATTCATCATGTCCTCAAAAAATGAGAGGAAGACGTGGATATCCAAATGGGCCACTCCTTTTGCATAGACTTCAATATCTTTAAAATGTGTTAATTTTATATTAAAACCACCGAGCAAGGCCGCTGCTCTCATGGAGATAGGATTATAAACGGCCCACTTCCATAGTTGAGTAAAAAATATGGGCGACTCTTGAAATTGCTTTTTAAAAAAATGAAAAAAAGGCTCGATGATATCTAGGCCAAACATTCCTTTTATAGGGTTTCTAGAAAAACCATTTATTAGGCTTATGGATAGAAATCGTTCTGGAAATTGATCGAAGGCTGAAAAAATAATCGGAGCTCCAAAACTATGACCTACAAAATGAGCAGCTCTGATTCCTAAGTTTTCTAAAAGTGAGTCAATATCTTTTGCCGCAGAAGAAATATTGATGTTTCGTGGATTAGTGATGGGATTGCTCTGATGGTGGCCACGAATATCAAAAGTGATCACACAAAAATTCTTAGAAAAATATTTTATTTGATGATGCCAATGGTTCATTAAGCAAGCGATCCCATAGACAAACACAATGGCCTCGCCCTTTCCCCTTGTTTCATAGTAGAGGGTGCTACCATCAAATGATTTGATCTTACCTGATGATTTCTCAAAAATTTCAACCAAGTTTATTTCCTTGCTTCTACACTTTAGAGTTAAAGGCGGTACTCCATTATTAACTTAAATTAAGTAGTTAAAAAAAGAACATTTATAACTGTATCTCCGATTTTGATTTTGTCACCACTAATCAATATTGAAGATTCAAAAACGCCATCGTTTAAAAAAACCTTGTCTAAAGAGCAGTTTAATATTTTCGCCCCCTCAGACGACGGAATGAGCTTAAAAGCTTGCTCAGGACAGGCTTCATCATGAATGGCAAGATCTAAAGAAAAGAGACCAGCGCTTCGAGGCCCATAGCCGACAAGATAAGTTTCACCGTACTGCAATCCTTGCATGAAATGGAGTTCTATTTTAGGTACAAATGGGACTAATTTTTCAGAGTTATGAAAAATGGGCTTATGGGTATTTAAATATTCAGAAAAACGCTCTTCCCAAGCTTTAGTTGGAAGGAGACGTTCAAGCTCCTTATCTGTGACCTCAAAAACCTTAAAGGGAGTGTCTCCGATAATAAACTCTGTGTCATTTTTGAGAGTAATTCTGGAGACAACATGTCCATTTAAAATAAGTCCATTTCTTGAATTTTGGTCCACAATAATCGGTGGTTCATTCGGAGCCATTTCAATTTTAGCATGAAGAGAAGAGACATTAGGATCTTTGATCGCTATGTTTGCTTTCCTTCTTCCAAAGGTGGCACCATTAACTACCCGAAAGCGCTCACCTTTTTGAATTCCTTCTGTAATTTCAATAAGAAAGGCCATTTAGGTATTTGATCATTGAAGGACTGATCACGCAATTAACTTTATCTTGAGGTTAGACTAAAGACATGGTATTTGAAACAATCCTTGCTCATGTTATGCGCAAAAAATTGGTAATAACTAATTAAATTACCAGCCATGAATATGGGCTTTAACCGGAAGGAAGCAAATGAAATTAGACCTTAAGAGGCCAAAATTAATCAACAATTATGAAGTTGTTGTACTTTTTCACCCTGATACTTCTCTTGAAGAGCAAAAAGAAGTTTTTAGAAAAAATAAGGAAACTCTAAAAAATTATACGGGTGAGTTTTATTCCATGGAAACATGGGGAAAAAGAAACTTAGCATACCCAATTAACAAACTTAAAAAAGCCTATTTTGTTCATGCTTTATTTCAATCAGAGCCAAGCGCTGTGGCCGAGCTTGAAAGAACCATGCGTATTAATGATAAGGTTTTAAGATTTATGCATACGAGATTAGATTCTAGAAAAAATTTGGCTAAACATCTTGAAGCTTTTAAGAGTCAATTAAAGATCTCTGCAGAAAAAGAAAGAGAAAAAGAAGCTAAAATTCAAGCTAGAAAAGCGGCAAGAGCAGCAGCGGCTTCATCAGGAGATTAATGTCCAGAAACATTAGAACACCAAAGAAACTGAGCCTCTTGTTGCTGTTTTCATTGCTGTCTTCTTTGGTGACAATGTTTTTTGGTGGTCCCTTTTTGAGAGTTTTAAGAAAAAGTTATGGGCCTTTAATTTACTGGTTCTTTTTTAGTTTGATTTTGGCTCTAACCTTAATAACAAAAACATATTTGTTATTGTTTATGTTAGGTTCTTTGTGGTTAGCGGTTGGAATGAGTGTTGAATTAGAAAAACTAAAAATATCTTTTTCTTGCAACATTTTACTTAGTTCTTTATTTGGTTCCGTCGTTTCAATTTTGGGATACGGATATATTTTAAATGAACAGGGAATTAATAATTTAGAAAGATTTAAGGATTATTTTAAAGAGGCCATCGATAAAATGATTAATTCTAAGTCTGGCGCTGAAATAGATATGGAAGCTTTAATTTTTCAGATTCCTTCCGTTGTGATGTTGTTATTTTTGGTGAGTTTGGTAGTTAGTTTTTTATTTGAAAGAAAAGTTTATTTTTGGATGAAACTTCCTAAACAAGTTTCAAGTTATAAATTAAACTTTTTAGAATATAAGACAAAAGAAACTACGATTTGGATGGCTTTGGTAGCGCTTTTATTAAGTGTTATAGATTTAAAAAATTTTAATTTTGAAATGGGCGCTCGGGGGTTAGAATATTTTAAAATAATTCAAACCTTGAGTTCAAATTTAATTAATATTTTTGTTGTTGTTTTTTTCTTTCAAGGTTTTGCGGTTTTGGAAGTTTTTTTAAAAAAGATCAGAGCAAGTATTTTTTTTAGGGCGTTTACATATTTTATTTTTATTGGGCAACTATTTTTAGTTCTTTCATTTATAGGTTTTATCGATTTTTGGATCGATTTTAGATTTAGATTGGAAAAAACAGGTTGGCTGAAAAATGAGAGTATATAATTTATTAGAAGAGAGGATGATATGAAAGTCATTTTACAGAAGGACATTAAAGATCTTGGAAAAGCTGGAGATTTATTGAGTGTATCAACAGGGTATTTTAGGAATTTTTTGTTTCCTAGAAGTCTAGCTTTAGAGGCGACTGAGTCTAAAGTGAAAGAGTGGGACCATTTAAAAAAGGTTTCTGAAGCCAAAAAGAAAAAAGCTTTAGAAGAAAAGAAAACCATGATTGCAAAATTAAGTGGCTTATCTTTGACTTTTAAAGCCACAGCCGGGGAAACAGACAAGCTGTTTGGGGCCATAACTCATTTGGAAATTTCTAAAGAATTAGAAAAGCATGGGTTTTCCGTAGATAAAAGGGACATCGTTCTTGACGAACAAATAAAAATACTTGGAAAACACAAGGCACATGTTAAATTTGCCGAAGGTTTAGTTGCTGAGCTTTCTATTAACGTCGAAAGAGCATAAAAAAAAAGATCACTTGATAAAGTATTTTAAGTTCTGACAAAGAAGGCTAGTTCTTAGCCTTCTTTGTTAATTTCTAATATCAAATCCTGTAAATAGTTCGAAAGGATTTCTCTTAGGTCATCGAGTGTTAATTCTTTAGGATCTAAATGATAATTTTCAAGAATTTCTGAAAAGTGATAATCAAAATTTTTACTCTCAATTCCAGAATGAAGACTTAGTTCTGAAATTAATTCTTGTCCTTTTAGATCCATTCAAGCCTCCATGCTATCTTAAGTATAGACTTTTTAATTGGACCAAAGGGTTAGAAACTAAACAACAATTGATAATAAATTATTCTTTAGTCTAGAGAATAGTCTAGGCTTGAGGGGCGAAGTTCTTAGGCCTGTTGCTAAATTGGTTTGGCGGCAATTGTGGTGGAGGAAGAGGATTAATAACCTCGGGATCGGCATCTCTAAATCGGTTAAACTTAGCATCGAAACGAAGCTTTACAGTGCCAGTGGGGCCGTTTCTCTGTTTGCCAATAATAACTTCCGCATGCCCTTGTTTTTCTGGATCCTCTTTATCGTAATAATCATCTCTGTACAACATCATGATAACATCGGCATCTTGTTCAATTGAGCCTGATTCTCTTAAATCAGATAACATGGGTCTTCTATCAGATCGGCCTTCAACGCCTCGATTAAGCTGAGCTAGTGCCAGTACTGGAATAGAGAGCTCTTTTGAAATAACTTTCAAGGCCTTTGAAATTTCTGAAACGGCACGCTCTCTACTTTCCACTTTTTGTTTTAGGTCCATCAATTGGAGGTAGTCGATCATGATACAATCAATTCCGTGTTGTGCCTTTAAACGACGACAACGGGCACGAATTTCATAGGGAGAGATTCCCGAAGTATCATCAATAAAAAGCTTGGCTTCGCTAAGTTGGGAGGCCGCAGAGATTAGTTTAGGCCAGCTGGTGTCTTGAATACGTCCCGTTCGAACCTCAGTCATCGAAACTTTCGATTCGGCAGCGAGGAGTCTCATCATCACGGCTTCCTTACCCATCTCCAACGAAAAATAAGCCACCGTTCTCTTTTGTCTCAAGGCCATGTGTGAAGCTAAATTTAAACTAAAAGCTGTTTTTCCCATAGAAGGACGGGCCGCGATGATCGTGAGTTCGCCAGAGTGAAATCCAGCGGTCATTTTGTCCAGGTCCGTAAAACCACTTGAAATACCTGTAACATCTTCCTTGCGCTGATAAAGAGATTCAATTTTCTTTATACTTTCTTTAACAATATCCATGGAGTTAACTAAACCCTGGGTGGTTTTCTGTTCTCCAATTTTAAAGATATCAGACTCGGCTTTATCTAAAATAAAGTCCACGTCTTGCTTATCGCTATTATAGGCGCTTTCAATAATCTGCGAACTGGTATGAATAAGTCGTCGTAACGTAGATTTTTCCTTAATTATTTGAGCATAGGTGGCAATATGAGCCGCGGAAATAGTTTTTTCTAAAAGATTCGCAAGATAAACATAACCACCAATAGCATCAAATTCATTTCGCGACTGAAGAGCGTCCGTAACAGTAACTAAATCGATAGGTCTTGCTTTGGCATGTAAATCTACAATGGCTTGGTAAATTTTTTGATTAGCTGGAGAATAAAAATCATCAACAGAGATGACATCGCTTACTTGATCATAAGCCTCACGCTCAAGCATCAAGCCACCGATTATAGATTGTTCTGCCTCTAAATTTTGAGGTGGTAACCGTGTGCTCAATTCCCCTCCTGAGCCATAAATAAAAAAGTAGCTTTAAAAAAGAAAAGCTACTGAGGAGTTGTTGTTGGAATGGCAGTTAAAAGTGAATTTCTTTTAACTTTAATTTTATAATTATCAATTTTTTTCTTAAGGGTATTTCTGTTTATACCAAGCATTTGTGCTGTCTTCACTTGATTCCCATTATAAGCTTTCAAAGCCAGTTCAAGGAGCGGTTTTTCAACCTGTTCAAGCACCACATTATATAGACCATTTAGTTCAACCTGAGCTTCCTTTTGTTGTTGGAACAAAACTTCGAGTTTGCTTTTTACTAATTTTTCTAAACTAACAGATTGAAGGTTTGCAACGAAGAGATTGTCTGAACTATTCAAATTGGGCGTCATGGAGCTCCTAAAAAATCGAATTGTTAATTGTTAATGTTTTTTGTAGGTGATATGTATACAGGAGGAAATCGTGGAGGTCAAACTCCTCTTTCGTGCGGACCCCAAATAATTTTATGCAATTGGAGTTGAAGTCTTGCGGGAGAATTTTTAATTAAAATTTTCTCCGCCAGCCATCTTTCTGAAATATTTCCATAAGAAGGACTATATAACACAGTGTATTTTTCAAACAAATCATGTTGACGACAAAAATTTTCTGACCAGTTAAAATCATTTTCAGAACAAATAACGAATTTTAACTCAGTCAAGGTATTTGCAGAATTTAAATTTTCTAATAAAAAACTATCTTTGGCGCCACTGTCTGGAGTTTTAACATCTAAAATAATTTTGACCCTGGGATCTACCTGGTCAACAATTCTGGATCCACTTGTTTCTAAAGACACCTTATAGTTTAAATCGCACAAAAGACTCATCAGAATAAGGACCGATTTTTGTAATAGAGGTTCTCCGCCAGTAATACAAACAAAGTTTGTGGAATACTTTTTTATTTCTGTTAGAATTTCCGAATTATCTCTAAAACTACCTTCATAATAGGAATATTGAGTGTCGCAGTAGGCACAACGAAGATTGCAGCCCGTAGTTCTAACAAAAACAGTGGGAAGACCTGCATAAGTTGTCTCGCCTTGAATGCTATAAAAAATTTCATTTATTTTTATCATTATTTAATTTCGTTACGGACTATAGGTCTGGACTTAAATTATCCTAAAGTCAAGCTAGCCCAATGGGAGCTACCCTTAGCGTGGAAAAAAAAGTAAATTTTATAGATGACTGCATTTTTTAAAAAATTTAAGCAAGATGTAAAGACAATATTATATTTTGGTTTGAGTGCTTTTTTTGCTTTAGCCATTTATAGTTATAATCCCAAGGATCCCTCACTTAATTCTATTGGTAATAAATTAATCCCTGAGAATTATTGTGGATGGATAGGTTCCTTTTTATCAGATCTCATTTACCAAGCCTTTGGGGTCTCTTCCTGGCTCATTGTGGCGGCTCTTCTTAAATTGAGTTGGAATAGTTTTCGTGGCGGTGAGACTGGTAATAAGAACACAAATTTAATTTGGTTAAGTTTTTTAGTTATAAATTTTTCAGCCCTGATCTCTTTTTATTATCCAGACACAAAAATATTCAATGGAAAAATTTATTTATCTGGAATTGTGGGTCTTTCGATTGCACACGCTTTAGTTAAGGTACTCAATTTTGCAGGGGTGCAAATATTTTTATGGTGTAGCGCTGGTATTTTATTTATTTTTTATTCAGAAAAAAGCCTGAATCAAATCGCCTATTCAATAAAAAAAACAGCAGAAGGGTTAAAAGATTTTTTTTTAAAACAATCTGAAAATTTTAAAATTAGAAAAGATAAGGAAATAAAAATAGGGGGAGAAACAGAGTCCTATTTTAGAAGTGGCTTCATATTTGACAAAAAAGAGGATAAGCCGAAAGAAGAAAAGCCAAAACAAGAAAAAGCTAATTCCATTGATGAGATAGAGATTGAAGACTACCTACCCAAAAGGAAAGTTATTCTCAAAGTAAAAACACCTAAGAGCGTAGAAAATTGGGAAATGCCAAAACTTTCCTTATTGGATGACCCACCTCTAACGAGAGTTAAAATTGAAGAAAAGGAAATAAGAAGAAAAGCAGACATTTTAACTGATAAGCTAAGGCATTTCTCCGTAGAAGGAATGATTGTTGATGCCAAGCCAGGGCCTCTGGTAACCATGTTTGAATTTAAACCGAATGCGGATGTAAAACTTAGCAAAATTACAGAATTACAAGACGATCTCGCGTTAGCTCTTTCGAGTGAATCTCTTCGCGTCATCGCTCCTATCCCTGGAAGAGATGTCGTTGGTTTCGAGACTTCTAATTCCAAAAGAGAAACAGTTTACTACAAAGATTTATTGGAAGAAGAAGTCTTTTGGTCAGACGAGTTTAAATTACCAATTGCGCTTGGAAGACAAGTCAATGGGGAACCTAAAATTGTGGATCTTAGAAAAATGCCACATTTATTGGTGGCAGGAACGACAGGTTCTGGAAAATCGGTACTGATAACTTCTATTATTGCGGGACTGCTATTTAAACATTCTCCCAAAACACTAAGACTTATTCTTGTAGATCCTAAGCAAGTGGATTTAGCGGCTTATGCAAATATTCCTCATCTGTTAATGCCCCCAGTGACCGACCCAAAGAAGGCAGTTACCGCCCTGAAATGGGCAATTAGAGAAATGGAGAAAAGATACAAATCCATGAGTAAATTTGGAGCTCGAGGTCTTGAGGGATTTAATGAAACCGTCTCAAAACTAAGTGCAGAAGAGATTCAAGAGCATGAAAAAATAAATAAAGAATATGAATCACAAGGAGTGATGAAGCTTGAGCAATATTACTACGCCCCCCTACCCTACGTGGTCATTGTCGTCGAAGAGTTTGGCGATCTGATGGCAGTAGATAAGCAAAATGTGGAGCACGGTGTGGTTCGGTTGGCTCAAATGGCTCGTGCTTCCGGAATGCATTTAATTTTAGCGATGCAATCTCCAAGGAAAGAAGTTGTCACAGGACTAATTAAAACAAATATTCCAGGCAGGGTGGGACTTAAGGTGGCATCAAAAATGGATTCCCGAATCATCTTAGATGAAGGAGGGGCTGAACGGTTGTTGCCAAATGGAGACATGTTATTTTTAGCCCCCGGAATATCCAAACCGATGCGCCATCACGGGCCATTTTTGTCTGAGAAAGAAATAAATAATTTAGCAGAACATTGGTCCATTCAAGGAGCCCCCGAATACGATGCGATGGCATTAAAAGCTTTGGAATCAAACGTTGAAGGAAACGAGGGGGACTCTCTAGTGAATATTGGAGAAGATGATATAGACGAAATGTATGATCAAATTTTGTCATGGACAGCAGACCAAAAAGAGGTAAGTGCTTCTTTGTTACAGCGTCGGTTTAGGTTGGGATATCCAAGAGCAGCAAGAATCATTGAAATTTTTGAAAAAGAAGGTGTTGTGGGACCTGCAAATGGAAGCAAACCCAGATCTGTTTTGGTAAACAGCTTGAACCATTAACAATATTCTGACACACTTTCCGAATGTTTAAGAAAATAAAATCAATTTATTTTACCGTTCACATTTTCTGTTTTTTTGGAGCCCTTCCTTCGGAGGGTAGGGAGAAACTCAAAG
>WBZM01000048.1_pt1 | contig 177970 bp, 122 predicted proteins | sample 5204271 | NCBI WGS metagenome assembly WBZM01 (sample SAMN12344346, study PRJNA552823) | activated sludge metagenome | biome: Activated sludge suspended growth; feature: Nitrification reactor; material: Wastewater; isolation source: activated sludge from nitrification reactor of wastewater... | reverse complement strand
ACTTGGAACAACAACAACATCAATTCCACCATCAAGCCTGCCACCAATTGGAACCCCAACAAATACTTCAATATCTACGTGCTGCCCATACCTGGCACGACGGCGCAGGGTGGGGTAGTGGGCTTCTCCAATTATCCGCTTCCCGGTCAAATTGGCGGCAGTTCCGATGGCGTCGTGATAGACTACCGATGGTTTGGCGGGCCGGGCTTCCCGGTTTCCGGCTACCGCCCATTGACCCATGAAACAGGGCACTACCTCGGTTTGCCGCACCCGTTCAATGGCAACTCCTGCTCCTTGGACGACGGCATTGCCGATACGCCCAATATTGACGGCCCGACCCGTGACAAGGCGACCTTGGATTGCGAGGAGACCTATCCGGGCGGCCCGATGTCCTGCGGCAACGAGCACATGTACGTCAACTACATGGACTACGTGAACGAAAACTGTTACACTTCCTTCACGGCAGGCCAAGTAGCCGTAATGAGAGGGGTATTGAATGGCACTTCCTCCGGCTTTGGTTATGGCAGCCGGAACGGGCTTATCACCAACGCTCCCAGCCAATGCAGCATTCCTTCCTTGGACGCTGGCATAGCACGGGTCGTAAGTCCCAACAACCTGACCTGTACCAATGGAGGCCAGCTCACCCCAGTGGTTTCACTCCGCAATTTCGGTACCAGCGACCTGACCACCGCAACCATTCACTACAAAATCAACGACGGCCCAACCATCAGCTATAATTGGCAGGGCAACCTTTTCCCCGGTGAAAACGAGGATGTCACGCTTGCTCCTTTCGCTGCGGTGGATGGGGCCTATACCCTGACAGCTTGGACAACACTGCCCAATGGCCAAACCGACCAAAGGACTTCCAACGATACAAAGGTGGCCAATGGGTTCAATTATCTCATCGTGGCCCCGCCAGCTTTTGAGGATTTCGAAACGGAAACTGGGTTCCCAACCTCAGCGGGTTTGTTCGAGGTTGATTATTCCCAAGATGGTTTTGTTTGGCAGGTTTCAACGGATGCCTCAGCATATGGGATTGGTGGAGCTGCTGCCATGTTCGATAATTTCAATGATATCAACGGCATGCCGATTCAAGAGGGCGCCTTGGATTTGATGATAACCAAGCATTTTGATTTCACCAATATTCAAAATGCCATGCTCAAATTTGACGTGGCCTATACGCCCATCTTGGCTGACCTCGGCGATACCTTGTACATCTTGGCTGCCACTGAATGTGCCTTGAACTTTGACCAACTGCTTTTCAAAAAAGGAGGCGAACAATTGGCTACGGCTCCTGTGCTTTTCGAGGAGTTTACCCCAACCGCCAGCCAGTGGCGCACCGAAACAATTGACCTGAGCGCCTTCGATGGGATGTCGAATGTGACCCTGACATTTTTGAACAAATCCAATTTCAGCAACCGGCTTTTCATAGATAATATTGGCGTTGGGAGTAATTGCGCAAGTATCACAACTGCCATAGATGGCATTCAACCGGATGGTTGTTCCGCAGCCTGTACTGGTAGTGCCACAATTCAGGTTACCAATTCGAATGACGGGTTGCAATACATATGGGAGGGCTTCCCGAACTTGACTGGCCCCACGAACGACCAGCTTTGTGCCGGAACCACCAATGTCACCGTGACCGATGCAATTGGCTGTTCAAAAACGGTGCAGGTGCAAGTTCCAGGGCAGGAAGCAGCCGAATTGACCTCTACTTCAACAAACGTTACAAGTTTTGGCGGAACCAACGGTACGGCGACGGTCATTGCCGCCAACGGCACAGCACCCTATTCATACAATTGGAGCAATGGTTTTCAAGAAAATGGCGTGACCGCAATGAGTTCAACCGCCACCAATCTTTCCGAAGGAAACTATACCGTGACCGTGACCAATGGGAATGGTTGCACCTCAACAGCTTCTGCCTCCGTTGGGTCAGTATGCGATGGTTTTGGGGTTGTTTTGACCCCAATTGAGCCAAACTGTTTCGGGGGGAACAATGGCAGTATAGCAACAAGCCAAACTGGAGGTGCCCAGCCACTCAGTTTCGTTTGGAGCAATGGGCAAACTACCGCCACAGCCTCCAATTTGACTACTGGCAATTATTCGGTCACTGCCACGGATACAAACGGCTGCCCAGCAATTGGCCAAACCAATTTGCAGCAGCCTTCCCAACTCGTTCTGAGCTTGGCAGCTTCTCCTCAAACGCTGAACGGGGTGAGCAATGGCGCTGCTTCTGCCACGGCAAGTGGCGGCACTTCGGGCTACAGTTTTTTATGGAGCAATGGAACGTCGGCCCCTACCAATAGCAACCTTTCCCCAGGCACTTATACCGTTACCGTCACGGATGCAAATGGATGTACCGCATCCGGCAGCGCCACGGTCAATTCGGTCAGTTGCGCTGCCCTTTCGGGCAATATGAGCCTTGGAAACTTGGACTGCTTTGGAAGCAATACTGGGACTGCGGCTGTCACGGTTTCAGGAGGAACCAACCCCTATTCCTACAATTGGAGCAATGGTGCCCTCACCGCCCAAATCAGCGGACTGCTCGCTGGCCCAATTGCGGTCACGGTTTCTGATGCGATTGGCTGTGTGCTCAATTTCAGCGACATATTGACCCAACCAGACCAACTGTTGGCCAATGCCACGAGCACCCAGGAAACAGTCGCTGGAGCAAGCGACGGCGCTGCATCCGTTTCGCCAACTGGCGGAACTGCCCCGTACCAAGTGCTCTGGAGCAATGGTGCTACCACCAATAACCTCACAAACCTTGCCCCCGGCAATTATGGCTATACCATCACGGATGCCAATAATTGCGCAGCAACAGGCCAAGTATCGGTTACTACCTCCACTTGTTTCATCAGCCTTAATTTGACTCAAACGCCCACTTCCTGTCCCGATTTTGCCGATGGCACAGCTACAGCTTCGGTGGTGGCGGGTGGCAATGGCTCGTTCAGTTTTCTGTGGTCAAATAGCGGTACGGCCAGCACCATTAATCAGCTAACGACGGGAACTTACTCGGTTACTGTTTCAGATGGAACAGGCTGTTCGGAAACTGGGCAAGTAGCAGTTGTCTCCAACGACACGGCCCCGCCAAGTTTGACCCTCTATGGCTCCCCGCTGGTCTCGTTGGGCAGCGATGGCACACTGGAACTGGAAGCATTTGCCTTGGTCGAATCTGCCAGCGACAATTGCAGCATGGTATTCTATGAAATAAGCCCAGTCCAAGTGGATTGCAACGATTTGGGAACGATTCAAGTATCGGTAAAAGCAACAGACAGCAGCGGCAACCAGACCACCATGAGCACCAGTTTGCAGGTGGTTGATTTGGAACCTCCGGTGGTTGTTTGCCCAAGCGATATGGTCGTGTCCAGTTGCGAGCCTTTGAACTATCCGCTTCCTACCGCCACCGATAATTGCTCTTCTACCATCCTTGTCACCTTGGAATCTGGCCCTGCGAGCGGCGAATCTTTCCCTATCGGCCAAACCACGATAGTTTGGGGCGCAACGGACGGGCAGGGCAACAAGCGTACCTGCGATTTCACGGTGCAGAACGTTTCGACTTTGTCTGCTACCATCACAGGGGACGATGTCAGCTGTTTTGGGTACAGCGATGGCAGTATTGAAGTCGCCGTTTCAGGTGGTGAGCCTCCCTATTCGATATCTCCTGCCAACCTCAACCAATTGCCAGCAGGCAGCTATGACGTGGTTGTCACCGATGAGACAGGTTGCAGCCTGACAAGCTCAATAACCATTGCCGAGCCACAGGTCTTGGCCCTCTCAGTTCTCAATATCACTCCTGCCACCACTGGGCAATCCAATGGCATCATTGAATATGAAGTAACCGGGGGAACCGCTCCCTATACGCTGATGTGGCTTCAAGGCGGCAATATGCTGCCCAATTTCGACCCGAATGCCGCCCCGGCAGGTATTTACCAAGCCAGGGTTGAGGATGAAAACGGCTGCCTTTATCTATCCAATTTGATTACCGTTGGTTCTATCAGCAGCAGCAATGAAAAGGAATTGGACAGGTTGGTGACCCTGAATCCGAACCCCAGTACGGGCCTGTTTTATTTTCAATCAACCCTTGCCGAAGGACAAGTATGCGGGCTTGAAGTATTTGATGGAAGCGGTAGGCTGTTGCTGGGCAACAAGCTTATAGCTTCGTCGCAAGTGATTGATTTGCAGCCGTTTGCCAGCGGTATCTATTGGGCTAAAATCCAATTGGGCGAGGCAGTGGTTTGGAGGCGGTTGGTGAAGATTTGAGGGAGAACGGGCGGCGGCATCACCGATAGCCTCTGATAGTTCACTCACCGTCGTTGCGGTTTAATACATTTGCATGGGCGGTCATTTCCCTGCCCAAACCATGTACCATGAAATACCTGTTATCGCAGAAGCACCTTCGGCTGTTTATTGTATTGGCCGGATTTTTCGTCACAAACGCCATCGTGGCGGAGTTTATCGGGGTGAAGATTTTCGCTTTTGAGGATAGCTTTGGGCTGCCTCAGTTCTCTTGGAACCTATTCGGGCAGAGCGGCTCCCTGAACCTGACAGCTGGTGTTTTGCTTTGGCCAGTTGTGTTCATAATGACGGACATCATCAATGAATATTTCGGGAAAAGGGCCGTAAAAATGCTGTCATGGCTGACTTCCGTGCTGATAGCTTATGCTTTCCTGATGGTTTTCATGGCCATCCATTTGGTGCCAGCGGACTGGTGGGTTGGCTCGGCGCAGGGTAGGGGAGTCGCTGATAGGCAGGCTGCTTTTGCCAATATCTTTGGGCAGGGTCTGTGGATTATCTGTGGCTCGTTGGTGGCTTTTTTGGTTGGACAAGTAGTGGATGCTGCCATCTTCCATCGCCTCCGGCATTTCACAGGAGAAACCAAGCTTTGGCTGCGCTCCACGGGCTCTACCCTTGTCTCCCAGTTTATTGACAGCTTTGTGGTGCTGTACATCGCATTTGTGCTGAACCCGCAGGAGCATTGGAGTATGGGGCTTTTCCTGGCGGTTGGGACGGTGAATTATTGCTATAAATTCTTGGTGGCAATCTTGTTGACCCCTGTGATTTACCTCGTCCATTACTTGATAGACCGTTACCTCGGTGTACAGACATCCAAGGAATTGATGGAAGAGGCAAAACGGCATTAGGGGAATTGGGTATTGGGTATTGGGTATTGGGTATTGGGTATTTGGTATTGGAGTGTCGCAATGTAGCAGAATGAGTATCAATTTAATTCCCGGATACCCAATACCCAATACCAAATACCCAATACCCAAAATTAGCCTTCTTTCCCTTCAACTTGCGGCTTGCCGAAGTTCATATCAAAACCAATCCGCTTTGCGGGTTCATCGTCGTCAAAGTCCTCCCATGCCGTCACCTCGTGTATGAACTCCTCAAAATGGCGGATGAAATAGGGTTCCTTCAGTTCTTCGGGCCGATAGATGGCAATTGTCTTTGGTTGGCGTGGCTGCCCGTAGTTTTCGATGAAAGGGTACTGTATCAACACGATGACCTTGCCATTGAAAAGTTGTTGGTAGATAAGCGAGCCGCCATGCCGAATCAAGGGCATTTCGATGCTGTTTTCCAGCTTTTGAAACATGCCGCTTTTGGTCGTGCCCAACGACATTACGATGGCCTCCAAATTTTCCATCTGCACTTTTTCCTCCAATTTCACCTTTAGGTCAACTTCCTTGGCCATTGCTTGCAACAGGTTGACAATCATAGGTTTAAGGTCAGTCTTCCAGCGTTCACGATAATGCTCGGTATTCGCTAATACTTCCTTGTAAAGTTCGACTTTCCGCTTTAGGTTGAAGAGTTCCATTGGCAAGTATGTTTAGATTTCAGGGTAAAGGTATAAAAAAACGAAGCCCTTGGAAGTGCATCCAAGGGCTTCATTGCAAGTGTAAATGACTTTAGGTGTTCAAGAAAACATGGATTGAACCATGATGTAGATGCCGGCCAAACCAAAAACAATCAATAGTGCCGGAAAGAGGTTTCCCTCCATCTTACTTTTGCTGGAATAGTGTTCCGTGTGAGGAGTTGTTTCACTTGTCATGTTGCTCATGGGTTTAAAAAATCAAAAAAGGATTACAATCAGCCATCATTGTGTCGCAAGTAGTCGCACACAGCTTTCAATTTTTGTCGAACAGACAAATTCTCCGACCCAAACAAAAATTGGCATACAAGGCCAAAGAATGTTAGGTACAGTAGTTCCAAACTTGTTTTGATAGACCAACGAGGATTATAATCTGCCTGCCGTTTTTTTGCCCTTTTGTTGAACGGTTTAAGGATGAGAAGTTCAGGGCATGAAAGCTATTTGCTCATTTAGTCGGTATCTCTGCTTTCACAGAGGCAAGCGCCACACGGAGTGTGGGTAAAGGTGTCTAATAGTTCAGCAATTGTACGTAATTTACCAAGTGTTTCACAGTTGTGCATTTCCGTAGGTAAGCACATAAACCTTTTTGTCAAACATGCCACCGACAGTGGCGCCTCTTGTATGTTGTCTAAAGCTCTCACCTTGGCAACCAACCTTCTCGAACGGTGTTTCGATTACGGTGTTGCAAAGGTAAATTACAAATCTGTATTTTTAGTATATTTTGTAAAAAAATTTTCACCGTTGGCGCTTTTCAAACTGATGGCAATGTTGGTTTAGCAACAAACCCCTTGCTAACAGTAGGGTTCTCGACGGAACGAGGAATGGGAGCATCTCAAAATTAGCCAGAAACGAAATTGAAAAAAAATAAATTAAGCAAGAATTTGCACCAAGAATGATGAGTGCTCGATAATTTGGCTTTATCTTTGGCCTTTGAAGACAGCTTTCCAATCAGCACAGTCTAAGCCCATTCTCCAGAGTTATTGAGTTCAAATGGCCCGGAATCTTGTCGGGCTATGATTTTTTACCAGTTTTACATTTTGGTGCTGGTTGACAAATTATAATCTCATGAAAGTGACTAGACTTACACAGGCTCCCGTTGGCTTAGGGGGCAAACTTCTTCTCATTTTGATAACGGCTCCTTTCTTAGGGTACTGTTGTCTTTTTTCGCAATCATTACCACCTATCATAGGTACTTACTGGACAGGTAGTGATGAACGACTGGCTACAGTGGATATTCAAACAGGGAGCTATTCTGATATTGGAGTAATTCCCGGGGTTATCTCGGCTTATCAAGGAGAGAGTACGTTTGATTTCCTTAGTGGAAGCTACATGTTTTCATCCAACCTTGGGTCAACTGTAGTTGATGTTTCGAATGGTTCAGTCCTCTATTCTTTCCCTAACATTCCGAATGTGTTCCAACTTAAGGGGTTAGAGTATGATGTACATAACAGAAGGTTGATTGGAACAAGATGGACTGGAAGTGAGGAAAGGCTAACTACTATTAACTTCCAGACAAATACCTACACTGATATTGGAATTATTGAAGGTGTAAATTCTATCCATCAGGGTGGAAGTACGTTCGATTTCGTACATGGCAGGTACATTGCTATAACCAACTTGGGGTTAACAGTCATTGATGCGTCCGATGCATCAGTAATTAATGCTATTCCTAATTCTCCAAATTCCATTTTCCTTAAAGGGTTAGAATATGATGTCCTGAATGACCGAATAGTTGGAACCTATTGGGATGGAAGTGTAGAGAAGTTGGCAACGGTTAATCCTCAGACAGGGGTCTACACTGATATTGGCGTTATTCCTGGTGTGGTATCTGTACATCAGGGGGGGAGTACCTTCGATTTTGTCAATGGGAGGTATATTTTTATAACAAATTTAGGGTTAACAGTAGTTGATGTCTCTAATGCTACTGTCATCAGTGCAGTACCAAATATCCCGAATTCGATATTCCTTAAAGGGCTTGAAGTCTTAAACACCTGTCCCCCGCCGAGTATCACCTGTCCAAGCGACATCGTGGTAAACCTCGACGCTGGTGAATGCGGAATGGCCGTTGACTTTGTGGCCACGGTCACGGATCCCTGCGACCCCAGCCCGCAATTGGATACGGTTGGAATTCCAAGCAGTGGGGTGTTCCCAATTGGCACAAGTACCGTTTTCTTGACCGCAACGAGTACGATTACCGGCTTGGTATCTTCTTGTAGTTTTGATGTCACTGTCATCGAGTTCCCAAATCCAACAGGGGTGCTGGCCTGTAACGATGAGGTCAGAGTCAGTGTGCCCCAAAACGGCACTTTGATAGTCGGTGCTGACGATATTTTAGAGGGCGGGCCTTACGGTTGCTATGATGACTATATCGTAAACATAACCGGAGAGGATGGTGTTGCACTTGGCAATACGCTTACGTGTGAGCATATTGGCGACTATTTGATAGTTATGGTCACCAATCCCGACAACAACAATGCTTGCTGGGGTTTGATAGTGCTTGAAGACAAGCTGCCCCCGGTACTTACCTGCCCAGACCGCAAGGTTAATTGTACGAGGACGCCAGAATCAGCTGACCCTCCGACCCGTTTCGACAATTGCGACAGCAACCCGACCTTGGAGTTTCTTGGTTCTGTGCCGGTGGACAATAATATCTGCGACGACAATATTTCAATTTTCCAACGCTTTTGGAGGTCTAAAGATAAATACGGCAATGGGTCCACCTGTACCGACCTTGTCACTGTGCAGCGTCCTACCGAGGTTGATTTTCCAGATGACAGGATTTGGGACTGTAGCCAATCAAGCCAGACCAGCACATCCAGTTCAGGCACCCCTTCCAATGTTTCAGGAGGAAGTTGCAAATTCAACATCACATTTTCTGACGAAAAAATATTCACCTGCCCAAGCTCTACAAGGGCTTTTGACATTATACGGACGTGGACTGTGGTAGATTGGTGTTCGGGCCAAATCATCACCACAGGCGTAGGCGGGGAGGACAATGTGCAATTAATCAAGGTCATTGATACCACACCTCCAACCATCACTGCCAACAACCTGATAGTGGATGCGAACGTTCCGGGCGACTACCCATTGCCATGCCGCTCAACGGAGCCATTTCCAAATCCAAGCGTAACTGACAACTGCACTGGCATTGCGAATATCAATATCAATACTGCTGTGGGCGAAGTTGTTAACGGCCGAATCCCTGAACCAGGATTGCCCATTGGCTACCATATCGTCAGCATTCAGGCTTTCGACCGTTGTGGCAACGTTGCCACCAAGGACATAGTCCTCCAAGTAACGGATAGGATAGCCCCAACGCCGGTCTGTGTGGAATACACCGAGGTAAGCCTTGAATCTGCTGGCAAAGCCGAGGTAAATGCGGAGACATTCAACCTGGCCTCTCACGACAATTGTTGTGTGGACAGCTTTTACGTAAGGCGGATGAACGAAGACCCCTGCGACGATGGGCACAATGACCTTTTGTTTGGCCCTTCCGTGGTTTTTTGCTGTGAAGACGTAGGCAAGACGATAACAGTTGTTTTAAGGGTGGTGGATTGTTTCCACAACTATAATGATTGCATGGTACAGGTACAGGTCACGGACAAACTCTTCCCGGTACTCGTCTCCTGCCCGGCCAACCAGCGTATTACCTGCGATTTCTATGCAGACAATATCGAGACACAAATAGCCGCACATTCGACTCCAGGGGAAAAAAGTGCCTATCTCGACCAGTTCTTTGGCACACCAACCTTTTATGACAATTGCGGTTTTGGATTGAATCGCAACTTGACCATGAGTGTTGACCAATGCCTGGAAGGAAGCATTATTCGCAGTTTTACAGTTACTGATAATGGAGGAAACACTGCCGTTCAGCCTTGCACACAGACCATTAATATTGACCATGTTTCGGATTGGGTCGTGGAGTTCCCTGCCGACTTGACCATCAACTGTGGCACCAATCCACCAGATTTTGGAGAACCTGAAATCTTCTACGAAACCTGTGAACTGGTCGCAGTGACTTATGATGACGAGACTTTTGATGTGGTTACTGATGCTTGTTACAAACTTGTGAGGACTTGGTCGCTCATCAATTGGTGCGTGGTAGGTTCCGAAGTGGACCAAGAGGTGGTGGAACAACCTGAAAACCAATTGGGCCTTGCCTTGCCATCCTGTGACCTCGACGGTGACGGCGATTGTGACGGCCGCACATTTAGGGACAGCTGGAGAGGAAGTGTGCCAGTGCCAAACCCATTTGCACCGACTGCTTATAGGCTCCGTCCCTTCGCCAACGATGCACATACGCCTAACGCCAACCCTGTACTTAACTTCCGCAACCCTGACACGGATGTGGATACAGACCCTTGGGACGGATTCATCACCTACCAACAAACCATCAAGGTTTCGGACAATGTTGACCCGGTGTTCACCAATGGGTGCATTATTCCCAAGGTTTGCATCTTGGACAACTCCTGCGATGCAGATGTTTTGCTTCCAATACCCACCATCAGCGACTGTAGTCCGAATGTGACGGTTACTGCTCAAATCAACCTTGGTGGTATCTTGGTAAATGGCCTCGGCCCGCATTTGAATGTGCCTCCTGGTACCTATCAGGTTGTTTACAATGCCACTGACAATTGCAACAACCAATCGGTTTGCAATACAACGATACAAGTTGAGGATTGCAAGAAGCCGACACCATATTGTAAGAACGGCCTTATTGTAGCCCTTATGAATGTCGTACCTCCGATGGTAGAAGTATGGGCGAGCGACCTTGATGATGGCAGTTTCGACAATTGCGACGATGATTTGCAGTTCTCCTTCTCGGCAGATACTACCAATACCAGCATCACCTTCGATTGTCTAAACCAGAACACCACCATTCTTGTGGACGTTTGGGTGACGGATGACGCAGGTAATCAAGATTTCTGCAGCACTCAAATCACAATACAGGACAATGCTGCTGGTTGTGCAGACCCACTTGTGAATTCGATTTCGGGTAGGGTTGCCAATGAAGATGAATTTGGAGTGGAAGGGGTTCAAGTCCAACTGAACGGCAACAGCAATTTGATGGCTGAAACCGATGTGAATGGCCAATTCTTCCTCAATGGACTCACATCAAATGGTGACTACACAGTTGTACCTTCGTTAGACATCAATCCGCTGAACGGCGTATCTACTTTCGACCTTGTGTTGATTTCTAAGCACATTCTTGGAGTAACCCCTTTGGGTTCACCTTATAAGATAATAGCAGCTGATGCCAACCGTTCCAACAGCGTGACCACTTTTGACCTGGTGGAGATTCGGAAGCTCATCCTTTTCATCAACGATGATTTTCCGAATAACACGGCTTGGCGGTTCGTTGATAAGGACCATGTTTTCAGCAATCCTGCCAATCCATGGACTTCTCCCTTCCCTGAGTTGATGAACTTCAATGACCTCGCAACTGACCAGTTGAACAGCGATTTTGTTGCCATAAAAATTGGCGACGTAAATACCAGTGCTGCCAACAACTTGGCGGGTTCAAGTGACGAACGCAATAGCAACTCCAGCTTGGCTATTCTAATCGAAGATGTTTTAGTGGAAAAGGGACAAGTTGTGCGGATACCATTGAATGTCCAAGCCGATGAATTGGTAGGGCTACAGTTCTCACTCAATTTCAACAAGGAGAAACTGGCCTTTGAAACGGTGGAGGAAGGTCTTATGACAAAAGAGCATTTTGGCTTTTCCAAACTCGATGAAGGCAGTTTGACGGCAAGTTGGAACAGCAACGATGGCAAAGCAACGGCAATGACTTCTCCGGTTTGTCAGTTGGTTTTCCAGGCAACTGCCAATGGCAGGCTGTCGGAAATGATATCGCTTGATTCACGGTTCACAAAGGCAGAGGCTTATACCAGCTTGAACGAAACCAAAGGGGTTTCACTGGAATTCAAAAACGGCAAATATGGTTTTGAGCTTTTCCAAAACAGCCCAAACCCATTCAATGGAAGCACGCAAATAGCATTCAGTTTGCCAAATGCCGCCCATTGTACCCTCAGCTTTATGGATATAGCTGGCCGGACAATCAAGACCATTGAAGGTGAATTTGCATCGGGGCTTCACCAAATCCAGGTAAAACGCAGCGACCTGAAAACGAAAGGCGTTGTGTACTACCGGTTGGAGACCCAAGATTTTACCGCTACCAAAATGATGGTTATCGCTGACTGATAAGCGATTTAACATAAAATGACTTTCCTTTTGGGCGGGCTGATATGATCAGTCCGCCCAATTTTTTTTCAGCTGCACCCCGAAAACCTGCCCCTTGAAGGAGAGCGATTCTTTGAAGACACTAAATAGGCGATAAAATCCACTATTAACTTCTGTTACCTTTTCCGACAACGCCATTATGAGGCATGAAACAGTACGGGGGGCACAGCTTCCCGGTGCTGGAAAACGGACAAGGAAGTTGCCATTTGCACACCAAATTGGAAAAGTATAGGTTGAAAATTACATCACACTCCTGGTTTAGCCACATTAGTTAACAATCCAATTTGGGGCAAGGGCAACACCTCCTGCCGTTGGCGCCAAGCTGTGCGAAAAATGCTGCAGGTTTTTCAAATAAATCGTACCCTTGCGAAAAATGAAGGGCTGATGAATTCCTTCCGAAGGACTGTTTCCATACACGATATACAGGACGAGTGGTCCATTGTACAAGCTGCACAGGCAAACCCTGCTGCGTTCAGGCCACTGTATGACAAGTACTTTGAGGCTATCTTCCAGTTTATCTATAACCGCACCCAAAACGAAGAGATAAGCGCAGACCTTAGTTCGCAAGTATTTTTGAAAGCCATGCAAAGGCTTGGCGATTATACATTCAGGGGGGTTCCGTTTTCGGCTTGGTTGTACCGGATTGCCAGCAATGAAGTAGCACAATGGTATCGCCAGAACAAACGGGTCAGGGTAGTCAGTGTGGAGGAAACCAATCTGGCTACGATGTTCGAAGAGGTGTTTGAGGATGACCTTGAACGCTATCGGCCATTGCTGATACCTGCCTTGGATGAACTTAAGGAGGCCGATTTGGAAATCGTAGAAATGCGCTTTTTTGAACAAAGGCCGTTCAAGGAAATTGCAGAAGTGCTTAACATCACAGAGAGCAATGCCAAGGTGCGCACCTATAGGGTGCTTGAAAGGCTAAAGAAGATTATTATGAACCAAATAAGCGGGACCAAATGACATGCGTTTTGCCCTTTCATTCCGCTACAATAGATAAAGCATGAAAAAGAATTACGACATACGGCTTAACCCCAAGCCGCTTTCCAAGGAACAGGTACAGCGGCACAAGGATTTTGATGCGTTATTGGCAAGCTATTCCACTGCGCAGCCCAAAAAAGAGGCGGTGGTAAGAAAGATGGTGCTCAGGGTTGCAGCCATTGCAGCCTCATTGGTTGGCCTTTTCTTTGTTTACGACAAGTTTCTGGTAGAAGATTATTCTGATAAGCAAACGGCATTCTTCAATAACCGTGACTACATCAGCCAACCATTTAATGAGGTCAAGCCTACCTTCGCAAGTTTCAAGGTGAACCCCACAGAAGGTGGAATTTACAAATACCCAAGTGGGTCGCAACTGACTGTGCCTGCCGCTGCTTTTGTCAGCGAAAGCGGGGAAATACTCAGTGGCGAGGTAATCCTACACTATCGGGAGATGCACGACTTCGTGGATTTTTTCATTTCCGGCATTCCAATGACGTATGATTCCGCAGGCGTGAACTACAACCTCGAAAGCGCTGGCATGATTGAGATTTTTGCGGAGCAAAACGGCAAAAGGGTCAATATGGCTCCCGGCAAAACCATCAATGTGGAGCTGGTTTCCAATGTGAATACCTCACCAACCTTGAACATACCGCCTGGCTACAATATTTACAAGCTCGACGAGCAACGCCGAAATTGGGTCTATCAAGATATTGACAGAATGGAAGTATTGAGCGACGAGCCTATCCCAAGTTCGAACCTTGACGAAAACAGTCCATTTTATCCAGTGCAAAAGACTTTGGCTGAAAAAATGTTGGCCATACAAGTCAGTGAAGCAGCAGCTGTCAATAAACTGGAAAAGACGATACCAAAGCCAAAAGAACCCACCAAGCCCCAGCGGGTTGTCAACAAAGACCACGTTTTTGACCTGGACATGAATGAAATCTTTCCTGCCGACAAGAAACAGGTTGAAACAGAGGAGGAAAAAGAGCTTCGGCAGCTTTACACCAAATATTCCAAGATGCTTTGGCAATTAAGCCCCAAAGCGACCATTTCGCCCGAACAACTTCAACGGGAGTTCAGTTTGGTTACGGGTTTGAGCATCAAAAAACTGAACGAACAGGATTATGAACTTTCCCTGGAGAAAAAAGGGGCATCCGTCAAAGTGCTTGTGATTCCCGTCCTCAGCGGTTCGGATTATGAGCGAGCCATGGCCGAATTCAAGCGAGATTTTGAAAACTTCTCAAAGTTAAATGCAGAACGGGAGGCCAAATTGGCTGTAGAACGGGAGGCCATTGCAAAACGGTTCGAGGAAGAAAAAAGATTGGCGACCCTTAATTTTGAGCAAAGGATTGAGGAATTGCGCAAGCAGGGCAACGATTATGCGGCCAACAATGAAATCATCAAGAAAAAAGTAGTAAACCGTTTTACCGCATCCGAATTCGGAATATGGAATTGTGACCGCCCCTTGCCGCCGCAAGTGTTGCAACTTGCCGCCAATTTCGTAGATGAAAAAGGCAGCCCACTTAGGAACAAAGCCGCCTATCTTGTGGACAAGAGCCGGAACACGGTTTATCAATTCCTCGCAGAAGATGGCGCTGAACTTCGTTTCAATAAAAGCTCTGAGAACCTTGTTTGGCTGGTCACTGACGACAATAAGATAGCGGTGTTTAGGCCGCAGAAATTCAAAGAAATTGACCCCAAGACCAAAAGGTTTGAATTTGTCATGGAGTCCGTGAACAAGGAAATAAAATCCGAACAGGACATCCGGGAAATCCTGTATCTCTGAATTTCCCATAATGCCTTGAACTAATCTTTATTCTCTTCATCATAGGTCCCGCACTGCATTTGAGTGTGGGATTTTTTTTGAAAAATTTCTTCTCTCTTTTTACGGCGGTGGAGCAGCCATAAAAAGAGAGAAGTTCCTGGATTTGGCTTACCTCCGGCAGGCCAAATCCAGGACTAGTAACTAATCAATTTAGTTGCTTGAAATTCTGGGCAACGACCAATTCTTTTATACCAGGCTGGTAGAAATAAAACCCTTCGCCTGATTTCACGCCAAGCCGACCAGCAGTTACCATGTTCACTAAGAGCGGACAAGGTGCGTATTTGGGGTTCCCAAACCCGTCGTGCAGCACCCGCATAATGGCAAGGCATACATCCAAGCCAATGAAATCGGCCAATTGCAAAGGTCCCATTGGGTGGGCCATGCCTAACTTCATTACCGTGTCTATCTCCTCAACCCCTGCCACGCCTTCGTACAAGGAATAGATGGCCTCGTTAATCATCGGCATCAGGATTCGATTGGCCACAAACCCGGGATAATCGTTTACCTCCACGGGCACTTTTCCCAAATTTCGGCTCAAATCCATGACCCTTGCTGTTACTTCGTTGGAAGTGGCATAGCCCCTGATTACTTCCACGAGCTTCATCACTGGTACTGGGTTCATGAAGTGCATTCCTATCACTTGGCTTGGCCGATTCGTTACCGACGCAATTTTGGTGATGGAAATGGAGGATGTGTTGGTGGCCAAAATGGCTTTGGACGGAGCCAATTCGTCCATTTGGCGGAAAATTCTCAGTTTCAGGTCAACATTTTCAGTGGCTGCCTCCACCACTATTTCCGCATCCTTGGCTGCTAAGCCCAATTCTGTATAGGTAGATAGGTTTGCCAGTGTTTCGGCTTTGCCTTCTTCTGCCAAAAGCCCTTTGGATACCATCCTATCCAAGTTCTTGGAAATAGTGGCAATTGCCTTGTCAAGTGCCTCTTGGGAGACATCCACCAGGTTAACTTTATGGCCATTCATTGCAAAAACATGGGCAATTCCATTGCCCATAGTGCCAGCGCCAATTACGGTTACGTTTTTCATTGGAAAAGAATTTGGTTAGTCTGAATTGTGTTGTTGAGGTGGTGTATCAAATTTTATGTTATTAAAGTGGAATCATGGGGTCAGGAGCGGAACGCAATTATTTAGCATGCTGCTGCTCTTCGAAAGTGCGAAACGTAAATTTTGCCTCAGCAAAAAACCGAATTGCAACCCCTTCGAGGAGTCCCACCTTCTGGCAAGGCAAAGTGTTGTACCTATTTCGTCGCAAATTTATAAACAGTCGTGGAACCGTAATGAGAACCAGGCATCACGACGGTTGATGGCCATTCATTTTGAGACCTGTTAGGTGTGTCGGGAAAATGTTGGGTTTCGAGGCAGAGGCCCCAGCGGTCTTGATAAACCACACCACCTTTGCCTTTATACTTGCCATCGAGGAAGTTGCCAGAGTAAAACTGGATGCCAGGTTCAGTCGTGAAAACTTCCATGAATCGCCCACTTTCAGGTTCGTAAACTGTGGCGGCTGCATGCTTCATATTGGCGGTTTGGATATTGGAAAGCACCCAGCAATGGTCGTAGCCCTGTCCCATTTTCAGTTGCTCATGACCAGCATTTATGTCAAGGCCGATGCGCTTTGGTTTCCTGAAATCAAATGGGCTGCCGTTCAAGGACGTAAGTGCGCCAGTAGGTATAAGTCCCTCGTCCACGGGCAAAAAGCCGTTAGCTGTGATAGAAAGCTCATGGTCGAGAATGTCACGTTTAGCATTGCCTGATAGGTTGAAATAACCGTGATGGGTAAGGTTCACATGCGTCTTTTTGTCAGGTGTCGCAAGGTAATCAATCCTAAGCTCGTTTGCATTGGTCAAGGTATAAACGACCCTGACTTCCAAATTGCCGGGGTAGCCCTCCTCCATATCTGGACTATCATAAGTAAGATTCAAGCTGGCGACTCCCTTGGAAGTATCGGCGACGGCTTCCCAAACTACTTTGTCAAAGCCTTTCAGACCGCCATGCAAATGGTTTGCGCCATCGTTCTTGGCCAATTCATAGGTTTTTCCATCTATTTCAAACTGTCCCTTGGCTATGCGGTTGCCATACCGGCCAACGATGCAACCGAAATATGGGTTGTCCTTCACGTATTCATCAAGTGTTTCATATCCAAGCACAATATCTTCCATTTTACCATTGCGGTCTGGGGCCATCATGGACACGACGATGCCTCCGTAATTCGTGATTTGTGCCGACAAGCCGTTTTTGTTCGTAAGGGTGTATAGGTCAACCTGGCGGCCATCGGCAAGTGTGCCCCAAGTTTTTTTTTGGATGAGGAAATTGACTTTCGCAGACGCTGCTGTTCTTTTGGTTGTTGTGTCCTGTTTACAGGAAAGTATCAAAATGATTAAAAAAATCGGAAATGATTTGGCGAAGAGGAATTTCATCGTGCGAAAATTTTGACAGTGTGTGATTTTAATCGAAAATGGTTTACGTTGATTCTCCGCAAATTGGCTGAAAAGTACCTTGGTTAATCTCTCAAAGGGACTTTCTCCATCTCCATTTTGACTTGACTGCAAAGGAAACTGATTTTGCTTAAAACCAACAAGATTAGGGATAGTCACCAAATTTTACAAAAAACAATAAGTTGCGTTTTTATTTCCATCCAAATTCATTGTTTGGGGTGTGGTGGCATTGCCAAACAAGATTTTGACAGTCCATCAAAAAAAATTGCTATGTCATCTTAAAACCATGACTAAATTTACGCCGCAAGACTATTTTTTCTCACTAAAAAAGTTTGAGTATGAATCAGAGAATTAAACAATTTCTTACAGCAATTCTGCTGTTTGCGAGCCTAATCAGCTTTGCCCAAAAAGGCACCCTAACCGGCAAGGTTACTGATGCCGATGGTGAAAGTTTGATAGGTGCTGCGGTACAAGTTCAAGGTACAGCCATAGGTACCATTACGGATGTTGATGGCAACTATTCCTTGCAATTGAATCCTGGCACCTACACCTTGGAGATTTCCTATGTCGGGTATGAGGTAACAACAAGGAGTGTCACTATTGGCAGTGGGGCAACTACTTTGAACGTTGCTTTGGAATCAGGCACCACAGACCTAACAGAAGTAGTGGTTTCAACAGGTAGCCGCAGTTCACAAAGAACCATCCTCGATTCTCCGATACCGATTGATGTGTTCGGGCAGAGTGACCTGAAATCCACTACCCAGAACACTTTTGACAAGGCTTTGCAATACCGGGTGCCTTCCTTTAACACAGTAAACACACCTGTAAACGATGCAACTACCTTGCTTGACCCTTATGAAATAAGGAACCTTGGCCCAAGCCGTACCCTTATCCTCGTGAATGGCAAGCGCAAGAACACAAGTTCGCTGCTGTATGTGCAATTCTCCCCTGGTCGTGGCGAAACGGGCGCCGACCTTTCCGCTATTCCAGTAGATGCCATCAAACGGGTCGAGATACTCAGGGATGGTGCCTCAGCGCAGTACGGCTCCGATGCCATCGCTGGTGTAATGAACGTCATTTTGAAAGACCGTTACGACTATTCTACACTGACGTTTAGGGCTGGTACCACAACTTCTGGTGGCGAAGATTTTGTCAAGAGACCTGGCAATGGCCGTGGCGACACCTATGGCGTTTCGCTCAACAGTGGCAGCAATTTTGGCCAAAAAGGTTATATCAACTACACCATTGACTTGAGCCAACAGAACAGCGCAGTTCGTTCAGGCATCGTGGATGTTGACACGGAAATTCAAACATTTGGGCTTGATGATGATGGAAATGAAATAACAGAACAAGTGGCATTAATTCGCAATTACCTCGCCGACCACCCAACTGGGAACAATGTCAACGGAACGGGTGAAACCACAGCAGGCAAGTTCCTGCTCAATGGCGGCTTCTCTGCTGGCACCTTGGGCAATGTTTACGGAAGCGTTGCGGTGGTTGCCAAGAAAGTGGAGAGCTTTGCCAACTTCCGCACACCTTACTGGAGGCAGGACAGAGGCCTGCTGCACGCAAGGTCAGATAATGGTGGCAAGAACTATATCACCGAGGCTACGCTTGCTTTTCCAGAAGATGACCCAGCTATTTACCAAGGCTATATCGGCTATGTGCCAACCTTTGAGGGCGACCTTACAGATTACACGGCAACCATTGGAGTTGAGGATGAGCACAATGGTTGGAAGCATGACGTCAGCTTGACAATCGGAGGTAACAAACAACTTTACACAGTTGACAACACCGTAAACAGGTCACTTGGCGCCTCAAGCCCGATTTCTTTTAAGCCAGGCGGCTTCAGCTTCAATCATATTGTCAGCAACTTGGATGTCAGCAAAAACATTTTTGACAATTTCGGCATAGCTTTCGGAGCAGAAGCCCGGTCAGAGACCTATCAGATTTTTGCTGGAGAGGAGCTTTCCTACGAGGGAGAAGGCGCCAACTCGTTCCCCGGCATACGGGCTGAAAATGCAAAAACAAATTCCCGTTTCAACCTTGGGGGCTATTTCGATGCAAGGTTTGATATATCGCCCAACTTCTTGATAAACGGTACTTTCAGAACGGAGAAATACTCTGATTTTGGCAATGCCAATGTCTGGAAATTGTCAACCCGCTACAAGGCGTTGGACGACATGCTTATTCTTCGTGGCTCCGTATCAACTGGCTTCCGTGCCCCAAGCCTGCACCAGATTTATGCACAATCTACACAGGCTTCGTTTGCCGGAGGTACTATCATCCTGTCTGGCCTTTTCAACAACCTTTCCTCTGCTGCAAGGCAATTGGAGATACCAAGGCTGACACCTGAAAAGTCCACCAATATCTCTGTTGGCCTTGGCTTCAATCCTGCCAAGAATTTCAATGTATCCTTGGACTATTACAGCATCAATATCAAGGACCGCATTGTTTACAGTTCCTCCATTTCTTCAGAAGATACCACCTCCAACCTTTACCAGATACTCAAGGCTGGGGATTTGGCGTCCGTTCAGTTTTTCATCAATGGTGTTGAAACGCAGACTTCGGGCATTGACTTTGTGGCCAACTACCGCAACCTTGGCGTTGGGCCTGGCAAATTGGGCGTTAGCCTGTCTGGAAACGTCACCCTTGAAAATGAAATCGTGGGCACTCCTGCCGACCCAAAACCAATCAAGGATGCTGGTGCAACCATTTTGAATACCCAAGTTATCTCCTTGTTGGAGGAAGGCCGTCCGCTTTATAAGGCAATTCTTGGATTTGACTACAATGTTGGCAAATTGAATATTGGGTTGTACAACACCTTGTTCGGCCCTACCAAATTCCAAGACCTCGACAACGGTGGCTCCATCATGAACCACATCAAGGCCGAGTTCGAGCCTGCTGTAGTCACAGACTTGGTGGTCAGCTACGACATCACCAAAAAGGCAACCTTCACCCTTGGCGTCAACAACATCCTCAACGTGCTTCCGAAATGGGACCTCGTTGGCATTGACCAAGAAGGGGAAGACTACCTCAAGAACGAGGCCGACAAAAGCTTGCTCCGAGGCTTCTTGGGCTTCAGTGGCCGTTATGATATCCTTGGTTACAACGGCTCGCAGTTCAGCCAGTTGGGCACCATGATTTCCGGCACGTTGAGCATAAAATTTTGACACTTATTTTATGGTGAAAAAAGGCCAGCCCTCGATGGGGGTTGGCCTTTTGATTTTAACAGATGAGCCATTCGGTACATTTTTTGAAAAAAACAACTATCCCTCCTATTTTGGCGCAGGTTTGAACAAAGTCCCTCTTTTTGGCGTACACCCCAAAACCATAGAAGAATCCGTGAACTATGACAAGACTCCTACTCATATCAATCCTTTCATTATTGTCCTTACGGCTTTTCGCACAGCAAGAGCTAAGCAAGATACAAATCATCCCGGACGAGTATGCAAAAATCCACCACGATGGCGAGGTTGCATTGCTGCAAATGAAGTACAAGGAGGCATTGGGGCATTTCAAAAAAGTATTGAAAAAATACCCTGATTTTTCTCCAGCCTTGAGGTGTGCCGGCGCCTGTTATGAACTTGAAGGTGACTATGAAACCGCTGCAACCAACTATGTCAAGGCCTTGACCCAAAGCCCCAATTATTCACGGGCACTTTATTTCGAATGCGGCCAGAACCTTTATCGCTGTGGGAAATATGCGGAAGCCTTGGTATATTTTAAACTCTATGAAAGCCTGAAACAGGTCTCGCCCGCCAATTTTGCCTACAATGGCTTGGAAGAAAGAAAGGTGGAAGCCAAATATTACGAACAATTGGAAGCCCATATCCGCTCATGTACCGGCGCTACTGACTCGTTGCAGTTCCTTGGCATAAAGGAAGTGATAAATTTGGGTGGAGCCATCAACTCCAAGGCCGACGAATATTTCCCCTATTTGACAAACGATGGAAACACCCTGTTCTTTACAAGTCGAAAGAATGAGGAATCGGACGAAAACCTTTTCATCTCTACCCGGCCAAGAGGCGAATGGCGAAATGCAGAGCAGGTTGCTGGATTCAACACCGGAGAAAATGAAGGGATGGTGACCATGGTCAGGGATGGTCGCCGGATATTTTTCACAGCCTGCAATCGGAATGATGTGTTAGGCCCATGTGATATTTGGGAAGCATTTACAGATGGCAACAGCTTTGCCGATACCCGCCCAATTAGAGGTGGTGCAAATAGTGAAGGATGGGAATCGCAAGCAAGTATTAGCTGCGACGGCAACGTACTTTATTTTGCGAGCAGTAGAGCAGGGGGCTTGGGCGGTACCGATATTTGGAAGAGCGTTAAAAACAAGGATGGCGTTTGGAGTGCTCCGCAAAACCTTGGCCCAAATATCAATTCAGCCGGTGACGAGGAGGCTCCATTTATCACCAACGATGGCAAGGTGCTATATTTTTCCTCCACGGGGCATCTGGGGCTTGGCGAACAGGACCTTTTCGTTTCAAAGGTTGACCCGCATGGCGTTTGGGGTTTTGCCCGCAACCTCGGCAAGCCCGTCAACTCAGCTTATCGGGAGCTGGGCATCTTCCTTACACCTGATGGAAAGTCTGGCTATTTTGCTTCCAACCGAGACGGAGGCCACGGAGGCATGGACATCTATCAGTTCAAATTGCCTGAACAGCTTTACAGTGAACCCATCACCTATTTTGAGGGCTATGTGAGGGATTCCATCACACAAGTCCCCGTGTCATGCACCGTTCATGCCAGAGGCTTGCCAGCAATCAAGACAGACGAGGAAGGGCGTTTCTTCTTATGCCTTAAGGCTGGAGATACACTTCAGGTCGAAATAAGGGCCGATGATTACCACAATTACAAGAACCGTTTCGAGGTGCCCATTTGGGAGAACCACACGGCCTACCATGTCAACCTACTACTCGACCCACTTTTCAAATTGCCCGCCTACACAGGCGACCTTTTGGTGGAAAAAGGAGTGCCAATGCCCGTGAAGACACCAACCACGGAAATTCACCATGAGGTCATGTTCGATTTTGACAAATCTGACTTAAAACCAGCAGAAATTGAGAAAATCGAGGAGTTTTTCAGCACAGCATTCAAAGGCAAGGTAATTCACCGGGTAGAAATCGTAGGCTATGCCGATGAAGTTGGCTCAAATTCCTATAACTTATCTTTATCGGAGAAAAGGGCCAAGGCCATTGGAGTTCTTTTGAAGGGCAAGGGTATAAAGGTTGATAAAGTCTATGTTGAAGGAAGGGGAGAAGCCGCCACCGGCCGCCCCAATTGGCAAAACCGAAAAGTGGACGTAGTGGTGCACTTGGAAAAATAGCCTTGGTTTATGTTTTCTTTAACGACCAAAATCAAAACCCTCAATCGCTGCGTATGTTTACAGGTTACCTGCGGCAAAAAGAAACCGTAGGCAGTCAAATCTTATGAAAACTTTCGCAGCAATCCTTTTCACATCCGCCATCATGCTTTCCGCCTCATGCAACCAGGCGCAGAATAATAAGAAGCAGTCTTCTAAGGAGGAATCCCCGACTTTTTATCTAACTGTCACAGGCGATACGATACACAAACTCCTGAAAACAGATGAACAATGGCAGGCTGAACTCTCGCCGATGGAATATACCGTTTTGCGCCAAGCTGGCACCGAGCGGGCATACACAGGGGCTTATTGGGACAATCATGAAAAAGGCCGCTATTATTGCAGGGGATGCAACGCACCCTTGTTCGATTCCGATACGAAATTTGATTCCGGCTGTGGTTGGCCCAGTTTCTTCAAACCCGTCAACGACCATGGAATCATCGAGTTGGAAGACACTTCTCACGGTATGGTACGTACGGAAATCCGATGCGCCAAATGCAACGGCCACCTTGGCCATGTATTCGATGATGGGCCACCGCCAACAGGGTTGCGCTATTGCATGAACTCTGCTTCGATGCGGTTTGAGAAATCGGAAAACTGAGGTTTGGGGTATTATGGGTTTGTCTCGTATATCCCTTCAAATACCCGTTTGGCTGGCCCACAAAGCCAAACATCCGAAAAGCTTCCATCGGATTTTTTGTCGAAACGCACCTTTAAGTTGCCACCTTTGGTGGTTATGGGTACTTCGTTGATGGGTAAGTTTGGATTCGCCAACGCATAAGAAATGGCTGCAGCGGTGACGCCCGTTCCGCATGAAAGTGTTTCATCTTCCACCCCCCTTTCATAGGTTGCAACTTCGATGCCGTGCACCGTTTTTTCCACGAAATTTACGTTGATGCCATCTTTTCGGAAGCGGTCGGAGTAGCGTATTACCTGCCCGCTTTCTACAATGTTCATATCAGAGAGGTCTTCCACAAAGACAACGTAATGCGGTGACCCTGTATTCAGGATGAAGTTGCCGTCACCTATTTCGATATTTGAGACATCAGTCATCTTCAATTCCACCCAATTGTCCTTGACGACGGCTTCATGTGGCCCATCTATTGCGATGAACCTGCATTTTTCAGCTACAACACCCAAGTGCTTTGCAAAAGCGGCGATGCATCGGCCCCCGTTGCCGCACATGGTACTTTCCCGGCCATCCGAGTTGAAATAGACCATTTCAAAATCGTAGTCCTTGACCGATTGTAGCAAGATGAGGCCGTCAGCCCCGATTCCGAAACGCCGATTGCAGATTCTTTCAATCAAATCAGTGTCATGTCGAGTCAGGAACTTTTCATGGCGTTGGTCAATCATCACAAAATCATTGCCAGCCCCCTCGTATTTCTGGAACGGTATTTTAGACATAGTTATAAGTGGTATAAAGTGGAAAACCAGAATGCAAAAGTATTTTACCAAGTGATTTGTTCTCCCAAAAACATTTTTGCGGTCAAATTCATTTTTTTGCCATCTAAATTCCCCAACTTGCGGACGAATTGGGCGTTTTGAATCTGAGTCAATACAGACCTACTTGTTTTAAGCAGCTTCGGCTGAAAATCACCAGCTTTCGACTGTATGAAAAAATATCTTCCAATCGCTTTATCATCGGTTTGCAGTGCGCTGCTCGCAGTGCTGTTGTTCAATTTTTTTCAGAAACCAAGGACGGTCTATCTCGACCGTGCGGATGGCTCTGCTATGTTCGCCAATTATGGGGAAGGAGATGCTTTTTATAGCAATGCTCAACGGGCATTTCTCTCTTCTTCACCCACCGACTTCATTGCCGCAGCTGAAAGGGTAACAAGTTCCGTGGTCAATATCCGGGCAATGGAAAGTAGCTCTTATGGCTGGTGGGGAGGTGGTTCACATGGGTCTTCTTCAGGTTCAGGGGTCATCATTTCAAGGGATGGCTATATCGTCACCAATAACCATGTGATAGAGGATGGCAACAAGTACCAGGTGACCATGAACGACCATCGGGAATACAACGCCAAATTGGTGGCAACCGACCCTTACACTGATATTGCCTTGCTAAAGATTGAAGAAAAAAACCTGCCAGCCGTAGTCATAGGCAATTCGGATTCGCTAAGGGTAGGGGAGTGGGTGTTGGCGGTAGGCAACCCGTTTAACCTTGAAAGTACGGTAACGGCTGGCATTGTAAGTGCCAAGGGGCGCAGCATCGACATTTTGGAAGGAGAATACACCATTGAATCGTTCATCCAAACGGATGCAGCCGTAAACCCAGGCAATAGTGGCGGCGCTTTGGTGAACACCAATGGAGAATTGGTCGGCATCAATACGGCCATCATCACCCGGTCTGGAAAGTATGAAGGTTATTCTTTTGCCATCCCTTCCAATTTGGTTCAAAAGATTATCAACGACCTGCAAGAACATGGTGAAGTGAAGCGTGGGTTGTTGGGGGTCAAAATTGGCCCAGTGGATGACAGGATTGCAAGAGAGCTGAACCTGCCTGCTGTTGAGGGTGTCCATATAAGCAGCGTGACCACCAATGGAGGTGCCGACGAGGCGGGTTTGCGTTCTGAAGATGTGATAGTAGGCATCAATGGACTGAAAATCCGTACCATACCTGAGCTACAAGAGCAGGTGGGCAGGCTTCACCCTGGCTCGGTCATCAAACTTGATTATATACGAGACGGCAAAAGGAACAGCACCAATGTTACCCTAAAGGACAAGGACATGGGCACCACCATTGCCGTAAAGGGCGATGACGAGCAACTGTTGTCACAACTGGGATTCAGTTTGAGGGAGCTAAGTTCCGAGGAACGTCGGAAGCTGAGGGTTTCGGGGGTTTATGTCGAGAATATCAAGCTTGGGAGCACCATTGAAAAGACGGAAATGGACCCCGGTTACATCATCACAAAAGTGGGGGATGTTAAGGTGGGTTCCATTCAAGAGGTCATCAATGAACTGAAAAAAAACCGAGGCTCTGAAATTTACCTTGAAGGGTTCTATGAGAACTATCCCGGTGAATACTATTACACCTTTAGTCTGAAATAAGCCAAGTAGTGGTGCACAACCACTGCATCCCTTCGATAAATTACGGGTTGTTTCCTATCCCAACTCGTGAGCACTATCCTTTCCGCTGAGAGGGACTTCCTCCTCTTTTATCAATAATATCTAACCCAGAAACCGAAATTGACATCCACAAGTCCATTCAACCAATATTAGCCTGTTATATTTGCGCCCGAATTTGGCATCCTGCCATTTGCTGCTAACCAGTTTTATGCTTTTTATGAAAAAACTCTTACTTGTATTTGTTGCGCTCTTTACGGTTTTCGTAGGAATTGCCACTGCTCAGAAGGGAGGGACCCTCCGTGGCAACGTATATGACAAGGCCAATGGCGAACCTATGATTTTCAGCACAGTGCTACTCAGGGGAACAACAATTGGGACAGTGACCGACGAAAACGGCTTTTTCAGCATTGGCAATATCCCGGCAGGCAACTACGTCATGGTCGTCACTTCCATCGGTTATGACAGCGTGGCAGTGGACGTTTCCATCAAGGACGGCGGAATTGCCAGTCAAAAAATAATGGTCAGTGAAAGCAGCATCCAGCTTGGCACGGTGGAACTTTCGGCAAGAAGGGAAGCGGCACGTTCGGAGGTGGCCATATCAAAAGTGACGGTGACGGCAAACCAGATTAAGTCGCTCCCCGGAACTGGCGGGCAAGCCGATATTGCCCAATACCTTCCCGTTTTACCTGGCATCATTTCCACGGGTGACCAAGGTGGGCAAATTTACATCCGAGGTGGTTCGCCTATCCAAAACCGTATTTTGTTGGACGGAATGACCATTTTCAATCCATTCCATAGCATTGGATTTTATTCGGTTTTTGAAACAGAAACTATAAAGACTGTTGATGTCTTGACTGCCGGGTTCAACGCAGAATACGGGGGTAGGGTGTCGGCAGTTGTGGACTTGAAAACCAGGGAAGGCAATAAGAAGAAACTCTCAGGTTTGGCAAGCGTGAACCCGTTTCAGACCAAGGCTGTGTTGGAAGGACCCATCAAGAAATTTGAGGAAGGTGGCGGAAGCTCTTCGTTTTTATTCACAGCCAAACACTCTTTCCTTGACAAGACTTCCCCATTGTTGTACAGTTATGCAGTTGACACGTCGTTTTACCCTGCAAGCGGCGAAGGTATCTCGGATACTGACCGCAAACGCCTCCCTTTCACTTTTACGGACTTGTATGGAAAACTGTCGTTTCTGGCAAATAATGGTAGTAAAGTGAACCTGTTCGGTTTCAGTTTCAATGATGATGTGAACTATATCGGCGTGGCAAAACTTGGCTGGCAAAACGTAGGCGGCGGTGCCAATTTTACGTTGATACCACCCAATTCCAACTTGGTAATCGGCGGTACCTTGGCATACTCCGATTACTTGATTGAATTGAAGGAAGCTAACGAGGAGCCTCGCTCGAGCGGGATTTCAAACTATAATGTTCGGCTCGATTTCACCTATTTCGGCTTGCGCAATGAATTTAATTACGGCTTTGAAGTCATAGGGATGGACACCAGGTTCCAGTTCAGGAATTTTGCCGGAAACACCATTAAGCAGGATGACAACACAACGGAACTTGGGGCATTCCTCAAGTACAAGGTGAAGATTGGTGACCTGATTTTGGAGCCAAGCCTTCGTGCTCAAGTGTATGCTTCCCAGTCTAAATCGTTCTTGGAGCCACGTTTTGGCATGAAATACAATTTCGCCGATTGGCTCCGATTCAAGGCAGCAGGCGGTTTTTATTCTCAAAACCTCATCAGTAGCGTGAGCGAATTGGACGTTGTGAATCTGTTCGTGGGCTTTTTGACCGGCCCTGAGGAAAGGGTAAATCTTCCAAATAGCACCAAGGCAGCACCTCACCGCCTCCAGACGGCTTGGCATGCTGTTGCTGGATTTGAAGTGGACCTGAGCAAGAATATTGAGGTGAACGTAGAGCCCTATTACAAACGCTTCACCCAACTCATCCAAATCAATCGCAACAAACTGACAGGCAGTGACCCGGATTTTGTTACAGAGACAGGAGATGCCTATGGCATAGACTTGACCCTGCGCTATGAGACCAAAAAATTCTATTTGTGGGGCACCTACTCTCTCGCCAAAGTTACCCGGGACGATGGCCAACAGGTTTACCCAACCATTTTCGACCGGCGCCACAATGTCAACCTATTGGGAACCTATAAATTTGGGAAAGACGAGGCTTGGGAGGCTGCCTTGAGGTGGAACATGGGGTCTGGATTCCCCTTCACGTTGACCCAAGGATTTTACCAAGATTTCGAATTCGATAACGGCCTTAACAGCGTGCCAATGACGGGAAATGGCGACCTCGGCGTCATACTGGATTCAAAGCGGAACGCAGGTAGGTTGCCTTTTTACCACCGCATGGACGGTTCCTTGAAACGTGTATTCAAATTTGGCAAGTACACAAGTCTTGAAGTAGTTGCCAGTGCCACAAACATGTACAACAGGGAGAACATATTTTACTTCGATAGGATACGAAACAAACGAATCAACCAACTGCCTATCATGCCGAGCGTTGGTTTCACTTTGAATTTCTAAAGATTGAACTGGTGGAGGTTGGTTGGCATGCATACATTGCGCTATTGGTTGCACATGCCCTTCAGCTTCCGAACCTTCAAAATTTTCATAAATGAATCTTCACGAATATCAAGGAAAAGAAGTGCTCAAGCGCTTTGGCGTAGCAATCCAAGAAGGAATTGTGGCCACATCTGTGGAAGAAGCTGTTGCCGCCTGGAATCAAATCCGGGAAGCCACAGGGACAGATTTTGTGGTCGTAAAAGCCCAAATCCATGCAGGTGGCCGAGGCAAAGGCGGCGGTGTGAAATTGGCCAAGAACCTCGACCAACTCAAGGAACATGCTGGCAATATCATCGGTATGATGCTGAAAACGCCCCAAACACCGGGAGGGTTGGATGGCCCCGGCAAGCTGGTTCGCAAGGTTTTAATAGCGGAGGATAGCTATCGGCTTGGCTTCGACCAATGCAAGGAGTTCTATATGTCCATCCTGATGGACAGGGAGAAGAAATGCAACGTCATCATCTATTCCACCGAAGGTGGCATGGACATCGAAAAGGTAGCGGAGGAGACCCCGCACCTCGTTCACAAGGAATACATTGATGCAGAGCTTGGCTTGCAAGGGTTCCAATGCCGCAAGATTGCCTTCAATCTTGGCCTGAGCGGTGTTGCGTTCAAGAACATGGTAGCTTTTGTTGAAAAACTTTATGCTGCCTTTTTGGGGGCGGATGCCTCCCTTTTTGAAATCAACCCTGTGTTGCGCACCCCTGACGACCGCATCATCGCCGTGGACAGCAAAGTGTCATTGGACGACAATGCACTTTACCGCCATCCTGACCTCGAGGCTATGCACGATCCGGATGAGGACGACCCAACGGAGGTTGAAGCGAAAAGCTATGACCTAAACTATGTAAAGCTGGACGGAAACGTCGGCTGCATGGTCAATGGGGCAGGCCTTGCAATGGCCACTATGGACATCATCAAGCTGTCTGGCGGCGAGCCAGCCAACTTCCTTGACGTAGGTGGAACAGCCGATGCAAGCCGGGTGGAAAAAGCTTTCCGAATCATTTTGAAAGACCCAGCTGTAAAGGCTATTCTCATCAATATTTTTGGTGGAATCGTTCGTTGCGATAGGGTCGCACAGGGCGTTGTTGACGCCTATAAAAACATGGGAAATATAGAAGTTCCCATCATCGTACGTTTACAAGGCACCAATGCAGACCTTGCCAAGCAAATCATTGACGAGTCAGGGTTAAAGGTGCAATCTGCGATATTGTTGCAGGAGGCGGCTGATAAGGTGAAGGCAGTTTTGGCAAATTAAGCCATGACCATCAGTCAAATCAAAGCCCTTTCAAGCATGCTTGAAAGGGCTTTGTCGTTTTAAGAAAATCGCAAATGCCGTCAGAGCCGCCAATGCCCCCAACAAATATCCCAACCAAGGCATGCTGTTGTTGAATATCGGCTCGACGGCACCAAACTGTACGAAAGCTGCCCAATAATAGGGATGGCTGTTGTTCTCATCGGCACCAGCAAGGTAGTCAAACTTTGCTTTTTGAAGTGCAATATCCTTTGAAAGCCCTTTTTTCAAGTGCTTGTAATAAGCTAACATAATATCCGAAGTGGCACAATCGTCAACTGACCAAAGACTAGTGAGAACACTGGCGCTGCCAGCCATGAGAAAACTTCGAGATAGGCTCATCGCACCTTCGCCTTTCAACAATTTGCCAGTACCTGTATTGCAGGCGCTTAGAACGGTGAGTTCGTTGTGGAGGTCGAGGTTGTTGATGTCGTATTGAGTGAGGTAGCCATCCGAGAAAAAGACCTTGCTCAGACCTGTGCCTTCTATATCAATACATGCATGAGTGGCCAAGTGCAGGATTTTGTATTTCGTGGCCATGTCCAAAAAAGCCTTGCTGTTGGCGCTTTTAGAAAACAGCGTTTTTCCATTAAACAGGTTACCGATGCTTTGCACCTCATTTTTTGTGCATTGAAGACTGTAAAGTTGGTCTGTGGTGCAGTCCCTGTTGTCGGCAATTGCCTCTCCAAAACTGGGCGCAAGACCGAGAAAACCTAATTTGTCCACTTCTTTGACGATGGAATTAGTTGCTCCAAACAAACTGGCAGAATAGCTGTAAACAATGCCGTATTTTTCAAAGAAATAATCAAGATGCTTGGGCGAATAGCTATACATGTCATCTTGGGGCTTGTCAAAAAGCAGCACTTCGAAGGGCAAGAAGCAGAGCAGGTCGTCAGGTATGATGACCAAGCGTTTTGTTTTTTGGGGCATGGCATCGATAGGGGCTTTAAGGATAAGATTGTAAAGTGACTTGGAGGTTTCTACAAAGGATAAATAGTCTTCTTGGAATCGAGCTGAGTTGGGCGGGGCAGACAATTGTACCCTTAAGTCCTGAATGTGAAGCTGAATATTTGACTTGTTGTCCAATCTGAAAACCTTCACTTCTTTGGCCGTTAATAGGAACGCAAAATAGTTTTTGTTGCCAAACATGTATTCAAGGAGGCAGGTGTTTTCGCCGGAAAGTCGTTTGCGGATATCGGCAATTGGGACAGGGTCATTTCTGTATTTTAACTGGTAGTAGTTCGGATATTTAGTTTCGAGCAGTTTATTCAGTTGGTTGAATTGTTCTCTTAGGTCAAATAACTTGTCTTCAATTTCTGCGATTTTCAGTTTTGATGCTGGGGTGTTTAATTGTTTGTGCTCTAACAGCTTCCTTTCGTTGTAGGCAATATCAGCTTGAAGGTCCCGTTCTTGTGCTAACAAGCTTTCTGGGATTCCGGCAAAGCCCTTGGCCATTTGGTCGCGGAGGCGTTCGTTGAGCAGCACAGCCTTGTTGCTCTCAGCATAAGTGAATGCTCGCTCCAAGTAAAGCTCCTTTCCTGTGACCTGGTGCAACGCCAACGCCACTTCGATGGCTTCCTCGTAAAGTGCCACAGCCTTTTCCGAAAGCAGGTGTTTCGACCCCTCGGCCAAGTAGAGTTGCCGAAGCGATTGTATTAGCTTAGTCGCCAGCTCATAACCGTAGTGGGCAGCGCTCAGATAATGAACTTGGCTGGGGGTGTGCTGGTAGGCCAAGTGCAAAGCTCTTGCCTTGCCGGACACGATTTCCAGTGCATCCAATTTGTTAATGAACAGGGCCAGTTCGGGGTTGCTTTGGTACTCGTTATCATTATATCCTACTGCTATGGCCTGCAAAGCCGCTTGGTAGTTTTTGAGGGCGGCGGGGTGTTCACCACTTTTAGAATACACCCCTGCTATATTGGCAATGGCCAATGCCTTTTGCGGGTGGTTGGGATAAGCCGAAAACTCAGTTTCCGTGGCCCTTTTCTCCTTTTTGAAATACTCCAAGGCAAGCCGATAATCACCTTCTTGCTGGTAAAGTTTGCCCAGTACGGCCCAAGTCTTGTAGTCTTCGAGCAGGTTGTACTGGTTGTTGATTTTAATGGCCTTGTTGGCATAGTACAGCACTTTGGCCTTGTCCTTTTTTTGCAGGTAAATTTCGGCCATGTCCACGTAGGTGTACCAACGGGTCTGATCGAAGAATTGCTTGCGTTCGAGTTGGTTGAGGACGCCCAAGCATTTATAGTAGTAATCGAGTGCTATGTCGTTTTCTCCCTTTGCTTTGTGAGTGGTGGCTATTTCCCGTAACAGGTACGCAGCGTCATGGTGCACTATCCCCACTGTGTCCACTATAATATCATACGCCTTTTTGTAGTAAATATTAGCCTGGTCGTAGTCGCCCAATGCAAAATAACTTATACCAATATTGGTCAAATAAGTACAAATGTTAAAGTTGCTCTTTGTATATTTTTCTTCCAATTCAACCGCTTCCTGGAATAATTGAAGTGCTTTATTGTGGTTCCCACCATAATCATAGATAATACCTAAGTTGGATATAGCAACGATATAATTATTGGAAGATTTTTTAAGATATTTTTTTGAGAATTCAACGGCTTCTGAAGCAGCATTAAGACTGGCATCAAAATTTTCCGAATAATAATATTCTGCAAATATATTATTTAAGCAATCAACATATTTTTCCCAGTTTTTGGCTTTTTCAAACCATGACATTGCTTTTTTAAGTAAGAGGATACTGCCAGCTGGATCATCTGCAATAGGGAATTTCTGGAAATATTTTTCCCCTTCTATATTGGCCGCTGCCCGGTCAACCTGTCCGATGATAGATGAGTAAGAAAACAGGCTTAAGAAAATAGTCATCAATTTTAATACGTGAAAATTATGCCCTTTTCGCTGCGTTTGCCCTTTCGTTGATAGCTTGAATTCGAACATAGTTTTTGACGGATTTCATTCTTGGTCTTAAGTTGTATTCGAAACGTGGATGCAAAAAATTAAGCGAGATAGAATGTGGGATATTTTGAGGATAGGAACACGGATAACACGGCTTTGATAATTTAAACGGAAAAATCCGTACTAATTCGTCAAATCCTTCAGTCATCTGTGTTCCTATTATTGCCACTAATCGTTTTAAATTATGACGACCATTTAACTCAATCTATTCAAGCTATGATAGCCTAATTCCCGGTTTTAACCATTTTCACAATTTGTATGCCACTGTCAGTGGACATGCGGAGATAGTACAGCCCAGGCGGTATGCCTGTCATATCAAGTTGGGCTTTCTGTTGGCCTGAGCTTTGGTACTGTTCCGAGAAGGACTTGATTTGACGGCCCTGTGCGTCGAGGCAATTGAATACAACTTTGCTTGGTTGGCTAAGGTTGAACTCGATGCCAACTGCTTCATTGAAAGGGTTGGGAGAGACCAACAACTGTCCGGTTTTGGCTGAGGTTGTATTAGCACTTTGTACATCCGCAAATGGCTCAGATTGGGAATCACCTATTTGGGAATGATGGATTGGTTCCACATAAACGCCCGACCTAGCAAACTCACTATCCGGTTTCTTTATTTGGTTATATTTAATACAACAGATGGGCTTTGTTTCGTAGGCCCAATTGTCGGTGGCCAAGGCATTTGGGACATCAAATATTCCTAACGGCCAAGCATTTGGGTAAGCCCCAATAGGGTATGGGATATAAGTGCCCATGCCGGGTCTTACCATTTGGTATTCAAGCGTGAAAGTAAAATAGCCATCCCCACAATAAGCACTGCAATCAAAAGGCAATGGAAAAGTAGCACTGTAATGGTCAGTGCCAAATGAATTGTAAGCGTATATCATGTTGTTGGTAACTTGGTCGGTCACACCTGTTTGAACGGTAGTGCCATTGATTTTGAATACGTATTTGAAATGTATGGGAGGAAGGTTGGTGACACTGTTCACTGCAATATTGAGATGGAGCTTGATGAACAATAAATTATCCGCATTCAGCCTCACACACGCCCCTTGGTCGTTGTATTGAAAGGGTCCCATTGAATTTTCCCAGTTATGTCGTTTAACTGGAACACTCGTCGCCATCGCCATGTCCGAACAAATAAATAAGAGCAAAAAAGCGATTGCTGCCTGCATCCGTAAAAATGAACGTTTCATAAATTGATGTTTTTGATGAAAAAAATTTGCACATAGGCACAAAATTCAATGTCGATTGCTCACCTCGACATAAAACCCAGCCCTATGAATAACCTTGGCGAAGGTTAGATGTGAGTATTCTCTTTGCCGTAGGAAAGGTAACATTTTGGTGAACTTTTTTTAGAAGTTTTTGCCAAAAGTAGAATTGTATGAACTTCGACAAAGTTTTTCGCGGCAAGTTTGCAGCCCAAAGGTAAGAGCATTATTTCCAAGTGGCCTCCAATTTTTGGTAGATTTGCAGCCTAAAGATTGGTAATCTGGGCAATCGAAAGGATTTTATCCAAGATTGTTACCTTTTTCAGCCAATTAGTAATCAGAAGAACGTTATCAATGAACAGCATTCCCGACAAGCAACTAATATTTCAATTAATATCAGCAGATGATCGGCTCGTTGATGCAAGTTTCGCTTATTTGCACAAAACCATGTTTCACCGTATTACCAGGTTTGTGTTGGACAATAATGGGACAGCCTCCGATGCAAAAGACCTTTTTCAGGACGGTTTGGTGGTGTTTTTCAAAATGGCCAAGCAAAACAAACTCCCAGAAGAGGTTGTGGTACAGGCATACCTTTTCAACATTTGCCGTTACCTTTGGTACAAGGTGCTGAAAAAGCGGAAGAAACCACTTGAATTGCAGGATTCCTTGCAAATGGATATAGAGGTTGAGCCACCTTTGACATCCATGATTTCGGAAGAGCGGCGCTCCACCATTGAAGCGCTCTTTGCGAAAATTGGAGACGATTGCAAAAAACTGTTGGTTCATTACTACTTTGAACAGATGCCTCTAAAAGACGTAGCCCTTTTGATGAATTATGCCAGCGAACAGGTTGCAAAGAACAAAAAATCGTTTTGCATGGGCAAACTAAAGATGCTTGCAGAGCAAATGCCAGGCCTTCGAGACCTATTTATTCGCTAACCTGGAACGAAACCCAAGAATATTGAACCGTCTTAAGATTTTTGAATTCAATCAATTAATTTGCTGAAATGCACATAGAAGATATACACACCATTGACGAATACCTCCTTGGCCGTATCGAGGGGAATGACAAATTAGCGTTCGAAGCCTTGCTCAAACGAGATAATGAGTTTGCCAAGTTGGTGGCCGAGCGCAGATTGCTTATGCAACAAGTAGAGGCATATGGCGAACTTAGGTTAAGAGAAAAAATACAAAAGGCTACAGCCACAAGCGAACAGCATGCTCGCCGCTCAAGTTTCAAGTTTTTGAAATTTGTCTTGGCATGCCTACTTGCAGCCATACTTGGCATTGCAATTTGGCAACTTGTCAAAAAAACACCGCCTCCACCACCACAGGAACTCTTTGCAACCTATTACGAGCCGTACCAACTTTCTTTTAGTAATCGTGGCAACACACTGGAATTGCAGTTGGTCGAAGCTGGGCAACATTACAAATCTGGCAATTACGAGCAAGCCCTGCCCATCTTTGAAAATGTGCTTGCGGCCCAAAATGAAAAACAAGACGGTTTGATATTGGCAATAGGTATTTGCCAACTGGAACTCGACCAATTAGATAATGCTGGCCAGACATTCCAAAAGATATTGCTAAATTCAAGCTCACCTTATAAGAGCCAAGCTGAATGGTACCTTGCACTTGCAAGCCTGAAAAAAGGCGACATTGCTGCAACCAAAGAGATATTGAATGGGATTATACGCAACAATACCAAGTATTCGACCAAAGCATCGGAATTGGTTTCAAGGCTGGGCGAATGAAATAAAACCATCACCTTATATAGATACGCTGCGCTAAGAGGTTTTGTGCAATTCAACCGCCATAAACCCTGAACAACCTTAAACTACATTTGCGAAAAAACCATTAACCTGAGTATGGATAGTATAGCTCAAATTGCGGCGCGCCTTGGCCTTTCGACCAACAAATAGGGGTGTGGGGATGCTCAACCAAGATTCGGTAGTGGTATTCTTTAATTGATGCCGACAATCAGGTTTAGGAGGTTTAGATAGTTTAGGAGGTTTAACTGTACACTTTCTAAACCTTCTAAACTAACTAAACCTTTTAAACTTCATCAGTTATTTTATTCCACTACCCCAAGTTCCCATTCACTAAACTTGGCTGTTAGAGCTAAAATTCTTTCTCAAATTGTTACCTTTTTTTACGTTTTGGGAATTAACTGCCAAATGAACGTTATTGACGATTAGTTTTGAAAAATCTAATCGAGCGTTCTTCTTTATTCGATTTTTTTTTATTCATGATTGGCTATTGTTGAAGAATCAAGTAACCAGTAAGCATTTGCATGGGCAAGTGATTGTTGGGTTAACTTGTATGGTTCGCTTTATGCCAATAAAACTTATTCCAACATTATGAAAAAATTCTTTTTTCTTTCCAGTTTCTTGCTTACATTATTTGCCTATGGTTGTCAAAAGAACGAAGGCCAAGAACTCATTAATGAGGAAATCCTAATCGTAGAGCCTACCGATGAAGGTGGTGTTATCACGGAGGGGGTGACAACAAGGGCACAACCTCCAGGTTGTCAGATAACATTGACCAAAATGTCAACAGGTACAGCAAATATTAAGGTTTGCGGTGAAAACATCAACCAGGGTGTTGGTCAACAATGTAATTCTACACCGCCAGCAACAGGAGTTTGCAGCAGTGCAAATAATCCAAATTATGTTGGCAGCCCATTAAGTAATGCTGCGAACTACAATTTGCCAAATGGGTCAGCTGCCATCCAATTTTTCGCAGGGGATGGCGATGACGATTTCAAGTTTACCCATTTAGGAGCTGACGGGGCACAATACCGAATGGCCATTAATAATGTTGATGTTGCTTCCTTCACATTAAATAATGGCCAGACAGCTTATGTGACCAAAACGGATTCTTGCAACCTTATCACGTTTTGTATTCAGTAAAATTGGTAATTGGATTTATTCAAACACGAACAGGTTGTCTGTTTGAATAAATAGTTCATATCCATTATAGTTGACCAACTGACAGGTCAAAATAATTGGTGTGCCATAACTAATGTAAGCTCTAAAACAAAAAATAATCCTGTGGGAAAATGTTAAAATACATCATGTTCCTTAGGATTTTGCGGAAGCCGAAAAGCGTATAGAGTAGGCATTTATCAACTCAATTTTATTTTTATGAAAAATCTGATTTGCACTTTGCTGTTCTTGGCTGTTGCTACCTTTACTGCTCAAGCACAGCTGTCTGCTACCTTAATTAATGGTACATCCAACGAAACCTGGTTCCTACGGGTGGAAGATAGCCATACACCCCCTGTTAGCCTTCAAGTAGGGCCTACTGCACCAGGGGCATCTGCTACATCCAACACCGCCAGTGTCGTAACCCCACAATTCTTGTTGAATGCAGGTGATTATAACAGCGGCTGTTCAGTGACTTGGCTAACTGATGGCGTTCCAAGCTCCGGCACAATCAACGCTTGTGGCAACGTTATAAATTGGAATTGTTCCTACTCGCCGTTAGCTCCTGCCGGTTATAAAATTAAGGTGAAAGTCAACTAAATTGAATTCGTACACGCCGATGGCCTCTCTGGCAATTCGTTGCTTCAAAATAGCTATCCAAAACAAAAAAGCCCTTGCGACTCAGTCGCAAGGGCTTCGTTTTTGTACCCCGTACGGGATTTGAACCCGTGTTAACGCCGTGAAAGGGCGCCGTCCTAGACCCCTAGACGAACGGGGCATTGTTTGTTGATTGAGTGCTTTTCTTCAAAAGCGGGGCAAAGATATGACTGTTTCCAAAAAAACAAAGCCATGAGATATTTTTTTCTGAAAATTCTTTTGCCCCTCAAATTTTACCTGAATTCATATTGGCTGCGTACATTTGCGCCACCTCAAAAAACGTTGGTTTCAACTAACCGTCGAAGCCTAAAGTTCCGAACCTGCCAAATTATTTCACGACCAAGTTACCTTCTGATTCAATCAACGGAGCACCTTAGACTTTACCATTTATAAAATCACAAACCATTTTTCAACTATGGCTATCAGAATCGCAATCAATGGATTTGGCCGGATTGGCCGCCTTACCATGCGCAACCTCCTGAAAAAGAAGGGTGTGCAAGTAGTGGCAATCAACGACCTGACCGATAATCAGACACTCGCCCACCTGTTCAAATACGACACCATGCAGGGCAAGTTCGAAGGCGAGGTATCTGCCGACAACGAGAACCTTTACTTCAATGGCAAAAAAGTGCATGGCACTGCCATCAAGAACCCCGCAGAACTTCCTTGGAAAAAGCTCAAGGTAGATGTGGTTTTGGAATGCACCGGAATTTTCCTAGATAAAGAGAAGGCTGGCCTGCATCTTCAAGCTGGTGCAAAAAGGGTGGTGCTCTCTGCTCCACCAAAAGCCGATGATGTTCCGACTTTCGTTATTGGGGCAAATCACGAGAAAATGACGGCCAACGACCTCATCGTTTCCAATGCAAGCTGCACTACCAACTGCCTCGTTCCGATGGTAATGGTATTGGACAAGGCATTTGGTGTTGAGCAGTTCTTCATGAACACCATCCACGCCTACACTTCTGACCAAAACATCCAGGATGGCCCGCACCGTGACCTTCGCCGTGCCCGTGCAGCAGCTCAGAACATCGTTCCAACGAGTACTGGTGCAGCTAAGGCAGTGACGCTCGTTGCACCGCACCTGAAAGGCAAAATTGCTGCTCACTCCCTCAGGGTACCAGTTGCAACAGGTTCTGTGACAGATATGGTTTGTACCATCAAGAAAGCAGCAACTTTGGAGCAAATCAACGCTGAGTTCGAAAAGGCAGCCAATGGCCATTTGAAGGGCATCCTTGAGTATTGCACCGACCCAATCGTTTCAAGCGACATTGTGAGGAACACCCACTCTTGCGTGTTCGATGCAGGCTTGACGCAGGTAAATGGCAACACTTGCCGCATTGTGGGTTGGTACGACAACGAGGCTGGTTATTCTGCTCGCCTTGCCGACCTTGCCGAGATGGCCGGCCTTCAGCAATAAAAAATTGAATCAGTATGAAAAAAAGGCACTACTCGGCATTTGGCTGTGGTAGTGTCTTTTTTTGTTTAACTGGTTAAATCAGTTGAAATAGTCTGGCTAAGTCAATGCCCCACTTCAACCACTTCAACCACTTCAATCATTTGACATGAAAGACATCAATTTCCAAAACAAGAAAGCCATAATGCGGGTGGATTTCAACGTTCCGCTCGACAAGCAATACAACATCACCGACGATACCAGGATGCGGGAAGCCTTGCCTACTATCAAATATGTGTTGGATGCAGGGGGGGCTGTCATTCTGATGTCCCATCTTGGCAGACCGCTCGACAAACTCAAAGAGGATGGTTCCATCAATGTGGAGAAATTCACTTTGAACCACGTCACCAAACATTTGGCCGATTTGCTAGGGGCCACTGTGAAATTTTGCCCTGAAACGGTTGGTGAAACTGCCACAAAAATGGCGGCTGAACTAAAACCAGGTGAAGTGCTGCTTTTGGAGAACACCCGTTTTCAAAAACAGGAAGAAAAAGGCGATTTGGAATTTTCTAAAAAACTTGCTTCGCTTGGTGATGTGTATGTAAACGACGCATTCGGTACTGCACACCGGGCGCACGCCAGCACGACCGTCATGGCCCAGTTTTTCTCAAAGGAAAACAGGACGTTCGGTTTTTTGATGGAAAATGAAATCAAGCATGCTGACAAGGTACTGAACAATCCGGCTCGGCCATTCACGGCAATCACTGGTGGCGCTAAGGTGTCGGACAAAATTGTGCTATTGGAACGGTTCCTTGACTTGGTGGACAACATCATTATTGGTGGCGGTATGGCCTATACTTTTGTCAAGGCGCAAGGTGGCCATATCGGCAATTCGCTGGTTGAGGACGACAAATTGGACTTGGCGCTTGACCTGCTTCGCAAAGCTGAGGCAAAAGGCGTGCGTATCTATTTGCCTAAAGACAGTGTGGTGGCCGATAAATTCGATGCGGAGGCAAATCACAAAACGACGCTGAGCTACGAAATACCTGATGGCTGGATGGGGCTTGATATTGGTGAAAAAGCCACAACTTCCTTCAAAAATGTCATCAAGGAATCAAAAACCATCATCTGGAATGGGCCAATGGGTGTATTTGAAATGCCTAATTTTGCCAAAGGCACCAAAGCCATTGCAGTGGCCGTGGCAGAGGCTACAAAGGACGGTGCATTCTCTTTGGTGGGCGGCGGTGACAGTGTCGCTGCGGTAAACCAAATGGGCTTGGCCAAGGAGGTCAGCTTTGTAAGTACTGGCGGCGGTGCCATGCTGGAGATGCTTGAAGGCAAGGAACTTCCCGGCATAAAAGCTGTGATGGCAGACTAATGTTTACCTGTCAATCCATTTGGTTTCCTCGTGGGTTTGGACAGGGCCGCAGCCGATTTTTTGTAGCAGGAATAGTGCAATAACGCCAGCTACTATTAACAGCCACCAACTGGGACGCCCCTTGGGCGTACTGTTTGGTGAGGTGTGATTATCAAATTGTTGGTTGTCATTCATTTGGCAAAAATAATTTGACGTTGGATATTGTTTGTTGAAAATTGAAGGGGAAGCGAATCGAAAATTTTGCAAAGCAAAAATTTCGATTCGCCCTTTCTGGGAAACGGAAGCAAACCGCAAAAATTAGTTTGAAAACAGCTTAATCATCAAATACGACCAGTGAACAAAAAGCGCAACCAATCTCTTATCCAACTCGGGCTTATCATAGGCATTGCCATTTTTGCCAATGTGCTTGGCAATTTCTTTTTCACCCACCTCGACCTCACGGAAGACAAGCGCTTCACGCTGTCCGAGCCTACCCGTAAACTGCTGAAAAACCTGGATGCAGAGGTCTATGTCAATGTGCTGCTGGAAGGAGAGTTCAACGCTGGTTTCAAGCGGTTGCAGCGGTCGGTTACAGAGATGCTGGACGATTTCAAGTCCCAATCAGGATACATGACCTTTACCTACACCAACCCTGGTGAAGGCTCTGTCGAAGACATCAATGCCCGTCGCACAGAGCTTGCAAAGGATGGGATTGTGCCGACCAATCTTCGCATAAAGACCACAGAAGGCACGGAGGAGAAATTCATTTATCCATATGCCCAAATCAGCTACAAAGGACGAACCGAGGTCGTTGATTTGCTGGATGAAGATGCTGTCGGTGCCAACCCTGACGAAAAGCTGAACACTTCCATTAGCCAACTGGAATATAAATTTGCCAATGCCATCCACAAACTCGAAACTGGTGCCAAGGAAATCGTGGCCTTCACGGTTGGGCATGGCGAGCTTTCCGAGATGGAAAGGGCTGATTTTGTGCGTTCGCTCAGGGCCTATTACGAAGTGGGCACTTTCAATTTGGACAGCGCCTACACCATTCCGCAGGACATAAAGACCTTGATAGTCGCCAAGCCCAAAACATCGTTCAGCGACCGGGATTTGTTCATTTTGGACCAATACGTGATGAACGGTGGCAGCATCCTTTGGCTGATTGACCCATTGAATGTGGAACTGGATTCACTCCGCAACCAGAACAGTTACATAGCCAGGGATTATCCATTGAACATCAACGACATGCTTTTCAAATATGGCGCAAGGGTGAACCCAGACCTTGTCCTTGACCTGCAATGTTCGAAAATACCAATGGTGATTGACCAAAAAGGCAGTATGGACTTGTTCCCTTGGTATTATTTTCCAATTGTGGTACCCAACTCCGGGCATCCATTGGTGCGCAACCTCGACGGGGTCAACCTTTATTTCCCATCTTCGGTGGATACCATCAAGACCAGGACTCCGGTCAAAAAGACCATTTTGTTGACCACCTCCGACAACAGCAAAATCCAACCCAATATCACCCGCTTGAATTTTGAAATTCTCAGGTACGGGGATGAAATCGCCAAGTCATTTGATAAAAAGCAAATACCTGTGGCGGTGTTGTTGGAAGGCGTTTTCCCATCATTATTTGAAAACAGGGTTACGGATGAAATGAAGGCAGGCTTGACCCAACTCAAGCAGGAGTATAAATCAGAGAGCAAACCAACCCGAATGGTCGTGGTGGCAGATGGCGACATTGCCAGGAATTTCATCAATCCTAAAACGGGTTCTCCCCTCACTTTGGGCTTTAACCCGATTGACCGTTTCACCTATTCCAACAAAGATTTTCTCATCAATGCAGTAGAATACCTGCGTGATGATGCTGGTTTGATTGCAGCAAGGGGCCGAGAGGTCAAACTTCGATTATTGGATACCACAAAGGCAAAAGCTGAGGAAACTTTTTGGACGGTATTGAACATCTTAGGCCCAGTTGTTTTGCTGCTTGCCTTTGGTTTGGTTTATAATTGGCTCCGCAAACGGAGGTATGCGCTGCCCACCTAACCAGTTTATTGCTGGAACGCAAATTGCACCAAATTGGCGCCCATTTTCAGGGCCTGTTGGCGCTTCTCTTCTGGGTCATTATGCACGGCTTGGTCCTCCCAACCATCTCCAAGGTCGCATTCAAAGCTGTAATAGCATACCAGCCTTCCTTCCCAAAAAATGCCGAAGCCTTGTGAGGGCTTGTCGTCGTGCTTGTGGATTTTTGGCAAGCCGTTCTTAAACTCAAATTTTTGGTGATAAATCGGGTGGTTGTATGGCAATTCAATGAATTGTGCCTCTGGGAACACTTTCTTCATGGCTGGTCGGACGAAAGGATCCATCCCGTAATTGTCGTCAATATGCAGAAACCCACCCCCAATCAGGTAATTGCGCAGGTTCTCCGCTTCTTGGTCTGAAAAAACAACATTCCCGTGCCCAGTCATGTGGATAAAAGGGTAATTGAACAGTTCCACGCTGCCGACCTCAACGGTTGCATAGTCCGCATCAAGGTTGGTGCCCAACTGTTCATTGCAAAAGCGGGTAAGGTTGGATAGTGATGTGGGGTTCGCATACCAATCCCCGCCGCCATTGTATTTCAAGAGGCCCAACTTGACTGGTGCGCCTTCTTTAGCGGAGAAAGGGAGGAGGGAGATAAGCAGTATGGCAATTGAATTCAACATTGAAATGAATTTTGGATTAAGGTTTAATAGGCTATTCATTGACCAAATGAACCGTATGACATGCGGTGATTGCGGCAGTTTCTGTCCGCAACCGATTGGCACCCAGGCCAACTTCTTGAAAACCATTCGACAATGCAAAGGCTACTTCCGCTTCTGAAAAATCGCCTTCTGGCCCAATCAGCACAGTAACGTTCGCACCTGCCGGACAGTTGTTCTTTAAGTGTGTCAAATTAGGTTTGTGGCAATGAGGGATAAAACGAGCTTCGCTCTCGTTGGTTGCATTTGCTTTTATAAAATCCTCAAAATCAACAAGTTCGTTTAATTTGGGCAAGCGGGTACGAAGGCATTGCTTGGCTGCCGAGAGTATGATTTTTTCCAATCGCTCCGGCCTGAGTTTGCTGCGCTCCGTGTTTTCAGTAATAAGTGGCGTGATTTCATCCACCCCGATTTCGGTTGCTTTTTCTATGAACCACTCGAACCTGTCCATGTTTTTTAACAAAGCCACGGCCATGTGAAGCCGGAAGGATTTATGGTCTGTGCCTTCGTGCTTGGCTGTTATTCTAACGATGGCCTTTCGTTTGGTCAGTTCTTGGATTTGGCCTTCGTACCAGTGTCCCACTCCGTCAATAAATTGAACCGTGTCGCCCTGCTTTTTGCGGAGCACTTGCGAACAATGCTTGGTTTCCTCTTCGGAAAAATGGGCCAAACCGCCCTCTTCGATGTCGTTGCAATAGAAAATAATCATGGCACAAAAATAGGTACAGGCCAAACCAATTGGAACCAAGTCCCAACTTTTGTTAGAGATTGATGTTCTCTCCATTTTAACATGCCGCAAAAACCGAAATCGGCTTAGTTTTGCGCTTCGCTAACGGCGACAGGTAACAAAACTTCATACCTTTCGCTATTTTGGCCACAAAAGAACAGATTCAAATATGGATATCCTCGTAAAGGTTGGGCAATTGGTGTTGAGCCTTTCCATTCTCATCGTACTGCACGAACTCGGACATTTCTTGCCTGCCAAATGGTTCAAAACCAAAGTGGAGAAGTTCTACCTCTTCTTCGACCCCTGGTTCGAACTGTTCAAAAAGAAAATCGGTGAAACGGAATACGGCATCGGCTGGCTGCCCTTGGGGGGCTACGTCAAGATTGCCGGAATGGTGGATGAAAGTTTTGATACCGAGCAAATGAAAGAACCGCCACAGCCTTGGGAATTCCGCTCGAAGCCAGCTTGGCAACGGCTCATCATTATGATTGGTGGGGTAACAGTCAATTTCATTCTTGGCTTTCTCATCTATTCCATGATGTTCTGGACTTGGGGAGACAAGTACCTTCCTACGGAAAACGTCACTTGGGGCGTACAGCCTGATTCCATAGGTCAAGTTATCGGCATCCAACCGGGTGACTTGGTTGTTGCAGTGGATACCTATCAGTTGAAACGCTTCAATCCTGCGCTTGCCAAGACGCATATTGTGATTGATGGTGCAAGGAAAATCACGGTCAAAAGAAATGGCCAACCAGTTGAGCTTACCATTTCGCCGAAGGTTGCAGAATTCCTTTCCTTGAACAAGAACAAGGACGTCATGCTTTACTCGCTTCGGCAGCCATTTACCATTGGCCTCATGCAGGAAACATGCAAAGGCATGTTGTGGTGGAAAAAATGTGAGCCTGCTCCTGCCGAAAAAGCTGGCATCAAACTGGGCGACCAAATCATTGGCTTGAATGGGAAACCGACACCCTATTTTGGTGATTTTTATGAGGGCGTGAAGGCGTTGCCCAAAGGCGAGAAAGACATTCAAGTTCAGCTGCTTCGGGGGAGCGACACCTTGAACCTTACAGTTCATACCAATGCCGAAGGTAAAATCCAAGCAAGTCCCGGTGGAGACAAGGAGATTTTTAAGATGGAAACCGAGCATTTCAGCTTTCTGCAATCATTCCCAAAAGGCTGGCAAAAAATGGTCAACTTCCTTGGGAGTCAATGGAAGGCATATGGCAAGATGTTCTCAGGGGACATCAAGGTGACAGAAAGCCTCGGCAGTTTCATCTCCATTGGGGGTATGTTCTCATCCAGTTGGGACTGGTATTCTTTCTGGAACTTGACTGCCATGCTGTCGCTGGTGCTTGCTTTTATCAACTTGCTGCCAATTCCAGCCTTGGATGGGGGCCATGTGATGTTCCTCTTGTTCGAGGTGTTGACTGGCAAAAAGCCGAGCGACAAATTCATGGAAATTGCCACGATGGTCGGTTTTGTCATCCTCATCTCGCTGATGGTCTTTGCCTTGGGCCTGGACATTTCAAGGCTTTTCTAAATTTGAGAGCCATGAACTTTTTTGAATTTTTTGGGATTCCTGTTTCATTCTACCCCGATGAGGTGGCTTTGAAACAGCTATTTTTGAAAAACAGCAAGAAGTTCCATCCTGATTTCTACACACTGGAATCAGATGAAAAACAAGCGGAAATCCTTGAGCTTTCGACCTTCAACAACGAAGCGTACCTAACGCTGAGCGATTTTGACAAACGGTTGAAATATATCCTTGAATTGAAAGGAGCGTTGTACGACTCAAAACAGGAGTTGCCACCTACGTTCTTGATGGAAATGATGGAAATCAATGAGGCGCTCATGGAGCTGGAATTTGATTTTGACGAAGCAGCTTTTGCGGCAGCAAAAAAAAGGGTAGGGGCTATGGAAGAAGAAATTTTTGAAAATGCCCAACCCGTGATGAAGACTTATTCTGAGGAAGGTGGGAACAATTCGTCGCTTGAAATCGTGAAAGATTTTTTTCTAAAAAAAAGATACTTGTGGCGAATTAAAGAAAAATTGGATAGCTTTGCACCCGCTTCGAAGGAAGTGCGTTGATTGGAATACCCACTACTATTTTATTTTTTTTTCAAATCATTGACAATCAACGTTTTATAAAGCAAAAAGGCCGAAGTGGCGGAATGGTAGACGCGCTGGATTCAAAATCCAGTGTAGGCAACTACGTGTGGGTTCGAGTCCCACCTTCGGTACAATCAGCTTCCCAGCCGAAATGGCGGAATTGGTAGACGCGCACGTTTCAGGGGCGTGTGTCTTCACGGGCGTGTGGGTTCGAGTCCCACTTTCGGCACCCATTCAAAGCCTTCGCATCAGCGAGGGCTTTGTCATTTAATCCCAACATTAGTGGCCACTCCTTCTTTTTAGGCCAAATTTGCCCTGCAATAATTTGCTCCGATGATTTTTGGCACTTGCCTTTGCAGAACTCCCAAAAAATGCGAGCATTGCAAGTTCGGACTACTTAAAAGCCTGAACAATCCGAGTCCTACCATTTGAATTGAATTAGAATCAAGCTTAAAAAAAACTTTTGCATGAAACGAGCGCACTACATCCTTTGGTTGGCTATCAGTGCTTTTGTGGCCCAAGGCGCATTCGCACAAGATGCCAAAATGAAAACCTTCATTGATGGTTTGATGAAAAAAATGACCGTCGAGGAAAAAATCGGCCAACTCAACTTGCCCGTAGCGGGTTGGGTGCCAACGGGCACCACCGTCAGCAAGGATACCGAAGATAAAATCATTGCTGGCAAGGTCGGCGCCATGTTCGGGTACCACGACCCTGTTCGGATGAAGGAAATCCAAAAAATTGCCGTCGAGAAATCGAGGCTGAAAATTCCGCTGTTTTTTGGGCTGGATGTGATTCACGGCCACCGCACCATCTTCCCCATTCCGCTCGGACTCGCAGCCACTTGGGACATGAATTTGGTAGAGAAATCGGCCCGAATCGCTGCACAGGAGGCCACTGCGGAGGGCTTGAACTGGACATTTTCGCCAATGGTTGACATCGCCCGTGACCCTCGGTGGGGCCGCATCAGCGAAGGGAATGGGGAAGACCCATTTCTAGGTTCTGCCATAGCAAGAGCGATGGTAAAAGGTTACCAGGGCGACGACCTTCGAAAGAACAATACCCTCATGGCTTGCGTCAAGCACTATGCCCTGTATGGTGGTGCAGAAGCTGGCCGGGATTACAACACGGTGGACATTGGCCGCAGCAGTATGTACAATTATTGGCTTCCTCCTTATAAGGCAGCCGTTGAAGCGGGCGCGGCGAGCATTATGACCAGCTTCAACGTGGTGGACGAAGTGCCCGCCACCGCCAACCGTTGGTTGATGACCGATGTGCTGCGCAACCAATGGGGATTTAAGGGCTTTGTAGTGACCGATTATACTGCCATCAACGAAATGACTTCACACGGACTTGGCGACCTGCAAACGGTGAGCGCCAAAGCCTTGAAAGCAGGAGTTGACATGGACATGGTCGGTGAGGGGATGCTGACGACATTGAAGAAGTCGCTGGACGAGGGCAAGGTGAAAATGGCCGATATTGACCTTGCTTGCCGCCGTATTTTGGAAGCCAAGTACAAGATGGGTCTGTTCGACGACCCGTACCGCAGGATTGACCCAAGCCGCCCTGCCAAGGAAATACTGACACCAGAGAACCGGAAGGCCGCCCGTGAAATTGCCTCGCACAGCTTTGTGCTCCTGAAAAATGAGAACAAAGCACTGCCATTGCCCAAAACGGGCAAAACCATTGCCTTTATTGGCCCGATGGCCGACAACCAAAAGGACATGCTTGGTACTTGGGTGATTGCTGGCGAGGCAGATAAAGCAGTCACCGTGATGCAAGGTGTGAAAAACGTTGCTCCGCAACTGAACACGCTCTACAGCAAAGGCTCCAATATCACGGACGATACGGCTTTCATCCACCGCCTCAATTTCTTCAATTCCCCTAGGGTGACACTTGACCCAATTTCTCCAGAAACCCTGATGCGCTATGCACTGGAAACAGCCGCAAAAGCTGACATCATAGTGGCAGTCATGGGCGAATCCGAAAGTATGTCGGGCGAGTCGAGCAGCCGGACGGACATTGGTATCCCAGCCAGCCAACGGAAATTGTTGGAGGAATTGGTGAAAACGGGCAAGCCAGTGGTGCTGGTAGTTTTTATGGGCAGGCCGCTCACGCTGGAGTGGGAAGACCAGCATTGCGCAGCAATACTGAATGTTTGGGCACCCGGTACCGAGGCTGGAAATGCCATCGCCGACGTACTTTTTGGGGATGTGAACCCAAGCGGCAAACTCACTGCGACGTTCCCCCGTTCGGTCGGCCAAATCCCCAACTACTACAACCACAAGCCCACTGGCCGACCTTATGATGGTTCCTACCAGACCAAGTTCCGCTCGAACTACCTCGACAGCCCGAACGAACCGCTGTACCCCTTTGGCCACGGCTTGAGCTATACCAGCTTCAGTTTTGAGGAAATGAAATTGAGCAGCAACAAAATAAGCGGCAATGGTACGTTGACGGCAAGTGTCAAGGTGTCCAATAACGGCAAAATAGCAGGTGAAGAGGTCGTTCAGCTTTATATCGGCGACCCGGAGGCCAGTATCAGTCGGCCAGTTCGGGAACTCAAAGGGTTCCAGAAAATCATGCTGAAACCCGGCGAAAGCAAGGTCGTCAGTTTCAGCATCACCCCGGAATTGCTGAAATTCTACAACCACGAATTGGTCTATGATTGGGAGCCGGGCGAATTCAGGATTGAAATCGGTAACAGTGCCCGTGACGTGAAAATGGAAAAAGTGACTTGGACGAAGTGAGTTTTTGAACAAAAACAACCAAGGTCGGTTGGAAAGCGTTTTCCAACCGACCTTGTTGTTTTAGCGTATTTTTGTTCCTGAATTCAAGACATCAAAGCACCAATGCAGGTTCATAAACTTCCTTTTTCAACCATCGTTGCCTTGTTTTTCATGGCAATGGCCATACTGCCTCAACAAGCGGTTGCGCAAGCACCCAGTGGCTGGCCTATTTTTGAAAAAGTGGAGTTCGGCAAGAAGTTTTTCAAAACCTACGGCATGTTCATGACCTGGCCAAAGTCCTTCGACAATATCCGCCAATGGGAAGGAAAGGAGGTCATGCTCTCCGGCTACATCATCCCAACTGCCGATGCACCGGGGTACGAAGGGCTGATACTTTCAAAGTTTACCTATACCCAGTGCTTTTTCTGCGGCAAGGCTGGTTTGGCCAGTGTTGCGGAAATCGTGATGAAAAAGCCCTTGAAAGACTACAAGATTGACCGACCCTATGTGTTCAAAGGCCAGCTGAAACTTAACGAAGACGACCCCGACCGCCTGATTTTCATCCTTACTGATGCCAGCTTGATGGATATGTAACCCCACAGGCTGCCACTTTCGCATGGCAAATCTTTTCAAACAAATCTTCATCCTGCCCGTCCGCTTCTACCAGCGATTCATATCTCCGTTGACGCCGCCCTCGTGCAGGTACCATCCCACTTGTTCGCAATACACCATAGAAGCCATCCAGGAGTGGGGCGTATTTAAAGGCATCTGGATGGGCGCAAAAAGACTGGCAAGTTGCCACCCTTGGTCGCCGGGAGGGTATGACCCCGTGCCGAAGAAAGAAAAGTCGGCAGAATAGGCCATTACCATAAAAAGCTCGGTATCCCGATGCCCTTTCTATCTTTGCCCACTTAAACAAACAACCTGTGGCAAGAAGCAGCACGACCATCGTAGGCGGCCAGCCCCGTGAAAGCAGCGGCAAAGTGACGCCGCTCATGGAGCAGTATTTCAAGATGAAGGCGAAGCACCCGGAGGCCATTATGCTCTTTCGGGTGGGGGATTTTTACGAAACCTTTGGCGAAGACGCCATCAAGACTTCCCGTGCGCTCGGCATCACGCTCACCAGCCGCAATAACGGCGGCTCCGACCTCGAACTGGCCGGGTTCCCCTACCATAGCATGGATGTTTACCTGCCCCGACTCGTGCGGGCGGGCTACCGGGTGGCCGTTTGCGAGCAATTGGAGAAGCCGTCGCCAGAAAAGAAAATCGTGAAGCGGGGCATCGTGGAGGTGGTAACGCCGGGCGTGACAACCGATGAAAAACTCCTTGACCACAAGACCAACAACTTCCTCGCCTCCATTTTTTTTGGCAAGAAAGACCAAGCGGGCATCGCTTTCCTCGACATCAGCACGGGCGAGTTCATGGTTTCCGAAGGGGATTTGACCTATATGGACAAGCTGCTGCAAGGCTTCAACCCTTCCGAGGTCATTTTCGCCAAAGGCGCTGCCAAGTTCTTCGAGCAACAGTTTGGCGATAGGTTTTATACCTATACATTGGACGACTGGGCCTTCTCCCACGATTTTACCCAAGAAAAAATAAAGGAACATTTCGAGGTCGCTTCGCTGAAAGGCTTCGGCATCGAGCATTTGGAGCTGGCGCAAACGGCTGCCGGGGCTGCCCTTCATTACCTCGCCACCACCGAGAACAAGAACCTCAAGCATATCACCGCCATCAGTAGGATACACCAGGAGAAGTACGTCTGGCTCGACCGCTTCACGGTGCGCAACCTCGAACTGCTGCACAGCCCACACGAGGGCGGCACCCCACTCATCAATATCCTCGACCAGACCGTGTCGCCAATGGGCGGGCGATTGCTGAAAAAATGGGTGGTGCTGCCGCTGACCTCTTTGAAGGAAATAGAGGCGAGGCACGAGGTGGTTTCCTATTTTTTGCAAAACCCTGATTTGGCCAACGAAGTGAGCAGCTACATCCGCCAAATGGGCGATTTGGAGCGCCTGATTTCACGGGTGCCGCTCGGCAAGGTGCAGCCACGGGAAGTGGTGGCGCTGCGCAAGGCACTTGAAGCCACCGAGCCGCTTAAGGTGTTGTTGGCTGCCTCCGGCAATGTGTTTTTCGAAAAATTGGCCGAAGGACTGAACCCCTGCAAAACGCTCGTCAACGAGATAAAAAAACAGGTGGTGGACGAGCCGCCATCGCTCATCACCAAAGGCGGCTGCATCGCCGATGGCTTCCACGAGGAGCTGGACGACCTGCGCAATACCGCCCGGAACAGCCAAGCCCTGCTCGTGGGCATCCAGCAGACGGAGGCCGAACGCACGGGCATTGACAACCTGAAAATCGGCTTCAATTCCGTCTTCGGTTACTACCTCGAAGTCACGAACAAGCACAAGGACAAGGGCCTCGTGCCGCCGGAATGGGTGCGCAAACAGACCCTCACCGGGGCCGAGCGCTACATCACCGACGAACTTAAAAAGCTGGAAACCAAGATATTAGGGGCCGAGGAACGGATGCAGGAACTCGAAACGCAAATCTTCGAGGCGCTGGTCTTGAGTATCAACGACTATATCCAGCCCGTGCAGCACAACGCCAGCATCGTGGCTCGGTTGGACTGTTTGTTGAGCTTCGCAAAAGTTGCGGAGCGCCAAAACTACACCCGCCCCGTGCTCGACAATGGCCAAGTGATTGACATCCGGAATGGCCGCCACCCGGTCATCGAGCAGCACCTGCCGCTGGGCGAGAGCTTTGTGCCCAACGACGTGTTCCTCGACAACGAGGAGCAGCAAATCATCGTCATCACCGGGCCGAACATGAGCGGTAAATCGGCGCTGCTGCGGCAAACGGCGCTCATCAGCCTGATGGCGCAGATGGGCAGCTTCGTGCCCGCCCAGAGCGCCCGCCTCGGCCTGATAGACAAGGTCTTCACCCGTGTCGGGGCCAGCGACAACCTCTCCGGCGGCGAGTCCACGTTCATGGTGGAAATGACGGAGACGGCCAGCATCATGAACAATATAAGCGAGCGCAGCCTCATCATCCTCGACGAAATCGGGCGGGGAACCAGCACCTACGACGGCATCAGCATCGCCTGGAGCATCGCCGAGTACCTGCACTCGCACAACGACCTGCGGCCCAAGACGCTCTTTGCCACCCACTACCATGAGCTGAACGAACTGGCCAACAAGTTCCCCCGCATCAAGAACTTCAACGTGGCGGTGAAGGAACTGGGCCAAAAAGTGATTTTCCTTCGGAAACTACTCCCCGGCGGCAGCCAGCACAGCTTCGGTATCCATGTGGCGAAGATGGCCGGGATGCCCCGCAGCATCGTGGAGCGGGCGAACGATATTTTGGAACAATTGGAGCAGCAGCATATCGAAGCACCCGTTGGGGATGCCAAAGCTGGCCAGCCAAAGACCAAAAAAGCGGCCACCAACGATATTTCAGCGCCGACTTACCAGTTGAGCATTTTCGAGACCTTTGACCCGAAGGTGGGTAGGATAAAGGAAATACTGTTGGAAATGGACGTGAATACGATGACGCCGGTGGAGTGTTTGATGCGGTTGAATGAGTTGAAAAGGTTGGCGGAGGAGTAACACGGACTGCCAGTCCGTGCTTCCGCAAGAACGGATTGTCGGGAACTTGGGAAGACGGGAAAGCACGGTCTGACAGACCGTGTTACGTTGATACGATGACGCCCGTGGAGTGTTTGATGCGGTTGAATGAGTTGAGGAAATTAGCAGAGGAATGAGTAATATACAGGACTTCCGAAGTCTGTCACCAACATTTCGGAAAGCACCGCATAATTCTTCAATGTATGATTCGAATTAATTCAAATTTCCAGTCCCTCTTTAGACTGATTTCACTTTCCTTCCTTTTCCTACATATTGGGGAAGTACGTTCCATTGCACAAACGCTGCGGCAAAGACTCAGCCTGCAAATGGAAACTTCGTTCAATCGAGGTCAGAATGTTTATCTTCCTGCCTCTTTATCATTGGGAAGTGAAGTAAGATGTTGGCTGGCCAATAAGTTCTATGCAGGAATTAGATTAGATATTGGAGTAGAAAGCTTTGGAAATAATTCCTATTCTATGTCTAATGCAGTAGGTACAGCACAGTATAGCTATTCTGAATATGGACTTTCAACCATGTCAAGCTTGTCTTTAAAAGGGTATTATGAATTTCGTTTACTCAAATCCCGTTTATTCATCGGTTATGGACTTGGCCGCTTTTTTGGGAGTGGATTAATTTGGTACAAGACTTTGCCAGTGGGTAGTCCTACAACTTATATTAATAATTACAGGCTTAAGCCCGCATGGTTGGTCTGTCGCTCCATCGGTATCAGAGGTGAAAAAATCAATTTCAGTATTACTTCAAATTTAAGTAGCAAAGTAGGTAGATATGGTAAAAATAGGAGTGTTGTAAACCATTTTGCTTATTCGTTGGGTTTTGAATTTGGCAGTGGAAAGACACTTAGCAAATTCAAAGGGAAGGCCCTGTATCAACTTCCTTTAATAATGCTGGACGCAGGAAATGAAGTATTGCTCCCATTTGGTGGCAAAAGTGGAGGTGCAACTTCAAATGCTGTTTTTATTGAGCCAAAAATCGCCATAAACGAGCATTCATCTTTTGGAATCGGTCTAAAAAGCCTGGGCGGTTCCTATGGACGTGATGGAAATGGTTGGCCATTTGACACTATTTACGTAAAAGATGGTTTCCCAACAATACCCGAAGAAGTTCCACCCTTTTCAGGCAGAAATGAAAATGAAATAAGCCTTGTTAAATCAATTTACTTAATGTATGACCATTATTTTATGAGAAAAAACGGGTGGCTATACATTGGAGGTGGGGTAGGCCGCTATCGTTCGATTGGTCGGGAAGCGATTATAGAAACTGATGATTTTGGAGGTTCAATCGTCACGCCAGGCATTCCAAAAGAAACCGCAATTGGTGGGCTTATAAGACTCGGGTATAAAACTGGTTCATTCAGAACAGGCCTTAATGTTAATTTTGTCACCAAGCAAATCCCTTTCCATATCGGTTTCCACATGGGTATTGAACCTGGTTTTTTTAAAGGAAATTTGAAATCGAGGTTAGTAAAGTCTTAATCTAATGATTTTAAAACGTGCACTGTGAAATCTATAAAGGAGGAACGGATTAAAGATAATCTTTTGGAAATGGACGTGAACACGATGACGCAAGTGGAGTGCTTGATGCGGTTGAATGAGTTGAAGCGGTTGGCGTAGGAGTAACACGGACTGCCAGTCCGTGCATCCACAAGAATGAATTAGCTGGAACTTGGGAAGCGGGAAAGCACGGTCTGGCAGACCGTGTTACGTTGCCGGAAATTGCCAAGAACACCATGACGCCCGTGGAGTGTTTGATGCAGTCGAATGAGTTGAAGCGGTTGGCGGAGGAGGGGTGAGGTATTCAGTCACATTCATACGTAGCCTTCATTTCTTCATTTGTAATTTTCAGCCTTTTACTCTCCTCGGAAATAAAGCGATAAATTTCAACAATCTCATTATCTTCCAAACGGTCCTCAAAAGTTGTCATTACACATTTATTGTACTTCAAAAACTGACAGGTCGCTATTTTGTCGCCGTCTGCAACTAACTTGATAAAATTTTTTGTAACATTTATTAAATAAACTGAATCCCTGAACATCGTGATATTCCCTAATGGAGAAGCGGTAGATTTATCTCTTAAATTTATGTTGTGACACATTGCACAATTTTTCTGGAACAAGGACTTGCCTTTTTTACAGTTTTTGCTTGCGTGTCTTTGTTGTTTTGTGTTCCAGATTCAGGCTTTGAATCATTTTTACAACTCCAGGGCAATAGGAAAATGGAGATAATAAAAACATGCTTAATCCAGTTTTTCATTGGAAGTTCTATTTTCAATCAAAGGTAGCTGAAAAAAATAAACGTGAACACCATGCCGCCGGTGGAGTGTTTGATGCAGTCGAATGAGTTGAAGCAATTGGCGGAGGAGTCCATTTAGCAGTAACCTCAACGCCAAGCCTTTTCCTGCTTCATTTCCAATGGTAAATACGTCATATACTGCACCATTCGTGGCGTTTTGCCGTGGTTGGGCGTGGCGCAATGCGGCAGCGATTCCCGCCAGATGACAAAATCGCCGGCCTCCCCGGTCACGGGAATGGGCTTTAGCAGCTTGGGCGCAAGTTCTCTGGGGTTGGCAGCTTCAGGGAGGGAAGACAACCAATCCTCGATTTCAAGGTGAAAGCCGGGCACACAGTGAAAGGCCCCATCCCGCTCGCCCGTGTCGGTGAGGTAGAGCAGTCCCTGTAGGTCATGGGAGATGGGAGGGACAAGACTGGTATCCCAATGAAGGCCGCTGCCTTTGAAACTACGGTTCGCATCGTTGGGCGGGTTGTAGCCAACCTTGTCAATGTTCAGGTAGATTTCCTTGGTTCCGTACAATTGCTGATAGGCCCTTCGAATCCGCTTCGATGCCCTGTTTTGCCGAAGGGTGGCATGGTGGTAGGTGGTGAGCATGATGCCTCGCAGGTCGTCATGGGGTCGGTACCAGCTTTCCCGGTCGTCGGGGCTGGCGCCCAAGTGACCCCAAATTGCCTCCACCGTGGCTTGGCATTGGGCTTTTGGGATGGCATTTTTTAATACAATAAAGCCATTCTTCTCCCAAAATGCCAAATCCGCTGGTGACAATACGTCGGGGATTTCCTCCTCCCTTTTTTGCTGTTCAAGCTGTAGGGCCTTTTCAACGTCCGCAGCCGTCGAGATGCCCAAATCATGGTCAATTATCCATTGCTCAAAGGCGGAGAAGCTCGGCTTGTAGTGGAAAAGGTAGCGCATGGTTTCTTCCATGCCAAGGCCGAGTTGGTGAAGGAAATGGGTTTCTTGCTTCCAAGTGTACTGTTTCAATGGTTGCTGGCAGACCTTGTCAAGCCAAATGTGGTAAAGGATGGGGGATTGTAGCAAACTTTTTCCGACGGCTGTTTCGTGTGTTTCCATTGATTTGCAGGTTTAAGTTTGCAATTATGAGAAGATAAATGGAGAGTGCCAAGCCATAATAGGAAATGCCAATCCTTTTGGTAGCTTTGCCCAAAATCTGCCGGTCTTTAGACTTGAGAACCCACCTTTTCATTTTTTCCTACCGTCATATTTAATAACAGGAGCTAATTTTTTCAAAACAAAACAAACAACATGAGAGTATCCGATTTTGTGGAAGTGAAAAAGGGGAACGTAGCCGGACGCTACAACAAGGAAACGGCTGCTGCCGGGCATTTCATCAACGACTATATTGAGGGCCGCATTGACATCAACTGCGATTTGATGGAGCTGCTGAAGCACAAAGAGAAAATCTTCACCTACGAGTACGTTTGGCACCATTACAAGTTTTTTATTACCCGTATGATACCAGAAGTGGTCATCCACTCCAAGAAGCAGGATGAGCGCATCGTGCGCAGCCATTATGATAATAAAAACGATTTATTTAATTGGTTCCTCGGCCCTCGTATGATATATACGAGCTGTTATTTTAATGAACAAAACGAGTCATTGGAGGCTGCACAGGATAATAAAATGGATTTAATTGCCCGTAAAATGCAATTAAAACCGGGTGAATCATTATTGGATATTGGCTGTGGTTGGGGCACGTTGGTCATGCACTTGGCCAAACATTATGGCGTGGATGCAACAGGCGTTACCATCGCACAGGCTGGTGCCGATTGGGGCATGAAGCAAATCGCCGATAATGGCGTGAAGGACAAGGCCCGCATCATGCGCATGGACTATCGGGATATTCCAACGGATAAAAAATACGATAAAATCACTTGCCTTGAAATGGCAGAGCACGTGGGCATCAAGTATTTCAAGAAGTTCATGGCGCAGATATACGACCTGCTCAAGGACGACGGCCTTTTCTACCTCCAAATCGCAGGCCTGAGGGAGCGTGACAGCCACTTGTTTTCGATGAAGAACCGGGAAGAACTCGTTTGGGGGCTTTTCATGGCCGAGCAGATATTTGCTGGGGCCGATGCCAGCTTGCCACTCAACTGGGATTTGCAGCGCATCGAGAAAGTGGGATTTGAAGTGCACAGTGTCGAGAATATCGGCATCCACTATGGCAAGACCATTCATTACTGGTACAACAACTGGCAGGCCAACAAAGAGAAAGTGATTGAAAAATACGGCGAGCGTACTTACCGAATCTACAATATATTCCTTGGCTGGTCGGTCTATACGGCAAGGCAGGGCGGCTCTACGGCCTATCAGATTGTCTGTCGCAAGAACTTGAACAATGCAGACCGTAACCGTTTCATTGGTGCCACCAATTTGGGGGAAATGGAGCGGCGAACATTGGCGGTATAGTGCATCAAAACAAAAGCGGTTTTCAGCTGCAACTGCACAGAAAACCAGTTGTTGCTCGTCTGTTTCCAGCAGTCTCAAATTCACTTTGTTCTTGCAAGTTTGCAACCTTGCTAGAACAAAAGTTACGAAAGCACGGTCTGGCAGACTGTGTTACATCTTGGAAATGGGCATGAAGACGATAACGCCTTTTGAAACTACAACGTTGGCAGGGGTTTCAAACCCTGCCGACGTTCAAATATCATAAGTAGCGATATCAAGTCACCTTCCTACAATTCCGCTATTTGTTGTTCATTACCCCTTCACCTGGTACTTCACTGGCGTCTTCGTATTGTAGAAGAAAAACGAATAGACATCGGCTATTTCATCAATCACTTTTGAAGTAGGCTTACCAGCACCGTGACCTGCATCCGTCTCGATTCGGATGAGCACGGGATTGTCCCCTTTGTGCGCAGCTTGCAGGGCTGCGGCAAACTTGAAGGAGTGTGCAGGTACCACCCGGTCATCGTGGTCGGCGGTGGTGACCATAGTGGCAGGATATTCCACACCTGGTTTCAGGTTATGGAGCGGAGAGTAGCCTTTCAGGTAGTTGAACATCTCGGCGCTTTCCTCGCTGCTGCCGTATTCGGGTATCCAGCCTTTGCCTACGGTGAACTTATGGTAGCGCAGCATATCCATCACGCCCACAGCAGGTAATGCTACCTTGAAAAGGTCGGGGCGCTGGGTCATACAAGCACCGACGAGCAGGCCGCCATTGGAGCCGCCACCGATGCCGAGGCGGTCTTTGGACGTGTATTTCTGGGCAATCAGGTATTCTGCTGCCGCAATGAAATCATCGAACACGTTCTGTTTTTTCATCAACATGCCGCCTTTGTGCCATTCTTCGCCGTACTCGCCTCCGCCACGGAGGTTGGGCATGGCGAACACGCCACCGTTTTCGAGGAGTAGAATCCTGGATGTGCTGAATGAAGGCGTCAGGCTGATATTGAAACCACCGTAGGAATACAGGTAGCAAGGGTTGTTGCCGTCCAATTTCAAGCCTTTTTTATGGACGATGAACATGGTCACTGGGGTGCCGTCCTTGCTGTTATAGGTCACTTGCTTTTCTTCGTAGTCAGCAGGGTTGAACTTCAGTTTTGTTTCTTGGAAAATGGAGGACTGCCCCGTTGCCACTTCATATTTGAAAATGGTGGGCGGGTAAAGGAAGGAGGTAAAGGTGTAAAACAGGGTCTTGTGCGCTTCACGACCGCCTGGCGCACCAGCCGAACCCACGCCAGGTAGGTCAAGGGGTTTTTTGCCGGAGCCATCATAGTTCATTTCATAAATGCGGTTGGTTGCTTTTTCCAAATAGCTGGCGTAGAGTTTTCCGCCGCCCGTCGAACAGCCTTCGAGCAGGTTTTCGGAAGTGGGAATGATGTCCTTCCAGCCAGCTTTGTCGGGCTTTGCCAAATCCACTTCCACGAGGCGGTAGTTCGGTGCATCAATATCCGTGAGGGCAAGCGCTTTATTGCCGATGGTATGCACCACCGAGGTCTTGTTTTTGTAGCCCTCGAACAAGGTTTTGATTGGCCCATCCGCACTGAGGTCTTTGTGCAATACCGCAAAGCCGTCGGTGCCCGGTGCAGCGTAGATGAACAAGTGTTTTTCGTCCTCGCTAACCTGCGCATTGTGGTAATAGCTGGGGTTCTTTTCGTCTTTGTAAATGAGCTTGTCGGCAGATTGCGGTGTGCCCAGCTTGTGGTAATAGACCCAGTGGTTCATGTTGTTGCCACTGAGTTCGGTGCCCTTGGCGGGTTCTGGGTAGCGGGAGTAGAAGAAGCCGTCCTTGTACCAGGCACCGCCGCTGAACTTCACCCATTTAAGCACATCAGGCAGCTGCTTCATGGTGGCCACGTCGAACACCTGGATTTCGCTCCAATCTGACCCTGCATCCGAACGGGAAATGGTCATGTACTTGTCGTCGCCCGAAACACCCACAATGCTGATGGCCGCCGTGCCTTTTTCGGAGAGCTTGTTGGGGTCAATGAAGACCTCTGGTGCCCCAGTCAGCCCTTTCTGGCGATAGATGACCGACTGGTTTTGCAGGCCGTCGTTTTTCGAAAAGAAATAATACTCGCCCACTTGGTAGGGAGCGCCGTATTTCGGGTAGTTGAACAGTTCCTCGAAACGCTCACGGACAGCCTTGCGGAAAGGGATTTTATCCAAATAGCCTTGCGTCACCACGTTTTGCTCCTTGACCCATGCCTCCGTATTGGCGGCGGTGTCGTTTTCGAGCCAGCGGTAGGGGTCGGCCACGGAGTTGCCAAAATAATCGTCCTTGACATTTTCTGTGGCGGTTTTGGGGTAGGTGACGGGGATGGTAGGGTAGTCCATATTAGTGGTGGAGGGTTGGTCGCCCGCTTTGTTGCAACCGACCAAGGCTGCGGCGGACAAGGCGAAGAGCCAGCTTTTTTTCATGATTTGCCTATTGTTTTGATGGATTTGCTTTGCGCAAAATTGCGCAGCAAGATAGACAAATTGGAAGATGCGGAGTTGCAGGTGGTCTGCTCAAGTAAATTTTACCGTTGAACTAAAAACCCTGTTACAAATCATTGCCAATACTTTTTCGAGATTGTCATAGCCCTTGCCACGGGTCATGATAGTTAGGATGTACGGCTCGTTGCCTAATACGACTACGCCTGACTGGTGAAGTTCATCGGGCTGCCCAGGTGAAGCCCATTCCCCGAATTTATGCCACATCTGCGTGCCTGTCGGGAATCCTTCGGCAAACCCCTTCTTGAAGCTGGAATTTTCCATCATTTCACTGGCATACTGGGAGTATTCAGGGCTGTTGAAGGTTGAGTTGTAAATGGCTTTGATGAACATGGAATACTCACCGGCAGTCAACATGTAACTATCGCTGCCATTTTGAGTGGAAGGCAGCCCCAATTCCTTCAATAGCATTACTGCATACCTGGAATCGGCATTTTGTTGCAATGCCTGTGCTGCCCGGTTGTCTGAATGGGCTATCATGTAGAAAATAAGGTCGTGTACTGTATAGCTTTTTCCCGCCTCTATGCTTTGCGCCTTGTATTGGGGGTTCTTGGGCAGTTTTGTATCGTCAATCTTATAATCAAGCTGTTTTTCCAAGGTGCCAGGGTTCGCTTCTGCTATTTTCAACCAAGCCAGCATCAGTGGCACTTTCATCATGGAAGCTGGATGGTAGCGCACCGTGTCGTTGACCGCTATCCATTCGCTGGTTGATGTCTTCCTCAAATAAACGGAGGCTGCTGTGAGGTTTCCCACCTGCTTGAGGCTATCAATTAAGTTGGTGAGGGCCAGCTTGGTCTCTTGGAGGTTTTCTGACTCTTCTTTTGGCTCGACGGAGATGATGGGGCGAATGTTCTTGAAGGTGGTTAGCCGGTTTATTTGATAGGGCATCGGAGTGTGGCCAGGGCTTGCTGTACCGTCTTTTCTGAAGATAAAAAGGAACAAATATGCGCTAATCAGAATGCCCAACAGGAAAGCAAACAATGCGACGCTGCGTTTTCGTGTGAAGATGAAGATAGATTTTGAGGGGGTTGGATTTGTGTTACTCATTTTCAACTAAATTCAAATCAGTTTGGAACCTGAAGCGGTTAACGGTGGTTGGCTCAAAAGCTACATTGTTTTTTTCTTTTATTTGATTTTTGTCAACCAATTGACCTAACTGTTCATTAAAGGTTGGGGGATTGAATTTTTTACTTTTTGCCCTCAAGTAGGCGCTACTCCCAGATGAAGTGTTGGACGAGTGTTTGAAAAAATAAAAACAAAAAGTTTTGAAAATATTTTGACCAAAGAAACAAATACGTTTACTTTGCTGTCAGATTTGAGTTATTAACCAAAAAAATGTTTCAACATGGCAGCATATCATCTTTCTCAAGAGCCCCAACCAACCAGCATCGCAAAAGAACTGCTTCAATGGATTGGCAGGTATTGGTTCCAGATGGTCATTGCCTTCTTCGTATGGCAATTGTACACCAATCGGGAGGTGAAATCCACGACAAGCATGTTGGAGCCGATGGCCTTGCAGACCAGCATGAAGGCTGATAAGCTAAATGCTTCCTTCATTGAAGAGCCTTCCTTTCCAAGCCTTTTTAACGAGGACAGCCCAGTGACTGCCAACAAGAAGTCCTGGAAATCAGGCGATTTCAAGAACCTCAGCTTTGTGTTCGACCCGGACATGGCCGAGCGAAAAGGGGTGGAAGAGGCCATCGTAAAAGAGAAAATGGCAGCCTGCCGCAAGTACGTGGAGCGTTTTGCGGCTACCGCAATGTCGGAGATGAAGCAATTTGGCATCCCGGCGAGCATCACTTTGGCCCAAGGTCTATTGGAAACCGATGCGGGTGGCAGCAAATTGGCCAGCGACTCCAACAACCATTTCGGTATCAAATGCCGTAGCAAATGCCGCCACTGCACCTGCCGCAACTACTCCGACGACGATGTCTATGACATGTTTCGGGTGTTCGACTCGGCATGGGAGAGCTTTCGGGAGCATTCCAAGCTGCTCCAGATTGACCGCTATAAACACTTGAAAAAACTGGGAACCACCGACTATGAAGGCTGGGCAAAAGGCTTGAAAAAAGCAGGCTATGCCACCGACAAAAACTATGACAAGAAGCTCGTTCAAATCATCGAAGAACTGGACTTGCACCAGTTCGATAAGTGACGAAGTACTAGTCATTGGTCATTGGTCATTGGTCATTGGTCATTGGTCATTGGTCATTGGGGCTTTTCGGTAATTCTCCAATGTCCCAATGACTAATGACACCAATGACCATTACACCTCAACCAACGCCTTCAGCAGATACCCCCAATACTTCTGTACCGAGCTAACCTGCACTTTTTCATCCGGCGAGTGCGCCCCACGGATATTGGGGCCAAAGGAAATCATTTGCATACCAGGGTAGTTCTGGCCGACGATGCCGCATTCGAGGCCCGCATGGCAGGCATAGACATGGGGCTTGAAATGGAACATATCCTCGAAAATGCCGCTCATCACTTTCACGATATGCGACGAAGGGCTGGGTGCCCAGCCGGGGTATTCGTTGCCGAACTTGACCCTGGCACCCGCCAATTGCATGGTGGCACGGATGGCATGGGCATGGTCCATCTTCTCCGTATCCACGGAGCCACGGGTCAGGCATTGGATGCTGAACTGGCCCTCTTTCACGAGCACCCGGCTCAGGTTGTTGGAAGTCTGCACGAGGTCGTCCACATCAGGACTCATGCGGTGGATGCCGTTCGGACAAGCATAGATGACGGCCAGCAACTTCTTCTGAAATGGAAGGGCCATCACGTTGGCTGGCATTGCCGTTGCTTCGCAATCAATGGCCAAATCGGGGTCGGTGGTAGCGTACTCGGCTTTCAGGGCCGCCGTTTCTTTTTGGATAAACGCCTGAAAACCAGCCAGTTTTGCCGAAGGCACCACTGCGATTGCGAAGCACTCACGAGGAATGGCATTGCGCAAACTGCCCCCATCCATACTGGAAACCCGCAAGCCAAATTGCGCAGCACCAGAAAGGAGCCGGTTGCAAAGCTTGTTGGCGTTGCCCCGGCCAAGATGGATGTCCGTGCCGGAGTGGCCGCCCGTCAATCCTTTCACCCCGATTTTATAGGCCGTCATGCCAGCGGGCACAGGTTCCTGGCGGTACTTGCCTTCGCCCGTCACGTCCACACCGCCAGCGCAGCCGATGGTCAGTTCTTGGTCGTCCTCGGTGTCGAGGTTGAGCATGTACTTGGCTTTTAGCAGGCCGCCTTTGAGACCTTTTGCTCCAGTCAGGCCCGTTTCCTCGTCAATGGTGAACAAGGCTTCGAGGGGAGGGTGGGGGATGTCCTTCGACTCCAGAATGGCCATGATACTGGCTACGCCAATGCCGTTGTCAGCACCGAGGGTGGTGCCGTCAGCCATTACCCAGTCGCCATCCACGAGCATCTTGATGCCTTCTTTGTCGAAATCAAACTGGGTGTCGGCGTTCTTTTGGTGCACCATATCGAGGTGGCTCTGGAGCAGGAGCGTTGCCTTTTTCTCCATGCCCTTCGTGGCAGGTTTTGTGATGATGACGTTGCCCACCTTGTCCACCTTCACAGGCAGGCCGAGCTTTTTGCCGAAGTTCTTGATGAACTCAATGACCCGCTCTTCTTTCTTGGAAGGTCGAGGCACGGCGTTCAGGTCAGCGAAGTGGTTCCAAAGTGGTCGGGGTTCGAGGTTGCGGATGGCTTGTGACATGGTATGATTACGATTTACGAATGACGATTTACGATTGAGGGCGAAGGTAGAACTTTGAACGGACAAAGGCATCATCAGGGATTACTAAGCCCGAAGGAATTGGTTAGCCCGGTGGGAAAAGTAGCCTTTCAGGCTTTTCGTCAGGCCCGCCGCTCAGGCTTAGCAATCCCTCCCTTCGGTCGGGCTTACCAATCCTTCGCTGGGGGTCAAAACGCCTCCGCCAAGAAGAAGTACAATCCCCGTTGCTTCCGCCCCGGCCCATCTGAATCGGACTGCAATCCGAAGGCATAATCCACCCGGATGTTCACCCTGGATTTTTCATTGAACAGGATGCGAAGGCCGCCGCCAGCTGCGAGGTTGAAGCGGTCGAAGGCGAACTCATCGGCACTGTGAAAAGCCTGTGCGCCACTGATAAAGGCCACCACGCCCAGGCGCTTCCAGACTTGCCAGAGCTTGGAGTCCGAGCCTTCTTTCCAGAAAGGCAAACGATACTCGGCCTCAAAGCCCGCCAAGTCGAAATCCTGGTACGTGCCACGGAAATAGCCCCGGATGAACTTGTGGCCATTGGTGCGGGAAAGCGCCCGGAAGGGGATGTCCCCATCGCTGGACTGAATGCTAAGGAAACCCCGCAGGGCAAGCGTATGATTGGAGAAGGTGTTGACATAATGCCGGGCATCGAGCATGAAACGGGCATAGTCGTAATCGGCCCCGAACCATTTGTGGTAGTGCAGCGCATTGAATTCGACAAGGCTGCCGTGCAGTGGATTGGCGACAAAATCACGGGTATCGTACAGCAACTGAATACCAGCGCCGGAGCGCCAACCAGTCACGGGCAGTTCGGTCAAGCGGCTCGAATCGGCATTGAGGAAATGGTAGGCATCTGGCACGGGTTCGTAATTGTACATGCTCTCCATGTCGTACTGCAAGCCGAGGTAAAGCCCCTTGCCGATTTTGCGGAGCACCACTGGGGAAAACTTGATGCGGTCGGCCTTGAAGCGCAGATAATTCAGGGTGTCGAGCACGTCGCCTTCCGTAGTGGCAAGCAGCATCCCGGCGTCGTTGCCGATGCCATAATTGCGGTCGGTGTAGTGGTTGTAGATAGCCTCGCCACGGGTGCGCCAACGGTTTTGCGAAGTGAAGAACTCCCAACGACCTTCAACGAGCAATTGCTTGGCAGTGGTGTAAACGGTAAAGAACTCCAACTGCGATAGCGGCGTAGCGGGGTCGCCTTTCCGAAAATCGAAGTATTTGATGCCAATGACACCTAAGGTCAACTTTGTCTCCGGCGAGTAGCTGATGGCCGGGAAGACATCGAGCGTTCGGGGCTTTTTTGGCGGAGCAAGGGTGTCCTGTGCCAAGGCGCTCATTGCGGCAAGCAACAAAGCAAAAAGAATTAGGTGCTTAGTGGATTTCATGGTGAGGAGTTTTCGGGTAAGGTACGGCAGGTTTTTTGGCTTGCCAATGAATTTAATCAATCCTTTTTTGTCATGGCCGAAGGCCACCTCTGCATCACGCTGAGTGTCAAAACGTGACGCAGAGGTGGCCTTCGGCCATGACAAAAGCGGCGTGTGCCGTTATGTCACAGTTTGTCTTCGACAATGACAAAAACCAACCTTGCCATCTTTTTACAAGTCTAATAAAACAAAAACCCGCTCGTTGCGATTAAAAACATGCGACTTGTGCATTTTCGCCGTCGCAAAGCATCTACGGCAATTGTGATGCGTTTTATGTTTCATGCAACGCCACTACCTGCGCAACGTTTTTTAGTCAAGTCGTTGCGCTCGTTGCGGCGTTCCGTGGGAAATTCAAATATTTCTGTAGAAATGACCAAAGGCAAATTGTTCAAAAGGATATTCATTGGGGTGGGCATCTTCCTGCTCCTCTTCATTGCAGCGCTCATCGCCATCCCTTTCTTTTTCAAGGATGAAATCTTGGAAGAAGTCAAAAAGACCGCCAACGAGCAACTCAACGCCAAGGTGGACTTCTCCGGCGTGGACATCTCGCTCCTGCGCAGCTTTCCCAACGTCAGCATTGGGCTGAACGACTACTCCATCACGGGTGTCGAGCCGTTCGAGGGGGTGAAATTAGCGGCTGGCGAGTCGGCCCGTATCACCGTGGACTTCTGGTCGGCGTGGAACTTCGGCAAGGTGCCGCTCAATATCCAGTCCGTGACCCTCGACAAGCCCGAAATCAACGTCATCGTACTGTCCGATGGAACGGCCAACTACGATATTGCGAAGCCGAGCGCCGACACCAGCTCGACGGAGACCAAGTTTCAAATACAACTCCAGGAGTACGCCATCAACGGCGGCAACATCACCTACGACGACCGACAAGGCGGCACCTACGTGAAACTCGTTGACCTCAACCACAGCGGCGAGGGCGATTTCACGCAGGACGTGTTCGACCTCGACACCAAGACCGAGATTGGGGAGATGACCGCTGAATCCGGCGGCATCGGCTACCTGAAAAAGGCCAAGGTGAAACTCGATGCGGGCTTCAATATTGACATGCCGAACTCGAAATACACGCTTCGGGAAAACGACCTGACCATCAACACCCTGAAATTGAAGGCCGACGGTTGGGTGGCCATGCCGACCGATGCTATTGACATGGACCTGAAATTCAGCGCCCCGCAAAGCGATTTCAAGTCGCTGCTGTCCATGATTCCGAATGCCTATATCGCTGGCTATGAAAACGTGAAGGCCGATGGCACCTTCAAGCTGGACGGCACGGTGAAGGGCAAACTGACCGACACCGCCTATCCAGCTTTCAACATCAACCTCGACATCAACGGGGGCAACGTGAAATACCCCGACCTGCCGCTCGGCATCTCTGGCATCAACACGAACGTGAAAGTGAACAGCCCCGGCAGCGACCTCGACCAGATGCTGGTGGACGTGTCGAAGTTCAGCCTGAAAATCGGCAGCAACCCGCTCGAAGGCTATTTCAAGCTGCGCACCCCGATGAGCGACCCCGACGTGGACACCAAGGTAAAAGGCGTGCTGAACCTCAATGAACTCTCCAAGGCGTTCCCGATGGAGGGCGTGAAGTCGCTCAGCGGCATCATCAACTCCGACGTGGCCGTGAAGACCAGCATGAGCACTATTGACAGGGGCGACTACGCCAACGTGAACATGAGCGGAAAGGCTGCCATCCAAAACCTCAAATACGCCGCCGACGGCATGCCCGCCGTGGACATCGCCGCCATGCAAATGGACTTCACCCCGCAAAGCGTGAACGTGCCCAGCTTCAGCATGAAACTCGGCAAGAGCGACCTCAGCGGCAGCGGCAAGCTGGACAATATCCTCGCCTATTTCTCGCCGGACAAGACGATGAAGGGGAACTTCACGTTGCGCAGCAACTACTTCAATGCGGATGAATGGATGTCTGAGGAAGAAGCCCCTGCCACGACCGCAGCAGCCCCTGCGCCAGCGGCGAGTGAAGAGGTTTTCAACCGCTTTGACTTTACGATGGACGCTAGCATTGCGAAGCTGGACTATGATGTTTACAAATTGGAAAACCTGGTGGCCAAAGGCAATTTCACGCCGAACGCCTTGAAGGTCAGCCAGTTGAGCGGGAAAATCGGGCAGAGCGACTTCAATGCCTCCGGCAATATCACCAACGTCTGGAACTACCTGTTCAGCAATGAGACCCTGGGCGGCAACCTCGCCATCCGTTCCAGCTACATGAACCTCAACCAGTTCATGACGGAGGAGGGTGCTCCGCAAACAACGACCCCGCCCGCCGAGGCTGCCGAACCCATCCTCGTGCCAGCCAACATGGACATGAAGGTGACGGCGGACATCGCCACGGTGATTTACGACGACATGGAATTGAAGAACATGCAGGGCACGCTCAGCGTGAAGAACGAGGCCGTGCGCTTCGACAACCTGACCGCCCAATCCCTCGGCGGCTCGATGAACATCGCTGGCGGCTACGACACCAAGAACCACGACAAGCCCAAGTTCGATTTCCTGATGAAACTCAAGAACATTGACTTCCAGCAGGCTTTCAACAAGTTCAACACCTTCCAAATCCTGGCGCCCATCGGCAAGTACCTGCAAGGCAATTTCAACACCGACCTGACCATGAGCAGCGACCTGAAAAAAGACCTGATGCCCGATATTGCGACCATCACCGCCAAGGGCCTGTTGGAGACGCTGAACGGCAAAATCACCCTCGCCAAGCCCCTGCAAGAAGTCGGCAACAAACTGAACGTGGACGCCTTCAAAAAACTCGACCTGAAGAACTCCAAGAACTGGTTCAAGGTGCAGGACGGCGCCGTGCTGATTGACCCGTTCTCGCAGGTGGTGGACGGCATCAAGATGGATTTCAGCGGCTCCCACAAGCTGGTGGGCGATATGGCCTACCAGATTATCGCCACCATCCCCCGCTCCAAAATCGGTAAGAGCACCGTCGGTGCCGCCGCCAATTCGGGCGTTGACTTCCTCGCCGGGGAAGCCTCCAAGCTCGGCCTGAACCTCAAAACAGGTGACTTCTACAAAGTGCAAATCAACCTCGGCGGCACGTTGGACAACCCAAAAGTCACCTTCAAGGTATTGGGCACCGAAGGCACTGCCGAAGCCGTGAAGGACGCCGTGGTGAGCAAGGTGCAGGAAGAAGCGCAGAAAGAATTGGACAAGGTCAAGAAGGAAGCCGAAGCCCGTGCCGAGGCCGAGAAGAAAAAACTGGAAGACGCCGCCAAGCGGGAGGCCGACCGCCTCGCCGCCGAAGCCAAGAAGAAATTGGAAGAGGAGGCCAAGAAAAAGTTGGACGAAAAAACCCGCAAAGCCGCCGAGGAAGCTGCCAAAAAAGCCAAGGACAAGCTGGGCGACGAGGCGAAGAAGAAGGTGGACGATCTGTTCAAGAAGAAGAAAAAAGAGGGTGGGGGAGGATGATGCCCATCCAATCCTTGCGCCCCGCTTACCATCCGTGCTGGGCCTGCAAATGATCTTGCAGGAGTTGCAAAAGATCGTGCAGGAGTGTCAAATGATCTTGCAGGAGTTGCAAAAGATCGTGCAGGAGCGTCAAATGATCGTGCAGGAGTTGCAAAAGATCATGCAGGAGTGTCAAATGATCTTGCAGGAGTTGCAAAAGATCGTGCAAGAGTGTCAAATGATCGTGCAAGAGTGTCAAATGATCGTGCAGGAGTGTCAAATGATCGTGCTTGGGTGACAAAAATTCAGGATTTCGGGTGTTTTTCGTGTAGGGTTGTTGTTTTTGGCCGTTTTGCCCGATGGGTTGGCCTGAAATGGAAGGGGAAGGGTTTCTTATTTTGAAAAAAGGGAATACCTTCACGGCTGCAACAGACAACCAAAACATGAGACCCAACAAGTCCCCATTTTACAGATGCTTGGAAAGGTAGGTCAGTGAGGAATCCAATATGGATGCCCTGCTATATATTCAGAAGAAAATCAGCGAACTCAAAAAAAAGCAGCGGCGGCAACGCTTAGAGATATTTGAAGTGGAAGATGAGATTGAGGTGCAACGCGATGAGATGTTAAGGGAGGTGGAGGGTAGGTTGCAAAGACAGGAAAAAAAATTGAATTGTTCAGTTTGAAATGAACTTTGCTATAAAAGCAATTTTTTTTTGGTGCTTCAAAAGTTGTTGCTTAGTTTTGCCCGTCACCCGATACATTTAGTTAAAAGATAATATCACCTAAAACATTAATTATGAACAAGCATAGACTTGACCTTATCTTTATTTGCCTTTTTTTACACCTTTCCTTGAACGCAAATATCTGCACTTTCTCTACTCCTATCTATACTGAACCTATAAACAGATTGGTTAAAGCAAGGAATGATGCCTATGCTGCTTACTCGGCATGTAAGAACATGGGAATAGATTGTGCTGTTGTGTACTTAAAGGAGTTAAACAATGTTTACGATAAAATTGACCCAAAAGATGGTGTGATTGGCGATTATTTCAAGTTGGTCATCTCCAACGACCTTTTGATGCTGCAAAACGCCATTGGAATTGGTGAAAAGCCAAAAAGAAAAGTTAAAGAAGCCTGGAATTTAATTTTGACCGCAAGGAAATCTTTGAGAAAGACAGTTGACCCTAGCGGTAAATTCAAAATAGATTTGTCTCAAAAACACGAAAGAGAATTGACTATCCTTGGCCTCACTGCCAATCTTGTAGCTGTTTATGTTGATAGCCTCAATAAAGCGGTTGAATCCCAAATCTTGCCTATTGAATTTGAAATTTACCAAGCTGTTGCGCCCCATAAAACATTGTTAGAGATTGAGGATTACCTGACAAGTAGTGCAGAATATAAGGAAGTAGAAAAAGAAAGCTCCCAAGCATACAATGCCATGTTGGACTATTACAAACTCTACACACTCGATGGAAATTACAAAACTTATGAAAAATTTCTTGCCATAAAATATGGCTCCGCCGAAATAAGAGCAAAGTTGAGAGACGACCTCAAAAACAACAAGGTCGTTAGTCGAGATATGGAATTAGCCAAAGTTGGGGAAGACCTTTTGCTCCAGGCCAGAAACAACACACCCGAATACTATGCAAAACTCGATGGCTTCATCAAAGACTCAGCGCCAAAAACATTGGCCTTAAAAGCCCTGCAACGCTCCGTTGCTAAGGAACTGGATGAGAAGCAGTACAAAAAAGCACTTGAAAAATTTAACAGCTATCAAGAATACTTCTGTGATTCGTCAAAAATCTATCAGGAAGCTTGCAAAAATTACCTTGCAACACAAAAATCACTGGAAGATTTAGTAAGCAAGGGTAGCAAGACAAGAAATCTCCTAAGAGGAGACATTAATGAAATAGGGAGTAACACTAAAATGAATTATATATTCAGCGATGCCTTAAACTACATGGCCCTCATACCAACTATCAGCGACCAACCAATTCAACGGTTCAAAAAAAATGACCCTGAAGGGACATCTTGGTTAAAATTTGACGATACTATCATCAAGTTCAACCCCCTTGATGCCTACTGGTTTATTCAAAAACCATTGGGCGTAAATCCTGAGCACCAAATCATCCCCAGCCAAGAAGAAAAAATGCTCACAGGTATCGAAGGCTTTACCAACTGTGATTTTTTCATCTACACACCAAAAGCAGAACCTGAGAACAAAATATTATTTTTTTCATCTAGTACAAACAAAGACAGGATGGAAAAAAACGAATCAACCAATGAATACATTTCACCGTGGCTGATGCCAGATGGTGTTTCGCTCCAAGAATACGATAGGAGCGAAAAGCATAATGGCAAAAAAAACGGAAATACCAACACCGATTTATATGTTAGCTTCCACAATGCGGCTAATAATTCCTGGTATCCCCCCAGGAGCTTGGGCAGTATCGTCAACACCCGCCATGCAGAAAGGAGCCCATTTTATGATGGCAGCCGATTGTATTTTGCTTCCGAGGGGCATGGTGGTTTAGGCGATTTCGATATTTTCTCTGTGCCATTCTCTTACAGTCAGAACAGAACCTTCATTATTGAAGGTTCCGTTGTGAACGAGTTCGCTGTCAACACCAGCATGGATGACTTTTCTTACGTAAAGAATGACTTAGGTGAGTTCATTTCCAGCAACCATGGAAATTCAAACGGAGAATTTAAGATTTACAAATTGGGCGATGTGGAATCAGCCGGCTTTAATATTAGGTTAGACAGAGAAATTATCTCCGAAGCGGACGAAACACCCGCAAGAATTACTGTTACCTTTAGTAGGCCATTATTGAATGATGTTGAATTACCAATTTCACTAATTGAAGTAGGCAACTTAGGAGCTATCAACGGAGTTGACTACAAAGTTCAAGGCCTATCGAATAATAAACTATTGATCAAAAAAGGTCAAAATAGTGCCGATTTTAGCATAATACCCCTTAATGATAGAAATATTGAAGGTAGAGAAACCATCGTGTTTCAAGTTGATAATCAGGAAATGTTAGAAATTAAAATTAAAGATTTCGTGCAGGATAACAATGGGGGGGAGAAACCGCCTTCAATACCTCCTGTTTTTTCTGACAAGCCTGAAATAAATGTAAAAATTGAATGCGATACTTTTTTGACGAACCCTGGTGTTGCGAATAAATACATTTCAAGAATCCGAGTCATTGCAACCGACTTAGCAACCAATGAGCCTTTAAATTTGGCTGAACTTTCTGGAACCTATAGACAATTAACTGGCAAGGAGAAATCCATAGATGCTGGAATTTTTACTGATGAAGATGGAGAGCTGACTTTTGATGTCCCTTCAGGTTTAAAGCTTAACCTTGCTTTGACAAAAAAGGTAAATGGAGAAACTACTCATTTTAAAGTGTTTAAAGGCAAGGCCTGCGAAGTTAAAGAGACAATACATGGTCCTGGCATTTACTCTGGTCAAACCATCGATGTTGACGTTCCACCTGTTTACAAAGAAAAATATTTCGATACACCTTTGTTTTTTGAATACAATCAGTCATCCATTTCTACTGAAATAAACAATCTGGAAAAAGTAAGAAGTGATTTCAATTTTTTCATTGATGCTGCAAAAGGAATGAATAACCTAAGTTTTATTGTAATCGCATTCGCAGATACTACTGGAAGTGAAGACTACAATTGTGATTTAGCAAGTATGAGAGCCAAAAGAGTTACAGACAGGATAGTCGAATGGGGATTGCCGAAATCAAAGGTGTCATCATTAGGCTTTGGTGAAACGTTTTTTTTTGACAAGTTCTTTAAATTGTTAGCCAATGAACAGTTTGGTGATTCATTTCCAATGCCTGTGAGTGAACCAACAAAGATTACAAATGCGGATGATAGGATAAGATTACAATTGAATCGACGAGCACATGTACTTTACTGTCCAGATGGGTTTGTTCATTCATGCATAAAATCGATATTTCCTTTGTCGGACAACAAGAGCAATTGTGTGGATTGATGGTTCTGTACTGGTATTGAAAATCAACAGATAAACGTTTTGCGGTGACTTTCTTAAATGAAAACCGCCTTGTATTCAATCTTTGAGTTTTCCTATTGAAGTTTCTTAGTCAATGTAAAACTACTTTCGGTTGTTTTTCCATCAGGGGCAATGATTCGTGCAAAACCATCAATTTTTCCGTTTGTTGGTTTGTTTAAGTAATAGATAAATTCATACTCATTGCTAGATTTTCCATGCAATTCAAGTTGGGTATCAATTGCGTCATTATTAACAGGAACAAGTGAGATTTCTTCTTTTTCAAAACCTTTAACTTTAGTGATTTCGATTCCACCAAAAGTGCAAGCATTGATATCAATCTCTATGACGTTGCTAGTGTCCTCCCAAGTTCCTTCCCAAAGTTTTAGCTTTTTACCTTCTTCCAATTTTGGTTGCACAAACGCCGAATATGATGGAATTACCAACGCCGTGATAATTGCAAAGACGCCTATTGATGCTAAATTCTTTGATGCCCATGTAAAAATTCCTGTTGAGGTTTTTTTACTTCTCTCCCAAAGGTTTTGATAAGGATGTACGCTTGACATATTCCAGTGATTTTATTACCAAAAAAAACACACACCCTCCCAAATTAGTTTCTCAAAAAGTTTGCGGTTCACCAAAAAATGTTATCAATTCGATTGGATTTGCCTCAACGACGACAAAAATCAACTTGCCACCGACGAAAAATCATTGCCCCACATCTCAATTTTTTTTCAAATCTTCGCCCCCCAAATCAAAACCGCCACCGCATGAACCCGAACTACGACAAACTCATCGCCGTCCTCCGGGAAATATTCCAGCTCAACCAGGCCGACCTCGACTTTGGCATCTACCGCATCCTCAACCAACGGCGGACGGAAATCACCGACTTCCTCGAAAACCGCCTCGTGCCGCAAGTGAAGGCCATCATCGGCAGCAGCAACCTCGGCGACAGCGCCAAAATCAAGGCGGAACTCGATGAAATCATCGCCGGGCTGAAAAAGGGCAAGCTTTCCGACGACATCATCAACGCCAACGAAGAAGTACAGCGCCTCCAGCACGAACTCAAGGCCGCACCCAGCCCCGAATCCCTCGAAAACGAAATCTTCTCGCACCTCGCCAGCTTCTTCCGGCGCTACTACAAGGACGGCGACTTCATCTCCATGCGCCGCTACAAAAAGGACGTGTACGCCATCCCCTACGAGGGCGAGGAGGTGAAGCTCCACTGGGCCAACCACGACCAGTACTATATCAAGACCAGCGAATACCTGAAAAACTACGGCTTCCGCCTAAAGCCCTCCGGCCGCACCGTGCGCTTCGAACTGGCCGAGGCCAGCACCGAAAAGGACAACCGCAAGGAGGAAAGCGGCAAGGAGCGCCGCTTCCGCATCTTCGCCGACAAGCCGCTGGAAGTGCAGGGCGACTCGCTCACCGTCTTCTTCGCCTACGAACCCACCGACAAAAAGGAAAAACAGGAAGACCTGAACGCCGCCGCCGCCGATGCCATCAAACCGCTGCTGCCCGCCGACTGGGTACGGGAACTACTGGAAGCCAAGCCCACCGATAAGGACAAGACCCGCACCCTGCTCGACAAGCATATCCGGGACTTCACCGCCCGCAATACTTTCGACTATTTCATCCACAAAGACCTTGGCGGCTTCCTGACCCGGGAACTCGACTTCTACATCAAGAACGAGGTGCTGCACCTCGATGACCTCAATTTCGACAGTACGGCGGATTTTCAAAAACAACTGCTGAAGGTGCAAGCGCTGCAAGCCATCGGCTCCAAAATCATCGCCTTCCTCGCCCAGCTCGAAAACTTCCAGAAAAAGCTGTGGCTGAAAAAGAAGTTCGTGGTGGATGCCCAGTACTGCATCACCCTCGACCGCATACCAGCGGAATTTTACCCCGAAATAGCCGCCAATGACGCCCAACGACAGGAATGGGTGCGCCTCTTCGCCATTGACGAGCTGATAGCCCCCGGCAAGGAGGGTGCGCAGTCCGGGCTGTTCGACGGCGAATTTGTACCCTATACCGTGCCGCTCACGGTGGACTTCCTGAAAACCCAGCCCTACCTCGTGCTGGATACCGCCTTCTTCCCCGAAACCTTTAAGCACCGCCTGCTGGCCAGCTTCGACGACCTCGACGAGCAACTCGACGGCCTGCTCATCAATTCCGAAAACTTTCAGGCGCTGAACCTGCTGCAGGAACGGTATGAGAACCAAATAGAAAGTGTTTTTATTGACCCACCTTATAATACAGGCGAAGATGGGTTTATTTATAAAGACAATTATCAGCATTCCGCTTGGATATGCATGTTAGAAAATCGGCTGCGTGTATCAAGAACATTATTAAGCAATACAGGCTTTTTAGGCTCTGTAATTGATTATGTTGAAGTATCAAATCTTAGGCTAATCTTAGACACTGTTTTTGGAAGTGAAAACTTCTTAGCTGATATTGCTTGGGAGAAAAGATATACAAGGAGTAACAATGCCAAAAAATTCTATAGTCTAAAGGATACCATTTTATGTTACAGTTCAACTGAGGATTTAAAAACAATTAAAGAAGGCCGCACAGATAAGTCAAAAGAAAATTATCAAAACCCAGACAATGATGATAGAGGACCTTGGATTAGTTCATCCTACGTTAATCCTGCAACTAAGTCAAAAAGGCAGAATTTAGTATATAAAATCATAAATCCTTTCACGAATGTCGAGGTAGAACATCCAACTCATGCATGGAAATATGACACAATTACCCATGAAGACCACATAAAAGAAAAACGTCTTTATTGGGGGCTTGATGGAGGGTATGAGTTTCCTAGATTAAAATCATTTCTGTCTGAGGCTAGTGAAGGTATGGTGCCTGTTGATGTTTGGTCATATAAAGATGCCGGAACGAATGATGATGGGGGCGCAACTTTGAAAGATTTATTTGGCATCCCAGCCTTTAGCAATCCTAAGCCAACTCAACTAGTCGAAAAATTCTTTAAACTTAGAACTAAAGAAGGAATACCCAATTTATTGATGGACTACTTCGCCGGTTCCGGTACCACCGCCCACGCCGTCATCAACCTCAACCGGGAAGACGGGGGCCGCCGGAAGTACATCTTGGTGGAGATGGGTCAGTATTTCGATACCGTCACGAAGCCCCGCATCCAGAAGGTGGTCCACTCCGCCGACTGGAAGGACGGCAAGCCCGTGGGCCGCAAGGGCAGCAGCCATGCCTTCAAGTATCTGCGGCTGGAGAGCTACGAGGACACGCTGAACAACCTGAGCCTCAGCCGCCAGCCCCAGCAGCAGCAGTTGCTCGACCTCAACGAGCGCTTCCACGAGGAGTACCTGCTGCACTACTGGCTGGACGTGGAGAGCGAGGGCAGCCTGCTCAGCACCGCCGCCTTCGAGCGCCCCTTCGACTACCAACTGAACATCACGCAGCACAACGAGACCCTGCCCACCCGCATAGACCTCGTGGAGACCTTCAACTACCTCACCGGCCTGAAAGTCAAGACCACCGAGCGCATCCGTGGTTTACATGTGGTCACTGGCGAGACACTGAACGGCCAGCAGGTGCTGGTCATCTGGCGCAACCTCACGGGCGAGGGCGCCGTTTCAAACGCTGCCCTCGACGAGTTCTTCCGCAAGCAAGGCTACAGCACCCGTGACCGTGACTTCGACCGCATCTACGTCAACGGCGACAACAACCTGGAAAACCTGAAGGCGGGGGACGAGGTGTGGAAGGTGGGGTTGATTGAGGAGGTGTTTTTTGGGGGGATGTTTGGGCAGGATGTGTAAATTTGCAAGACGCTTAAAAAAAAGTCCAATATGCAGGAAGAAGAAGATAAACTGGTTGAGCTAGACCCAGAGGAGAATATTTCGCCCCTCAATGGTGATGCTTCAGGTGAACAGGAAGGGGCCAATTTTGACCCCAAGGACATTGATATTGCCATGGAGCAACGGAGCCTTTACACGCTTATCACAAGAATGAGGGCAGACATGATTGACCTGAACACGGAGTTTCAAAGAAGCGGCAACCTCTGGGACGATTACTACCAAAGTAGGTTGATTGAATCCATATTGCTCCGATTCCCGCTCCCAGCCTTTTATTTTGATGCTTCCGATGACGACAAATGGTTGGTCGTGGATGGATTGCAAAGGCTTTCAGCCATGAAGAACTTTGTGATTGACAAGAAACTGAAATTGAACGGACTGGAAGTCCTCAAAGAATTGAACGGACTCCGGTATGATGATGAAAAATTCGCCCATAAGTTAAGGTTAAGGATAGACGATTTTCAGGTCATGGTGTACCTCATAAAGCCTGGAACGCCAAAGGAAGTAAAATACGATATTTTCAACCGGATAAACACGGGTGGCCTGACCTTGACATCGCAGGAAATAAGGCATGCTTTGAACCAAAAAATTGCAGCGCCATTTTTCAAGAACTTGGTCTATAAACCAGATACAGCGACACCGGAATACAGCGAGATGTACACCCGGTACATCAATGTCAATGACAGGCGAATGGCAGGCCGGGAGCTTATTTTGCGCTATATTGCCTTCAAACGTGCAGGTTGGGAAAACTACAAGCCGACACTTCGGCGGTTCTTGGACATGGAAATGGGTCGAATCGAGCAAGGTGTGGATGATGAACTGCTGAACATGGTCGAACAACTTTGGAAGGCACTGCATATAGCCCACCAATTGTTTGGCAAACATGTATTCAGCAAGACCTTGGCAAACCCAAGCGGAAGGCGGCTATTGAACAGTTCCTTGTTTGAAGTTTGGACGGTATTGCTCTCCGAACTCAATGAAGCGGAACAACAAAAACTACTTGAAAACAAAAAAGGGCTTGTCGAGGGGTTTAAGGGATGCCTCTTAAACCCAGAGTTTCAAAAAGCAATCACTTCTTCTACTACCAGCAAAGCCAATGTGAATCTTAGGTTCACATGGGTTCAAATACAGATAAAACAATATTTATGATGCTCCGGAACATCAGAATCAAAAACTTCAAGGCTTTTAAGGAAGCTGAAATTACGCTTGGGAACTTGAACCTGTTCACGGGATTGAACGGGATGGGGAAGTCGTCGTTTATCCAAGTTTTGCTGCTGTTGCGGCAAGAGTATTTGAAACTTGGATTTTTTGAAGAAGAACTTATGTTGAAAGGTAAATTGATTAGCGTTGGATTGGGGAGCGACGTGTTGCATATAGACTCAAACGATGATTCAATTGAATTTGAATTGGAATGGGATAACGAAAAAATGCTGAATTGTACAATCCAATATCAACCGATTTTGAGTAACTTCGATATTCTACCTGCAAGTTATATAGGGGAATCATTTTATGACGAATTCAGTCTATTTAATTTCAATTTTGAATATTTGAATGCATTAAGGATTGGTCCAGCATTAAATTTCCCTGTTTCTTCACACCATATAGTCCATGAAAACTCTTTAGGTATAAATGGGGAGTATTCACTTCATTATTTATTTGAAAAGCAACGAGAAAAGCTATCAATAAGTACGTTAAGGCATCCAGATACACCCTTGAGTGAAGATTTATACCTTTTGAATCAAGTAGATAGATGGATGGGCTATATTTCTCCAGGAGTAAAACTGACACCCAGTTCATTAAATGATTTTGAAGTTTCAAGTGTTTTTTATTCATTTTCAAATGATAGAACAGAAACCAAACCTTTTAAATCTGTAAACGTTGGTTTCGGTATCACTTATGCTTTGCCAGTAGTGCTTGCCATCTTAAAATCCAAGCCCGGCGACTTGGTCATCATCGAAAACCCAGAATCCCATATACACCCACGGGGCCAAGCTTATATCGGAGAACTTTGCGCCAAAGCGGCTGAAGCTGGCGTCCAAATCATCATCGAAACACATAGCGACCATGTGCTTAATGGCATCCGGGTAGCGGCCAAGCGCAAGGATGTTAGCGCTGAGAATGTGAGTATTTTCTTTTTTGAGCGCAACACTTCCAGTGACGAGCATTATACCAATATTGTGGAGCCGTACCTCGACCAAAACGGTCGGATAAGTGACTGGCCGAAGGACTTTTTTGATGAATGGAGCAAGCGATTGGATGAATTGATTTAACCCTAAAACAAATAACCATGTTCGACTATTTTTTCAACGAATTATCCGTTCGAAAGTACGAGGCTAAGTCTGTCGCTATTGACAGAATCAAGCAGTTTGTAAAAGTATGCGGCAAGGCCAAAGAAATTGGCTGGCGTACATTGCGATTGCATGAAGACTTTGGTGACAATATTTATTACTTGGAGTTAGCTGATAACTATTATGTCAACCAATGGGTTGAAGAATCTCCAACGGATGAAGTTGTGCTGCTTTTCAAGAACATTCTCACAGAATCGCCACTCATCAATGATGAAGACCCAGAAATAAAGAACCAATGGGGCAATATCGAATATTCATTGGGCAAACAAGTGGCAAAAGGGTTAGGCGCTGCCCATTTTCTGGATACTTTGGCTGTCAGTCTATGGCATGAACCTTCGGATTATTGCCAAAATTATGTGGACATGCTCCGCTCGGAACTTGACGAACAAGCCAATTTACAAGAAAGCAGGGTCAAGGTCATACATTCATCAAAGGATGAGCATCCTGAAACTCACAAAGAATGGTTTGAAAGCAGGCTAAAAGCAGAGGCCGAAAATAGAAAAGACCTTTGGGAAAAGCGGGAAACTTATTTTCCTCACTTGATTTTCTGTGGTAAAACAGAAAAAAACTTAACTGAAGGTGAAACCTTGGCCGGAATAAGCAGGGTATTTGAAAAACTTCAGCGTTTGAATGACTACGCTGCCGATTGGAAAGAAGGTGGTTTTTCGGTTGATGGGGTAGCCGCAAAAGGAGTGGTAGTAAGCAATGAAAGTGATAGCACAATGCAGCATCCAAAACTCAAAGAAAAAAGGAGGTTTAGGCTCCCTGATGGCAAAAAAGAAATATTTGAAACACATATCAAAACTGGAGGTCTGCGGTTTCATTTCTACGCTGACGAGGAAACGCATCAGATTTATGTTGGTTATATTGGAAAGCATATTCCAACTTCCGGTGATATTTAAGATATGGCCAAACAAAAGAAAAACCTCACCCTCAGCGATGCCCTCATCCTCCATCGCTTCCTCTTGCACCAGTTCGGTGTAACGAAGTTCGAGGCATTGGCGGAGCACCTGAAATCAGCGCATTTGGAGGGCTTGGACGAGAACAACGTCTCCATGTTGCACCACGAGTTGGTGGCAAGGCTGTTTGGCAATGTTCGGCTGCCCAAGCAGTTGCTGTTCGAGTACGACCAGAACATCGTCAGCCATACGCTGGCCATCAGCGAGCACCGGGATGCGCCCATCCGCTGGAAGTATTTCCAGTATTTGGGCCTGTTGTTCACGGAGATTTACTTGGACAAATACTTTCGGGACAAGGAAGGGCTGCTGCGGGAACTGAACCAGTTCGTGGACAAGTTCAACGACCCCTTCGATGTGGAAGTGCCGAACAAGGAGTTCGTGGCCCCGCATTTCCGATTGGAGGAATTGAACAAAATAGCTTTTTGGCAGGCCACGGGTTCGGGCAAGACGTTGCTCATGCACGTCAATATCCGGCAGTTCCAGCACTATGCCAAGCAGCACGGCGTGGTCAAGGACATCAGCAAAGTGCTGCTGGTGACGCCCAACGAGGGCCTAACGGAACAGCATTTGCGGGAGTTCAAGGAGAGCGGAATCCCAGCGGAGGTGTTCAGCAAGCGGTCGTCCAGTGAGATGTATGCCGGACAATACGTGGAGGTCATCGAAATCACGAAACTGGCCGACGAAAGCGGGGACAAAACAGTGGCGGTGGAGTTTTTTGAAAGCAACAACCTCGTGCTCATTGACGAAGGCCACCGGGGCGTGGACGGCAACCAATGGAAAAGCCGCCGGGACGCCCTGAGCCAAGCGGGCTTTGCCTTTGAGTATTCTGCCACCTTCGGGCAGGCCGTCAGTGCCGCCACCACGGGCAAGGGCACCCTCATGGACGAGTACGGCAAGTCCATCCTGTTCGATTATTCCTACCGCTATTTCCATGCAGATGGCTACGGCAAGGATTTTCATATCCTGAACATCAAAGACGACGACAACGAGGAATTCGTGCGCAAATACCTGACGGGCGGCCTCTTGTCCTTTTACCAACAGCAATTGATATACCGGGACAATCCCCGTATGGCCGACCATTTCAAGCTGGAAAAGCCGCTTTGGGTTTTCGTCGGGGGGAGCGTCACCAAGAGCCTCAGCAGCAAGGATGCTTCGGATGTGATAACCATCCTCAAGTTCTTCACGGCATTCATCAAGGATGCTGCAACGAGCAAAGACCATTTGCAGCAAATCCTGAGCGGTCGGGATGGACTGTTGGACAAAGACAATATTTCCATTTTCGCCAATGCCTTTACCTATATCAACGGCAAGCAGTTCAGCGCCGACGAACTTTACCTCGACCTACTGAAAACGGTGTTCAACGTGGCCAATCCCGGCGCCAATATCTACCTGGACAACCTGAAAGGGGCCAGCGGCGAACTCGGCATCCGCCTCGGCGATACGGAGGATTATTTCGGTGTGGTGAACGTGGGCGACGACGCCAAGCTGCACAAACTTTGCATAGACCACGGCATCGAGGGCATGGACAAGGATTTTTCCAGTTCGCTTTTTCAGGGCATCAATGGCAAGGAATCCAGCATCAACCTGTTGATTGGCTCCAAGAAGTTCACCGAGGGCTGGAGCAGTTGGCGGGTCAGCACGATGGGCCTGATGAACATCGGTCGGGGCGAGGGTTCGCAGATTATACAATTGTTTGGCCGTGGCGTGCGCCTGAAGGGCTTTGGCATGAGCTTGAAGCGTAGCTGGGCCTTGGATGCCCACCAACGGCCCAACGAGGCTATCCCGAAATTCATCCCCGCCTTGGAGACGCTGAACATTTTCGGCATCCGGGCAGACTATATGCAGCAGTTCAAGCAATTGCTGGAAGACGAGGGCCTGCCCGCCAACGATGGGAAGTTCGTGCCGTTCACCATCCCAGTCATGCCCACCGTGAACCTCGAAGAACACAAACTGAAAGTGGTGCGGGTAAAAGAGGGCATTGATTTCAAAAAGGACAAGGACACCAAGAAGACCAGGGAACTGGCGCTGCGCTTCGAGCATCTCCATGAGCTGCCCCCGGTCCGGCTGGACTGGTATCCCAAGGTGCAGGTGCTGGACAGCAAGCAAAATGGCACAGCCGGGGCCATTGCGATGGAGACGCACAAACTAGCCCACCGCAATTTGGCCTTTATCAATTGGGAGCAGGTTTGGTTCGAACTGCAAAAATTCAAGTACGAGCGCACTTGGTACAACCTGTCCATCAGTCGGGAAGCCTTGCAGGAAATCATGTCGGACGATAGGTGGTACGAGTTGAGCATACCAGAGGAGGAACTGCGGCTAAAGTCCTACCGCCAGACGAGGACTTGGCAAGAGATAACCGTGGCCTTGTTGAAAAACTATACCACGAGGTTCTATAATTTCCACAAGCAGCAGTACCTCGGCGAGTTCTTGGAGGTGCGGACGCTTCGGCCAGACGACCCGAATTTCATCAGTGAGTACCAAGTTCAGGTTGAACAAGGTTTACCACAAATCATACAAAACCTCGAAAAGCTGGTAGCCGATATTAAAGCCAAGGCAATGCCGCAAGCAGTGCGATTGGGCGAACATTTCACGGCGTTTGAGTTCTTGCACCATTTGTACAAGCCCTTGCTTTTTCTGGATGAAAAGAAGTACCCCGGCGGCATCATCAAGATACAGCCCGTAGCCTTGAACCCCGGCGAGCAGCAGTTTGTGGATGATTTGAAGCTGTTTTATGAGGGCAATACCGATTTCTTTGAAGGCAGAAAGTTGTTCCTATTGCGCAACACAAGCCGCAAGGGTATCGGCTATTTTGAAACGCAGAACTTCTACCCCGATTTCATCCTTTGGATGGTGGAAGGGGAAAAGCAGTACATCGCCTTTATTGACCCCAAGGGTTTGCGGCAGGCACAGGGTTTTGACAGCCCAAAAATCCGTTTCCACAAGACGGTGAAGGAGAAGATTGAAGCCCAGTTGAACGACCCGTTAATTTCGCTTTCCTCCCATATCGTATCCAATACCTCCTACCAGGATGTCAAGTACTGGGCATCCGATGAGCCGATGGACTATTTCAATCGGTTCAATGTGTATTTCCAGCTGCGGAACGAGCAGGGGAATGTGTATGTGGGGATGGTTTTGAGGAAGATGGTGGGGTGAGGAGGATTAGCAAAATTTTAAGTAATTCAATAATCCGAAATCGTTAAAATCAGGCGTGATACAAAAATATACCTTTATATCACGCCCGAAGTAAATCAATTTGGGAACACATTTATTGTTCGTGCAAAAATAAAGAACACGTGAGTGGAAATCGAAAGCCCCCAAATAATGTAATCACTGTTTGTCACACGGTTGTTTTTCCTTTTGTTGTGAATGGTAATTAACATGACTAAAACACATATGCCTTTGAGAAATGCACCGACCCAACACGAAATGGCGGGATCAATCAAAAATTCATCCTTACGTAGATGATTTTTGAAGATGAAAGACATTGGAATAGTGGCAGATAGATAAGAGATGTAAGCCCAATAAAACTTGACAACTCTTTTAATAAAGTAGTTTTGCCAATCTTCATCATAATTTTCCATTTGTTCCTTGCGCTTCTTCTCTTTTGCGCCAGAAGGCACATCTCGCATTACTCCTTCTCTTTTGAAAACATTTTCCACATTGTCTGGAAAAATATACACTATCATACCATAAACAAGACCTGATAAGACGATGTAATAAAGGTAGTAAATAAGGCTGTCAATCTCATCGAGCTTCAACCGCATACCCCAAATCAATTGAATAGTTAGAAAAGCCAAGTTTACACCCCAAAGAAATCGCAATCTCCACCTATCCTTAATATTGGAGTTTATGTCGGATGGCTTGTACTTATAGAACAAGTCAAATCCCTTGATAAGATTGGTAATCCCCAAAGCCATTACCAAGACAACTAGTGAAAACAAAAATTCTGTTGGTGTCATATAGATTTTGTTTTTGATGATAAAATAATTTTACAATACTAATGAATCTCAATATTTAAAATATCCATCATAGACAAACGCAAGTAATAATTCAACAAAATCAGAAAACACTCGGACTAAACATGTAGTCATTAACGTCATTGGCATATTGCTTCCCCGCTGGCCCTGGTTATCCTAGCAACGCTGGTTCGATATCACCCCAGTTGGCACACGGTCTTCCCGCTGGTGCATGGTCTTCCCCCGTTACGCTGGTTAAATGCCTCACGACTTTAACCTATTATCAGCCTGTCTCCGACAGGCGTAAACGTGTTACTTACTTCCGTCAAAGCCGGAATGATAGAAAGGCCAAGTCAGGAGATTTGGCCCAGCGGACTCATGCCTCACACCAAATAGTCCTTTATTCCCCCCAAAAACCTAGCTTTACACCACAAACACAACCAACATGGATAACATCAAAAAAAAGGAGCAACAAGATTCCGTTTGGCCCAGCCAGAAATATCGTTTTAAGGTAAATATCAGCAGCTTGGGGGAAATGTATTTTCAGCAGGCTTTCGGGCTGAATACCTATGAAACGGTGCAGTACCGGACTGCCAATGTCCCATCTTTCCTTGGCAATAAGTTGCCGCATGCACAGCATAAACCCATTGAATTAAGCCTCAAAAAATGTTTGTACCCCAATAATGATGTCATGTACGACTACCTTGCCAAGGTAAAATTGAATACGGCACCCAAGGAAACGGTCATCATACAAATGTTGGACGAATTCGATATGCCGGTACTCACATATACGCTAAAGAACGCATGGGTCAGCAAAATATCCTTTGCGAGCCCCCCTTCAAAAAATAGTGAATGTGATATTGAAGAGATGGAATTGGTATCGGAAGAAGAATTCACTTTAGAAGGCTAAGCATGTGGTAACCCTGCTGGCACATGGTCTTCTCCAGTTACACTGGTTCAATGTCCCCAGACTTGAACCAAATATCAGCCTGTCAGTGACAGGCGTAAGCGTGTTGCTTACCACCGTCATAGACGGAATGATAGAAAGGCCAAGTCAGGAGACCTAATCATGTCCCATATCTTCACAGCCCCAGCGGGGCGTAATCTTTGTAGAAATAGGACAAATCACCTATTTTCAGCCCCAGCGGGGCGCTATATGAAAGCTAATTCCTGATAGATTTCGCTCCGCTGGAGCTTGAGGCCGGGGGTAAACTGGATTTCTACAAATATTTCGCCCCGCTGGGGCTATCAGGCCGATTTTATGGGACAGGATAATTCCGACGTGAACCAAGTTCCAGCCTGTCATCAGGGGAAGTTTACCCACAAGTTTAGGCTAAACCCCCGTAGGGTTTGAAAGTGAATAGCCCCGGATGCCTGCTTGTCGGCAGACAAGAAATCCGGGGGTTTTGAGTGTGCGGTAATGACCCCAACGGGGTCGAATGTCAACATATTTGACCCCGTTGGGGTCATTACCGCCTTACCTTTCACCCCGGATAACATCCGGGGCTATTCATATTTGACCACTTCGTGGTCTAAACTTGTGGGTAAACTTCACCTGTCTCAGACAGGCGTAAGCAAGGGGGCGGCTTGCTTTTCGCAAAGGGACAGGCCCTTAAAGGCTCCCCCCAGGACGAACCAGCCATTTATTCGTGTAAACAACACACTATTCTTCCTTATTCGTCCGCACCCAAATCTTATTGCCCTTGTTTCGATTTTTGGCATAGTTATTGGCGAATTAATTTCATACTTCCCGTACACGGTAAAGCCCTTTTCCCCTCGTAGCTGTATTCCCAAATTTTCATTACTGGTTTTGTGGTTATTGGACAGTCGCTGCTTGATTTCACCAGAGGAAGCCCTCACTGAGCACCCGTTCAATCATTGCTAATAATCATTGCCCCCCGTTTAACCAATTTTTAAATTGAATTCGTATGAAAAAACTTTCTCGCACCGGTGGGGCCGCAAAGGCCCGCATTCAAAAACAGTTTCCTCGTATTTTATCCGGTACCCAACAAAATGTGATATCGGTGTCCAAACTGGCTTGGGGCTATTGTTTGGCATTGATTGATCGCTTTGCTGTGTTCAGCACCCGTTTTACGCCCGACCTCGTGGCGGATATGGTCAAGCAGGCGGACGATGCCAATGCCTTGCCCAGCAAGGAGCAACGAGCAAATGCGAAAAGGACGGCCCATGTCGAACTGATTGAGGCGAACGATGCGGTTTGCCTGCAATGGCAGACGCTCAAGCGGTACATCCTGCAGGCATATCCCAAGAACTTGGTGAAAATCAAGCTGGATGCGGCGGGCTACCTGCATTACCGCCATGCGAAGGGCGGTCGTTGGGAGAACACCTTGAGCCTTGCGAAGGATGCCAAGGAGTTCATGACGGCATTTGCGACCGATTTGGAAGCCAATGAAAACATGCCGAAGGACTTCCCGGCCGATTTCGGAGTGGTGGTGGCGGTATTCGAGCGGGAACGCAACCGCTTCGTGGGCGATACGCAGTCGGCGAAGGAAGGCACGAACTCCAAGGACAAGGCCATCTATGAGGTGGAGTTGGAGCTGTCGAAATTGCTGAGCGCCGGGAAGGTCATTTTCGACAAGGACCCCGTGAACCTGAAGAAATTCACCTACGATGACCTTATCAAGGAGGTGCGGGGCAACGAGCCTTCGGGCGTGAAAGGCTACCTGTACAATGCCACCGATGGCCAGCCGGTGTCCGGGGTGGTGGTATCTGCGTCCGGTTATTCCACGGCCTCCGATGAGATGGGCAAATTTGAGCTTCGGATGGCCAGCGGCACCTACGATGTGCTGTTCGAAAAGCCAGGTTTCGAGCCTTTGTTGCTCGAAGGTCGGGTCGTCAAGGTCGGAGTGATGGGTCGCTACAATGCCAATTTGCAGGCCGTGCAGCCGGGGGCAGCTTCGGAAACCGGGAAGCAGGCAGCCGACGGCAGTGCATCCTCTTCCAACGAGACAGACATGATGCAGCCTTCCGCTGGGGGGTGATTGATGTAGTAATTTTGAGTTACGGGACAAACCCCGTCAGTCTGAAGACTGGCGGGGTTTGTTTTTTGTATGAAATTGGAAGGACGAATGGGGAAAGGGGCCAAAGGCCTGAATATTGAGTCTATGTTCTCCCACCATAACGGGGGCATTTGCATGGTCAAGGTATTGGACGCTGTAACGACCACGGGCTGTGCGACCAATACGGGTGCTACGGGTAGCCGAGGATTCGGTATCTCGGAAAACCTCAATGACACACACCACATGCACTTTTTGCCTCGATTCCTAAGAAGCTGTTATCGGAGACCAACAAAGCTGATATCGTCATCTCACTTTACGACAACGGTACTGGCCAATGGAAATCTTATCCTTCCGACAAGGATTTGTTTGAGGATACTTACACGATTATTTGGTGAAAGCGCTGTGGTGTAATTCCGCAGAATTTGCTTTTCATTCAAAATCCCACGAGTCAATTGGGTTAAATCCTTTACCCATTCCGGAAGGTGCCAAAATTAGTAAGGTAACATCAACGAGTGCACCAATTCCAAACCCAATGGCTCCCGCCCTGTTCCGTTCGTCCATTATTTCAACCTTGGCAATGTCGCTGATTGGCGTGGCAAAATAACGGTTATTGGCATCAAGGCAGGTGATGGCGCTGAATTGGCCATCCTCATCCGAAGACGGGGTCTTGAACATGTATTTGCCTTTTCTCACCTCGCCGTTTTTCAAGGTAAGTTTAAGCTGGCTATTGCGGGGAATGTTAATTAAGTTTTTCAATGGAAGCTGCGAAGCTGCACTGGAGTCAACGCCAGTTCCGATGGCGTATCCAACAATGCTGCAACTATTCATTGACATTAGTGCAAGGATGGCAATTGCAAACAGGCAGCCAAATGCATAATTTTTCATGGCGCAGGTTTTTGATGAAGATGAAATCAAAATATGTTGCTTCTCCTGGTTTGTCAATGATAATTATCGGTCTATGATAAAGGGTGTGGGATGAGGTGGCCCCATTTTCACGGTCGCCCGCTCAGGCTTAGCAATCCCTATAGGGCTTACCAATCCTTCGCTAAAAAGCAAGCCGCTGCACCTCTGGAACTTTTTGTCCAATCTTTTAATTTATCCCTCCCATCAAGCTGCTATAAGCTAACCGGGACTTTACTGCATCCACATTCGGGAAGTTGTAAACCCATAACGGGTGGTATAAGGCGGGGCCTCGCCGACGAAAGGAAGCGAGGCAGCACGCCCCAGAACAGCATATTTTTTAACCATTAACATCAACGAATGAAAAAAGTGAAACAGCAGCCTCGCCCTCCGCCATGCGGGTGAGGATGCAGAAAAAGACTTGCCATGAAAACCACGACGATTGACACGGATTTTAAACTGGAGGCCCAAGCTATCCTCCAGGATAGGCGCCTGCTGATGATATGGGACTGCACGGAGATGCTGCACCGTGCCATTAAGTGCTTCTACAAGCACATCAACCCAATCGCACTGTACGAGCTGGCTCCATTGGACAACCGAAGGGCCATCAGCAGCCAGTACGCCGACCTCGGCTTGGCTATTTCAGCACATGACCAAGCGGTGGTGCAGGTGGACCCGGCCCAGATGCTTTTCCACCAATACCTGTTGCTGCGACTGCTGCCAACCCAGCCATCCCTGGCCAATAGCCCTGAATATTGGCGCTCGGTGCTGTCGGTCTTCACCCGCCCAGCATTTAGGCAGCCGCTTCGCAAACAGGAGCGGAAGCGGCGGAGAAACCATTGCCGCCAACTCCAACTCGTTCACCCTGCCGGGTCGTTGGAGCAGCTCGACGGCTATTTCCAATGGCTGCACGATTTCCATGCCCGCACGGGACTGCCATACTCGGCGCAGACTGAACTGCTTTTTTACAAAAGGTATTTCTACCCCGTGCAAAACCACCGCATGAACCGGGTGTTCATCGAAATGTTCGTGCGGGCAGCCAACGAGGCGGGTGCCATACCTGCTACCTTCTCCCGTTACCACCACCTGTTGGACTTGACGGAGCAATTGGTTTTTGCCAATCAAAAAGCCAACCCGCTCACGCTGCGCAACATGGCCCATGCCATCGTGGAGTTCCACGAGTTTGCCTATCCCGCCTTGGTCAGCCGCTTCGGGGACATGGAGGCAGACGAGATTTTTTCTGGGAAACCCATCGTTAAGGCGCTGTTTTTCCATTGGTTTTGGCGGCGCAAGCGCAATATGTCGCTCGAAATCGGGCTGGACAAGGAACTGCCTGATGCGCTGCGCTGGGTGCCCTCCTTGAACTTGGTGCGCTACCTGCCACTATACCTGCTCCATGCGTTGCCATACCAACTGATGGAGGCCGAGCAGGGGCTTTTGGAGCAGGTTCGGCATTTTGGCGAGGGCAAATCGGCCCGGCTGCTGCCCGGCCTGCCGGAGGGCTTCACGGCACGGGCTGCGCATTGGCTGCCGTATGCGCCAAAGGGGGCCACACCGGAGTCAGGCGTGCATTTCGGACTTGCCATGGCCGTGACGAACGACCTGGGGGTTGCCACTGAAATCATGGAAATCGTGCAGCGCCACCATGTCTGCCAATACCTGCCCGCCGCCAAGTTCATGGAGCTTTGCCGCTTTTTGCATGCCCATCAAGCCGATTTTTCGAGTTACGAGTGGCACCCGCTCATGGACTATTTCCAAGCGGCGGTTGGAGAAAACCCGGCGTTCAGCCTGGCTGGCCGCAATGCCCGCTCGGTGCGCCGACACATGGAGGAGTGGCATCGAACACTGGCCTACAGGCGCATGAATTGTGAAATGCCAATGGAGTGGGAAGGGGTTAAGCTGGAGAACCTTGTGTTGGAGCAGGACGGCGAGCAGTACGAGTTCCGGCAGTTGACAGCTGCTGAGGAACTCGTTCGTGAAGGCCAGGTCATGCACCACTGTGTGGCGAGCTATGCTTACGGCTCCGCAAACGGGACCCATTCCATTTGGTCGCTGCGGTTGCCCAGCAAATCGGGGCGTCGGTTGCTCACCCTGCAAGTGCTGACCACGGGCCACCTCGTGCAGGCAAGGGGCTTCGCCAACCGAATGCCCGACCAGAAGGAGCAGCAACTGCTAAAGGCTTTTTGCCGAAGGCAAAACTTGGTGCTGAAATGTTGATGGGGCTATTTGCGCCGGCGGGGCTTTGGGCTGTACTATACCCATCTTGTCAAATTGCGCTGTTAGTTTCTTCAAGTAAAAACGCAAATTGCCCTAATTTCGCCCGCCGTTTTGAAGGAAGGCCAAACGTGGCGACCTTCGATTTGGCTCAACAAAAACAATTTGCAAACAAAAGCGGTCATGGGCTTGGTTCATGGAGGACATTAATGGAGTTTATAGTCGTCCCCCCAATCCGCAATCCGCAATCCAAAATCCGCAATACAATGAGGGCTTATATTTTTCCTGGTCAAGGTTCGCAGTTCGAGGGCATGGGCAAGGACATGTACGAAAACAATGGCTACGCCAAGGAACTGATGGAACAGGCCAATGAAATCCTCGGCTACCGCCTCACCGATGTGATGTTCGAGGGCGATGCAGAGGCGTTGAAGCAGACGAAAATCACGCAACCAGCGGTGTTCCTGCATTCCATTGTGAAGGCAAAAATTGCAGGCGACGATTTTAGGCCAAGTGCAGTGGCCGGGCACTCCCTGGGCGAGTTCTCGGCGCTGGTGGCCGCCGGTGGCATGACCTTCGAGGACGGGCTTCGGTTGGTGCAGCAGCGGGCCATGGCCATGCAGCGGGCCTGCGAGCTGACGGAAGGCACCATGGCCGCCGTGCTTGGCCTCGCCGATGATGTCGTGGAAGAAATTTGCGGCAGCGTTGACGGCGTGGTCGTTCCTGCCAACTACAATTGTCCGGGCCAGTTGGTGATTTCAGGCTCCGTGCCGGGCGTGGAAGCAGCCGTGGCCAAATGTACTGAAGCCGGGGCAAGCAAGGCCATTGTGCTGCAAGTTGGTGGGGCTTTCCACTCGCCGCTGATGCAGCCAGCCAAGGACGAACTGAAGGCGGCATTGGAGGCCACGAATTTCACAGCGCCCATCTGCCCGATTTACCAGAACGTGAACGCCCTTCCAGAGACCGACCCGGACAAAATCCTTCAAAATCTCGTTGACCAATTGACGGCGCCCGTGCGCTGGACGCAGACCATGCAGAACATGATTGCCGATGGCGTCACTGAGTTCATTGAAGTGGGCGGTACTGGCAAGGTGTTGCGTGGTTTCGTGGCCAGGGTGGACAGGCGGTTTCCGACGGCGGCTTTGTGAGCGTTAGCACCTATCGCTTATACAAAATTTGTTTTTTAATAATTCTTGCTGCAACTTGGCGCTCGAAATTTGGAATGAAAAACAACAGGAAACCGGAACCTTGGTGAACAAAGGTTGTTTCATGTTGGACTTTCACAGTTCCATTCGCATTCATTTTTATAAATGGCAGGAACCATCATAAAAAGCGGCAGTATTCTTTTGGCCGAGCCATTCATGCTCGACCCCAATTTCAAGCGCACGGCTGTGTTGCTGTGCGAGCATTCGGAAGAGGGCAGCATCGGTTTCATCCTGAACAAAAAGCTGGACATGCGGGTGGACGATTTGGTGAATGGCTTCCCCGAATTCGATTCCAAGGTGTTTTTTGGCGGGCCTGTGCAGACCGATACCATCCACTATATCCATAATGTGGGCGACCTGCTGGAAGAAAGTCGCAAAGTGGCCGATGGTGTCTGGTGGGGCGGCAGCTTTGAACAACTGAAGTTCCTGATTAGCTCCGAGTTGATTACCCCAGATAATGTTCGCTTTTTCGTTGGTTATTCTGGCTGGTCGGAAGGCCAATTGGAAGAAGAAATGCAGACCGGCTCCTGGGTGACCGCCCACATGCACCCGAACTATGTTTTCAAATCAAAGCCCGATTCACTTTGGTCGCAGATTATGTCCAACAAGGGCGACCATTATGCGGTGATAGCAAGCATGCCGGATTCTGTCACCTATAATTGATACCCTGCCGTAAAAGAAATTTTCCCAGCCTTACCCAACCGCTCGTTCGCCTTCAACTGTCTGTTTGACTGTTAAGGATTTGGATTTTAACTGCAGGATTTGCACAGTTGCGTTTGGGTTGATACCTTGTCAGACTTTTTTCATTAAAACTTGTATCAATTTATGAAAGGAAATACGCTATCCGTGCTGCTCCTGCTTTTGCTGGCGGCTGCACCCTTTTCGGCCTTTGCCCAATCTGCCAGCATTGACATCGTAACCATGAAAGATGGAAAAGTGTTGCAGGGGCAAATCAAGGAATATGTGCCTGGAAAAACACTGAGGTTTCAAACCGAAGAAGGCCAAGAACTTACACTTTCAGATGCCGAAGTCGCAAAAATCCAACAGGGCGTGGAACTGGGCACTCAAGAAGCAACTCGCAAAACAGACGAGCTTCCAACGGCGAGGACACGTGGACTCTACGCCAATTCGATGCTCTCATTTGCTGTCGGCAATACTGACGACGAGGGGATTTCTTTGGGTGCAGGGTTCTCCCAAGTCTTAGGGAAACAATTCAGAGACCTATTGGGCCTTGGTGTTGGAGCCGGCATTGACAACTATTCGAGGAGGGGTGAAACGGTTTACCCGCTATTCGGAGAGGTCAGGCTGATGTTTCCCTCAAATAAGCAATCAGGCGGTTTTTATGCCTTGGCTGGAGGGGGGTATTCCTTGGCCTTTTCCCGTAAATCCTTGGACATAAAAAAAGCTGATGGCGGGCCAATGGGCTACGCCGCAATAGGTTACAGGGCCGCAACCGTCGAGGGCGTTGATATCTATATGGACCTTGGCGCAAGATTCCAGCAAGCCTATTTTGAACGTTCCTTGTACAATGGCGATTTGGAGGTCAGGAACATAGACTTCAGAAGGGTCGTGATAAGGGTGGGGATTGGGCTTTGGAAATAAACTAAACAAAGAAAACCACAGCGTTTGCAAAAACAAAAGGCATATACCGAAGAAGAATTGGTCAAAGGCTGCGTTGCCAATGACCGCTTCTGGCAGGAGCAGTTTTACCGCCGCTTCTTTCCTGCCATGATGGAGATGTGCCTCCGCCGAACCGACGACCGTGACGAGGCCATGTCCATCGTCAACAATGGGTTCATGCGGGTTTTCAAAAAAATCCACCTCTATTCTTTCAAAGGTTCTTTGGAAGGGTGGGTGCGCAGGTTGGTTTGGCATAGTCTTGCTGACTACTTCCGTGACCAACAGAAATACATTCATTTTCTTGTTTTTGAAGAGCGTGACGAACCCGTGCAAGCTAGCCCAACCAGCCAGCTTTTTGCGGAGGACATCCTTCGAATGGTAGAGACACTGCCGCCAGCCAGTGCAGAAGTGTTTAAACTCTATGCCATTGAAGGATTTTCACATGCTGAAATTGGGGAGCAGTTGGGCATCAGCGACGGAACGTCAAAATGGCATTTGGCCACGGCCCGGCAAAAGCTCAAGCAATTGATTCATCAACACGATTTTAGGAGCTATGCGAGATAAACGATTACCTATTGATGATGCCTTCATCAACCGTGCGTGGGATGAAATGCGGAGGCAACTCGATGTCGAGATGCCAACGGAGGAAAATCGCCGCCGTAGGTTTGGGGGGTATTGGTGGCTTGCCGTTTTGGGTTTCATGGTGCTGACGGTTGGCGCAGGTTATGCTATTTGGAACACGAAACCTTCGGGAACTGTCGTAAAGCCAATCAATCGCATTTCGGTTGGAGCTACTCCGATAGCAAGTGAAACTGGGCCATCGAAGGCCATTGAAGCACATGCAGCCAACAAGGTGGAAGACGCAAGGTTGGAAAGTGAAGTTGAAAAGGCACAACCTAAAGCTGGTTTTTCAGGGAACATGATTGAGATTAGCCATAGGGGGAAAGGGAGCGACCAAGTTGCGGAGCAATCGCTGGTAAATGCCCATTCAGTCAAAAACCTGCCTGAATTGGATGGAAACCAAGGCATAAACGTGCTGGAAGGAAGCGAAATAATTGGAGAACCCAAAGCAATTCCCTCCTTCAATGCGGAAAGTTCATTGACAGCCACCGAATCACCAAAGTTGATTGAGCAACCAGCTTTAGACCTTTTTTCAATTGCAAACCCAGCATTGGACCTACCGATTGAACCCTTCAAGCAAAATGGAAAAAGATGGGTGGTTGAGGCAAGTTATATGCACGCTTTGAAGAATCCTGCATCTGGTGCTGGGATTGGGCTGTTGATGACAAAGCCATTGAAAAATAAGAATTTTAGCCTGCAATTCGGGTTGGCCTACTCTTTTGTCCAGCAGCCTCTGGAAGTAGAACTCGCAGGATACCAGGCTGATGGTACCGGGCGCTTTTCTGAAGAGGTGTATTTTTATGGAACCAGCTTCGATAGTGAGGCAGTATCCATGATTCCATCCAATGCCGTAGTACGTACCAGTCGGCAATATGGACTAAACCTTCATTATCTGGCAGCGCCTATCAGGCTCTCCTGCGCCTTTTCCAAAAGGTTCAGTATGAAAATTGGGCTTGATGCTGCCATGTTGCTCCGGGCAAAATCAGATTTTGTGGACGGCGGCGTGCTCGAAGGATTGTCGTTTTTAGATAAGTCTATGGTGGCAGATAATACCCCAGGCATGTCAGAGGAAAACTTAACAGGTCAAGGCTACCAAGTATCTCCATTCGATTTGGTTACCACAGCAGGTCTTGAGTACAGGATCAGCAAACGATTTAGCCTTTCGTCGCAGGTTCGGTATGGATTAATTGATGTGCTTCCCAAAAACAGCACTGCTGATTTCAACCGGCTTTTGCAAATGAGCCTTACCTACCATTTGCCTTACAAGTAAAAAATAGGTTCACGGTTCCGGCCAGCCTCCGGTTCGCCGGAACCGTGTACTTCTCTCTATTTTCGGCGGCGCAGCCGCCGAAAATAGAGAGAAGTAATTTTTGGTCATTACTTATAAGAATTAAACTTGCGGTTAAAACCATTGGGAAACCAATGTTCAATTTTGCCGCTATGCTGACTTGTCAAAAACACCTGTTTTCCATCCCGGACGGGATTACCTACCTCAACTGCTCCTACATGTCGCCATTGTCGAAACCAGTGGAGGAAGCAGGCATCCAAGGCCTTCTCAAAAAATCGAGGCCCTGGGAAATCACAATTCCTGATTTTTTTGACCCAGCACGGAAGCTCAAGCAGTTGTTCGCCCAACTCGTCAATGTGTCCGATGCCCAACGCATTGCAATAGTTCCTTCCGTGTCCTACGGGATAGCTTCCGTTGCCAAGAACTTAACAATCCAACGTGGTCAGAACATCGTGGTGGTGGACGAAATTTTTCCCAGTAATTACTATGCCTGGGAGCGGCTTGCGTCGGAAAATGGTGCAAAGCTCCATGTTGTAGGGCGTCCCGAGGAAGCCGGTGGGCGGGGCAAGCTTTGGAACCAACGGGTATTGGAGGCAATTGACGGAAATACTGCGGTCGTTGCATTGCCCCATGCACACTGGACGGACGGCACTGTGTTCGACCTAATGGCCGTTCGGCGAAGATGTGATGAAGTAGGCGCTGCACTCATTATAGATGGTACGCAATCGGTAGGTGCGTTGCCCTTTGATGTGGCCGAAATCCGACCAGATGCATTGGTTTGTGCAGGCTATAGATGGCTTATGGGCGCCTATGGCTTGGGCTTGGCTTACCTGGGCGAGCGATTTGACGGTGGTATTCCAATTGAAGAAAATTGGATAAATCGGCTTGGCAGTGAGAAATTCGAGAACCTGACCCAATACCAACCTGCCTATAACGCTGCAGCCAACCGGTATTGCATGGGGGAAAACAGTCAGTTCATCGCTGTGCCCATGCTGTCGAAATCACTGGAAATGCTGTTGGAGTGGGGCGTTTCAAACATTCAGGAATATGTTGGCAGGATATCAAGGCCCTACCTGCAGGAGTTGGAGGAAGTAGGGTTTGAAATCGAAGACAACGCCTACCGTGCCAACCATCTGGTAGGAGTAAGGCTGCCCCAAGGACTTGAAATGCAAACAGTTAAAACAGCCACCCAAAGCCGAGGCGTCTATGTTTCGTTCCGGGGCAGTGCCATGAGGGTTTCTCCACATTTATACAACGAGGAGACTGATTTTCAGCGATTGTTGGAAGCAGTTTCCACAGTTTGGCCTGCATGAGGATGTCAAAACTGAAGTGCTACGCACTTGGGTTCATAACTGATAAAAAAAGCCGCCCTAAAAACAAGGCGGCTCCATGGAATTTTATCATTGAGAAAAAAAAGGAATGAGTGTTTATTGGTCGAATGGCTTTTGGAATGGGAAAAGTCAAAAGTTGAAAATCATCACTTGGGATGTCTGTGCAATCCTGCCATTTTCTACGATGGCGACGATATAAAGCCCACTTGCCATTTGGCTGATATCGAAGTCGGTATGTCTTTCACCTTCTGGCATTCTAACCTTCAATACCTGCTGACCAAGTTGGTTCATCAACAGTATTTCGCAGGATTCTTCTACAGAAGATGGTAAGTCAATATGCAAGTTGTCAGTAGCGGGATTTGGGCTGAGCCTCAAGCCCCCAGAACCATGTTCCGAATTAGGTGATGCAACGCTTTCTCTTTCATCTTCATATAGCAGGTGGCAGGAAGTGAACAATTCGCAGGTTCCGTCCTCATTGGAAATGGCGGTGGCAATTTCGCTGGCCTTGCATTCCCCGTCTTCGTTGCCGCAGGCAATGCACCTGAAAACCTGGTCGGACTCCAACACGATTTCACGACAGGCTGTGCCATCAGGGCCATGTGCCCCAAAACCTTCCAAGAGCCGGAAAACTATTTTAGGCGTATAGCACCCCCTTTTGTACGGAGCCGACAGGTCTTGATAGATTTGGATGGAGTCGTTGCTGGAATTGAAGTCAACTGCGATATAGTCAAATTCAAGGTCGTAAGGCTCAACCCCACCCAAGATTTCTTGCGGGGTCGGCTGATAGGTGAAGAGGATTTTTGCCGTGGGGTCAAGACCTACCATGTTCTCAGCATGTATTTTGCTGACTACGTTCACGTTGCATCCACCACCATACGGACAGCTTAGGTATTCAATATCTATCCGGTCTTCCGTACAAATCTGACAAGTGGTGTAGGTGACACATTCCCTGATGTCAGGCTCGTTGTACGGGTCGTCGTCCTTGTCCACTTCAAGGCAAAAAGTGTAACCACCGAATTTCTCGAAAGTATGGTGGAACCATACTCCTTCGTACATGGCGATAAAATCTCCGTCAATAGCAGAGGTGATCCACCACCTGTACTTGAAGTTGGCTTCTTGGCTTGCATCGAAGCATGCTGGATTGTCATAGTCAATGAAACCGATGAAGAAGCATGGTTTTGGCATTTGAATCAAGTTTTGAATATCCTTGATGCACTGGCCTTTAGCATTGAAACTGATGAGCATTTGGAGGGTGAATGACCATAGGATTAATTTTTTCATATTCATGAATCGGTTGAACCGTGGTTTGTGCCAGCTTGCTGATAACGAAAAATTACCAACAATGCCTTCCAAACATGTGTAGTCGGTTGGTTAAAAAAAATAGCAGTAAGTGATGTCATTCCACGCTTGTGTTATCAAGCGCAAATAGGTAAGTGAATGCACGGTGTTGTTCAACGCCGATGAAGGCAGGTTCAAACCAAATATGCCAAGGCAAAATGGTTTGAGGGCGGCTGTTGCCGCCAGCGGACATGTTCATGGGAAAATTCTATGTGCAAAATCTGCACGGTGGTGGGTTATAGGAATCAGAGAGCTAAAAATAGGTGCCTTGATATTGGCTCCGTTCTTCGTTTTGGATTAGTTCGATGCACAAATAAAGAGAGTATTTATATAAAATTCAAATATTATTGACTTTATTTTAGCTTCGGGAAATTGCAGCTTCCGGGAAGCCTAATAAAATCAATATTTATTACAAATAAAAAAATATCAAAAATTTTCATTTGATTGGCTTCGTCTGACCACTACTTGACCAAGGTTACTCCTCCTTTCAACAATTCGGTGCTACCGTCAATGAACTCCACCTCCGCATACCATACAAAAACGGCGGGATCCATCGGTTCTCCCTTGAAATAGCCGTCCCATCCATAGTTCAGGTCATTGGCCATGAAATCGAACGCCTCAAACACCGACTCGCCCCAGCGACTGAAAACCATGAATTTGTTGACCTTTACCGGAAGGTCGAGGTTAGAGAATATCGTGAACTTGTCGTTGATGCCGTCATCGTTCGGTGAAAAAGCATTTGGCACATAAACGTCATTCGATTTTTTGACCAAAACTGTAATGGGGGCCGAATCCTCACAACCATTTTTATCAATGACAGTAACCGTAAAACTCATGGTCTGAATTGGCATGGTCATCGGGTTCAAACAATCGGAACAGGATAAGTACTCATCCGGCGTCCATTCTATCGAGGCAATGCTATCGTATGGGATATTGATTCCAACATTCAGTTCCAGGCTATCACCAAGTTCTATCAAAGTGATAGTTTCTAAATCCAGTTCCAATTGCACGGCTGGCGAAATGGTGACTTGAGCGGCTTGCAAACAGCCATTTGCATCGCTTACCACCACCTCATAATCCCCTGGAACAAGGTTGCTGAAAATGGGCTGTGAACTGAAATTGTTGCCACCATCTATCGAAAACGAATAAGGAGGAAGACCGCCATCAAGGTTGATAAATTCAATGTGCCCCAATTCCCCGGTGCAAAGTGGCTGGTTGACAAGTGGTATCGCAGATGGGAAGCCAGTGGTGACAACCACTTCGTCAGTTGCAGTACAGCCGTTGCTCAATTGCGTAATCGTCAATTGATAGGTGCCAGGATTGCCGATGACAGGGGTCGGTGTTGTTGCCCCGGCAGTTATTGTACCATCAAGCGTGCTCCAACTAAAACTCAAGCCACCAACTCCCGAAGAACCACTCCCGTTCAGGTTATCATTATGACCATTGCAACCAAGCAAAAAAGGTGCTCCGGCATCAGCGATTGGACTAACCGTATCTATTGACACTTCCACCTGAAACTCGGATGAGCAACCATTTGTGTTGTCAATCAGTAGAAGTTGATAAGTGCCAGCCTGGTCAACGGTGGCCAATAGGCTGTTGGCCCCATTGAGAATTTGACCAGTAACCGTGCTCCATTGAACATCGAGATTTGAACCTTGCAACACCGTAGCCTGCAAGTTCACTTGGTTCGTGAGACAGTTAAGTTGACCAGGTGGGGCGATTACCGCTTGCGGTTCCACCAAATTGGCGGCTACGGTTACATCAGCGCTGGTAGCGCAACCATTCTGCAAATTGGTGATGGTGAGTTCATAAATTCCAGGTTCATCCACTAATGGATTGGTTGAGTTGGCCCCACTGACAATATGGCCGTTGCTGGTTTCCCATTGGTAGCTGTAAATACTACCAATGCTACTTCCCGTACTATTCAATTCCACGGCATTGGTAAGGCAGTTAATTTCATCAATTGAATTGGCGAAAGCCAAGGGATAGTCAATGTTTTGAACAACTTCAATCGCCGTCGTTTGGGTACACGAATTTGAGCTATTCGTTACGGTTAGGCTATAAGTGCCTGGTTCGTTCACCATGGGTGCAAGCGAATTGCCGCCCGAAACTATATTCCCGTCAACTGTTGACCATGCATAATTGAATTGAGGGCCAGTTGAAGTACCTGTTCCGCTCAAAGCAACCTGGCTCGTTGTGCAATCCAGGCTGTCAGGTGAAGCCGCAATTGCAATCGGAGGAACGGTGTCCACCCCAACCACAACTTCATCAATGCTTGAGCATCCGTTAGCGGTGTTAGTCACCAATAATTGATAGGTTCCTGGTTCGTCAATTGTGGGGTGCAGGGTATTGGTGTCTGCACTGATATTGCCATTAATGGTGCTCCAATTATAGGTGATGCCAGCTCCTGTTGACGAGCCGATTCCATTCAACTGGAGTGCGGTTGTCAGACAATCCAACATATCGTCCTGACCCGCCGAAGCTGCGGGTGGAGTATTGTTCAGGTCAACCAACACACTTGCCGCACCGCTACAATTGTTCAAAGTATTGGTAATGGTAAGTAGATAGCTTCCCGGTTCATTTATGGCAGGTTGAAGACCGTTTGCACCACTCACGATAAACCCATCCTGCGTGGTCCATTGGTAAATCAAGTTGCTGCCAACATCAGAGCCGGTTCCGTCCAAAACGACCTCATCCACCGTGCAAGTGAGGCTGGGTGCTGCCGCAATAACTGCTACGGGCATTTCCACATCTGGAACCACATCAACAAGGTCGGTCGCTGTGCAGCCGTTGGTGGTGTCAGTTACCAGCAACTCATAGGTTCCTACTGCATCCACCACCGGTTGCAAGGTTGAGGCACCACTCAAGATGTTTCCATTGGTTGGACTTTGCCATACATAGATGAAGTTTGGCCCAATACTGGAGCCAGTTCCGTCCAGTTGGGCAGTATTGGTTTGACAGGACAATTCGCTACTCGTGCCAGCCTCAGCGGTGGGTGGCTCGATGTTTTCCGAGAGGATGGCCACAGCCGTTGCGGAACAGCCATTTTGGTTATTTGTCACAGTCAATTGATAACTTCCAGGCGCATTAACCAATGGATTTAATGTATTCTCTCCTGCTACGATTCCCATGCCGCTCCATAGGTAATCAATACCAGGCCCAGTTGAACTTCCATTTCCGTTCAGATATAGTTCTTCTTCCAAACAATTCAATGTCCCAATAGCACTCGCCACCGCCATTGGTGCCACCAAATCCTGATAAACTTCGATTTGCCCTATGGTTGAGCAGTGGTTCAAATTGTTGGTAATCAACAAATTATAAGTGCCTTCAGCGTTTACGGTAATATTCAAAACAGTATCACTGCCAATGATGCTACCGTTTATGGTGGCCCACTCGTAACTATAATCGGGGCCTTGGCTCGAAGCATTTGCGTTCAAGACTATGGAGGAAATATGGCAGTTAATGGTGTCTGCTGGCTGAATGATGGCCATTGGGAATTCCAAGTCCTCGCCGACATCCACCGCACTTGAGGAGGTGCAGCCATTCGCTTCATTGGTGACGGTCAAAACATAAGTTCCTGCCTCACCGGCTATGATGGTTGCGCTATTGTTTGACCCAATTATTTCACCATCCAAGGTTGACCATGAGAAGCTGAGGTCGGCATTCGGATGCACATTGCCAATTGTGGCCATAATGTCCACCTGATTTGTGCCACAATCAATCATGGGTTGAGCGGGTAGGGCGATGGTAGGGGCGTTCTCCTCAGCCATAATCGTTATGCTGCCTTGGCTCTGACAATTATTGGTTTCGTTGACCATGGTCAGAATATAGGTGCCCGCAGCTCCAACCGTTGGGGTAAGGCTGTTTTCACCAGCAACGAAACTGCCATCGGTGGTTGACCAAAAAAAGCTGAATTCAGCGCCTTGGGAGGAGGCGGTTGCATCCAACACCAAATTTTCGGTATTGCAATCAAGCGTCCCAGTTGTGGCAATGGAAACATCGGGTTGGTCATTGCTCTGCAAAACAGTGACATTTACTGTATCGGCGCAGCCATTTCCTTGGTTGGTGACAATCAATTGGTACTGACCAGGGGCACTTGCAGTGGCATTCGGCGAGGTTTGCCCTCCTGTCAGAACGCCATTGGGGGTTGACCATTCGAAATTGATATTACTCGAATTCCCTAACACCATACCTATTAATCCAACTGAATCGTTCAAGCAATCCAATTGGCCATTGACCGAGGCTGTTGCTTGTGGGGACAGGCTGTCCTGTTGAACAATTACCGATACTGCTTCGCTGCATCCATTCTGTTGGTTTATCACTTCCAGCAGGTATTCGCCCGCAGCAGAAACCTGCAAATTATTGGCGGTTGCGGCTGGTATTAAATTGCCTTCAAAATACCATTGATAAGTATAGGCAGGCCCTTCGGACGAATTCGAGCCATCCAATTGTAATACAGCTGTGTTGCAGTCAAGTAGGGGAGGGGCCTGTATTTCAACTATCGGAAGGTTGGCATCCAATCCAACTGATACGGTTGTGGTTGCGATGCAATGGTTGGTTTCATTGGTGACTGTAAGGGTGTAATCCCCTTGGGCATTGACGGTTGGGGTCAAGCTGCTGCCTCCCGATTGAATGCCAACGCCAGTCCATTCATACGAAAAATTGGCCCCAAGGCTGGAGCCGTTGCCATTCAGCACAACCAGAGTGTCCACACAGGTAATAGTCCCACCCAGACCTTCTGCAATTGGAACAGTTTGGTCGGCTTCCACCTCGACAATCGCTGTATTTGTGCATCCATTCGAGGTATTCGTGACCAACAAAGTATAGCTGCCACCTTCCTCAACTGTTATTTCTATCCCGTCATCTGCACCAACGATTCCTGGCCCTGACCACAGGTAGTTGATTTCGTTTCCAGTTTGGGAGCCTTGCCCACTTAGCGTTATTTGCGTTGCTTCGCAATCAAGGCTGTCAGTGGCTTGCGCAGCGGCCATTGGTGGCACACTTGTAGCAGTTACTGAAGCGGTTACAATTTCAGAGCAATCGCCACTGTCGGTTATTGTAACCAAGTAGGTGCCAACTCCCAACCCTGTTTGGTTTTGGGTGCTCGGAAGTCCATTTGACCAATTAAAATTGTAAGGCGCAATGCCCCCATTGACCGTTAGGTCAATCGTCCCTATGTTTGGAGCGTTGCAATTCACTTGTGTTGCTGTCGCAACAACCGAGATTGGAGGAACAGCTTCGACCATGCCACTTGCCAAAGCTGTGCAGCCATTGTCATCTGTTACAGTCACCTGGTAGTTTCCCGCTGCTAAACCAGTGAGGTTGGGTGAATTGGGCAGGCCGTTGCCCCAATTATATATATAAGGTGTAGCTCCCCCAGAGGTGGTAACCGAGATGGCGCCATTTGCGGTACAACCAACTGGTTCTGTCACTACTGTGTTTTGAATATCGCCAAGAAAAACATCCGCCGTGCCCATCGCTGGCCCTTGGCAGTTGGCCGTGGTGGTTGAAACAGTCGTGAAGGAATAACTGCCAGGTGTATTTGTGTTGAACTGGAAAGGGGATGAGGTAATATCAAGCGGGACTTGGGCTAAGCCATCAATTGTATAATTCAATATCCAGTTTGGTTCGCCACTTATGTTTAAGGTAAAAACATGCTCGTCATTGGCATTGTCCAGGCAGATGTCCCCCCCACCTGCCGAAAGGCTTGCAGTGGGTATTTCAATGACATTCGCAGTGGTGTTTGCAATGACTTGCGTGCCGCATTGGTCGGTGATGGTTACGGAAATTACCTCGTCATCCATTGGGGTGATATTGGTGGACGGGGTAATCTGCCCATTGCTCCACTGATAAGAATAAGAGCCACCTGCGATGCCATTGCTGATAGTGGCTGAAATGTTAAAGGTGGTTCCTTCGCAAACTTCAATATTGGGCAATGAAGCAATGAATGAAGGTAAGTCTGAAATGGTGAGGCTGTATTCAAGCTCCGAGCATTCACAACCATTCGCAACGCTGATTTGAATGCTCTCCAACCCCTCTGAAATATTGTCGCTGATGACGGTGATTGGCAGCACAATGCTATCCTGGCCCGCCGGAATGAAGATGGAATTGGGCAGCACTCCAAAGTCAATACCCGGTGTGGCCGTGCTTGAAGGGAGCAATGTCAATTCGATAGGGACATCCAAGTTGATGTCGCTATCAGCATCCCGGTAAAAGGTGAAATATGCCGGTTCGCATCCTTCCAAAAAGTTTTGAACACCAGCAGATGGCAGGATGTTGCCAGTTTCGGGGTCACCTCCAGCATTGAAGGTGCCAGCCCCCAAGAAAACGGCAGAATCGAAAATTCCATCCCCAACATCGGCAATGACCAAGCGGATATGGTATTGTTCGCAGGGAATCACATTGGCCGTTGCAGTTAAAACCGTAGTCCAGCCATCGTACTGAATGTCGGTCATGTTGGTTGTTGCTCCGCAATTGGCCCTATTTGGCACAAAAAAGGCTGAATTGTCAAACTGGTTGACGTTGTCAATAGTGACATAGAGATTGGTAGTCGGCACGATGGCCAAGTTCTCGCCATTAAATGTAAAGCTACCATTGATGCCGGGACCACTGATGAAGAACCCAAACAGGTCGTTCATGCCTGTGTTCACGAACTCACAATATTCTTCCGAGGCAAAGACGTAGTCAAAAGAAACCGTGTTGCCAGTTGGAACAAAGTCGAATTCAAGGCCTTGGACATCTTGGATATTGGCTGTGGCGAAAAGTTCCAAGTCGGGGTCAATTACGGGGCCACCGATATTCAAGCCTGCCTGGTCATCGTTGTTGGGGCCAGCAGCGTCAACGATATCGCCTGTGCAAAGTATGATTCCCTCTGGGATACCGATGGTTGAATTGCCGTCTGAAAAGCTGCCCCTTCCTACATTTACCCCAATGGCATTGAGGTTGGAAACTTCGTAACAATCACCACCAAGGAATATATCGTTGAGCAGGACTTGGGGCGTGATGGCCCCTTGGGTGGCGATTTTACTTATGGCTTGGCCTTGTATCTTCTTTTCACAGTCCAAGCAACCAATGGAGAACCAAGCATTTGAGCCAGATTTTTTATGGGCTAAATTCGATTTTTTTGCATGGAACTCTTGGCAGATTTGCGAAGCAGTAAAAGAAAAGGAAGCCGAAAAGGCCTGGTTACTTCCTGACAATTTGATGGTCGGTTGACTCCCCGGCTCATTTATCCAAACTTGATAAGACCTGCCAGGTTGTAGACCACACACATCTATTTTCTGCTCATTGCCGGCAAAAATGAATGCCTCCCTGTGTTGGTCTTCAGTAAGATTGACATGTGTTACAGATTGCGAAGCAGCAGAGTTTGCTCCCAACAAAGTCAATCCTGCTATTAAATAGGTGTGTAAAATCGGTCTCATTCTCTTCACATTAAATCAAGTACACTGTTTTCTCATGGATTGCGCAAACAGGGCACGTCCTTTAATCGTCAAAGCACAAAGGCATGACGAGACCAAAGGCTGAATGCCATGATTCGATTGTTTGCACAAATTCTTTAAGGGCGAGTCATCCTACAGAATGAAGATGCTTGTTCTGAAAAACATGATTTGTTCAAAGTGTTCGTAGGGAAAAGGGTAAGCTATTCGAGGCTCATTTTTTGAAACAATAACGGCCTAGAACTATAGGGTAGAATGTTTGTGGGAAAGAGCGCTTAGTAATAGGGATTTACAAATGTAATGATAACTCTAACAACTGCAATGGTTTATTTGACGAGATGGAAAATTGTTTGCTGAAGTAGGTGATTTCCTAAGCCCAAAATGGAAATTGCCAAGATGAACTTGAGTTTGGTTGCTGAGGCTTGCTTGAAACGTACATATATCAAATCAGGTTTCGCAAGGAAAATTCAAATTTGAGCCGCTTCCCGTCCCGTACCACCACAACTTTAGTGATTTTGCCTTCCTTTTTCTTGAAAATCTGGCCAATGCGATCCAAGGTCAAAAGTCCAGCCGGTGACCTGTTGATGCGTTTGATGACATCTCCTTCCTTGATGCCGATAAGATGAGCGGGAGATCCTACAATTACAGAATGAACCACATATTTGTTGAGGCCCATGCCGGTAGCTATAATAACCAACCCACTCTTGTCGTATTCGAATTTGTTGGAATAGCGTCTATTGGGCTGGAGATAAAGTTTTTGCCCAGGGTAATCAATGACTACCAGAAACCGGCTCAGCACTTCATTTCCAATAATGCCGTTTCGGCCCTGCATTCTCAATGTGTCCATCCCTTCGGTCAATGACTGGAAATTGGTAATGACTTCAGTACATTCAAATTCACCAAGTTGAAGGCTGGTCACCCTACCAAGATGACCTGTAATGAAACCACCCAATCCCGCACCAATATTGCCCTGTACGGTATTGGCTGGAGGCTTCAGCCCCGGGTGGGTATCCGAATTCAGCAGCAAGGAAAGCATTGCACCTGTGTCGAGCAATAATTTTACGTTCACCAAAGAGTCGTTTTGGGTTCGGATAGCAGTTTTGAGGTAGGGTTTGTTCTTTTCTATCAAAATCGGTACTTCTTTCAGTGAAGCAAAGGATTGTTTCGCTGTTTTACTCTTCATCAGGGTGATGATTTTCCGTTCGTAATTGATTTTGACAATAAGACCCTTGAACAGGTCTGCACCTAAGATGCCATCTATTTGAATGCCCAACATTTCCTCGAAATTGAAATAATCCTCTTTCAAGACCAACATGCTATGGTTGGGCGCTACCATGTTTTCGATGTTCAAATGTACGCCTCGGACAAGGTAGGCGGTCAATTCGGTTTTGAGATCAGAGCCGAGTATTTTGAATTCCCTATCATAGGGGATACCAAGCAAGTCGGTGACGGATTTCTTGGAAAGAATGGAATTTTCAGCCCCTGTGTCGAAGATGAACTGGAGGGGAAATACCCTCTCAAACGTTACCCTGACTAAAATGAGGTTGTTCCTGAACTCGAATGGGATGTCAATCTTATTTACATCCTTCAAAAGTTCGTAGCCGGGCTGGCTGTTTGCACCTTGCCCAAACAAAAGGAGCAATCCGATGATATAAGGCAGTATTTTCATCACATTCTTCAAACCGATCCCAGTTCCACTAAATTGGTTTCAATCTCATGGAAAGTACCATCGGTATTATCACCAGACAATATCTTGAACAGCAAAGTTGCAGCTGAGCTTCCTACTTCTTCCCCCGAATGACGAATATGGGTAATGCCAGGAAATAAATAGTGGGGAGCCTTTCCATCACTGATGGAAATGAGCGCCAAATCGTCCGGCACTTTCAAGTTGAGGCGATGGATGACGTGGTAGGCACGGACCAGTAGTTTGTCGGACATGGTAAAAACAGCCGTAATCGAAGGGTTTTCATCCAGCCGCTTCGCAATTTTCTCTTCCACGTCTTCGCCTTCCAGCACTATGATGACTGTGTCATCATTTATTGGGATTTGGTGTTTTTGCAGGGCTTTTCTGAACCCATCTGCCCGAAGGTGTGTCATGGACAATCGGTCATCGTCAAAGATGCCAATGATGTGCCTGTGCCCCTTATTAATAAGGTACTCGGTAGCTTTGAAACTGGTGGAGCTATCATCAATGGTCAAAAAAGGAATCCGGTCATTGCTGATCACCCGGTCAATTTGGATGACCGGCGTTCCCATTTCCTGGAGTTTGATCAGGTGGCCAATGTCTTTCGTCTCAGAGGAAATTGAAATGAGCACTCCATCTACAAACATCTGGATGCAATAGTCTATCAGTTCTTTTTCCCTTGACAACCTGTTGTCCGACTGTAGGAAAATGAGAAAATAGCCATGCTGCTCGACCACACCGCTTATGCCTTGCAACACTTCGGGGAAGAAGAAAGTGTTTACCTCTGGAAGAATCACGGCGATTATTTTGGATTGCTTTGAATGCAGGAACTGTGCATTGGGGTTTGGGTGGTAATTGAGCGCGCTGGCCACTTCCTTGACTTTTTCTTTGGTTTCAGGCGCAATATCAGGATGGTCTTTCAGCGCTCTCGAAACACCTGAAATGGAAAGTCCGGTCAATTTTGCGATGTCTTTCAGCGTCGAGCGCTTCATTGTGACGAGGTCTTGTTAGTAGGAATGTTAGGCTGCGGGTTACTACATGTAAATGTATGCCTTTACCGTTATAGAAAGCCCATGGGGTGAAAAAGTTTTCCACATCAAAGGTTTGAACAAACGTTGTAGCTCGAAAACATAGAACGATGGAAATTTTAATCAGTGCTTGCTGCACCTAAAAATTGTTTTATTTTTAGAGATTTACGAAGTTTTTTTGGAAGAAGATTCACAAAACGTATTGCTTGTTCGTTTAGAACTTATTTCTCAGCTTTGCCCCGTTAACGTACACTTTACACATTGCCCCAAATTTTCCAGGAGTTTTCCCATATCCATATCCTCACTAAAAGGCTTTACTACTAACTTTTGTCTAACTAAATCAAAATTTTGTATGAAACTTAAGTTTGACTATCTCACGAAATGTCTGCTGTTGCTATTCGTGGCAATGGGCATGAGTAGTCTGGCAATGGCGCAGCGTACCATCAAAGGTACGGTGACCGATGCACAGACTGGCGATGCTCTCATTGGAGCCAACGTTTTAGTAATAGGTACCAGCACAGGTACAATTACCGATGTTGATGGTACGTATGAGTTGCGTGTGCCCGCAGGGTCCACAGAAATCGAGTTCACTTTTACAGGCTATGCATCCCAAAAAGTAACACTTGGGACTTCCAATGTTTACGATGTGAAGATGGATGCAGGTGCGGTGCTGGATGAAGTCGTTGTAATTGGTTATGGTTCAGTGAAGAAATCGGATGCTACAGGTGCGGTAGCTTCTGTTACCGACAAGGACTTCAACAGAGGTGTAATCACATCTCCAGAGCAATTGATTCAAGGACGTGCTGCTGGGGTACAGGTTACTAACAACTCTGGCGAACCAGGTGGTGGTGTGAATGTCCGTATCCGGGGTACTTCCTCTGTTCGTGCGGGTAACAACCCGCTTTATGTGGTTGATGGAGTGCCGCTTTCTGGTGATGACATCAGTGGTGGTGGGTTTGATGTTGGCCTTGGCCGCCAAACCTCCCGTAACCCACTTAGTTTCCTTAACCCAAGTGATATTGCAAGCATTGACATCTTGAAGGATGCCTCAGCTACTGCAATTTATGGTTCTAGGGGAGCCAACGGCGTTGTACTTATTACTACGAAGAGTGGAGCATCTGGCAAAGGGTCACTTAGCTATGACTACAACCTCGGTTTCAGTACAATCACAAAGAAAGTGGAAGTGCTCGGCAAGGATGAATTCTTGGATGCGTACGAAAGCTTTAATGGTGCTGCAGCCCGTGCTTCTTTGGACAAAGGAGGCGAGACAGATTGGCAGGATGAAATCCTTCGCACTGGTATTACCCATAACCACAACCTTTCCTTTGGTGGTGGTGACAAGTCAAGCAATTATCGCTTTTCGATAGGGGTTCAAAACCAAGAGGGCATCATAAAAGAGGCAGCCCAACAGCGGACAAGCGCCTCTTTCAATGGCTCTAAGAAATTCCTTAATGACCGTTTGAAAATTGGCTCTCAAATTTCTGTTTCTCGTATCCATGATGATGCAGTGCCAATTTCTGAGAACGTTGGTTTTGAAGGTGACCTTTGGTCTAATGCACTTAAAGCAAACCCATCGTTACCAGTACGTACGGACGGTAAGCTCAACCAACCAGGCAATTCTGAGCCAAACCCAGTTGCATTGTTGGAGTTGACGAAAGACTATACCAATACTTTACGTCTTCTTGGAAATATCAATGCTGAAATCCAACTTACGGAAGGTTTGACATTCAAGACTGTTCTCGGTTCAGATAATTCAACCTCTAGCAGAAAATCTGCTTGGTCAAAAGATCTGCAAGCAGGCACAGGCGGTCCTTTTGGAAAAGGGTTCCTTTACATCTCCGACATCGAAGTAAACAACAAACTGTGGGAGAACTATTTCACTTATAACAAGAAATTTGGCAGTACCAGTTTCACTGGTACGTTGGGCTATTCTTACCAGCAGTTCAACCGTTTCACCAAGTTTTCTGAATTGACCAACTTCCGTACGAACGATCTCGACCTTATGATTAACAACTACGCATCTGCCGACCAAGCAGGTGGCAAAGGTGTTGTAGGTACAAACTCTTCTTCAACCACGGATGAGTTGCAATCTTATTTTGGCCGTGTAAACTTTGGTTTCATGGACAAATATTTGCTTACAGCTACCCTTCGTGCCGATGGTTCTACAAGGTTTGGTGGCGATAACAAGTACGGATATTTCCCTGCTTTCGCATTTAAGTGGAGGTTGATTGAAGAAGATTTTGTGCCTGAAGTATTTTCTGATTTAGGCCTTCGTTTGGGGTATGGTGTGACGGGTAACCAAGAAATACCTCACAATTTGTACCAAGACCGCCAGCGCTATGGCAACTGGGATGTTAACCAAAACGGTGACGTGACAGGTGGTGGCATCAGTTCTGTTTCTTTCGCAAACTCTGGCCTCAAGTGGGAAACTTCAGTACAGACAAACATCGGTGTTGATTTCGGGTTTTCGAACAATAAAGTAAGTGGTAGCCTTGATTTCTACAACAAGAACACGAACGACCTGCTTATTCAGGTAACTGCTGCCCAGCCTGCACCGAGGGATTTCGTTTGGAAAAATCTTGATGCAGATGTTATCAACCAAGGTGTTGAGTTGTTGTTGAATTTGGTCGCTGTTGACAAATCTGGTTTTGACTGGAACATTATGGGTAACGTTGCCTATAATAAGAACGAAGTCAAAAACTTCTCTGGTCTCATCAACACAGGTGAAATAAATGGACAAGGTTTGACGGGCGCATTTGCACAAAGGATAGCGGAAGGTCAACCTTTGTTTGCTTTCTTTGTTCGTGAATTTGATGGTTTTGACGACAATGGTATCACCATTTACAAAGGAGGTGATGTTCAAAAATTCATAGGTGCAAGCCCAATCCCTAAATGGACTGGGGGTATCACCAACAACTTTAAGTTTGGAGATTTGGACTTGAGCTTCTTCTTTAATGGTGCATTTGGTCACTACATCTACGACAATACACAGAATGCGCTTTTCACAGCTGGTTCTTTGGCAAATGGCCGTAACGTCCGTACAGATGTTGTAGGCAATGGTGAAGGAAACCTCAACGCTCCTGATGTTTCTAGCAGGTTCCTACATAAAGGTAACTTCGTAAGGTTGCAGAACTTTACTTTGGGATACAACCTTAAGCCTAACATCAAGAACATTTCAGGCATTCGCTTGTCGCTTACGGGTCAGAACCTTTTCGTAATTACGAAATACCCAGGCCAAGATCCTGAAGTGAACACAAACAAAGCCCTCAACGGCGTTCCATCACTCGGTATTGACTACAGTGCGTTCCCAAGGGCTCGTACTATCATGCTGGGTGCTAATATCACATTCTAAAAAAATCCTAAATCATGAATCGCAATAAATTCTTATTCTTTCTTTTAGTCGCCCTTGCTGGTGTTTACACTTTTCCAGCTTGTACCGACTTGGAGGTGGATGAAAAAGATTCCATCGTTGTAGAAAGTTCGGGAGAAGGTTTCCAAGGCGATGCGCCTCAACTCTTGGTGTCTGCCTACAACGATCTTGGTGCCTTCAATGACCAAGCAAATATCTACTCGCTCTTCGAGCATGTTTCCGACGAAATGATACCACCAACCCGTGGTGTTGACTGGGGTGACAACGGCGTATGGCGTACACTTCACCAACATACTTGGGATGCTACTCACTCCTGGATTCTGAATAGCTGGAACCAGCTTAACTCGTTTGCGTTTAAGTGCAATCAAATATTGGCTTCTTCCAACCCAGCTCCTTCAGACCAAGAAGTTGCTGAAGCCAAATTCCTCCGTGCCTTTTACAGGTACCATGTAATGGATTTATGGGGTCAGGTTCCAGACCGGGGCGTTGATGAAGGGGTTGATGTAAATCCAAAGGTTTACAATCGTAAAGATGCATTTGACCTGATCGTGAAAGATTTGGAAGATGCCCTTCCCAACTTGCCTTCACATGGTCCAAGCGCTGATCCTGCCGTTTCTGGAAAAGCCTCTAAGGCTGCTGCTTATGCGCTTCTTGCTCGTTTGTACCTAAACAAAGGGGTTTATACAAATGATGACCCTACAGGTAATTATAAGTTTGAGAGCGCAGACATGGATAAAGTCGTTGAGTACTGTGATGCAATTGAAGCTGAAGGTTATTCATTGGAAGATGAATACTTCACCAACTTTACACCACAAGCAAGCAAGGAAATCATTTTTGAAGTTCCTGTTGGCTCAGCTCAAAACCGTTACTACATGACTTTGCATTACAACCAAGATCCTTCTGGTTGGAATGGTTTCGCCACTTTGTCAGATTTTTACAACAAGTTCCAAGATGGTGACTCAAGAAAAGGATACTATGCACCAGATCCTGCAGTGAAATACTCTTGGTTAGGACATGGTTTCTTGGCTGGCCAACAGCAGGGCCCACGTAAAGACCCTGACGGCAACTACATCCTTGATGCCAACGGCAACTATATCATCGAAGATTTGACAGATACCCGCTCACAAAAGCCATTGACTTTCACCGCTGACGTTCCGCTTTCTGGTGCAGCTACAGAGAAAGGAATTCGTGCGCTGAAATATCACCCAGGTAATCCTGGCCAAATTGTTCTCATGCGTTGGGCAGAATTCCTGTTGTCTAAAGCAGAGGCTCTTTTCCGTAAGGGTGACACAGGTGCGGCTTTGGATTTGGTCAATGAACTTCGTGAAAAACGGGGTGCTGCAACACTTACATCTTTGGACGAACCAACTCTTTTGGATGAGCGTGGCCGTGAACTTTACTGGGAAGGATTCCGTCGTATAGACCAAGTTCGTTTTGGTACTTTTGACGATACTTGGCATGAAAAGTCTACAACTGAAGCCTTCAGGGTATTGTACCCAATTCCACAGCAAGCTTTGGATTCAAATCCGAACTTGACCCAGAATACAGGCTATTAATCAATAGCCTAAAATTCTATTTCGCAAGAACACTCGAAAGGCCGCCCCCGTTGGCGGCCTTTCGTTTTTTAAAGGATTGCTAACTTTGCCTTATCAACTGTATCTGTGTTTTAAAACCTCCCTAAGGAAATGTACTTGAATTCTATGAGATGGACGCTTGCAATTGCAGGAGCATTGGTATTGCTCTCTTGCAATTCCAATCGGGAAAGCAATGCGCTATTCTTTGAGCTACCTGCATCGCATACGGGTATAAGCTTCATCAATAAAGTGGAGAACACAGAACGAATGAATATCTTCAGTTATCGTAATTTCTACAATGGCGGCGGTGTAGCGCTCGGTGACATCAACAACGATGGCCTTTCTGACGTCTTTCTTACTGCTAATATGGGGGACAACAAGCTCTATCTAAACAAAGGCAATTTGAAGTTTGAGGATATTACTGAAAAGGCAGGTGTTAAAGGCACAAAGGCGTGGAGCACAGGAGTCGTCATGGTAGATATCAATTCGGATAACTGGCTCGACATCTATGTTTGCAACGCAGGCTATTTTGAAGGTGATGATCAAGAAAACGAACTTTTCATCAACAACAAGAATGGAACATTCACCGAAAAAGCAGCTGAGTATGGGCTGAATGAAAATGGCTACACTACCCATGCTGCCTTTTTTGACTATGACCTGGACGGAGACCTCGACTGCTATATTCTCAACAACAGCTTTATGCCTGTGAATACCTTGAACTACGCCAACAACCGGGAGCTGTATGCAAAGGATTGGCCAGTCGAAAATTTCCTAAAGGGCGGGGGAGACAAGCTGCTGCGCAATGATAATGGAAGATATGTGGAGGCCACAAAAGATGCGGGCATTTTCGGTTCGCTAATAGGATTTGGCCTTGGAGTTACCGTTGGTGACGTTAATGGCGATAGATGGCCTGACCTCTATATTTCGAACGATTTTTATGAGCGGGATTACTTATATATCAACCAAAAAGATGGGACCTTCAAGGAGGAAATCGAGAATTGGACGGAGCATCTCAGCCATGCCTCCATGGGCGCCGACATGGCCGATATCAACAATGATGGTTTTCCCGAAATCTTTACCACTGAAATGTTGCCTGGCGATGAAGAGCGCCTTAAGAAATTAATACTTTTTGAAAACTACAACATCTATCAACTTAAACAAGAAAGGGGATTCTACCACCAGTATATGCAGAATTGTCTGCACCTCAACAACCGGGACAAAACTTTTAGTGAAATAGCTCATTTTGCAGGTGTCGCCGCAACAGATTGGAGTTGGGGTGCACTCATGTTCGATATGGACAACGACGGTCTAAGGGATATTTATGTCTGCAACGGTATCTACCAGGATGTGATTGACCAAGACTTTATGGATTTTTTTGCAAATGATGTAATGCAAAAAATTGCCCTCACCGGCAAAAAAGAAGAACTCGGCAAAGTCACCGAAAAAATGCCTTCTGTGCCTATCCCTAATAAGGCATTCCGCAACCGGGGCGACCTAACCTTTGAGGATGTTGGCATACAATGGGGTTTCAAAAAGCCAACGTTTTCCAATGGTGCAGCCTATGCCGACCTCGACAACGACGGTGACCTGGATTTGGTGGTAAATAACGTTAACCAAACTGCGCTCGTTTACAAAAACCAATCCACGCAAAAGCTGAAAAACCACCACTTAACCGTAAACCTAAAGGGCAAAGGCACAAATAGTTTTGCTATTGGCTCTATGGTAAACCTATACCGTGCAGGTGAGCAACTGAACTTCCAACTCGTACCAAGCCGTGGCTTTCAGTCTTCTGTTGACTATAAGATGGTGTTCGGGTTGGGGCAAAAAACGGGTATTGACTCACTTGTGGTCATTTGGCCAGACCTAACAAAGTCAGTGCTGCTGAATCCCCCGGCCGGCTCAACCCTTACACTTGATTGGGCGAAAGCCAGTGGTAAGGTATTGGGCAACCTCTACGATTTTTCGCCGCAGGCGGCCAGGCTTTTTGAACAAACTGCAAGCCCTTTTGTGCAACACAAGGAGAACAAAACCTTTATTGATTTTTATAACGAGGGCCTCACGTTCAGGATGCTTTCACGGGAAGGGCCCAAGGCTGACGTGGCCGATGTGAACGGCGACGGGCTTGATGATGTGTTCATTGGTGGTGCCATGCGGCAGTCCGGGCAGCTATACCTGCAAAATGCAAGCGGTAGTTTTGGCATTTCAAAACAAAGAGTCGTTGAGCAAGACTCGATGTACGAGGACACGGCTGTCCGCTTCTTCGACGCCGACAATGATGGCGACCAAGACCTGTTCGTGGGTAGCGGTGGCAACCACCAGCAGCCCAACTCTAAATGGATGGCCGACCGCCTCTACTTCAACGATGGCAAGGGTGATTTTTCACTTCGTGAAAAAAACCTGCCACCCAATGGCATGAATACGGCCGTGGCTGTTCCGATTGATTTTGATGCGGATGGCGATTTAGACCTCTTCGTTGGGAGCCGAAGCGTTCCTCAAATCTATGGCACTCCACCGCAGCATTTTCTATATAAAAATAATGGGAAAGGGCAGTTCGAGGATGTCACAAAGACAGTATGCCCTGACCTGCTGCGCCTCGGAATGGTTACAGATGCGGCATTGGCCAATTTGGTTGGTGATGCATCACCAGAGCTGATTATTGTCGGCGAGTGGCGCAATCCGATGGTTTTTGAGGTGAAAAACGGCCTGCATTTGACCAAAACCAACCTTTCGGAATACACCGGATGGTGGAGCGCCGTCAAGGCTGCCGACCTCGACGGCGACGGTGACCAAGACCTTATATTGGGGAACCGAGGTGAGAACTTCTATTTCACTGGCTCAAAAGAGAAGCCCTGCAAACTTTGGGTCGGCGACTTCGACTCCAATGGAATGCTGGAAAAGATAATGACTCGCAGCATTGGAGGAAAGGATATGCCTGTGGCTATGAAGAAAGAGCTGACCAGCCAGTTGCCAGGCTTGAAAAAAGAAAACCTGCGCCATTCTGAGTACGCCAAAAAAAGCATTCAGGAATTGTTGCCGGCTGAAACCTTGAAAAAGGCGGCAGTCATGGAGGCGACTTATTTCAAATCGGCAGTGGCCATCAATGAGGGCAACGGGAAATTCGCCTTGAAACCACTTCCCGTAGAAGTGCAGTTCTCTTGTGTGAATGCCATCAATATCACTGATTTGAATGGTGACACGCTGCCTGACCTTGTCTTGGCGGGCAACGACGGTGCCTTTATGCCGCAGTTTTCGAAGTTGGATGCCAGCTTTGGCCATGTGCTGCTGAATAAGGGCGGAGGTGCTTTCGAGCGTTTGGAAAACCGAAAATCAGGCTTGGTAATTCGTGGGGATGTGAAGCAGTTTTGCGAAGTGAAATCAAAGACGGGCCGCCTATTGGTGGCGTTGGTGGGTGGTCAAACACCCGCAGTTTTCAGTTTTGTGAAACAGCCAAATTTTTGAATCTTAGCTCCATAAAAATGGATTTTTAAAAATATGATTTCAATTTAGTTCAATTGGTTGCTTTGTTTGCCAACTGCATGAACTTGGATTATTTGCTCATGCGACGGCTTCATTACTGAATGCAACCCAGTTTCTGGTTTGGAATAATTAAGTCCCCAGCCTGGGGAAATTCAAGTTTTACCATAGACTCTGACGAAAAACCAGTTACTGAGAGATACAAAAATTTGTAGCAAACGAACATGGAGAAATGGATACTTGTTGGGCTGCTGAGTGCGGTCATTTTTTTAGGGTGCAAACAAACCGAGGTTGAAAATGCACAGTTCAAGCTATTGAGAAAAGATGAAACTGGCCTCAATTTCATGAATTACCCCAAACAGACTGGCGGCTTCAATGTGCTGAAGTACATGTACTTCTTCAACGGAGGCGGCGTAGCGGCGGGTGACTTCAACAAGGACGGACTTGTTGACCTATTTTTTACCGCCAACCAAACCCAGAACAAGCTTTTCCTCAACCAAGGAAACCTACAATTCAAGGACGTGACGGAGAAAGCTGGCCTCTTTGAGATAAGGGAGGCGCTTAAATGGAGCACGGGAGCATCGGTTGTGGACATCAACAACGATGGAATGCTCGATATCTATGTGAATGGAGTAGGGGACTACCAAGGCGTGAAGGGGCGTAACCAGTTATGGATTTGCCAGAAAATAGCGGACGGCGTTCCAGTTTATCAAGATATGGCCGCTGCGTATGGCCTTGATTTTCAAGTATTTGGAACACAGGCGACCTTCTTCGACTACGACCTTGACGGCGACCTCGATATGTTTCAACTCAACCATTCTCTACACCAAAACGGCACCTTTGGACAACGGCGGCAGTTCGTGGGTAAGCAGCACCCACAGTCGGGTGATAAGTTGCTCCGCAACGATGCAGGCAAGTTTGTTGAAGTTACTTTAGAAGCAGGCATCAACAGCACGGTCATCGGTTATGGCCTTGGCGTGGTAACGGGCGATGTGAACAACGATGGCTGGCCTGACATCTACATCGGCAACGACTTTCACGAGAACGATTACCTCTACATTAACCAGCAGGACGGGACCTTCAAAGATGTGTTGACTGAGTCCATGCAGCACACCAGCCGCTTCTCGATGGGCGTGGACATTGGCGACGTTAACAACGACGGCTGGGGCGACATCGTATCGCTTGATATGCAGCCCGAAGACCCTGAAATCCTGCGAAGTTCCTTGGGAGAGGATGGCTTTGCGCAGTTCCAGTTTAAGCTTGGTTATGGCTATAACGAACAGTTTGCCCACAATGCCCTTCAAATGAACCTTGGGTTAAATGCCTATGATTTGTCGGGTACGGAGAGGCCATTGCTTGGAAGTAAACCAGCTGTCAGGTTCCCCAAATTCAGTGAAATTTCCCGATATGCAGGGATGTTTGCCACTGATTGGTCATGGTCGGCGCTGTTTTGTGACTTTGACCACGACGGCCAAAAGGACATTTTCATCAGCAATGGCATCCCTCGCCGAATGAACGATATAGACTATGCCAACTTCATGGCAAGCGATGAAAAGAACGACAAATGGCAGTATGTGGACAGCCTCGACAGCCCAGATTTAAAAGTGGTGGAGCGAATGCCGACAATCAAGCTGCCCAATAAGTTTTATCGGAATAATACATCCCACCATGATAACAAGGGAGTTGACTATACCGTCAAATTCGATGACCTCGCTGATCACATTTCGGGTAGTCAGCCCAGCTATTCCAACGGCTCCATCTACGCCGACCTCGACAACGACGGCGACCTCGACATAGTAACCAACAACATCGAAGACGAGCCATTTATCTATAAGAACTTAACCATTGAGAATAAACTTCCAAGCAATAACTTCTTGAAAATCAGCTTGAAAGGAACATCTGATAACATCAATGCCATTGGTGCGAGGCTGGTCGTTTTCAAGGGCCCTCAAAAAATTATTTACGAGAACTTTCCGGTAAGGGGCTACCAATCCAGTATGATTGGCCCACTGCATATTGGCATTGGCGATACAGCCTTGGTGGATTCCATTCTGCTCATCTGGCCCGACCGCAGCTACCAGCGGCTGGCAGGGTTTAAATACAATTCTGTATTGGAGCTGGCGTGGAAGGCTGATCTACCCACTTTTGATTTTGATTTGTTGAAAAATACAGCACCTCCACCCTTTGATTTTGAAGATGAAACAGCCCAGGCTGGCCTCAATTTCCGACACAAAGAAAACCCTTTCGTGGAGTTTAATCGGGAAGGGCTGATACCACATATGGTCAGCGCAGAAGGGCCTGCATTGGCTGTTGGTGACGCCAATGGGGATGGCCTGGAGGATGTGTTTTTCGGCTCTTCAAAAAGGGAGCGCAGTGCCCTTTACCTGCAAACAAAGCAAGGAAAATTTGAGTTGAAAACACCCAGTGCTATCCTCGCCGATAGCCTTTTTGAAGATGTTGATGCCACCTTTGCCGACCTTGATGCCGATGGGGACCAAGACCTTGTAGTTGCTGCAGGCGGTAACGAATACAGAGGCAAAGAGGAAGCCATGAAGCAGCGCTGGTATCGCAACGATGGCAACGGCAATTTCCAACGCATTGATTTTCAGGATGTTTACATGACAGCCGGGGTGGTTGCGGTCGGTGATTTCGATGGAGACAACTTACAAGATGTGTTCCTCGGTGCAAGGGCATTGCCCTGGAACTACGGCATCGTTCCGACTTCCGTTTTGCTCCACAACAAAGGCAATGGCCAGTTCGAGGATGTGGCCGAGAAAATAGCAAAAGGGCTTTCCAAAATAGGGTTCGTGAAGGATGCAACTTGGGCAGACATGAACGGTAATGGAAAGCCAGACCTTCTTTTGGCACTCGAATGGGGGCCAGTCACCGTCTTTCAAAATGATGGTAATGCACTGCGCCAATCCGCAATTCGCAATCCGAAATCCGAAATCGGCTGGTGGAACTTTGCCTTGCCCTACGACTTCGACGGCGACGGCGATATGGATATTTTGGCAGGGAATACTGGTCGGAACAGCCGTTTTCAACCTACCAAGGAGCAGCCCGTTCGGATGTATGTAGCCGATTTCGACAACAACGAACAAGTGGAGCAGTTGCTCACTTTTTACTTGAAAGAAAAGGAAATACCCTTTGCCACCCATGCCGAGTTCATCAAACAGATGCCGGGTCTGAAGAAAAAATTTCTTTATGCCAAGGACTTCGCCAAGGCCAGTGCCGAAGATTTAGTCGGGGCATCTTACTTAAAGCAAGCAGTGAAATGGGAGGCCAACGAATTTAGGAGCATGTTTTTTGAGAACCAGGGGCATGGTGAGTTTGAAGCGCATCCTTTACCTGACGAATTGCAACTTTCCGTCCTGAACGCTGCAAAGCTGGCCGACCTCGATGGGGATGGAAGTATGGAAGTGTTGGTTCACGGCAATTTCTCTCAATGCAATATCGAAATGGGGCGCTATGATTCATTTTACGGCAATGTACTCCGAATTGGCAAAAATGGGAAAATGGAAGTATTTCCATTGGGTGGGTTGTTCGTGGATGGGGAGGTACGGCGAATCGAAGCTATCAAAACAGCGAATGGCCAGGGCTTCATACTGGCCAGGAACAATAGTGCTGCTGTTTTTCTAAAACCAAGGGCTTTTGAGGAATGACAAGGTACTGTGTCAAAAAATCTTTAGTAGAGCAACTGCAATCCCTGCCTTTTGAAATAGGCACAGGTGGTTTATTGGCTTAAACCATCTTGCCCCCCCTTATTTTGCGTACTTATTTCCTACTTCTGTCCAATTGATTTTCCCCTCTTTGTTGGCAATCAGTTTTGCAACTTCCGTATAAGCCTGGCAAAACTTGAACAGGTAGTCGTAATCAATCGAATCTGAATTATCGGCAGCTTGGTGGTAGTATTTGAAGACCGATTCGTCCATGGCGGTAATGCCCGGTGCTATGTCAACCGAGGGAATCCCTTTAGCAGCAAAGGAAATATTGTCCGACCTTTCGTACAGATTCTGCTCAGGTGCTGGGTCTCCAAGCAAAGTGAGGCCAACCGAACTACCCCCCGTTTCTATTTCCAAGTCAACATTGGTAAGCCCTTTGCCGATGACATTGAAATGGGCCGTTGAGTTATAACCTGCTCCATCTGTATTCAAATTGAAGACAATTTTATCCACGGGCACGGGCAGGTTGTCGGCGAACCATTGGCTTCCCAGCATGCCCATTTCCTCGGCGGTACAGGCTAACAAAAGTACAGAGCGCTTTGGCGGATTAGCTGCAAGTTGTTTGGCGGCAGCCATAAGTGCCACAACACCAATTCCATTGTCACGGGTGCCATTGAAAATGCTGTCCTGTGGGCTATAAGCTGCACCACCTTGTTTGCCTATTCCTACATGGTCGTAGTGGGCACTCAACAGCACGTACTCGTTTTTGAGAACCTCGTCCGTTCCTTCAATGTATCCAACTATATTGGAAGCATTCACTTTTTCCATAGCTCCGGGTATCACCTTGATAGCGGCAGATTGAGGCGACTGGTTGAGCTTCGTGGAAATGATGCCTTCGCCTTGTTCCTTTACCCAGCCATAAATCAGGTTCGATTTCGTCGCAGCGTCATGGTCCAACTCCATGCGTTCTTTCTTGAAAAAACCTTGGGCAAACTGCCAGGGCAGTCCAAGACGATATGCCTCAAGCAATGCGATGGCACCTCGTTCAGCCGCTATTTCCTGTTTGCGTTGCATAGAGGAAAAAACGTCATTGGGAGAGTTACCAGATGGAAGGCCAGTGATGGTCAGTACGATTTTCCCTTTCACATCCAGTCCTTTGTAGTCATCAATGCCTTCCATCTCGTCCACCCAGCCGTACCCAGCAAAGACGACCTCAGCTTTTGTGTCAATTCCAGAGCCATTGATTATCAAGAGGTTATCATTTAGACTAAAAGATTTCCCTCCGATGGTTAGCACGGCCTCCTTCGTAGGTTGAACGATTTTAAAGGGAACTGTTTGGAAACTGCCATTGAGGGAGGAGAAATGTTTTACACCGTATTCGTTCCAAGCTTTGGCAATGAAATCAGCGGCCATCTGTTCACCTTTTGATGCTGCCTTACGGCCCTGGAGTTCATCAGAAGCGATGTATTTAAGGTTAGCTTCTACTTCGTTTCTCGTGAAGTTGAATGCCGTGGATTGGCCATTGACGATGAGAAAGGAGAGCAGGTTGAATACAAAAAACAAAAATGACTTCATTCTATTTTTAATTGAAGCGCAATGTTAAGCAAAAAGGCACGTTTATGCGGCTGGTTGCCAATAAGCAAGCAGGGAATGACGATTTTACCGATTGGCATTTCTTAGTTTTGCAGGCGATTCACCAAAAATTCTTTTATCAATGAAAAAATTCTTCGCCATTTGCCTTGGGCTGTTCATCCTACAAAATCTGAGCGCCCAGGAGCTAAAGTCTCAAAAAGATTCTCTCAGCTACGCTACCGGGGTGCTGACAGCACAAAACCTAAAGAAGCAGGGAATGACCAATATTGACCCTGCGATTTTCGCCAAGGCATTTCAAGAGCAGTATGCAGGAATGGCCGCTGTCATGGATTTGAACAATTGCAACAAATACATGACGGAGTACACTAAAAAAGAGAAAGAAGCCCAAATGAAGATTAGGGATGCCCAAAAACAGAAAAATTTGGAAGCCGGGTTAGCTTTCTTAACAACCAACAGTCAACGCAAAGGTGTGGTTTCCTTGCCAAGCGGGCTTCAATATGAAGTGCTTACAGAGGGAACTGGTGCTGTTCCGACTACAGCCAATAAAGTAAAAGTTCACTACACAGGGACCTTGATTGACGGGACGATTTTTGACAGCTCCGTACAGCGGGGCGAACCAATCGTATTCCCGGTCACAGGGGTCATTAAAGGTTGGACGGAGGCATTGCAATTGATGAAGGTTGGCTCAAAATGGAAACTTTTCATCCCTTCCACGCTTGCCTATGGCGAGCAGGGTGCTGGTGGCCAAATCGGCCCAAATTCAACCTTGATTTTTGAGGTCGAGTTGCTTGGAATCGAGCCGTAGGCTCCATCGTGATTTCAATATAAAAAGGTGGCACATCAACCGAGGTGCCACCTTTTTATATTTTTGCAAAATCATTTCCGATGTCCCGCATTCAGCTTAATCATGCACATAGATATAATTACTGTCCATCCAGAATTGTTGGTAAGCCCTTTTGAGCACAGTATCATGAAGCGTGCCCAAGAGAAAGAACTGCTTGAAGTCGCAGTCCATGACCTTAGGGAATTTGGGTTCGGCAAGCACCAGCAGGTGGACGACTATCAATTCGGGGGCGGTGCAGGCATGGTGATGATGGCAGAACCCTTGGTCAATTGTATTGAAGAACTTCAAAAAGAGCGTCATTTTGATGAAATCATTTACTTGACGCCCGATGGAAAACGGCTTGCACAAGGCATTGTCAACCAACTCTCCCTGAAGCAAAACCTGTTGCTCATCTGCGGCCATTACAAGGGAATTGACGAAAGGGTGAGGGAGCATTTTGTCACACTTGAAATATCAATCGGCGACTATGTGTTGTCGGGTGGCGAATTGCCTGCTGCTGTTTTGGTAGATGCTATTGGGCGCTTGATTCCAGGGGTTCTTGGTGACGAGACATCTGCGCTATTCGATTCATTCCAGGACAACCTTTTGGCCCCGCCGGTTTATACCAGGCCGTCAGAATTCAGGGGGTGGAAAGTGCCAGCGGTATTAATGTCGGGCCATTTTGCAAAAATCGAAGAATGGCGAATGGAACAGGCACTTCGTCGAACCGAGGAGCGCAGGCCCGATTTGTTGCAAAAAATTGACCAGCGATGAACTTCGAATCATTTCATAGTTATTGTCTTGGGAAAAAAGGCGTTGAAGAGACCTTTCCTTTTGGGGAACAAACCCTTGTATTCAAGGTGTTGGGAAAAATGTTTGCCTTGACCGGACTCGACGAACTAGAATGCAGCGCCAATTTAAAATGTGACCCTGAAAAGGCCATAGAACTTCGTGAACTGCATCCAGACGATATCCTGCCAGGCTATCACATGAACAAAAGGCACTGGAATACCGTGCGATGTGAGGGAAATTTGGAGGACCGGCTTATCAAGGAATTGATTGACCATTCGTACGATTTGGTGGTATCCAGCTTGCCCAAAAAGGTACAAGAGGAGCTTAGGAATTCTTAATGTTGCCATTTTGACTGAACCTGCTGAATTTGATTTCATTATTATCGGTCAAGGCGTGGCCGGCACGTTGCTTTCCCATTTCTTGTTGCTTGAAAATCAACGGGTTGCAGTTGTTGACTTTCCCCACGTAGGCCGCACTTCCAATATCGCTGCTGGCCTTATCAACCCAGTTACAGGTAGGCGAATTGCCAAAAGCTGGCGATTTGAGGAGTTGCAGCCATTCGCTAGACGAACCTATGAGGCATTGGAGCAAATCTTGGGCGTGCCCCTCTGGAACGACAGACCTATCGCAAGGGCATTACACAATAATTTTGAAGTGAATGAATGGCTAAGAAGAAGCAGTTTTCCTGAATTTCGGGAATACCTGTTCGATGAGCCTGAAATGCCTGAATTGCAAGGCAAAATCCATGCACCCCACGCATGGGGCGAAATCAGGGGTGGAGCACAAGTATCGCTGCCAATTTTGATAGAAAAATGGCAACAATTTTTGATGGAAAGAGAAGTGTATTTTCTGGATGATGTTGATTATCAACTAATTGAGACAAATACCGAAGGTGTTCGATACAAGAATTTGCTAGCAAGAAATATGGTCTTTTGCGAAGGTGCCAAGGCAGTTTCGAACCCATTTTTCCAACACTTGCCATTTATCCCGACAAAAGGAGAGTTGTTCCTAATCCATATCCCAGGACTTGCATTTGAGCGCATTCTGAAACATAATATTTTCGTCATACCGCTTGGCAATGGGTTTTATTGGGCTGGTTCCACAAGCAGGCACGAGTTCGATGGGCCATTGCCTACCGAATACGGTCGTAATTTTCTCCTTGCAGAATTGGAAAAAACGTTGGCTGTACCCTTTGAAGTTTTGCATCATTTAGCGGGTATCCGCCCCACAGTGGCGGATATCAGGCCTTACTTAGGAAGGCACCCATCGTACCACCAATTGAGTATTTTTAATGGATTGGGGACGAAAGGCGCATTGATGGGGCCGTTTTTTGCGAAGCAAATGGCCGATTACCTACTCGGAAAAGGACAGTTGGATGAGGAGGTGGACATAGGGAGGGTAGGCAAAGTAGGGTCGGGTGGGCATGATTTCAAGAAACCAGGTACATAGGATTTGTATTTTGGTAACGATTAAAAAATAACTTCTTGTGGTTGTGGAGGCAAAGCCGCCACAACCAGACGCAACTTCCTAAAGTTTGCAGCCGGAGGAGGCAAGCTTTAGGAAGTTGCTTTTTAATCGTTAGTTAGTCATCCCCATTTGTTGGGATTTTTTGGGATTGAACAAGTTGGGGATTGAAGTGCGTATGAATTCTTGTAACTTTGAAGGCCGTAACAAATCCATGACCATGAAGCGTAGAAAGTTCCTCCAACAATTGGGTTATTCAGTGCCCAGTGCCATCCTTTTACAGTCTTACCTTTCAGCCTGTGGTAACAAACCCACAGATGACGAGACTCCTCCAGAAATTGTCAAGGACAAGAAATTTGAGGATTACACAGTAGTTATAATAGGTGCTGGTGCAGCTGGGCTTTATGCTGGCTGGTACTTGCAGGAGCGTGGGTTCAATGTGAAAATTTTGGAAGCATCCAATAGAGTAGGGGGTCGAGTGAAAAGCTTGAAGGGCTTCGCAGATTTTGATATAGAGCTTGGCGCTGAGGAAATACATGGGGATAAGACCAGGTGGTATGAGATTGCAGTGAACCAGGTTGGAGCCAAGTTGAACGATACGGCCACTAAAGATTACTATTTTTTCAAAGAAGACCTTGGCAGCATGACCGAGCCACCGCTAAAGTCCGAATTGGAAGCCGGGAGCTATGCGGAGTTTGTGAAGACGATGCAATTTGTGGAGAATGCGCCGCTTTACACCGGGGATGATAAAACCGTGGAGCAGGTGTTTTCTACTTCAGGGATTTCATGGAACATGTTCGGAGTGGCGAATGGATTTTTAGGAAATGAATATGGCACCTCCAACAATCGCTTGAGCATTAAAGGATTGGCAGAGGAAGAAAACCTTTGGACGGCAGGTGATGAAAGCTATTCCTTGAAGGATATGTCCATGTTATCGGTGATGGAAACCAAGTTTGCCCCGGTTTTGGACAAGGTCGTGAAGAATGCCCAAGTAAAGAAAATTGACTATTCTGGCGACAAAGTAATGCTGACTGACCAACTCAATAAAACCTATGAGGCAGATAGGGTCATCATTACAGTACCCTTAACTGTTTTGAAGGATGGAGACATAAACTTTGTGCCTGCTTTGCCATCTACCAAGTTGGATGCCTATTCGAGTATAGGTATGGGGGGCGGTATAAAAGCCATATTCAAGTTCAGCCAACCATTCTGGGAGACGCTGACCGCGAACAACCTTGGCTCCATCATTGGCTACAATGAAGTACCGGAACTTTGGGCTACAGCTGTTGGCAAAGGAACCACACCCGTTCTTACAGCATTCGTCATGGGAGAAAAAGGAGAACAATTCAGCTCAATGACTCCGAGCGATGCTAAAGGAATCCTTCTTGGACATTTTGACAATATTTTTGGAAACAATACTGCTTCGCAATCCATCCTCCAAGATGGGTTTCACCTTCAAGATTGGGGAAAAGAGCCTTACATAAGGGGGGCCTACTCTTACCCCATCGTAGGTGGGGGGCTAATATTCAGAAAGGAACTTGCCGCCAGCGTAGGAAATAGACTTTTTTTCGCAGGAGAGGCTACACATTTTGAAGGGCATAGTGGTACAGTGCATGGTGCGATTGAGACTGCTATAAGGGCTAAGGACGAAGTGGAAGCTAGTATTTCCTAGTTTGAAGCAGTGCAATTATCGCTTCAAAACTGGGCATAAATTCCGTGAGAACGTATTTTTTTTATAAAATACGAGAAAAAATTTTGTCAATCATTTATTTTTGAAATAATTGTCGGGGCAACATAGGGCGCAAATGGTTTTTCATGCTGCATTTCCAATCAACGGGAGAAATATTTTTTTAGAAATAATTACAATTTATTTTTTTTGGTATGAATCTTTCTATACCTTTGCCCAAGAGAAAGAAAGAAAGAAAGAGAATTTATTTAGCCCTCATTACCACCTGCACTATAACAAGCATTTCTATCCAATTTAGCGATTACCGAGGCGTTCTGCCTTATCTGCATTAAAGTTTCTTCCCATGGCATCTTGAATGCCCAAAATTTCTTTTCAGAAATATTTTCGTAACCGACTAAATTAAAAGCGAGTGAAACCGACTTTGCTTGTCACATTGTTTTTGGCGCTTTGCGTCCAAGCACAATCACAAATCACATATGTTCGTCAGGGTGCCAATGGGAATGGTACTTCTTGGTCAGATGCCTCAGGTGACTTGGCAGCAGCCTTGGCTTCGGCAAGCACTGGCAGCCAAATTTGGATTGCACAAGGTACTTACAAGCCGACAACCGGCACAGACCGCAACGCAGCCTTTATCGTTAAGGATGGCGTGAAGGTCTATGGCAATTTCAATGGAACTGAAACATCCATCGAGCAGCGTTCGAGCACTCCAAGTGCTACCATACTTAGCGGCGAAATTGGTCAAGCTGGCCAATCTGACAATGTTTACAATGTGGTTTTGATGAAAAATGTCGGCTCTTCTACCTTGTTGGATGGCTTCATCATCACTGCTGGAAATGCAAATGGACAACCAAAGGAGGCCATGAATACCCGTTGCGGCGGCGGCTTATATATCAATGGCGAAAATGGTAGCAGCAAACCTACCATCAGCAATTGCGAATTTGTGAAAAACCTCGGACGTGACGGTGCTGCCGTTTACAACAATGGCCGTGGCGGTGAAAGCAGCCCTGTTTTCGTTAACTGCATTTTCAAAGGCAACGAAGCTGGTTTGGATGGTGGCGCAATGTACAACGATGGTAGGCTGAGGGGCAAAAGCAACCCAACACTTGCCAACTGCAAATTTGAGAGGAACATGGGTACTTATGGAGGCGCAATCTGCAACTCGACCGAAGACGGCGCTTGCAACCTTACCCTTGAAAATTGCGTCTTCAACGAAAACGCAGCCTACCTGCGTGGCGGCGCAGTATTCAGTCTCAATGGCGATGAGAAATGCTACACTGAACTTCTCAACTGCAAGTTCACTGCAAATTTCCCAGATGACCAGAACATGATTTTCACTACAACTGCTTCCCGTGACAGCGCTTATAAAATTGCGGGGCAGGACTAAAACAATACCAATTGGAATTAACTGAGGCATCTAAAAACAGCAAACAAAACCAACTTTATTCGTGATTCACTGGCAATGTTAGTTCCACAAAATTGTCTCAAAACTGATGGAGGTGTTCAAGTGCAGACTTGAACACCTTTTTTTTCGGCTGCTGCCGTATCTTGCCCGCCGGGAGAACCCATCTATCCAGCAGCAATGCCGACTCCAAACGAAATACTCAAGCGATACTGGGGTTTTGACCAGTTCAGACCGCTTCAGGAAGCTATCATCCGTTCCGCTATGGAGGGAAATGACACCTTGGCCCTATTGCCAACTGGTGGTGGCAAGTCCGTTTGCTTTCAAGTTCCTGCCCTATGCATGGATGGGATATGTATCGTCGTTTCACCACTGATAGCCTTGATGAAAGACCAGGTTGCCAATCTGAAGAAAAGGGAAATAGCGGCTGAGGCCATTTTTTCAGGCATGGCGCCAAGGGAGATAGACAGGATACTTGACAACGCAGCCTATGGCGGCCTCAAATTCTTGTACCTTTCTCCAGAGCGCTTGACGACCGAAATTGTGCGTGAACGCATCAAAAAAATGAGCATCAACATACTGGCAGTTGATGAGGCGCACTGCATTTCCCAATGGGGCTATGATTTTAGGCCGCCCTATTTGAAGATTGCCGAAATCCGGGATTTAATGCCAACCTCTCCTGTGCTGGCTTTAACGGCAACGGCCACTCCTGAAGTAGTCATTGACATTCAGGAAAAACTGCTGTTCAAGCGAAAAAACGTATTTCAAAAAAGCTTTTCAAGGCCCAACCTTTCCTATGTCGTTTTGAATGAAGAAAATAAGCATGCAAAACTGCTCGACATACTTCGCAAGGTGAAAGGGGCTGGTGTCGTCTATGCCCGGAACCGAAAAATGACCAAAGACATCGCTAAGTTTTTGGCTGAGAACCGGTTGTCTGCCGACTTTTACCATGCGGGTTTGACGCCCGACGAACGTTCAAACAAACAGGAAGCTTGGATATCGGGACGTACTTCCATCATGGCCTGCACCAACGCATTTGGGATGGGCATTGATAAACCGGATGTACGTACGGTCGTGCATATGGACTTGCCAGACAGCCTTGAAGCCTATTTCCAAGAGGCAGGTCGGGCGGGGCGGGACGGCAAAAAATCCTTTGCGGTTCTGCTGTACTCTGAAGGTGACAAGCAGGGTTTGGAACGCAACCTTGAAATGGCCTTCCCTCCCATGCAGGAAATCAGGCAAACTTACCGGGCTTTGGGTAGTTATTTCCAATTGGCGGTGGGGGCTGGGGAGTTCCAAACCTTTGATTTCGACATTGGTGATTTCTGCAAAAACTTCCAATTGGATGTTGTCAAAACGCATTCCTGTCTCCGAATTTTGGAGCAAGAGGGTTGGATAGTGATGACCGAATCAGTTTGGATTCCTGCAAGTTTCATGGTTTTGGTTACCAGGGAGCAGCTTTATGACTACCAATTAAAGAACCCTGCCTTAGACCCATTCATCAAATCTTTGTTGAGGCTGTCGGAAGGGAGTTTCCAACACTTTGTTCCATTGAATGAAGCAGCAGTTGCCAGGTTATTGAAGACCACAATTGACAAGGTGCAACCAGCCATTCAACGATTGCATCAAGAGCGAATCATTGAGTACAGGCCATTGAAGGACAAGCCTCAGTTAACCTTCACACGGGAACGGGTTGATGCGGGCAACCTAAACATTGACCTCGACAGCTACAACCAGCGCAAGGAACGACAGCGAAAACGCACGGCAAAAGCCATCAGCTATGCCACTACTGCCCGTTGCCGTAGCCAGATGCTGCTCGAATATTTCGGAGAGGAAAGCCCGACCTGCGGGGTATGCGATGTCTGCCTTGGAAGGACAAAATCCGAGCTATCAACTGATGACTTTGAACGTTACAAGCTGAAAATCAAGCAGTTGATTTTGGCGGAGCCAATTACAGAACGACAGTTGAAAGAGGCATTTGCCTCAAACCGCCAACAAGCCGTAGCGCAAACTTTGGCTTACTTGATGGATGAGGGGCTAATCGGCATTGAACAAGAAAAATTAACCTGGAAGGCCAAGCCATGAAACGAATCATTTGCACTGTCAGCAATGACCTCAGCTTTGACCAGCGAATGATTCGCATTGCCAAAACTTTGGCTGCAGCCGGATATTCGGTAACACTCCTTGGCAGGGAACTGCCGGATTCAAGACCATTGAACGACCAGCCTTTTGCGCAGCAAAGGATGAAGCTGTTTTTCAATAAAGGGAAGCTGTTCTACTTGGAACTGAATCTTAGGCTCCTTTTGGTACTCTTGTTTGGCAAGTTTGAAATTGTCTATGCGGTTGACTTGGACACTTTATTGCCAGCAAGGCTCATTGCATTTGTTCGTAATAAACGACTCGTTTTTGATGCACATGAATACTTCACGGAAGTTCCAGAATTGGTGGATAGACCTTTATCCAAAATGGCTTGGGAGGTTGCGGCAAACCTCGCTATTCCTGGGATAAAAAACGCCATAACCGTTGGGGATTGCCTCGCCGAGGTTTTTGCAAAAACTTACGGAGTACAGTTCACGGTGATTAGGAACTTGCCATTTAGGAACCACAAATCCATTCCGAAGGAAAGAAACACAACTTTCGTTTTAATCTATCAAGGCGTATTGAACGATGGCAGGGGTTTGGAAGAATCAATACTCGCCATGATATACTTGGTTGAAGCTGAATTGTGGATTTGCGGCGAGGGCGATTTGTCCCAACAGCTGCGTGATTTGGTCAAGACAAATGCTTTAGAAAGTAAGGTTAAATTCCTTGGAAAATTGCCACCCGCCCAGCTTACAGACTTGACCGGACAAGCAGATTTGGGACTTAACCTATTGAAAAACAAGGGGTTGAACTATTATTACTCGCTGGCCAACAAGGCATTCGACTACGTGCAGGCTGGCCTGCCCTCCTTGGCCATGCGGTTTCCTGAATATGTGCGCTTGAACGAAGAATATGAAGTGTTCGAGCTGTTGGATGGGTTGGAACCTACCCAGATTGCTGCTGCTGTCAACCATTTGCGCAGCGACAGAAGCCGATACAATGCATTAGCCGATAATTGCCGAAAGGCAGCCACTGAGTTTAACTGGGAGAAAGAGTCAACCCGTTTGCTCGAACTATTTCAACGGCTTGCTTGAGCCTTATTCCTCCACATAGTTCAAGTCCTTTCCGTAGGTTTCCGGTAGGAAGTACAGAACCAACAAGGCCACAACCACGCAAAAGGCTCCCACGACATAGGCCCCACCAATCAGGCCGTAAGCCTCTTTCATTTGTTTGAAAAACAGGGTGATGGGAACCAATGCGCCCCTTGCGAAATTTGGCACTGTGGTGGTGACAGTAGCACGCAGGTTGGTGCCGAAATTCTCACTGGCAATCGTCACGAACACCGCCCAATATCCCACGCCAAAACCGATAAGCAAGATTTTGAAGTAGAAATAATCTTGGCTGATGTCGCCGCTTGACAGGTACCAAATGATGGTTGCTGCGGAGAAGAGATGGAAAAAAAGCAAGGCTTTTTTACGGCTTTTGACCAATTGGCTCATGATTCCGCTTGCAAAATCGCCAATGGTCAGGCCCGTGTAGCACCACATGATGGCTGCCCCACCTGTCGTCACCGCATCGCTCATCCCGAACGACTTGCTGAACTCTGGGGCCAATGTGACCAAAATGCCGACAACGAACCAAGTCGGCAAGCCTATCAGAATGCACTTCAAGTACCTGAAGAACCGTTCCTTGGTTTGGAAGATTTGCAAAAAATTGCCCCGTTTTACCATCGCACCTTTGATGCTATGGAACATGGTGGATTCAAAAACCGAAATGCGCAGCAGCAGTAGCGCCAGACCCAAGCCACCGCCAACGAAGTAAGCGGTTCGCCAATCCCAAACCTGGCTGACGAAATAGGCTACCACTGCGCCAAGAATCCCGATGCTGGCCACGATGGTTGTGCCATACCCTCTTTTTTCCTTGGACATGATTTCGCTGACCAGCGTGATACCGGCCCCCAACTCACCCGCCAATCCGATTCCTGCAATGAACCGAAGCACCTTATACTGCTCAACGGTCTGGACAAAACCATTTGCGATATTGGCCAAAGAGTATAAAATGATAGAGCCAAACAGAACGGACAACCGCCCTTTTTTGTCGCCAAGGATACCCCAGCCAAGCCCGCCAATCAACATGCCAATCATCTGCCAATTGAGCAGCGAAAGCCCGGTATCCTGAATGGCAGTAGGGTCGGATACGCCGATGGATTTCAAACTTTCGACCCGAATGATGCTGAACAACAGCAGGTCGTAGATGTCAACAAAATAGCCAAGCGCAGCCACCGTCACGGTGGAGTAGATAACAAGATTGGATTTCTCTTTGGTCATACGAACAGGTTTTTAAACCAATTTAGCTTCATCATACATCGCCGAGATAAAGGTGTTCAGCACGCTAAATTGTGCGGTACATCAAATGTAATGCAGACTTTGCACCAATTATTGGCTGTGGGGATTGGGGGCTTGCCCCCAAGGAGTCCCTCACTCCCCGAAGCGGCGCCGGAGGCGCCGCTTCGGGGAGGAAAGTGTTCTCTGGGGCGGCTGCGCCGCCCCAGCCCCCTTGCTTCAACTACAGCCGCATTACATTTGATACATCGCCCTAAATTGAAATGCATTTTGCCGTGCGAACTAACAAAAAAATAAGCACTTGCACACTTGTTTTATCAGTTAAGGTTAAATCCTATCTTTGCGCCCGTTTTGAAAAATGATGAACATTGAATGGTGCTATACAACAGCCGTGCATTCAATTCATCATTCCAATATTCATCATTTATCATTCAATACAATGCCTTTACAAGCCGGTATCGTAGGCCTTCCCAACGTTGGCAAATCAACGCTCTTCAATGCCCTGACCTCTGCCAAGGCACTTGCCGCCAACTATCCATTTGCCACCAAGGACCCCAATGTGGGCATCATCACCGTTCCCGACAATCGTTTGGAAAAGCTGAAAGAATTGGTGAACCCCAAGGCTTTGGTTCATACCACCATTGAAATCGTGGACATTGCAGGCTTGATAAAAGGGGCCAGCAAGGGCGAAGGTTTGGGCAACCAGTTTTTGGCAAACATCCGGGAAGTGGATGCCATTATCCATGTAGTCCGTTGTTTCAAGGATGACAATGTGGTGCATGTGGATGGCGGCGTTGACCCTGTTCGTGACAAGGAGGTGATTGATACCGAATTGATACTCAAGGACATAGACTCTGTGGAAAGGCGCCTTGACCGTTTGCGCAAGCAAGCCAAAACCGGCAAAAAGGAGGATGCTCACGCCGTGACGGTGGGTGAGGCCATTATGGAACACCTCAACCAAGGAAACCCTGCACGTTCCCTACAGTTGGAAGGCGAGGACGCAGAACTGCTCCGAAACATGATGCTGCTGACCGCAAAACCCGTCCTTTACGTCTGCAATGTGGACGAAGCGAGTGTCAACGACGGCAACCAATATACCGAAAAGTTCAAGGAGGCTGTGAAGGCCGAACCTGCTGAGGTCATTTACATCAGCGCAGCCATTGAGGCAGAGATTGCCCAAATGGAAACTATGGAGGAGCGCAACGAATACCTCGAAATGATTGGCCTGCACGAACCTGGTGTGAACCGTTTGATTCGTGCCACTTATAAATTGCTTGACCTGATTACCTACTTCACGGTTGGCGAAAAAGAGGTGAGGGCCTGGACTATCTGCCGGGGCTGGAAAGCGCCTAAAGCGGCAAGCGTCATCCACACTGATTTTGAAAAAGGCTTTATTCGTGCCGAGGTCATCAAATACGACGACTGGGTAAAATACGGCTCAGAACCAGCCATCAAAGAAGCTGGGAAAATGGGTGTTGAAGGGAAGGAATATGTCGTGGTTGACGGTGACTGCATGCACTTCCGATTCAATGTCTAACCAATTCAACGCCTAAGCAAGAAGGGTAGGCTGAATCGCATTACCGCATCAAAGTCACATTGCCCTTCTTGGCAAATAAAAGCCCGTCAGCGCATTTCACCACAGCGTAGAAGCCATAGACATCGGGTGGCAGTTGCTTGCCTCGAAAACTGCCATCCCAGCCAATATTAGGGTCATTTGATTCAAAGACCTGCTCGCCCCATCGATCATAAACTATCAGACTTACTTCCGTCAAGTCGTTCCCGAAGACTTTGAATACCTCGTTTTTCCCATCACCATTCGGGGTAAAGCCAGTTGGGATGAAAATAAACGGCTCCTCGCAAAGCGTCAGCACCACTATCAGCAGTTGCCTTTCAATGATGCAGCCATTTCCATCCACCACTTCCAAGGTATATTCCGTGGTTTGCTTAGGGCTTGCGGTTGGGTCGTATCTCGTTGGGTCGTCCAATGAAGTTGACGGACTCCAGTTATAGCCAAAAATCGGGTCAAACGTGGAGGTCAATTGCACCGACTCCCCCCTCAGAATGGTATCAATTAGTGGTGCTACCGCAATTTCCGCAGGAACAAAAACGAACACGGTTCTTTCCACTTCGCAAAACCCAGTGGCATCGGTCAACAACAAATGGTAGGCAATGGACGTATCTGGCGTGGCCGTTGGGTTGATGCCATTTGAATTATCGAGCCAATCGGGAGGCATCCAATTGAAAGTGGCTGCTTGGTAAGCACTATCGGGGTTGAGTTGAACTGATCCATTTTCCAAACAGAGCCTTGTCGAATCGGCCAGGAACTGATTGTTGAAAATCACAATCGGAATCTGTTGAAGGAATGTGTCCTTGCAACCATTTTCAGCGGTGACGACCAAACTCAGGACCGCTGTACCTGGGCTGTCCAAATTGAATACGGGATGCTCAACCGTCTCCGTCCAGGTATTGCTGCCTTGTTTCAAAGTCCATTGCCAACCGGTTATATCCACCAAGGTATCAATGGAGGAATTGGTGATGGACAGGACAAACTCCTCCTCACATTCGACATTGGACAGGGCAAAATCAGCGAACAACGAATTGATATTGAGTTGGACTGGGGCCGAAAATGTATCCGCACAGATAGTGCCCGGTTCTGAAACCAAGGTGATATTGTAAAGCCCCGTATCGGGATAAGTATAGGACGGGTTTTCCAAATTGGAAGTGGCATTGGGATTCATTGGGTCATTGAAAAACCAGGCGAAGTCATTGGCATTGATGCTCTGGTTGTCCAAGTTCACCGTCAGTCCTTTACAAATGATTTTAGGAGCAAAAAACGAGGCAGTTGTAACCGCACATTGACCGATGTTCACTTGGTAATCACGGCGTTTTGACCCAATAAAAACCCCGTTTCTATACTCCTCCACGCAAATCCCAATCACAAATTGACCGATGATGTGGGGCACGCCAAAAAGCAGCCCTGTATTGGGGTCTATCGCCATGTAGGGCGGCCCGCCAATTTGATTATTGACATCGTATGTGAGAAACCAAGGTACTGGTGAATAAGGTGGGTTATTGGGAGGTTGTGGCATTGGGTCAGAAGGGGTTGCCCCGGTCAATGGGTCGCAAAGCCTATACACCAAGGAGTCTCCGTCGGGGTCAACCGCTGACTGGTCAATCTCAAAAGGCTCATTGACACATAAATAAAGTGGTGGCCAATTGTTGAAGACAGGGCTGCTGTTACAAGTAGTGAGCGCAATGCTATCCAAGATGATGCTGTAGGTGGCTCCAACACTATCCGGCAAAATGAGGTTCGTAATCGTTCGGTTCCGGCAGCAGCGTTGGTAGGCGAGGTGGTAGCCGCCATCAATGAAGGGCAGCGAGTCAATGGTCGTATAAGTGGTGGTATGCACGCAGACGTTGGGCGGAACCGCCAAACACGGGTTGTTCAAAACTGGGTCGAGTGTATCGTTCAGCATGGAATCCAACGGAATGTAGATGGTCTTAACCAAATCGTTGGTTTTATTGGAAAAAACCCCAATGGCCGCTGGTGCATCGAACCAAGGCTCCCCATTGTAGCAGTCCCTAAAAATGGTCAGTTTTATTTCATAAACATGGTTGCCAAGGCAACGATAGTTCATCTCGCCTCCAACGATATGTGTGGCCTTTGCCCCAAGTGGAACAAGCAGCAGCAGGTATATTGCCAGTTTTTGGAACCGAAAGGGCATATTTTGGAATGCTTGTATGATTAACTATTGGCAAATTAGTTGGCCTAATTTAATAGCTGGCGCTAAAGTCCAATTTTTGTTGGTTTGTGGCCAAAAAAATTGAAAACTTGCTAAGTATCAGCCACCTTACAACTACTTTCGTGCCTTGGTAGTCGTAACAAAAACTGGTTTGGCCGTTTCTTTATTAATATGAAAATATTCAACACAGCGCAGACACGACGCTTGGATGAACTCACGATTAAACGTGAGCCTGTCTCCTCCATTCACCTTATGGAAAGGGCCTCCAAGGCTTTTTGCCAATGGTTTGCCCGGCAGTTCCCCAACCGGAACCAAAAAATTTTCATTTTTTGTGGAACTGGCAACAATGGTGGAGACGGCTTGGCCATTGCCCGGTCGTTGTCCAAGGATTATTATGAAGTAACGGCTCACATGCTTTTGCTGACTCCCAATTTAAGCAAGGATGCCACGGACAACCTGCGGAACTTGAAAATGGTAGGGGGTAACGTGCTTGGCCATGATTATAAGGAAGGAGCTGCCATGTTGCCAATCTTGCCGCCAGGTTCCATCGTCATTGATGCCATCCTCGGCAATGGTCTTAACAAGCCAATCACTGGCTATTGGGCCAGATTCATCGAATACCTAAATGCCCTGGCTGTAACAAGGGTTTCTGTGGACATACCATCTGGCATGTTTGCCGACAAACCGACTGAGGGTGTTTCCATTTTGGCGGACTATACCTTCAGTTTCGAGTTTCCAAAACTCGCCTTCTTCTTTCCAGAAAACCAACACCGCCTTGGGAAATGGAACTTCGGCAGCATTGGGCTGCATGCCCAGTCCATCCAGGAGGAGCCGACTCCTTATTTCTTATTGGATGAAAAAATGGTGAAGCCATTATTGAAGACCCGAAACCGCCACGACCACAAGGGCACGTTCGGTCATGCCCTCCTCGTAACGGGCAGCTATGGGAAAATGGGGGCAGCCATTCTTGCATCAAGGGCTTGCCTTCGCAGTGGGGCCGGGTTGGTAAGCATCCATTCCCCAAAATGCGGCTATGAAATTCTTCAAATCGCTGTGCCAGAGGCGATGGTCAGCGTGGACGAGCACCAGTACGCCGTCACCTACGTGCACGAGGAACTGGCCAAGTACAAAGCCATCGGCATTGGGTGCGGCATAGGAACCAATGACCTCACCGCACAAGGCCTGGCAGATGTATTGCGGCGCACAAATAACCCGGTGGTGTTGGATGCGGATGCCCTTAACCTGCTTGCCGGACATCCCGATTTCTTCAAATTGATACCCCAAAACAGCATACTTACTCCACACGTAAAGGAGTTCGAGCGGATGTTCGGGCCTACGGCCAATGACTTTGAGCGGAATGCCCTTCAAATCCAAAAGGCCGTGGAACTGGGCATTTACCTCATCCTAAAAGGAGCACACACGGCCATTGCTTGCCCCGATGGCAATTGCCTTTTCAACAACAATGGCAACCCGGGCATGGCCACTGGCGGTAGCGGCGATGTCCTTACAGGCTTGCTAACGGGACTTTTGGCTCAAGGTTATTCTCCTTTTGAGGCTTGCCAATTGGGCGTTTACCTACATGGCTTTGCAGGCGACCTCGCCATGCTCGACCAGCAACAAGAAGCCCTTCTGGCCAGTGATATCATTGACCACATCGGCAGGGCCTTCAAACACCTGCGACCCATCGGATGAAAGCAGAGCTTTGGTACATCGGCAAAACGGCCTTCAGCTACTTGGACGAAGGCATGGCCATTTATGAAAAACGGCTTGGGTATTACCTCAGCTTCAGCGCCCATTTGATTCCAGATATAAAAAATGCGGGTAGCCTCAACCCTGAGCAGCTCAAACAGAAAGAAGGCGAGGCCGTTTTTACAAAGCTGAAGAAGGATGATTTTTTAGTTTTGCTCGACGAAAGGGGCAAACAGTTGACCTCGGTGGAGTTTTCGGCCTTTATGGAGCAAAGGCTCCAAATGGGTTCACGTCGTTTGGTTTTCCTGATTGGGGGTGCTTGGGGCTTTTCAGAAGAAATGTACCAGCGGGCCGACCACAAACTCTCCCTTTCAAAAATGACTTTTTCCCATCAAATGGTCAGGCTGTTCTTTTTGGAACAACTGTACCGGGCAATGACCATACTGAGGGGGGAGGGTTACCACAATGAGTGAGTTAGTCATGTGAATGACCCAAGCCTGATGTTTTCTGTTCATCCATTGCAATCAACACAGAGACTTCTAACTTGGGTCAGGGAGAACTTAGGTTGGGTCAGGAAGAACCGAGGTTGATTAACCCAGAATCGAGGTTGATTAAGGTAGAATTGAGGTTGATTAAGGTAGAACTGAGGTTGATTAAGGTAGAACTGAGGTTGATTAAGGTAGAACTGAGGTTGATTAACCCAGAACCGAGTTTGATTAAGGTAGAACCGAGTTTGATTAACCCAGAACCGAGGTTGATTAAGGTAGAACCGAAGTTGATTAACTTAGAACTGAAGTTGATTAACCCAGAACCGAGGGTGGGGGAGAGGTTCGATGATAGGCCCACCACTGAAAAATGAATTTTCATCAAGCATTATAAAAAATGACCATTACCGTAACACTCATCATAATCGGCATAACCGTGCTCATTTCATGGCAGGCTTTCAATAATCCCGATATTTTTTCCAAGTTCATGCACTATCCCTACGAGGAGCACCGGGACAAGGAGTATTACCGGTGGGTGACTTCCGTTTTTTTGCATGGAAGTTGGATGCACTTAGCCATCAATATGTTCGTGCTTTACAGTTTTGGCACTTTCATAGAGTCGGTCTTTGTCCAACTTTTTGGGGATATTATGGGCAAGGTAAACTTCTTGGCCCTTTATCTACTTTCAGGTGTTTTTGCGGATATACCTACCTATTTAAAACATAAGAATAACCAATCCTTCAGGTCAGTTGGTGCTTCAGGTGCTACATCAGGAATCATGTTCGCCTTTGCCCTTCTTTTGCCTTGGGAGATGATTTATTTGTTTGGGATTGTACCCATTCCAGCCATTATTGCCGCCGTACTTTACTTGGTTTATTCCTCCTATGCCTCAAAGAACGAAGCCTCCTCACGGATTGACCACGAAGCCCACTTCTGGGGGGCCGTATTTGGTTTTGTGTTTACCATCGCTTTAAAACCGGAATTGTTCTCAGCCTTTTTGAGTCAGGTGGTGAATGGGCTGCCATTCTAAGCAGGTTTTGCAAAACAGTTTTCCTTTAAACCTTTGAGATGCTTAAAAAAAAAGGGCGAAAGTAGGTCAGTTCTACTTTCGCCCCATTTTTATTTTATGGCTGAAACGATTGAACCTCAAATCCCCAACCGCTTGCGAATCTCCATCGGAACGGCATCCTTGTGTACCATGATACCTACCGTTTTCAGTTTGAAATAAGGTTCCGACATATAGACATAGCCAGAATAAGGACTGATTTCACCCCAAGAGTTTTTTACATAAAAATAGGTTGCCCCTTTCTGGTCCTTTGCCGTGCCCGTGATGTGCATGAGGTGGTCGTCGGTAGAGGAGTAGTTCATAAAGGTTTCTTGCCGAAGCGCCTGCGTTACCGCCAATTCCTCATCAGGCTTCGTGAAAAGGTCTTCCCGTTTTTCATTCAAGGGCAACACGGCAACACCCTTGCTTGCAGCAAAGCCTTTTTCACTCACGTCGCCATCCCATGCAACGCTATACCCTTTTGAAATGGCATGTTTGGTGATGCTCACCAGGTCTTCAAAAGGCACATTGTAATAGCTGCCATTCGACCAGTTATCGGGGATTTCCAGAATCATTTCTTTGTCGAAAGGGTGGTGGGTGTAGGAGGTGAAGCTGATATAGTCGCCAGGATTGATGCCCAAAATAGCAGAATAGGTCATGGGCGTGTACTCCTTTCCGTTTACCGTGAATTTGGTAGGCGCCTCGCCCATATAGGCATCCAATTGTTGCTTGGCTTTTTTTGTTGGGTAATCACATCCAACATTCCTTTCAATGCCACTTCCATTTCCGAGTGGTCGTGCATATAGTCCCCAGGCAACTTGCCGCTATAAACAGATTCAGGAACGGCCCCTGCCTCCACAAATGCCTTGATGACATCATGGGAAAGTCCACCCTGCCCAAACTGCGCCTTGCCTTGCCGATAGACGTAGTTCTGTGCCTTGTCGAGGTAAATTTGCCGAACAAAAAACATCTCGGACAAGTCGTACTCCTCTTTTTTCCCCATCCGAATCAACTCGGATTCGAGGAAAGAGGAAGTTGCATAGCTCCAACAAGTACCCGTATTCTGTTGGTTTTTGATGGAAGTGCAGTTGCAATCGCTGGTCAGCGTGAACTGGTACTGTGCTTGCGCACCGAAAGACCCCAGCAATGCAATCAAAAGGAAAATCGTTTTTTTCATATCATCATGTTGTTTGAAAATTCCAATTTCATTTCATCCCTCATCCCTATTCTAAGTCCTTGTAAATCAAGGCTCTATCCACATTCTGCTCCAATGGCCCGAAATGTCCAATTTTGATTTCGGCCATGCTCCGACCAGCCTTGGCGCAGTCAATCGGGCTGTGGCCATCAAGCCATGCCGTCAGGAAACCCGACCAGAATGCATCGCCCGCACCAGTGGTATCCTTGACCTCTACCTTTCGGGCAGGCAAGAAATTGCCGGAAGTGCCGTCCGCAACAAATGCGCCATCGCCGCCCATGGTTACGCAGACCAGCGAGGCACCCATTTTTATGAAATGTTGCGCAGCAAACTCGGCACTCTCGAACGGGCTGCCGTACAAGCGTTCCCAATCCACTTCACTGACCTTCACAATCGCCCCAAGGTTGCAAAATTCAGCCACGAATTTTCGGGGGTCATCCCGGTCGGGCCAGGTTTTAGGAGCATAATTGGCGTCAATGCTGAGTTGGCAGCCATGTTTGACGGCACGGTGAGCAGCCTGCATGATGGTGGTCTGCCCCGGTTTTTTGCCGAGTCCGAAACAGGTGGTATGGAAAATGGAAGTTTCCTGCAACCTTTTGTCAGGTATTTGGTTGGCTCCAATGCGGGCATCGGCTAATCGGTACGCCTCAAAGTTGGCAACCGTCTTGGTCCTTGTTACGAGAATGAGGGTAGTAGGGGTGGACACTCTTTTTACCAAACTACAATCAACCCCTGTGTTTTTGACGAAGTCAACCAAAAATCCACCCATGTCATCTTTGCCCACGCTTGCCACGAGGCTGGTAGCATTGCCGAGCCGTGACATGTTCATGCAAAGATTGGCGGGGCTGCCACCCATGTGCCGTTGAAAAGTTTTAGCCTCCTCCAAGGTTTCTGCATAACCACTGCTGATGAAGTCAACCAATAATTCTCCAGCGCAAACGATGTCAAATGGACGTCCTCGACGATTTTTCATAAATTTAAACAAGGCGATATTTGATAGGCATTATCTTGTTGCCAAAAATTCAGAATCGGGCCGAAAGTAGGGAAATTAGTATGAACACTCAAAGGCAATTCCTTTTAGAACAATTGAACGGCCAACATTTCGACTTGGCTGTGATTGGCGGCGGCATAACCGGGGCGGGCATCGCATTGGATGCAGCCACCCGTGGGCTGCGTGTCGCCTTGGTCGAAAAGGCGGATTTTGCATCTGGCACCAGCAGCAAGTCAACCAAACTGATACATGGTGGGCTGCGCTACCTTAAACAATTGGAACTAAAGGTTGTGAAGGAAGTAGGGCAGGAGCGGGCAATCGTGCATAGGTTGGCACCCCATCTCGTTAAGCCTGAGAAGATGTTGCTGCCCATTTACCAGGGCGGGACTTTTGGCATGACGGGCACTGCACTCGGCCTGTGGCTCTATGATTTTCTGGCGGGCGTGAAAGGCACAGACAAACGCCAGATGTTGTCCAAAAAAAGGACGCAGGAAATGGAGCCTTTGCTCCGCAATGAAAGGCTGCTAGGCGGTGGCTTTTATGCTGAATACCGTACGGACGACGCCCGCCTGACCATCGAGGTCGTGAAAACAGCTATACGTTTTGGGGCCGTTTGCCTTAACTATGTTAAACTCACAGATTTCATAGAAGAAAACGGCCAACTGAAAGGTGCCCACTGCAAGGATATGGCCACGGGCGAAGTCTTCCAGTTTACTGCCAAGACCATCGTAAATGCAGCAGGCCCTTGGGTGGACGGCCTTCGAAAAAAAGATAAATCCCTGAACAACAAGCGATTGTTCTTGTCAAAAGGTACTCATATCGTTGTGCCGTGGGAGCGATTGCCTCTAAGGCATTCTGTATATTTTGATGTGAAAGATGGCCGCATGATTTTTGCCATCCCTCGCCAAAGGGCCACTTACATCGGCACGACGGACACGCCATTCAAGGGTGATATGGACGAAGTTTTTGCAGAGAAACCCGAAATTGAGTACTTGCTAAATGCAGCGAATGCCATGTTCACCGAAGCAAAGCTGACGCTGGAGGACGTGGAAAGTACTTGGGCAGGGTTGCGCCCTTTGATTTATGAGGAGGGTAAATCGGCAGGAGAAATGAGCCGTAAAGATGAGCTGTTCATCTCGCCCTCTGGCCTGATTTCGGTAGCAGGTGGCAAATTGACTGGCTACCGAAAAATGGCCCAAAAACTTGTGGACCTGGTGCTGAAAACTCAAAAGCAAACGGCTATTGTCTGCCTGACCAAACGGGTGGCGTTGGCAGAAGATGCTTTTGAAAATTTTGCACAAGTCGTTGATTTTCAAAGAAATATTCAAGGTAGGTTGAAAGGGTTTTCATCCCCCGACACAACCGCCGTCTATCTGGTGGAAAACTATGGGAAGGAAGCTAACAAAATACTTGACGATGCTTTTCGCCAAGGCAATGAAACGGATGAAGCGTTGATTTTGGCGGAACTACGGCATTGCCTTGAAAATGAATTGGTGCTAAAGCCCACCGATTTTTTGGAGCGGCGGACGGGCCTTCTTTATTTCAATATCCATCGGGTGGAGCTTCACCTTGACCAAGTGTTGGCCATATTTCAAACAATGTACGATTGGTCAAATGACCGGCTCCATGCCGAGCGGCAAAAACTCCTTGATTTGATGGGAAGGCTCCGACCAGTATGAATGTGAAAGCCTAAATTTGAGCCTTATTTTCCCCATCACCATTCAAATGATTGATATGACTTACCGACCATTGATTTTAGTGACCAATGATGATGGCATCAATGCACCTGGCTTGAAAGCATTGGTGGAGGTGGCCCGTGAATTGGGAGACCTCATTGTGGTAGCACCCGATTCACCGCAGTCCGGGCAGGGGCATGCCATTACCATTAAAGACCCGCTGAGGTTGAAAAGAGTGCAAATATTCGAAGGAGTGGAAGCCTACGAATGCAGCGGCACCCCTGTGGATTGCGTGAAGTTGGGCAAGCATGTCCTCCTCCACCAACGGGAGGCTGACCTTTGCGTTTCAGGCATCAATCATGGCTCGAACGCATCCATCAATATCCTCTATTCTGGTACTATGTCCGCAGCAATGGAAGCATCCCTGGAAGGTATCAACTCCATTGGTTTCTCGTTGCTGGATTATGAATGGGACGCAGATTTTGAATCATGCAAGCCATTTTTGAAGGAAATCATGCAGTTTGTCCTCGCCAACGGATTGGGGAAATGCAAATTGTTGAATGTGAACATTCCCGCTGTACCGACTGCGCTTTTGCGGGGCTTCCGGGTTTGCAGGCAAGCAGAGGCACGATGGATTGAACGGTATCAAGAAGGCACCGACCCTCGTGGACAAAAGTATTATTGGCTTACAGGCGAGTTCATCAACCAAGACAACGAGGCGGATACGGACGTTTGGGCCTTGGAAAACAACTATATATCCGTAGTGCCATCCGGGCATGACCTTACCCGCTATGATGCCATCGAAGGCTTGAAAACCTTAGAGCAGATGGTGGCTGTTCCCTAATCAACTCAACAGCGTTATGTTGCCGATTGCATTATAAAATCAATCATTTTTTCATGCTTGAAAGAAATTCACTGCCGCTTGGTTTGATTCTCGCCACCTTGCTCCCTTTGGCCACATTCGGAGTTTTGTATGGGCTTTATGGTTTGCTCGAAACCCAAGGGTGGGTCAGTTCAGGCGGTTTCCGACCTATGTTCAGGGAGCGCACTTGTGCCATTTTTGCTATCGCAATGGACGTAATCCTGCTCAATTTTTACCAAAAAAGATACCTCCACGATACCGTTAGAGGTGTGGTGGTGGTGGTGGCTTTGATGGTATTAGCTTGGTTGGTGATGTTCGGGAAGTACGTTTTCTAATACCATAATCCAAGAATAACTCTTCTCTTTTCTCGGCGGCGAGTATTTATTTAGCGTGGCAGGGGGCTTGGGGGCGGAACGCCCCCGAATTTCCCTTACTCCTTGGCAGCGGCGACTCTGCCGCCGCTGCCAAGGAGTAATTTGAGGGTGTTTTTAAAAAATTGCACAGCAATTTTTTAAAAACACCCCTGTGCTAAATGAATACGGCAACTTAGACAGCCACTTCCTCTTTTTCGAAAATTTTGCGGAGCAAAGTCCCGGTTTGGGCACCAAAACCTCCCAACAACCCACCTATTAGTCCAGTAGCTGGCACCAAATAGCCAGACCCCATCTTGAACAAAACGCCAATTTGGTCGGCCATTTGGTTGAGGTTTGCCGAATTTAAAAAGGTAGCATAACTGCTCCAAAGCAAAGTGACTGCGGCAGTGCCAGCGGCAAAGCTGGCGGCGCTGTTTTCATATTTGAAAAAGAAACCCACCAAAGCCGCTACCACTGCGATGCTCCAAAAAGGAAAGAAATACTGGGCAATGGAACCCAGCACGAGTATGATTAAGGTTTGAAGACCGAATTTTTTCATTTTTTACAGAATTTTTAGGACTAATCAGGTTGGTGTTTGCAAAACATTGCAAGCCTATCGCCCTTTCATTAATTGATTTCAATAGAGAAAATGGTCGGTTTGCGGCTGTCCGCAGCATCTTTCATAAAATATAGCTCGTTGTACTCACCTTTTACCCATTTGTCAAGGTCGGTGGCGTAGAACGGGCTGCCTGGATTGCCAGATTGCCCACCAGGGAAAAGCCCCCAAGCTTTTATTTCATCGCCGAGTTCAACCACCATTCGCCAAGAGGGGCCATTTCCTCCAGAAATGGCGTTCAGGGCTTGTCCATAACCGCCTACTGGCAAGTCCATCCTGGAAAAAGCAGGGATGCGCCCCAAGTGCATGATGGAGAATTTCCGGTAGGTGGCCCATGCGAAATCTGGCTTCATCAGGTCGGCACCCAGTTCTTTCAAGGCAGCAAGAAATGAGGCAGTAGCAATTTGTTTGGCAGTTTCCCGCTCAGGTGTTTTTTGGTCATCGAAGATGGCATCGTTGGGACTGTTGGAGGTCAGTTCCACCACCCGCCATTTTTCAGGCATTAAAATCGGGATTGAATCCTTCCAGACCATCACCTCATCGAAGGCCAATTCGTAGAATTTATCCCACCAGGTTGTGAAGATGACAGGCTCTACCTTGTCCTTGTCAAATCGGAAATCCCATGCCTTGAGCTTGTCAAAGATGGGTTTTTGCACCGCACTCAGCTGGGTGGTGTCCACTTGTTTCAGCATGGCCGGCAACCCCTCGGAGGCATGCAGGCTGAAATTGTCGTTTTGCAGCATCATCATGTCTTCTGCGGTGATGCTGTCCATTTCTGAAAGCCGCTGGTTCAAGTAACGGCCCCGGTAGTGGTCGAAATAAGGGCTGTTGTAGTAGTAAGGATAGCTTGGGTCGGTCGAATGCTGATTTGCGGAAGACACAAAACCCCGCTTTGGGTTTTTGATGGTCGGCACTTGGTCACGGGGTATGTAGCCTGACCAACCATTTTTTGAACTGGAACCATCTTGCACAAAGCGGCCTTGTTCCTTGTTCTTGATTGGGAATTTCCCATTCGGCGTTATGGCGATGTCGCCATCCTTGGCGGCAAAAACGAAATTCTGGGCAGGAAAATCGTAATGGGACAAAGCCTGTTTGTAATCTGCATGGTTTTTCCCATTTGCAAGCCCCAAGAAGGTCATCAGGTCGTTGGGGTTTGGCGACTCGTTACCAATCCAATGCATGGCCAGGTCATGCCAACCACTTTCTTTGGCGTCGTAAACGATGGGCCCCCATTCCGTCCAGCGCACGGTATCCAACACAGGATGTTCCATGCCCCTGACTTTGATGGAATCAATGACCAACTTGACTTTTTTTACACCGCCATCATACTGGTAAGAAGTCTTTGCTTGGTCCGTCCATGAAATCTGGTACCAGTCGTTCACGTCTTGGCCGACATTGGTTTCACCCCAAGCGAAATGCTCGTTGAACCCAATCAAAACCCCCGGAATGCCAGGCACAGAAACGCCGTAGAGATTTGTTTGTGGCGTGTGGATTTGCAGTTCGTACCAAATGGAAGGCAAGGTTAACTTCAAGTGTGGGTCGTTGGCGAGGATGGGCTTGCCCGACTTGGTCTTGCTGCCAGCTACTGCCCAGTTGTTGCTGCCGAGCACGCCCCGCTCTTTTTCATAGGTCTTGTGGCGAATCAAGCCAATTGCCTCCTGGGCTACGGCCTTTTCTGTTGGTTTCGAAACTTTGAAATTCCACGGTGTGCCCGTCGGAATGACTGGTGACTGCTTGGGATTGATTTCAGGATAAAGTTTTTTAAACACGTCCGTTCTCAATATTTTCATGGCATTGGACGATTCGAGGTCATCCTCTCCAAAGCAAAGGGTTTGGTCCATGTATTTTTTGACCAAAGCAGTTTTATAAAGGCTCCAAGGTTCCGGTTTGAATCCCATCAGTTTCATTTCGATGGGGTACTGCCTTGGGTTTAATTCGGCAATATACTTGTTGATACCCGCTGTGTAGGCTTCCAAAATAGCCGATGCTTCCTTACTCTCCTTCCATGCAGCCACGGCACGTTCAGCACCGACCAAAATCCCTTGGCTGCGCTTTAGCTTATCATTTTCAAGTGCGTCCGGCCCAGCAACCTCGGCCAATCGGCCACCGGAGGCACGGCTGGCCATTTCCATTTGAAACAAACGGAACTTGGCCGTCACATAGCCTTGAGCAAACACGGCATCCTCCATCGTTTCGGCGAAAATATGGGGCACCATCCGTTCATCGAACAGTATTTTCACCTTGCCCTTCATCTCAGGCACCTCTATTTTGGTAGGAACGTAATCGCTCAACGACTCAGCGTTTTGCCAAAATCCGGTAAACGGACTGAGGAAGGGGCCAATAGGAGGAAGAAGGGTTTCCTTTGTTTTTGTCGGGTCGTCGGGCAGGGGAGTCTGGATTGGGATGGGCCTGTTCAGAACGTAAACCAAGCCCAAAACTGCTGACAAGGAAAGTAGGAACTTGATGATTTTCATAAAGAAAGTTTAATTGAATGCTGGTTTGCCGAAAGAGACTTTCACCTCCGGCGAAAGGCGGACATATATTTTTACGGTCAATTGGGTATGTGGGCCAATTCGGGCGCTTTGGTAGAGTTTCAACGCATTTTTAATGGCTGTGAAAACGATATTGACGGGTGAACTGGTTGGGTTCTCAGCTAGGATTGCCTCAATCCGACCCATTGGAAATGCATCAATTTTGCTTTGCAACTCAACTTCTAAAGTGGGATTGAGCGACATGGATATTGAAAAATAGGTGGACTTGAAACCGTATGCCTCTAATTTGGGGAGGGTGGAAATCCATGTTTCGATAATGCCCATCCACTTCTCCTTGGCGGCTTCGCTAAGGTTTGTAGCTTGTTCCTTTATGGTCTCACCAGCTGTTGAAATGCTTTGCTTTATCTTGTCGAACATTTTATTGGCTTTGGACAAATTGAAATTTGATTGAAAACTATGCCCACGCCAAAGGTATGAAAATTCGTTTTCAACAAAAGAAAAGCCACGTCAAGCATTGCATTCGTGGTTTTGGTCGAAGAAAACACCTAAGGCTAAACCACGGAATACTATCTTTCTGCCACTAATAATTCTTATGAAAATACTTCAAATCAAAGGGCTGACAAAAAGATATGGCAGTATTACGGCTGTCAATGACTTGAACCTTGAAATTGAATCGGGAAGTGTTTACGGCATCCTTGGCCCGAATGGCAGCGGAAAGACTACCACGCTCGGCATCGTTCTCGGCATTACCAAGGCCGATGGTGGCAATTTCACTTGGTTCGATGGCAAATACGGGCTGGACGAACGGATGCACATTGGGGCACTGCTCGAAACCCCGAATTTTTACCCTTACCTGTCGCCCGTAAAAAACCTTGAAATCACCGCCCATATCAAGCGGGTTTCGTCACCAAAAATTGACCAGATATTGGAACTGGTCAATCTGGCCCACCGAAGGGATTCCGCCTTCAGTACATTTTCTTTTGGGATGAAACAACGGCTTGCCATAGGTGCTGCCCTCGTTGGTGACCCGGAAGTGTTGATTTTCGATGAACCTACCAATGGCCTTGACCCCCAAGGCATAGCCGAGGTGCGGGAAATCATCAAACGAATTGCAGAGGAGGGCAAGACCATTATCATGGCCAGCCATATTCTCGATGAAGTTGAAAAAGTTTGCAGCCATGTGGCCATCATCAAGAAGGGGAAACTGTTGGCAAATGGGGAAGTTGGGGCCATCCTCAGCAACGACCGGCAAGTAGAGATTGCCGCTGATGACCTTGGCCGATTGCGTGAAATCCTGGCAAATTACCCTGGAATAAATGCGGTTACTACGAAAAACTCCATGCTTCAACTGATGGTAACACCGAATTTGACCGCCGCAGAACTGAACAAACTGGCTTTTGACAATGGATTGATTCTCAGTCATTTGTCTATGAAACCTAAAAGCCTGGAAACAGAGTTCTTGGAAATTACGGCTGGAAAATAACCTAATTCACCGCTTAATATTGACCTATGTTGTTCTTGCTAAAATTGGAATGGCTCAAGCAGAAGAATTATATACTTTTTAAGTTGCTTGCTGCTGCATACCTTGTTTTTCTACCAGCTACGCTCTTCATTGGGAAAAAAATGAGCGTTGGCGAAGGGATGCCATTTAACCCTGTGAAAGATTTTTTTCAGTTCCCTACCAATTGGGAATGGCTCGGCTATTTTGGCAATTGGATGGTTTTTTTCGTGCTTGGGTTCCTTGCAGTGCTAATGGTTACCAATGAATACAGCAATAAGACCCTTAGACAGAATATCATAACTGGCCTCCAAAGGGAGGAGTTTTTCAAAAGCAAACTGGTTTTCATTGTTGTAGTGGCATTTTTTGCTGCGATCTACTATATGTTATGTGCATTGGTAATTGGCCTTTTACATGTGAATGATACGCTTTACTTGTCAACGGTCTTTAAAAATGTGGATTATGTACCTCGGTACTGGTTGATGGGCATGGGCTACATGAGTTTTGGCTTGTTGTTGGGCTTGTTAATTAGGAGGACAGGGATTGCGCTGTTCGTTTACCTTGGGTACACTATGGTGGCAGAGCCATTTCTGCGCTGGGTCGTTCATTTGTATTTTTTCAAGAACACTTCCATGAGTTTTTATCCATTGAATGCAATGGAAGATTTGGCCCCAATTCCTGTTATTGCGTTTGCAGATGATTTGCTGAAAGAGAATGGTTTCAGAATTCTATTGACACCTGTAGAGGCAGCTTCTGCGACTATAATTTATACATCTCTTTTTCTGTTTTTTAGTTATAAAAGGTTGAAAAACAGTGATTTGTGAAGCTCTAATTATTGCCGAGGTTCTCGAATAACTTACTGATGAAAGTCTTGTCTTCCGTGATAATTTCGGCCTTGCCCACCATGTTTTGGTAAAAGTCAAGCTTGTGGTTCAAGGTTGAAACCAAGCCTTTGTCAAGCGTAAGGTCAGCATAGAAAGCATTGTCCTTGGCCACTGGATATACCTTGCTGACAGTGGCACGCACGGTTCCCTGTTCCCGGAAATCATAGCGTTCGAACTTGATATTCACAACCTGGCCTTTTTTAACCTTGCTGCTTTTGGCTACGGGTAGATTCACTTTTCCAACATATTTCTCAGTATCCGTTTCCGGCATGATGTTGAAGAGGATGTCTCCTCCATTCACATAATCCTTTGCCTTCAAATCGGTATAGAACTGGACGATACCACTGCCTGGGGCTGTTATTAGGTATTTTTCCTTCCAGGATTTTATCTCCCTTTTCAGTTCATCCAGTTTTTGGTTCAACTGAAAAATAGCTTCCCCCGCTCCCTTGTCAGCTTGGGTTTGAGCCTGAAGTCTCCTCACGTTCGACTTGGAAATTTCTCCTTTGACTTTCTCTATCTCTAAAAGTGTGCTCTTGATTTCTGCATCCTTTTTCTTGATGGCCGTGTTCAAATTGAAAACTATTAGCGCATCAGTCGTATCCACTGAATTGGCATATTGCCGGACGGCATTTTCAAATTCTTTTTTCAAGGCTATCAATTCTGCATTTGAGCTTTTCAACTTGGCCTCCATGCTCTGCAATTGGCGCTGGTATTGAGAATTCAGAGATTCGACAGCGATAACAGTTGCGTAATCCACTTCTCCACTATTGTCCAATGGTACCAATTCCAAGGCTGTGAGGAAGTTGGAATAGCTTTGCTCAAGTTCACCAATACTCAAACCTGTGCTTGGGTTATAGTTCCGCAATTTTTCAATATCAAGTTGACCAATGTTTTCCATGTCCGCTTCCAGTTTTTGGACATTTTCGTAATTGGCACTGGACGGGAAGACGGCAAGGATATCCCCGCTGTTCACCCTTGCATTGTTCAAGACTCTTACTTCTGCGACATAATCTGATTTCTGAGCAATGACCGAAATAGGTGGTGTTTCTGTTGAAATGATGACATTGCCCGTCACGATGTCCGGGAAATGGAACATGAAACCGGCAAAGCCCATCAGCACGATGGTTCCTATCAGCACACAAGTGCCCCAAGTGGCGACCCATGATGGCGGAGTGGCCAAGATTTCTTTTACCTCGCCGCTCAGGTATTCAATATTATCCTCTTTCATATTGCGGCTCAGTTGGATTGAAGAACTTCTTCCAAATTATCAGGCAGAATGCTGTTATTGCCTCCCATGCCCGACATGATAGTTCGCTCGGTTGCCTTGCTCTTTGGCGGGGCCAATGGTATCACGTTATGAATATGGATTGGAAGATTGATTCGGCTGGTGAAAAGCACGATTGTTTTTCCTTTGAAAGCCTCCTCAATGCGATTCAGTACTATAGCCTCGTTTTGGGCGTCTAAGTCGTTGGTGGCTTCATCGAGGAATAGGATTTCCGGTTTTTTGTAAATGGCCCTCGCTATCAGGATTCCTTGTTTTTGAGCCTTGCTCAAACCCACACCTCCTTCACCCACCATTGTATAAAGACCATGTTGCAACCGCTCTACGAAGGGAAGTAAATTGGCAATTTTGGCAGCCTCCATCAGCCGCCTGTTGTCAATGGTCTCCTCCCCAAGTACGATGTTCCTTGCGATGGTATCGTAAAAAAGGTGGCCATCCTGCGACACGACTCCACAATGTTTCAACCAAGCATTGCCCTGGAAATCATCCAATTTGAAGCCACCAAACTTGATGATTCCATCCTGTGGTTTCAAAAACATGGTCATTAAGTTGAGCAAGGTTGACTTGCCGCTTCCATTTGGCCCAACTACTGCCGTGACTTTCCCTTTGGGTATCTGGAAATCCAAGTTGCGGATTATCCAGGGGGAGTGGTCACCCTCATAGCGGAAATGAAGGCCCTCAGCCTCAAGTATTCCATCATCTGGAAGTTGGTCAATTCGCTCTCCAATATTGGCGCTCTCATGTGCAAAAACTTCGTTCATCCGCTCCATGCCCATTTTAGCTTCTTGCCAACCTATGAAAAATTCTATCAATTGACGGATTGGGCCGTTCAATTGGGTAAGGATGAATAGCACAGCCACCATTACCCCCAAACTCATATTGCCCTCAATGACAGCCATCGCTGCGAGGTAGATTATGATGATGTTCCTAAGTTCGCCGAGTGCAAAAGGGATTTGAAGCGAGAGTTCGTCGGAAAGGGAATACGAGCTGCTAACCTTGTATAGTCTTGCCTCAGAACGCTCCCATGCCCAGCGTTGTGTCTGCTCTGCATTGGCTAACTTTATGTCACGGATGCCTCGGATGAGGTCGGTCAACCGGCTGTAACGTTCTGCCGCCAATTTGTGCCGATTGAAGTTAAGCGACTTTCTTTTTTTGATAAAATACCGTACAAAAACAACTTGTATTAGGGCGAACAAACTGACCGTTAGGCAAATTTTGGGATTCAATGCCAACAAGACCAAGAGGAACAGTGTGATAACTAAACTTGCATACACCACTGAGACAGCGTCCCTGCTAAAGAAACGATGTACCCTTGGGTTGTCGTAAAGCGTCTGCATCACGTCGTCAGTCATTCGTGACTGAAAAAAACTGGCAGGTAGGTGCAGGAGTTTGATAATGAAATCAGTCAGCAGTTTGATGTTCAACTTGGAACCAATGTGGAAAAGCAAGAACCTGCGAATGAAATCCAATCCCAACTGGCTGATGAACAGTATCAGCCAGGCAACAAGTACGAATGGCAGCAATTCTGCATTTTGTTGTTCGATGCTCTCATCCACTATCAATTGCATAATGAAAGGGAAAGTGGCAACCAATATGGCTCCGAACAAAACAGCTGCACCTAAAAAAGCCAAAAGTCCTTTGAATCCGACAAGGTTTTCCCAAATGAAAAATGGCTTAGTGCGTACTACTTCTGGGCTTTCATTGGTGAAGAAGCTGGCAGTAGGCTCCATCAACAGGATTATTCCTTCCTGCCCAAAGCCATCAGCATTATTCACCCAGCCTTCCAAAAACTGCGATGGCGAGATGACGGCCAATTGGTCGGTACTTGGGTCTGCAATTGTGACTTGTTTGGCGTCTGCTTCATATACCACTACAAAATGGTTCTCTTTCCAATAGGCAATGCCGGGCAGGGGGATGTCGTCAATCAATCTTTGATAGTTCAGCTTGGCTCCCACTGTGTGCATACCAAGTGTTTCTGCCGCCTCGCTGAGGTTCAACAAAGTGACTCCCTCCTGTTTCTGGTGGGCAAGGGGGCGCAGTTGTTCGGTCGAATAGAATTTTCCGTAGTACTGCGCAATCATTCGAAGGCATACTATTCCGCAGTCCCTTTGATGCAACTGCTTGAAATGAGGGTATTTCTTTGACATAAAGGCTCAAAGTATCGGGCAAGTCGAGGGTATGTCAAAAGGGTAGGTGGGATGCACAGCTTGGCAAAACCGCTATAAGAATTCCCATTTTCCAAATACAAAACCCCCGTTTCAACCTTCCCGAAGGTAAAACGAGTAATGGTAAAATGCCTCCCTGTGTAGTTTCTCGAAAATATTTAACTCCTCGTAACGTGTAAGAGCCTTATTTTCAGGCGCAATAACCGTACCGAAAAAAGTAATGTGTACGTTTTTATCTCAGTAAATATTCAGGTGGGTGGAAATAGTGCGAAGAAAAGGAATAAAGGATGTGGGTGGCTTCGCAATAGTCGGTGATGAATCTGGGGCAAATATAGATTGACAGATAATAAAGGCAATGGTTTTTTGAAAATAAAAAAAGCCGGCCCAGTGAAACCACCGGGCCGACTTTCTTCAGACTGGAACCTAATTTAGTTCTTGAAGTAAGCTGGGCCTACATCCTGACCGGCTTTGGCCTTCTCAAGGCGACTTTTGAATTCCCTTGATTTGTCCAAATCGTTCATCCGGGCATATATCTCTGAAAGAGCAATCAGGGTGTTTACGTCGCTTGGCTGCATGGCCTCCGTTTTTTGGAAGTAAGGGAGGGCAGTGCTCATTAAAGACGTAGCTTCGTCAGTCATAGTTTTGTACTTCTTCTGGCTTTCTTTGTCCATTGGCAACAAGTTGGCTGCCTTAATCAGTTCCACAGCTTTGTTGAAGTACAGCGAACCAATACTGTAAACTGCATCGAACTGCTTTGCATCCAAGCTGACAGCCTTGTTGAAGTAGCCCAATGACTCGTCAAAATAGGATTTTGCCAATTCTGAGTTCTTGTCTTTGGCATATTCACCAGTGAAGAGGTTCATGTAAACATTGCCGAGCGCAGAGTAGATGGATGGATTGTTGGGTTCTGCGGCTACGGCCTTGCCAAGCATTTGCTTCAATGACTCATAATCCTGTTCAGCTATCTTGGCATTGATACCAGAGAAAAGAATTTCTGTGCTGGTTGGGAATTCTGCTTGCCCCTTGTCAAAAACCTTCCAAGCCTCATCCTTTTGGCCAGTTGCGTACAGCATGTCAAAGTACTGCGCATAAACTGAGGCCTCTTTTGAACCGGCATCGTACAGTTCCTTGAAAAGTTTCAAGGCTGATTCTTTGTCTCCAGATGCACTTGCGCAAAATGCGACAACATATTTGTGGTTTGGCAAGTCAGCATCTGCGATAACAGCGTCACCATTGTTTTTCTTGACTGTGTCATTGATTTTCATCACCATCTCAAGCGATTTGAACGCACCTTTATAGTCATTCAACTTGATTTGGGCATTGCCAATATTGTTCAACTTGCCAGCAGACTCCGTCATTCCCTTAACGGCATCTTTGATTTCGAACTTCTTTTGTGCCAACTCCAAAGCCTTCATGTATGATTCCGCAGCAATCAGCGGGGCCGTGGGGTTTTCAGGTTTGTAGTCTGGATTTTTGAACAGATTGGCGAGGTCCTTGTCGGCCAAGGTGTTGTAAATGTCACCTTTTGACTGCCACGTCCTAACCTTCCCTTTGTTGATGTCAGCAGCGGAAGCAATGTCTATCATTTGTACTGCCTCTTTCAACTTGGCTTCGTTTGTAGCAGGATCGAGGCTTTGTACATAAGCTGCCAAGGCTTTATCGGCCTTGTTCAGTGCCTTTTCTGGGTCTTCTTGTGCAGACACCAGGTTGGAGAAAAGAAACATGGCCAATAAGCCGAATACAACTTTTTTCATTTTCGATTTAATTTGATTTAATGTTCTCGTCAGAAATGTTTTCAGACATGCTATTGTTTGAAAACCCCTTTATGACGCAATTTTGCCTCTATTGGCATTTTTTAGACTGTTAAGGTTTTTGTAAAAAACCTGATTTACTCGGTGGTTGCACTGTCAGTACTTGCTCCCTCCTCGGTTGAATCGTTGCTTGGCGTGTCCGAAGATGCGATGCTATCGCCCGTTGGCTCAATAACTTCTTCTTCTTCCTCATGTGGCACAACGGTAACATCAGCTATTTCATCTTCGCCATCCAATCTTATGACCCTAACGCCTTGGGTGGCACGGCCCATTACCCTGATGTCAGTCACTGGCATCCTGATGACAATACCAGCTTTTGTGGTGATCATCAGGTCTTCGTTTTCGGCAACCGATTTGATGGCGATGACTTCACCCGTTTTTTCTGTGACTTCCATCGTCTTCACACCTTTGCCACCGCGGTTGGTAAGCCTGTAATCGTTGGCTTCTGTTCGTTTGCCGGTGCCCTTCTCAGATATGGTCAATATCGTATGCGTTGGGTCATTTGGTTGTATTACAGCCATGCCCACCACCGAATCTTGTTCATTTTCCAAGGTGATGCCAATTACACCGCTCGTATTGCGGCCCATCGGTCGCACGTTTTCTTCTTTAAAGTGTATGGCATTACCTTCCTTGGTTGCAATGAAAACCTCGTTGTTGCCATTTGTCAGTTTTGCTTCCAACAAAGTGTCACCTTCGTTTACGCTGATGGCGATGATTCCACCTTCCCGTGGCCTTGAATATGCTTCTATTGAAGTCTTTTTTACTTGGCCCTGTTTGGTACAGAAAAGGATATAATGGCTGTCGAGGAAGGCTTGGTCGTTAAGGTTCTGGACGATAATGTAGGCTTTCACCTTATCATCTGAAGGTATTGAAAGTACGTTTTGGATGAAACGCCCACCTGAATTCTTGGTGCCTTCTGGTATTTCATACACCCTGAGCCAATAGCATTTGCCTTGCTCCGTGAAGAACAAAAGGTAATTATGGTTACTGGCAACGAACATATGTTCCACAAAATCCTCCTCCTTGGTCTTGCTTCCCCTTGCTCCCCGTCCACCACGGCTTTGTATCCGGTACTCGGTGGCCAGCGTCCTTTTGATATATCCGCCATGTGTTATGGTAATCACCACATTGTCATCTGCAATGAAGTCCTCCATGTTCACCTCACTCTCCTCAAAAGAGATTTCAGTGCGGCGCTCATCGCCATAGCGTTCTTTTATTTCATGTAGTTCGTCTTTGATTATTTGGCGGCGGAGGCCTTCGTCTTCAAGTATGGCCTTGTATTTTGCGATAAGCGCCAAAGTTTCTTCATATTCTTTGCGGACTTTATCCCTTTCGAGGCCAGTCAACCTTTGCAGGCGCATCTCAAGGATAGCCTTGGCCTGTATTTCGGAAAGGTTGAAAGTGGACATCAAGCCATCCCTGGCTTCATCCACGGTGGCTGATTTTCGAATGAGCGCAATCACCTCGTCCAAATGGTCGAGGGCAATCAACAGACCTTCAAGTATATGAGCTTTTTCCTCTGCTTTTCGGAGGTCAAACTTCGTTCGGCGAACAATGACCTCCAACCTGAACATGATGAACTCTTCAATGAGGTCTTTCAAGTTCAAGGTCATAGGCCTGCCACGAACCAAGGCCACGTTGTTGATACCAAAAGAAGATTGGAGCGGAGTGAGTTTGTATAGGAAATTGAGGACGATGCTCGCCATTGCATCCCTTTTCACCTCTACAACCACCCGCAAGCCGTTCCGGTCACTTTCATCCCTGACATCGCTGATGCCTTCGATCTTCTTTTCATTGGCAAGCTCAGCTATTTTGGCAACGAGCATGGCTTTGTTGACCTGATAGGGGATTTCTGTAATGATAATGGTTTCCCGACCGTTGGCAGCTGTTTCAATATTGGCCCTTCCCCTTAATACGACCCGCCCCCTGCCAGTTTCCATACCTTCCTTAACACCTGAATAGCCATGAATGATGCCCCCGGTAGGGAAATCAGGGCCTTTTATATGTGTGCAAAGTTCATCAATGCTGATTTCAGGCTTGTCAATGGTTGCTATCACACCATCCACCACCTCGCTCAGGTTATGCGGCATCATATTGGTGGCCATACCTACGGCAATACCTGCCGAACCATTGATGAGCAAAAGGGGAACCTTGGTAGGCATGACCGTTGGCTCCTCCAGTGTGTCGTCAAAATTGAGCGAGAAATCAACGGTTTCCTTTTCGATATCTGCCAAAATCTCATCCGTGATTCTGCGCATCCTTGCTTCAGTATATCGCATGGCAGCTGGGCTATCTCCGTCCATGGAGCCGAAGTTTCCCTGGCCATCTACGAGTGGGTAACGCAATGACCACTCCTGGGCCATCCTTACCATGGTGTCGTAAACAGAGGAGTCGCCATGCGGGTGGTACTTACCCAATACCTCACCGACAATACGAGCCGATTTCTTGTGCTGCTTGTTGTACGAAAGGCCAAGTTCATTCATCCCGTACAAAACCCTCCTGTGCACTGGCTTTAAACCGTCCCTAACGTCCGGTAAAGCCCTCGAGACAATGACCGACATCGAATAGTCAATGTAGGCGGTCTTCATCTCTTCCTCAATGTTGATAGGGATAATCCTTTGTCCTGAATTCATAAAAGATGTTTCGTGCTCGCTCAGTGAAATCTGCCATGTGAAGGTCTTAAACCCTTCTCCACACTAATCTCAGCCTTCAGAAGCACTGCGTTAAATGATTCAAATCGCTTTTTGGAAAAGCGGTGCAAAAATAGCAAAACAAAGGCAGGATTTCTTCAAAATAAGTGGTGATTTTACTGCTAAATACGGCAGAAAAAACATTGTTTTTCAACCTTTTTTGGCCTCAATTCTTTCTTTTTTCAAAAAGGGCGAGCAAGTTTGATAATTGGCCTTGGAGGTCTTTGCGGTTGACGATAAAATCAATGAATCCGTGTTCCAAAAGGAACTCTGAAGTCTGGAATCCTTCTGGAAGATCTCGTTTAATGGTTTCCTTGATGACCCTTGGGCCAGCAAAACCTATAAGAGAATTGGGTTCGGCAATATTGAGGTCGCCCAACATGGCGAAAGAAGCTGTTACCCCCCCGGTAGTCGGGTCGGTCATGAGTGAAAAATAGGGCAGTCCAGCTTTGGACAATTTGGTGAGCTTTGCCGATGTCTTTCCCATTTGCATAAGCGAGAAGGCTGACTCCATCATACGGGCACCTCCAGATTTGGAAATGATAAGGAACGGGCAACCCAAGCTTATGCTAAGGTCAATTGCCCTTGCAATTTTTTCACCGACCACAGAGCCCATCGAGCCACCGATAAACGTAAAGTCCATGGCTGCCACTACCAAATTTCTGCCTTCAATTTCGCCCTTGGCGACTGAAATAGCATCTGTCAAGCCGGATTTTTGGTGTTCTTCTTGAAGTCGCTTGGTATAAGGCTTTAGGTCAACGAAATTGAGGTGATCCCTTGAAATCAGGTTATCATACAGCAGCTCGTAATTTTCACCGAACAGCAGTTCGAAATACTCTTGAGAACCGATTCTGATGTGGTAATCGCATTTGGGGCACTTGTAGAAATTGACCCTGACTTCCTTCATGGTACTCATCTCGTTGCATTGCTTGCATTTGTACCACAAGCCATCAGGAGTCTCCTTTTTGAACTTGGTAGCAGTCTGTATTCCGTCTTTTAATCGTTTGAACCAACCCATTAGAAGTAAATGTTTACGCTGTTATGTGCGGAAACGGATGCAAAGAAAAACAGGATAAAGGAATTTTGGTTACTTTTAGAAAGTAAACTTACCAAAGTACTCAAAACAAAACATGCAGCCAACCTCCCGATAGGGAAATCTGACTGCATGTTTTGATAAGCAAATTGCTAATTACTGATTGAATACACAACGGATTTTCAAGCTGTCACTTCTTCAAAAGTTCCATCGCCTTTCGGCCTTTTGATAAGATTGAGCTTGCCGGTGTCTCCATAAATTTCTTTTGATTTTCGATTGTATGCTAAAGCAGCTTCCTCAGCTGTGTCGAACATTCCAATGTGCATGGATTTGCCGTTTTGCGAAATCACAGCTCTGTATCGCTGGTTTTCTTGGTACACGCCTGTGTAGCCAGTCTTGCTACTTGTCTTTCTTTTGCGGCTTGCTACAGCCCTCGACCTGTAAACGAGATTTTCAAGACGGCAATCCAGTTTGTCGCCATTTTTTGCTCCTACTAAATTTTCGGTTTTTGACTTGGTATCTATTAAGTATTTCTCGGCAATCACCTTGTGAAGGTACAAGGTTTCTGTTTTGAAACTCCCGTCCGATTTCTTCCAAGTCTTCTGAAATACGGCACAGCCACTTGAGTGCTTCCGCAGATTGTTAATGAAATCCACTTTAGCAAGGTAAGGGTCAGATGTCAACCATTCATAGACGTTTGCGTCCAAAACGATGGTATCATCTGCGTTTTTAAGTTTGATTTTGTAAAGCACGCTCTCTGATTTTGATTGTTGTTGTTACTGTTCTCTGACGTTTTTTTACATAACCCCAATTGGGTTAAAATGTTTCACTGACAATTTCCGGCAGCAAATGTTTAAAATATTAATCAGATAGTATTAATAAGAAAGTCGAAAAAAAACGTAAAATAAATGTTTCTACATAAATTCAGTGAAAACACTTATCCTACATTTTTAAGTGTAAAAAAAGTCATGCTAAGAAAGTCCGAAAAATGCACTTTTTTTTGAGAAATTTTGATTATCAAACGATTGAGTTGCAAAAAAATGGTCAAAAACCAAAATTTTCATCCGGCAACAGTCCAATGAGCTTGGTGCAAAGGAAGTGCTACATTTGGTGCACCGCCCTAAAATCTAACGTTACACTACCTTGTCTGCACATGAAGAGCTTGCAAAGGCGTCAGGCTTCGCCTTGAAAACAAAACCCATGCTGAGTATATAGCCCATAGCCTCTTTCAAGGCGGTATTCGACTGAAAGGAAGGGTCAGTATTAATATCGGCATGAACTTCCAGTTCAACGTGGTAAAAATCGAGCAGGTCACACATGCCGTAAGCTACATCCACCGATTTGGCCACTTCCATAATCATTCTTTCTTTCAAGGTCATGGTCCTCTCTATCCTGGCATTTTTGATGAACATGAACCCGCCTTTTTTTTCACGTAAAAAGACAATGACCGTGGCGAATTCTACAGCGCCACCCCTGACTTGGGAGTCGGAGCCAATGCACACCTTGAGCCTATGTCCATCTTCAGTCTCCCGCATGATGGTGGCTTCAACGGCTTCTTTGATTGGGACATCAATACGTTGGCCATTCAATTTTCTCCAATATTCCATGGGACAAAATTTTTAGTATGAATCGTATATGACAAAGATATGGGAAAATATCAGGTTTTGTTTTAAATGCAACAAAACTGATTTGATTTAAGCCTTCGAAACAAAGGAAATTTTGGAAAAGTTCCCGCTGGGCAAAACGGGACTGTAGCAACTTCCAGTTAAACATAGTCATCGCCAATTTTCATAGGAATTGGCAAATCCAGTTAATTTGGCATGCGAGAATGGTTTGTGAAGGACACAATTTTATGCTTAGAGTTGGTTGGTTCGCTTCGTTATGACAAATTCATTTCTGGGTTGGTTTAAAGCATTGATAAACAGTAATTTGCGTGAGCCTTGAAGTCCAAGCCAATTTTATGGAGATACTTAACCCAAGTTGCGGAGCATCATTGCCTTCGTTCAAAACTTTGGTTTTACGGGTTTCTGCAACTTTTTTTTACTACTTGAAGCGTATGGCTTTCACAGGGCTTATTCTCGTCACAAGCCAGGAAGGAATCGTAAGAAATAGGAGTATGACGGCCAAAGCAATAATGTTTAATCCCAAAATATGGAGCAGACTCAAATCGATTGGGGCTTCGCTGAGGTAGTAGTTTTCTTCCGACAATTTTATCAAGCCATATTTGGATTGTACCAGGCAAAAACCAATGCCCAACAGATTTCCAAGTAAAAGCCCCAAAAGAATGATATAGGTGGCATTGTAAAGGAACAGCTTGCGGATGCTCCAATCTGTTTGGCCTAACGACTTTAATACGCCAATCATATTGGTGCGCTCCAAAATGAGAATTAGCAAAGCTGTGACCATGTTGATAAGCCCAACCACCAGCATAAGCGCCAGTATGACCACTTCATTAATGTCCTGAAGCGCTAACCAATCAAAAATCGCAGGTTCTTTGGTTCGAATGCTCTCACAGTAAAGTTCGTTTGGTAGGATTTCGTTGTAAATGTGGCTGGAGATGGCCTCCATGTCACCCAGCTGTTGTACGAAAATTTCAAAACCGCCAACTTGGTCAGGCTCCCATTCAAGTAGTTCTTGAATCTTGCGAATGTCAACGATGGCAAATTTTCTATCATATTCCTCCAACCCGGTTTTATAAATCCCGGTTACAGTGAACCGCTTGGCTAAAGCTTCGCCTGCTTTCACGTAGTAGAAAATGAATTTATCACCAACACCCAGTTCAAGTCTGTTTGCTGTTTGTTTTGAAAGAACGATTCCGTTTCCAGCACTATCGGGCAATTCCAATTTTTCTCCATCAACCAAGAACTTGTCAAAAAATGACCAATCGAAATCTTTCCCTATACCCTTTAATACGATCCCTTCAATCTCTTTTTTGGTTTTGATGATGCCCGGTTTTAGTGCATAGGATTGTATGTGCCGCACCCCTCCTTTGGTGGTTTTGGTTCTTTCCCAAGGTAGCTCACGGCCGAACATGGTCATCGGTTCTGTGTAAGTGATTTTACCCAAATTTTCCACTAAAGGCAAAAACTGTTGATTAGCACTGATCGGAACCGATTCCATCGTCGTTCGGTTAATCTGGTTGCTTGTAATGTGAATATGACCCCAAAAGCCGAATATTTTCTCCCCAATTTGAAGTTTGAACCCAGAAATTATGGCTGTAGAAATAATCATCACGGCCAAGCTCAAAGCCACCGCAGCTATTGCTATTCTCACAATAAGCCCAGTGAAGGTCTTTTTGGTACTAAAAGATACCCGCTTGGCGATGAATAATGGTAGGTTCATGCGGGCAAAGATATTTGAAATGCCCTATTGCAAGGCAATTTTAGCGGTATTGAGAATCAATGGATGACTTGACTATTTTTGCGCCTTTGAATGCAGAATAGTCACAACAATTTCAATCAATGAATTTTTTAGAAGAATTACGCTGGCGTGGCATGTACCATAATTCAACAGATGGAGCAGAAGAACACCTAAGCACTGGCTTGCGGACTGGGTACATAGGTTTTGACCCAACGGCTCCAGCGCTAACTATAGGGAACTATGTTCAAATCATGCTGCTCACTTTGCTTCAAAGAGCAGGACATAGGCCTGTCGTACTGATGGGCGGCGCCACGGGCAGGGTAGGGGACCCTTCCGGCAAAGACAAGGAGCGTGAATTGAAATCCTTGGAAGAACTGGATTCCAACCTCGCCCGCCAGCAAGCGCAGATGATGAAGTTCCTGGAATTTGGCGACAAGGGCAACCAGGCGATACTTGTCAACAACCTTGATTTTTACAAAGAAATGAATGTGCTTACCTTCCTTCGGGATGTTGGTAAAACGCTGACTATCAATTACATGATGTCGAAGGACAGCGTGAAGAACAGGCTCGATACGGGTATGTCCTTCACCGAGTTCAGCTACCAGTTGTTGCAAGCCTACGACTTCCAATGTCTCTACCAAAAGCACGGCGTCACGATTCAAATGGGGGGTAGCGACCAATGGGGCAATATCACTTCTGGCACTGAATTCATCAGGCGAAACTTGCAGGCACATGCGCATGCCATCACAACGCCATTGCTTACAAAGGCAGATGGAAAGAAATTTGGCAAATCGGAACAGGGCAATATCTGGCTCGACCCCAACTATACCTCGCCCTACAAGTTCTACCAATTCTGGATTAACGCCGATGATGCGGATTTGCCCAAATTCATGCGCTATTTCACCTTAAAATCGAAGGAAGAGGTTGAATCATTGGAGACACAATTTGCTGGAACCCCAAATGCCTTGAAACGGATATTGGCCGAGGAAATTACGGTTAGGGTTCATTCTGAAGCTGCGTTCAAATCTGTGCTCAATGTGTCCGAGCTTTTGTTCAACAACAAGGCTGGAAAGGAAACCCTGTTCGAACTTTCGGAAGGAGATTTGGAAACTGTTTCTAACGAGATTCCAAGATTTGAAGTACCTAAATTAGTGATTACCAATGGCGTCAACGTTGTGGATTTGATGGCTGACATTGCCAAAATGCTGCCTTCTAAAGGAGAAGCAAAACGGGCCGTGCAAGGACAGGCCATTGCCATCAATAAAGAGAAAATCACGGATGTCAATGCAACAGTAAACCACGAGGCTCTACTTCATGGTAAATACGTGATGTTGGAGAATGGTAAAAAGAACAAGATGATGTTGGTGGCGGTATAGGCAGTTATTCCTTGAATGGGTTCCGAGGAACCCATTCAGTGGATGGCTTGAGATAGTCTATGATTGGGCCTAATACCTTATTGGTGAGCCTGTTGCTGGCACGTATGTAACAAAACATCTGATGGGCCACAGCGCCAAGGGTGCTTTTTATCTCCATTGCGGTACGGGCATAAACCACTTTTTTCACCTTTTTTTCGATGCCCAATTTTAGGATGTCGAAAAGCATGTTGTGGTAGATATGGTACTCCCTGTTTAGTTCAGGTTCGAACCCAAGGAAATGTGCTTCCAACTCATCGTGGTTGTCAATGGTCGTGTAGTAACCAATCAAGTTTCCATCTAAAAAATACCCATAGATGTTGAACTGGTCACCAAGTTGCCTTTTCAGTTCGGGCATGTAAGCCTCGTTCAAGGCCACCATATTGAAATCTTGGTTGTCCACAACGGCTTTGTAAAGTTCGTGTAGCCTTTTTTGATAACTGAAAATCTGGTGGTCGGAAAGCTTCGATTTTTCCAACCCTTCCATTGATTTGAAAGCCTTCCTCGCCCTTACTTTGTACTTTGATGAAATATCGTTCATGTAATCATCAAAGCTGGCCCAGTTCTCCCTCAGCTCAAGCACCATGTTGGGGTGGAAGTAAAACTCACTGAACTTCCGGTCAACCAAAACCTGTACGGGCGCTTTATGTTCTTCACCAATGTCCTTGATGAAGATTCCGTCAATATTGGCACCCTCAGCTTCTAAAGCCGATTGGGTCTCAATGAGTGCCTCCTCTAATAGGTCGAAAGCAACAGCTTTGTCCAAATCAGCTGGGAAATAGAAACCATGTTCCCCAGTCAGTAAAAGGTTGCCACACAACAGCAAGTTCCTGTTTTTGCCAGCCACAAGATTTCGAACAATCCTTCCAAAAGCCCTGACCAAGCAAGGGTAACGCTTGAAATCTTCCTCCTCTGTCATCACACTTTCACCTACACTGAACGGACTTACCTGACAATAGGCAACCCCAATTGGCGCATTGTCCTTGTAGAAAACCAAATATCGAAAACGCATCCCTTTAGGAGGACTGGTCTCCACAGCTTTCAAAAATGGAAGGTGTAGGAATGAGTTGCTCGGAGGGGCTGCCACCGACCAATCGTTAGGCAATTCTTCAACCTTCGAAAAAGCGCTAAACCAGAACCCCGGCTTGGAAAGTTGTTTTTTCTTGGTCACTTGAAAATATTGGTTGGCTTTTTTTTCAATCGAAGTTGCACCGAAAAGCACAAGTTCCGATTGTGCATCAGTGGTGGGCTGGAAAATGGCTTTGGCTTGCTGCCAGATCCAAGGGATGCTGGTGAAGTAACCGGGTAAAGCAATCGTCAATGGCGGTGCGTTTTATTTGGAGTAGAGAACGCAAGAAACGACGGATAGTTTTACCCGCCAAAACGATTTGGTTCGGCCTCCGCCATTATTTTCATGATGGTCTCGTAAACGTCCTCGGGGTTCGGTTTAGAGAAGTAATCTCCGTCAGAACCGTAAGGCGGTCGGTGGGGTTTTGCTGTTAGGGTGACAGGAGGGCTGTCCAAATACTTATAGCCTCCCTGCACTTCTAAAACTTCTCTCATCATGAAGCCAGTGGCACCTCCAGGCACATCTTCATCCATAAAAACTATCCTATTGGTCTTCTTAAGTGATGCAACAATACTGTGCTCCAAGTCAAAAGGCAGCAAGGTTTGCACATCAATCAATTCAACGGAAATGCCTGTAGGTTCCAATAATTTCAATCCTTCCATTGCCACCCTTATATTGGAACCATATGTGACTAAAGTGACATCGGTTCCTGGTCGCAATACCTCGGGTACACCAAGTGGAACGGTATATTCTCCAACATTGTCCGGCAGCCGCTCCTTCAAACGATAGCCGTTCAGGCATTCGATGATAAGTGCAGGGTCATCGGAATTCAGCATGGTATTGTACATGCCAGCGGCTTGCACAAAATTGCGTGGAGTAAGCACATACATCCCTCTAAGGGAGTTGATGATGAGTCCGATAGGGGAACCTGAGTGCCAGATACCTTCCAGCCTGTGCCCCCTTGTCCTAATAATTGCAGGTGCTTGTTGGATGCCATTGCTTCGGTACCTAAGCGTAGCTAAATCATCGGAAAGCGGAGCTAAACCATACATTAGATAATCGAGGTATTGGATTTCGGCAATTGGCCGTAGCCCTCTCATAGCCATCCCTATGGCTTGCCCCATAATGGTCCATTCCCGGATGCCCGTATCAAAGACCCTTTCTTCACCATATTTATCCTGCATGCCAACGAAGCCTTGGTTCACCCCACCTATCTTGCCGACATCCTCACCAAAAGCAAATAGTTCGGGGTGTTTTTCCAGCGCTTTATCAAAAAAGTTGTTCAGGACTTCAAATCCATTCTTTGTCGGAGAATTTTCTGAAAATATAGGTTTGATGACCGGCACATTCAAAGCAGAATACTTGCTTGTGCTGTAAAGATGGGAGTGGAACCGTTTGTGGGCCAAGTTTTTAGACCGGTCGAGCCAAGCCTTCAGCGCCGTTTTGTCAACTTCTGGTGAGTGGTTTACAGCGAACAGCAGCTGCCGGGCATTTTTTACAATGTCAGAATAATGTGGGTTCAACAATTCACGAAGCTCCTTCCGCAATCTGGCAACGTCCTCGTTGTTGTTGTCTTTTTGTATCTGGTCATATATCTGATTCAGAGCATCAGCCTCGACCTTAACCAGCCGTACATAGGAAGCCCAAGCCTTATCCTTACAGTCCTTGGCATAAGCCTTTGCTTTTTCTTGTAGCGTTTCTATTTCTGATTGTGTGGCAAGGCCCGCATCCACAATCCATTGGGCCATAATCCTGTTACAGTCATTTTCACGTTCCCATGCCAGTCTTTCAGGTGATTTGTAGCGTTCGTGGGAACCAGAGGTAGAATGACCCAATTGCTGGGTACAATCTTCAACGTGAATGATGGCTGGAATATGGGTTTTGCGCATCTGTTCGGCTGCCGATTCGAAAAGTTCACAAAGTGCCGGGTAGTTCCAGCATTTTTCTTTGTAGATTTCGAAGCCTTGTCCATTTTCATTCACCCTAAAGCCTTCCAGTACCTCTGAAATATTGCCCTTAGTCGTTTGATAATGCTTGGGTACTGATATGCCATACCCATCGTCCCAAATTGAAATCATCAAAGGAATGCGCTGAACACCAGCTGCATTCACAGCCTCCCAGAATACACCCTCAGAAGTGGAGGCATCACCAATCGTGCAGAAACAAATTTCATTACCATTCTCGGAAAAATAAGAAGAATCGGACAATTCCGGGTTCTCCCGGTACTTCTTGGAAGCTAGTGCAAGCCCAACGGCCCTTGCCATCTGGCCGCCTGTACTGGAAATGTCGGAGGACGTGTTAAACATCTGCCGCTGGTCAAGCCACTCACCATTTTCATCTACCATCGGCGTTGCAAAATGGCTGTTCATTTGCCGACCGCCAGACCACGGGTCGTTTTCGGTGTCAGCATAAAGTTGCGCAAAGAAATCTTCGACCGTTCCAAGCCCAAGCGCAAAAATCAAGGTCTGGTCTCGATAATATCCAGAACGCCAGTCGCCTTTTTTGAAAGCTTTGGCCATGGCTACTTGTGGCACTTCCTTCCCATCCCCAACTATGCCAAATTTGGCCTTGCCACTCAATACCTCCTTGCGGCCCAGGATACTGGCCTCCCGACTCACACAACAAATCCAAAAATCACGAAGGACTTCCGACCGGTATTTGTCCTCCAAGGTGGCTGCTGCGCCTGTTGGTAAAAGGATGTCTGAAATTGGCGACTCTATCATTTGTCAAATAATTGGTTCGTAACTTGGCTGAATCGAGACTTCGAGGAAATTAGGGCGAAAAATTGACAAGGTCAACAAAACATAATTCCAACCTGTATTCAATTTTGCCGCAAAATTAAGGAAAAGTTCTGGTTTTTGGTTGCTTGGCATTTTAAGGTTGAGGAATGTTAATGGGCATCAAATTCACATTAACATCGCGTTAACCGCCAAAAAATGGCAAAGTATTTCATCCTAAAGAAGTAGCGCCTACTTTTGTACCGTCAATCAGACAACAACAAACTAAACTTATATTCGATGAAAAATCTTCTTTCAATTTTCGCATTCTTGGCATTCTTCGCTACTGCTTCCTACGCACAGCCTGAAATGAAGTTCGAGGTAACCGAAATCAATTACGGCGACATCCTGCAAGGCAAACAGAGCGACCCAGAGGCAGTTCGTACCTTCAAGTTCACGAACACGGGAAATGAGCCACTCATCATCAGCAATGCAAAAGGCAGCTGTGGTTGTACTGTGCCAAGCTACCCTAAGGATCCTATCCTTCCGGGCAAAACGGCAAACATTGAGGTTCGTTACGACATTGCCCGCCTTGGCCCCTTCCAAAAATCAGTAACGATCACTACCAACGAAGCCAACCCAACCCACACGCTTCAAATCAAAGGCAAGGTAAATCCGAAGCCTTCTGAGGAAAGCATACCTGCTTCTGGCAGTGGTTTTGGTGGCTAATTTCTTCGGAAATAATACCATGAATAAGCCCAAGGAGTTTAAATTCCTTGGGCTTTTCTATTTTCACCGCCGAAATAAATTTCATTCACATGTTTTTGCAAAAAGCAAAAGAGGGACAAAATAGCTGGTGGCGGTACCTGCTCAGTTTATTTTTGATTGGAATTGGTACCATGATAGGCCAACTTCCCCTGTACGTTCTTTTGCTTGCCAAAGGGGTTTCTGGGGATGAAATTGGGGAAATGGCTGCCACCATGAATTTTGAACCTGCTGGCATTACTCAGAACATGACCTTGTTTTTTATGTTGCTTGCATTTGCAGGGGGCATGTTGGGTTTGTGGTTCAGCGTGGTTTTCATCCACGGCAAGAAGTTTCGGTGGCTGATTACACCGTTTGAGCGCATCAATTGGCGAAAAATATTCTATAGCTTTTTACTTTGGATGAGCCTGACCCTGTTGGTGGAGTTTGTTTTTTACCTAATCCATCCAGAAAACTATTTCTTTCATTTTCAGCCAGCTAAGTTCATTGGCCTGGTTGCGGTTTCATTGGTCATGTTCCCAATCCAAACATCTTGGGAAGAACTTGTGTTTAGGGGGTATTTGATGCAGGGCATCAGCCTAATATCAACTTTTCGATGGATACCGCTTTTATTGACAAGTGCGACTTTTGGCCTTTTACACGGCATGAACGAAGAGGTGGGCGCATTTGGGATTGTGCCCACCATGACCTACTACATAGGTACTGGCATTTTCCTTGGTATCATAACATTGATGGACGATAGCCTCGAACTTGCACTTGGTGTGCATGCCGCAACCAATATTTATAGTTCGTTATTCGTTACATTTGAAGCGGCTTCCTTGAAAACTGCTGCGGTTTTTGAAATGAAGTCGGTGGACATCAACGAAATGCTTATTGCTTTTTTTGTTGCTGCAATCGTTTATACTTTGATTGTGGCCAAAAAACACGGTTGGGCCAATTGGTCTGAAAAGTTATTAGGGCCAGTGTCCAAGCCGCAAAGCAACTTAGCATGACGTTTGAATTTCAATAAAAACTTTCACCCAACTTTCTTTACCATGAAACGATTGATTTTGATTTTTGGCTTGCTTTCTTTGACTGTACTCAACAACAGTTGTAAAGACGACGACCCTGAGTTCAACGATTGCTGGCGGGCGCCCAATAAGACGCAGCTTAAACTCACCCTGCTGGAAGGCCCAACAATAACGCTGCCTTCCAAAATCTCGATGTTTTTCAAAGTGACCGATGAAAATAACAACCCTGTTGGCTATCTCACGGAAGAAAACTTTGTGATTTATGAAAAAGGGGTGAATGACAGCTGCCCTCGTATCATTTCTGAATTTGAAGCAAAACGTAAAATTTCAGGGAGAGAGCAGGTATTTAACCATACCACCTTGTTGGTACTTGACTTGAGCGGTTCTGTTCTCCAGCAGAGCCTCCAGCAAGTAAAGGACGCCGCAAATGCCTTCGTAGAGTCCATCGTCCCTCCGCTTCCTGACCCTTCCATTTCAATGGGCATATACTGGTTCGACGGTGAAGATGTGCTCCACGAACTGGAACCTGTAACAAGTAGCCTCGTTGACCTTAAAAATGCCATTAACGGAATAACCCAAGACATCAGCAATGACAACTCCACGGACTTTTATGGAGCTATTATCAAGGCAGACGATATTGCTGACGGTATCTTGGCTGATTATCAGGCACTTGATATTACGGCTGCCACTTCTGTGGTATTTTTCACTGACGGCGAGGATAGAGCCAACCGTTATCCAAAGCAACAGGCATATGATGCCGTTGCCAATTCTCCAAAGGAAATCTCTTGGTTCACTTTGGGCGTTGGGAATGAAATCAATATTACTGACCTACAGAAAATCGGCAGGAACGGCTTTTTTCAGGCAGCCTCCATTGCCAACTTGACAACCGTTTTCCAACAGATAGCAGCAGTCGTGAACAACGAGGCAAATAGCTACTATTTCTTCGAGTATTGCAGCCCAATTAGAAGCGGCTCCAACAACGGGCTAATCATTGAAGCGTTTGAAGGAAAAGAAGTAGGTTTCCTTCAATCCAATTTCGATGCGACTGGGTTTACAGGTGGTTGTCAGCTTTGATAAACCCTCGATTATGGGGTGCTGATTAACCAATTTTCAGTGGGTTCCAAGTAATAGTTTATAGAGAAACAGAACGGCGGCGGCACTTACTTGCCACCGCCGTTCTGTTTATAGGGTTTCGGTTGTTTTGCAGGCTGTCCTGAATTTTTTGTTCTAAAATATGACCTCCTTCTTCACCAATTGTCCCAGGTCTTTATAAGGAATGGTAAAATCCGTAGGCCCGAAAGCATAAGCTGCCGCTTCGTAGGGATTGTACCAAAAATAGATGCCGTCATTTTGCAATTCAAAATTAGTGGGTAGGGCGAATTTGCCATCCCAGAAATATCCTTCAGCAATCAAATCGGTTTCTATTGGAAGCTCTCTTGCTTTTTTGAATGCCTGTTCTGCCAATTGCTCCAAGGCGGGCAAGTCTGTGATAAAGTCCTCCCAACGCAAGGTTTTCCCCGTTTTCAAGTCAAAATTCTTGACGGAAACAAATGAATTAGGGTGTGCCCCACCTGCATAAGAATATGCGCCCAAGGTGATGCTGACAACTTTGGGCGTATGAAGCCCAACTTCACCTGTTACACTAACTTCCCAGTTGTTGTTTGCTTGGTTGTCGGGAGATTCGTCCCGTGCCGACTGCCATTCTTCGAAAAACGATTTGGCGGCGTTGGACAGCGCCATTTCCGAGTTTTCCTGCTGGTATTCTTCGAATAAAAGGATGTTTATCAAATAGTTATAAATGGAATCGTTGATGGCTTGTTTGACAAGTGCCACGCCTTCCTTCGCAAAAGGATAAACCATGTCAATCTGGGCACAGGTGCCATTCTGTTCGCCGCATTCGCCAATTCTTTCCTCAAAGTTTTTGATTTCAAAACGGACTTTCAGCCCCTTATCACTGTCCAAGCGGCGGTGTTTGGGGTCTTTACAGTTGGTGAAAACCACAATGAATCCTAAAAAAAAGTAAATAGCTCTTTGCATGCAATCGTTTGAATTATAACCTGTTATGCAAAACCATTAGCACGATTTTATATCAAATCGAAAAAATCATTCACGCCTGGAGTCCGGGCAGGGATAAAGCCTTCTGCAAACTCGACCCCGATTGGTCGGCCAAAGGAGCGGCCTTTTGCCTTGACAAATTCAAAGAAATCCTGCCCCGAAATTGGGGTAGCAGGTTCGTGTTGGTATTCCTTGGCATCTGGCAGGAAAAACTGCGACCTGAAGGTCAGTATCAGGTCAACTTTCCGCTCGAAATAGGTCGTGATATCCACCACGAAACCCGGCACAAGGTCCTTATCCTGGATATAATGATAGACTGCTTTGGGCCGCCAATGCTGTTGTGCATTACCATCCAAACTGGTTTCAATTTTCAATAGTCCGGCATAAAAACAGGCATCGGTAGTCAATTTAGCCGAGCGCCCGTGGTCGGGGTGTCGGTCGTCAGGGGCATTGCACAGCACCACCTCTGGGCGGCACCACCGGATGATTTCGATGATTTTCAATAGATTTTCCTGGGTATATTGGAAAAAACCATCGGCCATGCCCAGGTTTCGCCGAAAGGCAGCCCCCATTTTTTGTGCAGAGTTGGCGGCTTCCATGTCTCGAAGTTCGGCAGTACCCCGGCTTCCCAATTCGCCTCGGGTGAGGTCTAACAGGCCAACCGTTTTGCCTTGGTCAATATGCCGTAGTAAAGTTCCCGAACAGCTCAATTCCACGTCATCAGGATGGACACCTATCGCCAAAATGTCTATTTTCATGTGCAAAATGAATTATTCTTCCACCATAATATAGGCAGAATAAGGGTTTACCATAGCGCTGCCATAGGTGTTCATTCCCATGCCATTCAAGTCAATGCGCCCATTGGTGCAGATGATTTTCCAATTTCCAGGTGGCACTTCCAATTCTTTGCCACGGGGATTTCCATTGTAAATCACAAGGATTCGCTTCCACGCATCGCCATTGGCATGTTCTCCGAGCACGAATCCTATCACATTGTCGTAAGGATAGTCCAAAAACTTCAAATGCTTTTGCACCTGTTCTTGGGTCGCCATCCTGAATGCAGGGTGCTCCTTGCGTAGCTTGATTAGTTGCTTGTAATACTCGAAAAGGTCGAGGTATTTCCCTTTTTGGTCCCAGTCTATCTGGTTGATTTTATCAGGTGATTCGAAGCTGTTTTCCACGAGGTTTTTGGTTCGTACGAATTCTTCACCAGCATGGAGGAATGGAACGCCTTGTGAGGTAAAGACCATTGTCTGAGCAAGCTTGTCCATGTCGAGCCGTTCGGAATCCAAATTCTTAGGGCAAGAAAGTTGGAGCCTATCCCACAAGGTATGGTTGTCGTGGCAGGAGACGTATTTGATGCACTGTAACGGGCTTTTCGCCCAAGGCGATTTGGTGTAGTTGACCTTTGAATAGTCAATCTGAGGGTGGTTGACCCCGCCCACTATTCCAAACTTCACGCTTTCCTCCAAATTTAGTTCACCATTAATAAAGCCAGTTGCATTAGGAGTGAAGACATGTCCCTTGCTGCCATCCCTGAATTCGTCCGAAAAAACGGCAATGCCATCCAGCTTGGAGGCATTGGCTTTTATTGCCCTTTTTTCATCGGACAGGGTGCTCGAACCTGCTGTCCAACCCTCCCCGTAGATGAAAATAGTGGGGTCAATTTTGCGAAGTTCTGCGGCTATCAGGTTCATGGTCTCAATATCGTGAATGCCCATCAGGTCAACCCTGAACCCGTCAATATGGTATTCCCTGGCCCAGTACAGCATGGACTCCAACATGAATTTGCGAACCATTGGCCGTTCGGAAGCCACCTCATTGCCGCAGGCAGAGGCATTGGAATAGCGGCCCATTGCGTCACGGCGGTAAAAGTAATCAGGAGCAAACTGGTTGAAAACCGACCCTTCGGTAGCTCCAGTATGGTTGTAAACTACGTCCATGACGACCCGAAGCCCGTTTTCATGGAGGGTTTTCACCATCGTTTTGAATTCAAGGATGCGAGCCGTTGCATCGCCCGGCTTTGAGGAGTAGGAACCTTCCAGTGCGTTGTAATTCTGTGGGTCGTAGCCCCAATTGTAGGATGCGTTGTTGGGAATGGCTTCGTCCAAGGATTTGAAATCGAAAATTGGCAAAATATGCAAATGTGTGACACCAAGTTCCTTGAAATGGTCTAATCCGGTGGTAAGGCCACTGACGGTTTTGGTGCCAGTTTCGGCGAGGCCCAGGTATTTCCCCTTGTTTTTGATGCCAGATGATGGGTGAATTGAGATGTCACGCAAGTGCAGTTCATACAATACTATGTCTGCTGGGCTTGCGAGTGGAGGCCGTTTGTCGGAATTCCAGTTGGGTGGGTTTGTTTTTGCCATGTCAACCACTTGCCCAAGCACCCCATTCGTGCCTACTGCCTTTGCATAGGGGTCAACCGAGGGGGCCAAAAAAACCGAGTCCACCTTCACCTGAAAATTGTAATATTTACCTTCAAGGTTGCCATTCACCTTGACGCTCCAGACGCCGTTCTTTCCTTTTTTCAATTTATGGGAGGCGTAATTTGGTTTGCCTTCCAAGTCATACAGGAAAAGCGTTACTGCAGAAGCTGGAGGTGCCCAAACCTTGAATGTGGACTTCGAAGAGGTGTAGGTGAGGCCGAGGTCATTGCCTTTATACACCGGAAAATTATCCAACTCGGCATTCGTGAATTTTCGCAGCCGCTTCATATTTTTCTTCTTGACTTCATTATTCGAGTCTTGAGCTTTGGCGTCCTTATCAGTATTGGGCGAAACTTGGGCCTTGACTTCACAGCAACACAAAAGCAGGCCAAGAATTGTTATCAAAAATGTAGATTTCATAACGGAAGCATTGAGTTTGATGCAATTTGAGGTATTTTTTTTGAGGCGGCAAAACTACGAATATCGGATGATGCTCTTACCTGCTTCTGGTTGGTTTCCTATTTTTGCGCAAAAATCAAACATGAGCAGATTGCTGTTTTTTGGCCTTCTGGCCAGTATTGTCTTCGCTTGCCAGCCGAATTTTGAACCCACGACCCTTCCAATACTCGGAAACAGGGATGTTGACGCCAATGGCGATACGATTTACCATCAAATCCGTGATTTCAGCTTTGTCAACCAGGACAGTCAAATTGTTACGAATGCCACTTTTGCCGGGAAATCTTACGTGGCCGATTTCTTCTTTATCGCATGTCCGACCATCTGCCCCAAAACCGCCAAACAGATGCTTCGTATCCATGACCATTTCAAAACAGACTCCAACCTTCTTTTGTTAGCGCATACGGTTGCACCAAAATACGATACTGTGGCAGCTTTGAACCGATACGCCAGAAATCTGGGAGTTGAATCCTCAAAATGGCATTTCGTGACCGGGAAGCAGACCACCATTTATGAGATAGCCAAGGACTATTTCAGTGTTGCCCTCGAAGACGCATCCGCCCCTGGCGGTTTCGACCACTCTGGAAGGTTGATTTTGGTGGATAAAAACAGGCATGTACGTTCTTTCTGTGACGGTACCGACCCAGTTGACGTGGACCGTTTTATAAAAGACATCGAAAAATTGTTGAATGAAAAATAGCTTGATTTTTGGCTGCTTTGCAATTGCTTTGCTTTTCTGGGCTTGTGACCAATATCCCTATCAGCAAGGCAAAATCCTATATACCAACTTCTGTGAGAACTGCCACATGGCCGATGGAACTGGCCTCAAAGGATTGATTCCTCCGCTGGCCGGGGCAGATTTTTTGAAGAACTCGGCGGAAGCCGTGCCCTGTATCATTCGGGCGGGATTCAAAGGTGAAATGACGGTCAACGGGCAAGTCTATAACACCGAAATGGCCGGGATAGAAAGGCTCACCGAATTTGAAATCACCAATATCATCAATTACATCCACACCTCTTGGGGCAATGACCTGCCCATTGTTCAGCACCAACAGGTAAGGGAGTGGCTGAAGGCTTGCGAGAAAAATACTAAACCTTTTTGAGATAGCTTGGTTTGGAGTTTCGCATTGCTAATAACTACTTCAAGCCTTTCACAAAATGCACCGACTGACGACCGTTCAATTCCTTCCGATAACACTTGACTTGGCTTGGGATTTCTTTTCCAACCCTACCAATTTGAACAAGATTACCCCCAAGGAAATGAACCTGGTCCCAACTTCTGAGTTGCCAGAAAAGTCGTACCCCGGCATGTTCATCACCTACAAGGTCAAGCCCTTATTGGGCATCCCTATGCTTTGGGTCACGGAAATAACCCACCTGCGTGACAAAGAATTCTTCGTGGATGAACAGCGCTTGGGGCCTTACAGTATATGGCACCACCAACATCACTTCAAGGAGGTGAAGGGTGGGGTGGAGATGACCGATATTGTGGACTACAGGGTTCCCGGCGGCCCCATTGGCGTACTATTGGAAAAGCTGTTCATCGGTGCCAAAGTGCGGGCCATCTTCGAATACCGGCGACAAAAGCTGGTCGAACTGTTTGGGATTTGAATTTCAAGGTTTTGCCTATTTTTGCCCTATGCCAGTCCCAACCTCCCACAACCTGAAATTAATCGAGTGCCCAAGGGATGCCATGCAGGGCCTCAAAGATTTCATTTCCACTGACACCAAGGCTTCCTATATCAACCAACTCCTTAAAGTGGGCTTCGATACCATTGACTTTGGCAGCTTCGTGTCCCCCAAGGCCATCCCTCAGATGCGGGATACTGCCGAGGTTTTGGCCAAACTCGATTTATCAAACAGCAAAAGCAAGCTATTGGCCATTGTGGCCAACCAACGAGGGGCTGAGGATGCTTCGCAATTCCCTGAAATTCAATACCTTGGCTATCCATTCTCAATTTCAGAGACGTTCCAAATCCGCAATACCAACGCCACCATCGAAGAGTCTTTGGAAAGGGTGGAAGAAATTCAGTCCATTTGTTTGCGGAGCAACAAGGAGATGGTCGTCTATATCAGTATGGGCTTCGGCAACCCCTACGGTGACCCTTGGAATGTGGATACCGTCGTCCATTGGGTGGACAAAATAACCGGAATGGGCATCCGAATCCTCCAACTTTCTGACACCATCGGAGTCTCAAATCCTGCCAGTATCAGGTACCTTTTCTCCAGCCTTATTCCCTATTACGACTCCAAAGGCGTGGAAATTGGCGCCCACCTGCATACCGAACCGCACAACTGGAAGGAGAAAATTGAAGCAGCATGGGACAATGGCTGTACCCGTTTCGATGGCGCCATTAAGGGCTTTGGTGGTTGCCCCATGGCCAAGGACGACCTGACAGGTAATATGCCCATGGAAAACATGGTTCATTTCTTTGGCGACCGCTTGGAAACTCCTGGAATTGATGAGGCAGAATTTGAAAAAGCGATGGCAATGGCATTGGAAGTCTTTCCGCATTAATCGGTAGATTGTACTGAGACTTGCTATATTGCGCCAATTATTCAGCAATAAAACAATTGGAACATGGCCAAAATAGACCTCCTTCTTGAAAAATATGGCGAAAGCCACCAGAACAGCATCAACAAACTCATCCATTGGATATGTGTGCCCAGCATCATGTTCAGCCTTTTTGGGTTGCTCTATTCCATCCCTTTTTTCACGGAACGGTCGCTTTACACCAACTGGGCAACCGTACTGCTGATATTTGCCTTGGTCTATTACCTGCGTCTTTCGTTCCCCATGTTTCTCGGATTTGTGTTGATAGGCGGGGCGATGGTCTATGGTGTAAACGCCCTTTATGAAATGACATTTGGCGATGCCAAAATGGTAGCCTTGGTGTCGTTCATCATCTTTGCGGTGGCTTGGGTATTCCAGTTCATCGGCCATAAAATTGAAGGGAAAAAACCTTCCTTCCTTGAAGATTTACAGTTCCTATTGGTAGGGCCAGCTTGGTTGTTGCATTTCATATACAAAAAGGTGGGGATAAGCTATTGAACCAAGGTCGAAAGCCGTCAACGTGTTTCCTTTACATCAGTATCCCAATGCGCTGCACGGCGCAATTCCCCACGCTCACCAATGTCTTCTCCGTGGTAGTTGCCATAGCAATCAAGGATGTTCAGGAATAAGTCCTCACGTTTAAGAATGTAATTTTTCATCAGGGTCAGCACATCATCAAGGTTGCTGCATTTAGTTCCGCTTCGCAAATCAATCACCCATTTCCCCTTCATGGCCTTGGTCTGTTTTTCAATGGGCCGGTTTACCCTCGTTTTAGGCATAAGAAATAGGTCGAGCACCGAATAAAAATAATAGCCACCTAGCAGGTTGTCCCTTACGACCATCCCTGAATATGGCCCGAAGGCAAGGATTTTTCGGGCAGCCAAGTCGTCAATTATGAAAGTAAATGGCTCCTGCTCAGAGGAGATTTTCCAGTTGAATAGGTTGATTTTTTGCCGTTTTTCTTTTGCATCAAAATGGAATGTCCAATTTTCGCCCAAGATAACGCTGAAATCAAGCCGCTTGAATGAGCTTGAACCATCTTTGTACGCCAGTTTCCTGTTTTGCAGGAAAGCTTTTATCTCTTGTTCGAAACTCAGCATATTCTCGCTTTAAGGTTCACATCCATTTTATGAAAAAATGACGACCATAATAGAATCGAAGCCCCTTGGGTTAACATCCAGTATCCATTATCCAGCAACCTGCATTCCCCCCAAAGGGGCAAGCAGCATCACATCCCCATCACTTCTACTATCTCCAACCCAAATCCAATCATACCAACCTTCCGGGTCGGATTGTTGGTAAGCAGCTTGATTTTGGAAATTCCCAGGTCACGGATGATTTGCGCCCCGATGCCATAGTCACGCTGCTCCATTTCTTGGTTGCGACGGCCACGGTAGGGCTTTTGCGATTTGTCGGGGTTGTTGGCCATTTGTTGGAGGCAGGCCATGATGCTCGCCTCCCGGTCGCCGTGGCGCATGATGACGAGTGCGCCCTTGCCTTGCTTCGCAATGAACTCCAGCGCCTTGTCAAGACGGGAACCTGTATCGTCGAGGAGGATGCCCAGCAGGTCGTTGCCTTCCATGCTCGAATGTACCCGCACGTGAACTGGCTCATTGGCTTGCCAAATTCCCTTGATTATGGCAAGGTGGGTATCGTTGCCACTTGAGTAGGCGATAATTTGGAATTCGCCAAAGCGGTTTTTGAACGGCATCGAAAAAGCCCGCTTGATGAGGCTTTCCGTTTCCATCCGGTAGGCCACAAGGTCTTTGATGCTGATGATTTTCAAATTGAAACGCTCTGCAATTTTCATTAACTCCGGCAGGCGGGCCATCGTGCCGTCCTCGTTCAGGATTTCCACCAAAACGCCAACCGGTGCAAGCCCAGCCATGCGAGCCAGGTCAATTGCCGCCTCGGTATGTCCCGTGCGACGCAGCACGCCACCAGTTTTTGCCCGAAGGGGGAAAATATGACCGGGCCTTGCGAAGTCCTCTGGCCGGGTAGTTGGGTCAACGAGCGCCCGGATGCCCGTAGCTCGGTCGTATGCACTGATGCCCGTAGTGCAGCCTTTTCCTATCAGGTCAATCGAAACTGTAAAGGCCGTTTCGTGCAAGGCCGTGTTTTCGGGCACCATCATGCGGAGGCCGAGTTCTTCCGCTCGGTTTTCTTCGATAGGGGTGCAGATGAGGCCCCGGCCATGTGTGGCCATAAAGTTGATGATTTCGGGGGTGACGCACTCTGCTGCGCAAATGAAGTCGCCCTCGTTCTCCCGATCCTCGTCGTCCACGACGATGATGACCTTGCCGTTGCGAAGGTCCTCGACGGCCTCAGCAATGGTGTTGAGTTGGAACTTAATAGGGTTGGCAGTTTCGGTTTCAATCATGGTGGCTGTTTCTTCGGTCAGGTACATTCGTTGATTTTTTTAGCCAACAAAACAAGATGAGGGAACGAAGGTTCTATCGGCATTTTCATTAAAAAAGCAAAGGTCTCTTTCCTTTTGAAAAGAGACCTTTGAACGGAGGGATTTTTTTTCCGAATCCCGTTTTTTGGTCGCCAAGCGTTTTTCTCG